>Ga0182021_10006992_pt1 | contig 13370 bp, 10 predicted proteins | sample 612E3MmetaG_FD_120493 | JGI IMG/M metagenome (GOLD analysis project Ga0182021, IMG submission 120493) | Permafrost microbial communities from Stordalen Mire, Sweden - 612E3M metaG (Illumina Assembly) | ecosystem: Environmental > Terrestrial > Soil > Wetlands > Permafrost | place: Sweden...
AATACCGAGAGCGGCTGCCTGGCGCTCGAGGGCGGCTCGCTCCGCGCCGTCGCCGACAACGTAGAGCCGTAGCCCAGGAACGGACGTCATTGCCACCGCCATCGCCCTGAGCAGACGATCGATCCGCTTCACGGGCACCAGCCGGCACATTGCCACGACCGCCACGGTGCCCGGCTCGATGCCGAGAGCGGCCCGCGCCGCCCGGGCATCTCCGCCTCTGAACCGATCCAGGTCCAGGCCCAGCGGCACGATCTGAATCCGAGACGCGGGCGCGATCCGATACTCGAGCAGCTCGTCGCGCTGCCGCTCGCTCAGAGCCAGGATGCGATCCGAGCGGGCGCCCAGGATTCGCTCGGCGCGCTGGATCGTGCCCGACATCGGCGCGCCGAAGTAGCCGCTGAAGACAGTTCCGTGGAAGGTGTGGATGCGGGCCCGCTCGCGACGAGAAGATGGCCGCGCTCCGGCCGAGCAGTCCTGCCTTCGACAAATGCGTGTGGATGATGTGAGGCCGGTAGGCCCGGATGATGCGGACCAACGATGCGGCGGCTCGAGCGTCGTTCAGAGGGCTGATCGGCCGGACTAGCGTCCGCAGCTGGCGCATCGGCAGGTCGATGCCTTCGAGCGAGACCTGCACCTCGTCGGGTTCCAGCGCGCCGTGGACGAGCAGCGTCTCCCAGCCGCGGTCTCTGAGTCCGCGGTCGGCGATCAGGACGTGGGTCGATGGGCCGCCGACGTTGAGCCGGGTGATGATGCGCAGCACCCGCGGGCGGGCGGGTCCGCTTCCACTGGGTCCGCCTCCACTATGGCTGCTCACCGGCGCACTCCCTTGCGCTCGGCCAGCTCCTCGTACAGAGCCGCGAATTCGGCCACCATGCGGTCCATGCCGAAAACCGTCGCCGCTCTCTGGCGGGCGGCGGCGCCGAGAGCGGCGCGCAGGTCGCCGTCCTGAGCCAGGCGCAGCATCGCAGCCGCGAAAGCCGCCTCGTCCCCGACCGGCACGAGCAGGCCGCTCACGCCATCCTCGACCGCCTCCACGGTGCCCCCGGCGCTGGTGGCAACGATCGGCCGTGCGGCGGCCGAAGCCTCGATCACCGCGTTGGGGCACCCCTCGGTCTCGGAGGCGTGGGCGTAGATGTCGAACGCGCCATAAAGCCGGCGCGCGTCCAGGTCGAGGCCGTGGAGTCGAACCACGTCTGCCAGACTCAGCTCGGCCACGAGCGCCTCGATGACGGCGCGGTTCGACCCTTCGCCGACAAGAACCAGGCGCAGTCGGGGAAGCTGCGGGCGAACGGCAGCCACCGCGCGGACAAGCAGATCGAGCCCCTTCCGGGCCGTGAGATTGGCCACGCAGCCGACCACGAGATCGTCCGGTCCAAAGCCCCACGACGCTCGAATCGCGGCACGTTCCGGCGGTGGCATCGGGGGCGGGATGACGACCCCGTTACGGATGACACGTATCCGAGCCGGGTCCAGATGTTCGTGCCGGACAACGTCGTCTCGGACGGCCTCCCCGAGGGCGACGATGGCGTCCGATCGACGGCGAGCCAGGGCGTCGAGGAAGCGCTCGGTCGGCCTGAGGCGGGGCAGGAAATCCGTGAGGACCCGCCGCCCGGCGATCAGAACGGGAAACCGCGCCACCGGTTTGACGAGAGCCGCCATGCCGTACGCATAGAACATCCGGGCATCGACGATGTCGTATCGCGCCCGGCGGAGCTCGGGTCCGAACCGCAGCACGTCCCAGAGCCGGCGGATCATGTGAAGTCCGCCGTACCGGCGACCCCAGCCGAGCACCCGAACCTTGGCACCGGCAGCTATTGCGGCGGGCGCCAGCGGGCCGGCTTGCCTGAGCAGCACGAATTCGACTTCGAACCGGTCCCTAGGCAGCCTCTCGGCCAGAGCGATCGTCTGGCGCTCGGGTCCCCCGGTGTTGAGAACATTCAGGAGATAGGCCACGCGGAGACGTCTGCGGCCGCTCATCGCCGCACGCCTTTGCGCTCCGCAAGCTCCTCGTAAAGGGCGGCGTACTCGGCTACGAGGCGATCCATCCCGAAGACAGTGCTCACTCTCTCGCGAGCCTTGGTCCCGTAGCGGCGCCTCAGGTCGGGATCCTCGGCCAGCATCCGCAGTTCACGCGCGAGCGCTTCGTCGTCGCCCACGGCCACGAGCGAGCCGCTCTCGCCATCGACGAAGATTTCCCCGGTCCCGCCGGCTCGCGTGGCCACGATCGGCAGTCCGGCAGCGGCGGCCTCCACTACCGCATTCGGCGAACCCTCGGTCTCCGATGCGTGGGCGGCGATGTCGAAGGCCCCGTAGAGCCGGCGGGCATCGGGCTCGCGTCCGTGGAGCAGGGCGACCCCGCCCAGGTTGAGTTCGGCCATCAGACGCTCCAGCTCCGGTCGCAAGCTCCCCTCTCCGACCAGGACGAGACGTAGCTCGGGCAAGCCCGGCCGCAACTGGGCGATGACCCGGAGCATGGCCTCCAGACCCTTGCGCAGCTTGTAATTTGCCACGCAGCCAATCACCAATTGTTCGGGCCCAAACCCCCAGCCCCGCCGAATGGACTCGCGCTCTTCGGGCTTCATCGGCGGCGGGATCAGGACGCCGTTTCGGATCACCCGAATGCGCCGCGGGTCGATCTTTTCGAAGCCGGCAACGTCGACCTTCACGGCCTCTGCGTTGGCGACGACCACGTCCTCAGAACGACGCGCCATCCAGTCCATCAGCCGCTCGGCCGGGCCGAACTCGCCCTTGAAGTCGCTGAGCCGCTGTCGCTCGGTGACGAACACCGGAACGCGGGAAATGGGCAGAGTCAACGCCGCCAGCCCGTAGGCGTGGAACATCCAGGCGTCGAGGATGTCGTAGTGTCCGGCCCGGATTGCCGGCCCGAGACGGGCCAGGTCCAGCGGCCAGCGGAGCCAGTGGTAGCGGCTTCGCCTTCGAGCCCAACCCAGCAAGCGCAGTCTCGCGCCGGCTTCCTCGGCCACCGGTGCAAGAACTCCACGATGGGTCAGCAAGACAAAATCGACGCTGAATCGGTCCTTGGGGAGACGCCTTGCAAGCTCGACCATCTGAGTCTCGCAGCCACCGATATCGAGCGAGGCGAGGAGGTAGCAGATCCTCAGCGGACGGCGAGCCACAGTCATCGAACCGCCCCCAGGAGGCGCCCGACTCGCCGATATAGAGGCGACAGGGCGAGACGGAGCTCGTCGAGCCGAAGCAGCGAGCCCACGGCCAGATAGACCGAAGCTCCGACGATCAGCAGGACCAGCATCGCGACTGCGGCAGCGGCGAAACTCAGTGCCGGTAGCCAGAGCCAGACCAGCGCCGCGATCGGCAGGCCCGCAACCAGGCTCGCCGCGAGGGCGCGAACCATCGTCCAGAGGATCGGCCGCAGAGTGAAGCCGGGTTCCCATCGATGAAGCTGGACGGCCAGCACGCTCGCCACGACGACGAGGGTAACCGACGTCGACAAAGCCACTCCTGCGATTCCTAGGGTCAGGCCGAATACGACGTCCAGGACGACGTTCAGGACTGCGTTGAGAACCGCGGCGAAGCCGATCAGACCACCTCGCCGGCGGGCGTTGTGCGCCCCACTCAGGACTGGTTGGATCATGGTCAGAAGGATCATCGGGGCAAACGCGACGACGACTGCGGCAGTGGTCGTCACGGCGGCCGCGTCGAAGGCGCCTCGCTTGTAGGCTACCTGCACTCCCAGCGGAGCCAGCGCCATCGCGCCGACGGCGACCGGCAGGAACAGGGCCACCATCTGGCGGACGGCGTGCTCGGCGCTTTCCCCCAGACCGCCGCCGCTTGGCCGGGCCAGCTGGACCAACGACGGGTAGAGGACCAGCATCCACGCCGTGTTGAGCGACCCGATCGACTGGATCACCACGAGCTGGCCGTAGTTGAGAGCGCTGACCGATCCCGCGCCGAGCAGTGTCGCCATGGCCCGGTCGGCCAGCAGATTGAACTGGACGACGGTCGCCCCCAGCACGAGCGGAGCCGCATGGCGCATGAACCGGTTCAGATCGCGCCGCTCAAACCCCAACGAAGGCCTGAGGATCAATCCGGTTCGAGACAGGTACACCGCCGCGAAGATAACCGTGCCCACGTATCCGAGCGTCATGCCCAGGGCCAGGCCGCGCAACTGCAGCTGGTCCCATAGAACGACCGTAGTGACCAGAGAGCAAAGAGGGTTGAGCCCGAGCCCGATGGCGATCGGGACGAACCGCCGCTCGGCCTGGCACACGGTCGCCAGCATCACCCACATCACCGACAGGCCGAGGATGGGCGCGAGCAAAGGCAGGAATCCGAGGGCCGACTCCCGCGCGGGCGCAGCGAGCCCGGGACCCGAGACGCTGATGGCCGGGCCGGGCAGCAGGTAGAGGGCTGCCACACCGACGGCCGCGATCAGGATCGACCACGTCAGCAGGAACCCGACGAACCGGGACGCCTCGCGCCGCCCTCTCTCCGCGGCGATGTCGAGATAGGCGGGAACAACGGCGTTCCGAAGCCCGCTGGCGATCATGCCGGCGACGATAACCGGCAGCACCTCTGCTACCAGGAGAGCGTCGAGACTGGGCGACGTGCCGACCTGTGCGGCAACGAAGAGGGTCCGGATGATGGCGAAGACCTGGCCGGCCACTCCTCCGATGGTTACCAGGGCGGTCGGCCGGCCCAGTGACATGAGCGACAGGCCACGACCGATCGGTGGCGCCTCCGGCGGAGCCGCTGCCGGGTCCACCATCAGGTCTGGGGTCGGTTCGACGCGGCGGACCCCGTTCGCAAGGCCTCCCGGTAGGCCGCGACGCAGCGCGTGACGCCTTCCTCGAACGGGACGATGACCGAGTACCCAAGCCGTCGCTGGGCGAGGCTTATGTCGGCCCGCGAATACAGCACGTCGCCCGCCCGACCCGGTTCGAAGAGCGGCTTCATGTCGCGGCCGACCTCACGCCCGATCGCGGTGAGAAGATCGAGGAGTGAATGCTGCTTGCCACAGCCGATGTTGCAGGTCAACCCGGACACCGCCGCGGCCGATGCGGCCAGGAGATTCGCCGAGATGACGTTGTCCACGTACGTGAAGTCCCGCGACTGGGTCCCGTCTCCGTAGACGACGGGCCGTTCTCCGGACAATCCGGCTGTTATGAACCGGGGGATGGCCGCAGAATACTCGGACGCGGGATCCTGGCCGGGCCCGAAGACGTTGAAGTACCGCAGGGCGACGGTTTCGACCCCATGGAGTTCGCCCAGATTGTGGAGATAGAACTCGGCGGCCAGTTTGCTCGTCGCATACGGCGATAGCGGGCGCGGGCTCTGGGTCTCCCGGCGCGGGAACTCCGCACTGTCTCCGTAGACGGACGAAGATGCCGCGAAGACCACCCGGCGCACTCGGTTTCTAGCCGCCGCAAGCATCACTTCGATCGTTCCGGAGGCATTCACCTCGTTGGACTGACGCGGCTCGCGAATCGATCGAGACACCGAGGGTAGGCCGGCCTGGTGGAAGACAATCTCGCAGCCGCGGGCCGCCCGGTCGAGGGCAGCCGGATCGCGGACGTCTCCCTCCACGAGCTCTATCTGCCCGTCGAATGGGGCGAGACGCTCGGGGAATCCGGTCGAGAAGTCGTCGATGACCGCTACCGTGTCGCCGCGGTCGAGCAGCGCGCGGACGAGGTGGTGGCCGATGAACCCAGCACCGCCCGTCACCAGCGCATGCACAGGTTCTCCTTCGCGGCGGCGGAAGCGAAATTTCGGGACCTGATCAGAGGGGACCAAACTCAGAGCGAGACTATCCGATCGGACTTCACTGAGCGCAGCGCGTTTCTCGTATCGAGCACCACGCCCACTTGTCCCGCCAGGGTTGCGTAGTCGATTGCCGAATGCGGCGTTATGACGACCGCGGCATCGGCTCCCACCGCCCCCGCAGGCCAAACCCTGTCGAGCGGGACCGAGGGTCGCAATGCCCCATCCACGATGATCCCGGTGGCAATCGGATCGTGGACCAGAACCTCCGCGCCACGAGACTCCAGCTCGCGAATAACGCCAAGTGCTGGAGAGTGGCGGGTGTCGGCGATGTCCGGCTTGTAGGCCAGACCAACGACAATCACCCGTGCCCCGGTCATGACTCGGCCGCGCTCGGAGAGGAGCGCCGCCAGCCGGTCCGACACGTGCCCGGGCATTCGTCCGGTTGCCTTGAACGAGGCTGCGATCACGTCCGAGGCAAGGCCCTTGCGCTCGGCGGCAGCCTGGAGGTATCGCGGTGAGACGGGGATGCAGTCGCCGCCGATGCCGGGTCCGGGGAAATGGGCCATGAACGCGAACGGCTTGCTCGCGGCGGCCTGGATCACGTCCCAGGAGTTGACCCCGAAGCGGTCGCACAGGACGGCCAACTCGTTGACGAAGCTGATGTTGATGAAGCGGAAAGTGTTCTCGACGAGCTTCGCCAGCTCCGCCGTCTCGAGGGAGGCGACGGGCATTGCCGTGGTGACGAACGAGGCCACGAACTCGCGACCACGCTCCAGGCACGCATCGGTGGCGCCGGCGACGAGCTTGGTCGTGTTGCTGACGTTGAAGACAGGGTCTCCCGGGTTGATCCGCTCGGGGCTGAAGGCGACGAAGACGTCCTCCCCAACCTTGCGTCCGGCGGCGTTTAGCGGGTCGACCAGCAGACGGCGAGTCGAGCCGGGCACAACGGTGCACTGCATTACGATCAGAGCCCCATCCGACACGTGCTGGAGGACCGTCTCGCAGGCCCGCTCTACCGGGACTTCGTTCGGCCGTCCTTCGCTGTCGATCGGCGTCGGCACCGAGATGAGAATTACCTCGGCACGCGCGATGGCCGCCGCGTCTGTAGTTGCAATGAGCGAACCATCGTCTATCAGCGTCGTGATCGCGGCGGCGGGAATGCCGCTGGTGGCGTGGCCGGCGTTGATGCTTGCGACCTTGGCCGCGTCGATGTCGAGGCCGGTGGTTCGATGCCCGGCGGCGGCGATTGCCGTTGCGGTGGGAAGCCCGGCGAAACCAAGCCCGATGACGCAAACGCGCTTGGACGAAGCGGGGCTCACGGCCCTCCGCTCGATCTCAGAGTCCAACAACATGGTTTCTCGGTAGCCGTCCTGGTGAAGCGGGGCCACTCAGACGGTATGCCCGAGTGGAAGGCCGCGTCGCGGAGCCCCGCGGTGACTCGCGGAGTCCGGTCGAGTATCCCACACCGGACCGTGCTCCGTCGCTCAAGGCACGCTTGCGGCCGGGTCCCGCATCAGGAAGAACGAGCGTGCCGTCCCGACAGCTCGACGGACGGCGCGGCGAACCTGTCGACCCGCAAAGGTTAGCCACTCTGGCAGGGAGCCGGTGAGATCCCCTGCATGCCGTAGTACCGGCTATCCGAGCCGAAGAGGTCGATCGACAGGCTGGCGACCATGTACAGCTTCAGCCGGCTCGTCCAGGCCCCCTTGGTCAGCGTCGCGGCCGGGTGATAGTCGTATGGAGGACCGAGCACACACTGCGTAATGTCGCCGGATCCGACCTGCCGAATGATCGTGGCGTAGTCCCTGGCCGTGGCCATTGGGAAGTTGGTTTGGACTATCTTGGACGCCAGCGACAGCAGCTTCGGCAGCCGCCCGATGCCCGCCGGGCTGGCGATCTTCTTCGCCAATGCCGCAATCAGGTCCTGCTGGCGACCCGCACGGACATAGTCGCTGCCGCCGTTGTGGCGTGAACGCGCGTACTTGAGCGCGAGGGCTCCGTTCATGCAGACGTTGCCTGCGCCTATGAACGTGTGTTGCGAGGGGTCGATGATCGCCTTCGGGTTGTTGACGCAGACTCCGCCGGCGACGTCGACGAGGCTGATGAAGCCCGCCATGTCGATGACCGCGTAGTAGTCAACCTTGACGCCTACCAGGAATCCCAGCTCGTTGCCGAGGGCGACGAAAGCGGTATCCGGCGCGTGGATCTGGCCGCGAGCGACCAGGTTCGCGAAGTTGTTGATCTTGGTGTTGACGCCCGCCTGACCGCCCCAGTAGTAGTCGAAATACGCCGTGTCCCGAGGCATGCTGACCATTGACACTTTGTTGGTGTCTTTGTCGATGCTGACCAGCATCAGCGCGTCGTACTGGCCGCCGTTGCGCCCGGGCAGCCAGTCGAGGCCGGCCAGCATGATCGTGACGCGGTGCGACGGGCCCGGCTCAGCGGTGACCTCGGCGGTCGGGTCCGGCGGTGCGTACGATCCCCCCGGCTGCCAGTCGGCAGGCGTCCGGGTGGGCGTTGCCGTAGCGGGCACGGTGGGACCCGTGGTCGGCGTGCTGACGAGAACGTTCGACGCAACGTCGACGTCGAAGCTGTAGAAGGACCAGGCGTAGTAGGCGGCTTCGGCGTGAACCGCGATGACGACGACGAGCAGAACCGCGAGCACGCCCGACTCGATCGCCCGAGGCCGGCGCAACGGTCCGGCGGTGGCGTAGGCGTGGACCATCGCCACGAGACGCCAGATTCCCAGGAGCGCGGCGCCGATTGCGATTGTGGCGGCGAAGGATGAATCGAGCAGGCTGAGCGAGAACCAGGTGACGCCGTTGGCCAACTGCAGGGTCAGCCAGACGAACGCGAGCACGACCGGAATGCCAAAGATGAGGGCCATGATGCGCCGGCGGGCATAGAGCTGACCGAGGCCCGGCCAGAGGAACGAAAGCAGCAAAGCCACGAGCCGCGAATGGCCCTTCGGCGAGCTTCCAGCGCTCCCAGTGGTCGGGGCGGCCGGCAACCCATCCGTCTGTGGGGCGACCGAACCGTCTTGCCCCGACGAGGGCCCGATCTCAGGCCCGGCGGATTGGGTTTCTCCAGGCTCGCTCATCCGACTCCAAACGCCCCTTCCATGACCTGCGGTGACTCGCTCACCCGTGGTCGCGCCGACACTTGCCGGCCGGCGCGACGATTGACCGTCATCCGGCTCCGGGCGCGGCTAACCCCGGCAGAGTGTATTCGACGTCGCCGGGTCGGATAGTGTGATCCTCGTTGCGATGTCGTCGCGGCGAACGACTACTGCATCACCAGGCCGCCGTCGACTGCGAGAACCTGGCCGGTGATGTAGGCGGCTTCGTCCGAGGCGAGGAACGTGACCGCGTTGGCAATGTCTTCGACCGTGCCGAAGTGGCCGAGCGGCGTCTGAGTCTTGATCTGGTCGGTCAGGGCTTCCGGCAAGTCCTTCGTCAGCTCCGTGACGATGAAGCCCGGGGCGACCGCGTTGCAGGTGATGCCGCGGGATGCGACCTCGCGAGCCGTGGCTTTGGTCAGGCCGATGAGGCCAGCCTTGGAGGACGAGTAGTTGGCCTGGCCCATCTGGCCGGCCTGGCCCGAAACGCTCGACATGTTGATGATCCGGCCGGCGTGGGCCTTGAGCATCGGACGGATGGCGGCCTTGATCATGTAGAAGGCACCGTAGAGATTGACCTCGAGGACCTTCTTCCAGTCGTCGATGGGCATCCGCATGATCAGGTCGTCGCGGGTGATCCCGGCGTTGTTGACCAGGATGTCGATCTTGCCGAAGGCGGCCACGACCGCCCCGACGGCCTTCACGCAGGCGTCCGGATCGGTCACGTCCGCCGCAATGAAGAGCGCCCGGCGTCCCAGGGCCTCGATCTCCGCGACGGTCGCCTCGGCGACTTCCGGCCGGCCCACGTCGATGAAGGCCACGTCGGCACCCTGGCCGGCCAGTTTGAGGCAGATTGCTTTGCCGATGCCACGCGATCCGCCCGTGACGAGGGCGGTCTTGCCGGTCAGATCGATCATTTCGGACTCCCTTGTTCGGACCGCTCGAGCAGCCACTCCAGCGCGGGCGGAAACGGATTGACGGGGTCGAGATAGCCGGGCAGAACCTTCACATCGCCCGGGCCGATGGCGTCGGCGCGAGCCGACGCAGCCGGATCGGCGGTCCACTCCAGCGCGATCGCACCGGAGGTGAGCCCTGCGCCGAAGGCCACCAGCAGCAGCCGGTCGCCCTTCTTCACCCTGCCCGAGCCGACGGCCTCCGAGAGGGCGAGGGGCACGGACGCGGCCGAGGTGTTGCCGTAGCGGTCGAGGTTGACGAAGACCTTCTCCATCGGGAAGTCGAGCGCCTTGCCGAGAGCCTCGATGATCCGGATGTTGGCCTGGTGCGGGATGACGAGGTCCACGTCGGCCCGGTCTAATCCGGCCTTCTCGAGGGCCCTGAGCGAGGTCGAGCCGAGGGTTCGGACGGCCATCTTGAAAGTCTCGCTGCCCTTCATCTTCATGTAGTGCTCGCGGGCCTTGAGTGTTCCGTCGGTCGCCGGTCGGGCGGCGCCGCCCGCAGGCAGCCAGATGAAGTAAGCGCCCGAAGGTTCGGTCGTCATCTCGATGCCGAGCGTTCCGCCCGGCTCGTCCGAGGCGGATAGCACCACCGCGCCGGCCCCGTCGCCGAAGAGGAGGCATGTCCCTCGATCGGTGAAGTCGGTCGCCCGGCTTAGCGTCTCGGCTCCGATCACGAGCACGTGTTCCGCCATGCCGCTGGCGATGTACGCCTGGCCGGTAGCGTAGCCGAAGACAAAACCCGAGCACGCCGCGCCCAGGTCCATTGCCGCCGCTCGCTTGTTGCCTATCGCGTCTTTCACGAGGGCGGCGGTCGAGGGCATCGGATAGTCCGGCGTGAGAGTCCCGACCAGAATCAGGTCGATGTCGTCAGGCTGGAGTCCGGCCACCGCGATGGCTCGCAAACCGGCGACCGCGGCCATGCTGGCAGTGGTCTCATCCGGTCCGGCGATGCGCCGCTCGCGGATCCCTGTGCGGCTGACGATCCACTCGTCTGAGGTGTCGACCATCTTCTCGAGGTCGGCGTTGGTCAGGACCTGGCTCGGAGCGTAAGCGCCCCAGCCGACAAGATGGACGCCTCGAACGGATCCGGCCATTACGGCTCGACCTCGATCAGAGGCTGTTTCGCCTTCACGAGCTTCCCGGACTCGGCCACGATGCGGACAACTTTGCCGGCGGCATCGGACTTGATCTCGTTGAACAGCTTCATCGCCTCGATCAGGCCGATGACCTGTCCCACGACCACGTCCTGGCCGACCATGACGTACGCCGGCGTACTCGGCGACGAGGAGCTGTAGAAGATGCCCGTAAGCGGCGCCCGAACGGCTCGGGCCGAGGAGACCGGGACGGCGGGTGCCGCCGGCGCAGCGACCGCCGCGGGATCGGCCGCGGTGGCGGGCGCGGCCGCGGAGGCCACGACTACCGGAAGCAGCGCCGCGGGCTTGCGCAGGACGATGCTGGATTGGCCGGCTTCGACCTCCAGCTCGATCAGCTCGCTCTTCTCCAGCAGCGCGTTCAATTTGTCGATGAGGCCGAGCAACGACGCGGCCTCGGCCGACACGGGCGTGAATTCCGGGGCCGGAACCTCGACGCCGGGGGCGGACGCGGCGTCCGGCGCGGTTGCGGGCTTCTTGATCTCGTCGGCCATGGTCGCGCCCCCTATTCGTTCCAGCGCCGGATGACGAGGGCGCTGTTCTGTCCGCCGAAGCCGAATGAATTGGAAACCGCGATCTCCATCTCACGGTGGCGAGCCTTGTTCGGGGTCAGGTCGAGCCCCACAGCTCCGTCGGGGTCCTCGAGGTTGATCGTCGGCGGCACGATGCCGGTCCGGACGCTCATGATCGTCACGATCGCCTCGATCGCGCCGGCGGCACCGAGCGTGTGCCCGATCATGCTCTTGTTCGCGGTGATGCTTACCTGGCCGACTCGCTCGCCGAAGAGTGTGCGCATGGCTTCGAGTTCGCGGGGGTCGCCCTCTGGCGTGGAAGTGGCATGAGCGTTGACCATGGTGACATCGTCGACGCTGAGGTGAGCCTTCTCGAGGGCGCGGCGGATCGCGCGGACCGCACCCGCTCCGCCGGGAGCCGGGAGAGTGATGTGAGAGGCGTCCGCCGTGGCTCCGTAGCCCACGATCTCGGCCAGTGGCTCCGCGCCGCGCGCGCGGGCGTGGTCTAGCGACTCCAGGACCACGACACCGCAGCCCTCACCGATGACGAAGCCGTCGCGGTGCCGGTCGAACGGCCGGGACGCCCGTTCGGGCTCGTCGTTGCGGGTGGAGAGGGCCCGCATCGCGGCAAAGCCGCCAACCAGCGACTCGTGCATCGTCGCCTCGGCACCGCCGGCGAGCATCACGTCTGCGTCCCCGCGCCGGATGATCTCCCAGGCCTCGCCGATGGAGTGACCGCCGGTGGCACAGGCGGAGACGATGCCGAAGTTCGGGCCCTGTGCGCCGAAGACAATGGCGGTGACACCGGCGGCCAGGTTGCCGATAGCCATCGGGATCAGGAAGGGCGACATTCGGGAAGGCCCGCGTTCGCCCATCAGCAGGATCTGGTCGGCCAGGGTCTGGATGCCGCCGATGCCGGTGCCGATCACGACGCCGGTCCGCTCCGCGGCCTCGCCTTCCAGTCGAGCGGGAAGCCCGGCCTGGTCCATCGCCTCCCGGGCCGCGACGAGCGCGAACTGGACGTAGCGATCGTTGCGCCGCTGCTCCTTGCGATCGAGGACCGCGGAGGAGTCGAAGTCCTTGACCTCGGCGCCGATGTGCGTGGTCAGGCGCGACGGATCGAATTGCGTGATCCTCGCCACGCCGGAGCGGCCTGCCACGAGGCCGTCCCAGGTAGAGGCGACGTCGAGACCCAGAGCCGTAAGGGCGCCCATACCGGTCACGACAACCCGGGGCGACCGTCGAGCTTCGCTCGCCGTCTCCTTGCGCGTTGCCTGTTGCAACGCTGTCTCGGTCACTCTGTCACTCATCGAACGAGCTTCCCTGTGCGGATGGTGGCGGCCCTGTATACGTCGCCCGGCAGGCCGCGCGCTGAGAGCGCGTTGGCGGCCGCCATGACGTCGTAGGTAGTGCGTTGGATCTCGGCCGTGACTTGGCCGGCGTCGATCTCGATGAGGGCCCAACTCGCGGTCGGGTCGCCGTCGAAGACGTAGCCGGCGCTGCCGTCGTTGACGATCGTCCGCCAACCGAACTCACGAACCTCCGGCAAGTGCGTGTGGCCGCAGACGATCACCGCGGCATCGGTCTTGCTGACGCGGTCGATCGTGACGACCGGATCCAGCTCGGCCGGCAGTCCGTCCGTGAGCGATCCGGGAGATGCGTGGCAGAACAGCACGAGCGTGTCGTCGATCCGCAGCCGCCGCTCCCAGGGCAGGTGGCGCAGATAGTCCACGCGCTCGTCGCCGAGCTGATCGCGCGCCCATTCGGCGGCAACCACGGTAGAGTCGGGCGCGCCGTCGGTGAACCACGGGAACGCGGCGGTGTAGTCGCCGTCGGTCACGGCCAGGTCCGTGTTGCCGCAGATCACGAAGGCGCCGGCGCGCTCGAGCTC
>Ga0182021_10006993_pt1 | contig 13370 bp, 17 predicted proteins | sample 612E3MmetaG_FD_120493 | JGI IMG/M metagenome (GOLD analysis project Ga0182021, IMG submission 120493) | Permafrost microbial communities from Stordalen Mire, Sweden - 612E3M metaG (Illumina Assembly) | ecosystem: Environmental > Terrestrial > Soil > Wetlands > Permafrost | place: Sweden...
TACCAGGGACCAATGCTGCTACACAATCGAGTCTCTGCGGCAACAAGCCAAAGAAACCTTCACTGGTTTCTGCAACAATACTTTTGACATTTTTGATATCGGCAAATATCCTGAATGGCAGAAGAATCTTTAAGTCCATTGTTGTATTATCCATCTCTATTGGGTTTTCTTTTCTTTCCCTTATTTCTTCTTATTTGCAAAACCGGGCTTCTTTTTTTCAGCCTTTTTATTTCCTTTTATTGAAGATCCGGATTTATTTTTATCGGAATCCTTGTTTTCTTTTGCTGTAGAATCTGATTTATTTTTATCAGTATTTTTATTTGCTTTATTTTTGGCTTCATCTATTGCTCCTATCATATAAAAGGCGCTTTCCGGAAAATCTTTAAACTCATCTGAAAGGATACGTTCACAACCGCTAAGGGCATCATCGAGACTTACTTCCTTTCCTTTCATTCCGCTGAATTGTTCCGTAGCGAAAAAGGGCTGGGTGAGAAAACGTTCCATGCGTCTTGCCCGGTTAACCACATTGCGGTCATCAATAGATAGTTGTTCCAGACCAAGCATAGCAATGATATCCTTAAGGTCTTCATATTGGGCAAGTGTATGCCTTATCTCCTGTGCAAGGGCATAATGTCTTTCTCCAATTATTGAAGGAGTGGCCATTTTTGAATTGGATTGCAATAAATCTATGGCCGGATAAAGGCCTTCGCTCGCCTTTTTCCTTGAAAGAACAATGGATGCAGAAAGATGCGAAAATGTATGAACTGCAGCAGGATCGGTTAAATCGTCGGCAGGAACATAGACAGCCTGGATTGATGTTATGGCTCCTGTATCGGTATTAGCGATCCGCTCCTCCAATTTCGCCAGTTCTGTTCCCATGGTTGGTTGATAACCCAAACGTGAAGGCATTTGTCCCATCAGGCCAGAGACCTCCATCCCAGCCTGGATAAACCGGAAGATATTATCAATGAGTAACAATACATCGCGGTGTTCATCATCACGAAAATATTCGGCCATTGTTAAAGCAGCATGACCAACACGAAAGCGTGCGCCTGGCGGTTCATTCATCTGTCCGAACATCATCACCATGTTCTTCAATACACCTGCTTCTTTCATATCATGATAAAGTTCATGACCTTCACGGCAACGCTCTCCGATTCCGCAAAACATGCTGACCCCTTTGTTATGGCCTACCATGTTGTGAATCATCTCCGTAAGCAAAACTGTTTTTCCTACACCTGCTCCTCCAAATAAACCGGCTTTTCCTCCACGTTCCAATGGTATAAGAACATCAATGGCTTTAATACCAGTAACAAAAACCTCCGATTGCGTTGATCGTTTTGCTAATGCAGGAGGTGATTGATGTACATTACGCCACTCCATGCCAGCCAATGGTTTCTGATGATCAATGGTACTGCCGAATACGTCGAACATCCTGCCCATGATCTTTTTTCCTACCGGCACTTTAAGTTCTTTGCCATCTGTTTCTACCTCCATGCCTCTCGATAATCCCTGAGTTGGAGTTAATGCAATACCCCTTACACGGTGCACATCCAATTGTGTAAGTACTTCAATGACGATCTGATTATCCTTTCCCGAGTGAAGCGATGTGTAAATAGACGGCAAATGATTTTCAAACCATACATCTACAACGCTTCCTCTTACAGAAACAACTTTGCCTTTGTTTAAAAAGTCGTTTTTATTTTCTGTAATTGCTGCCATGTCATTCAGTAATCCATTTTTTTGCCTCTTCCAATTCAGCATTTTTAAATATGCGAATCTCGCAGGATAGAAGATGACCAAAGAATTTTGCAACCATATTTATTAGTTCATGGTCAGAAACCAATGCGATCTTATCCCATGCTGATAAATGTTTCATTCCAATCTTAGCATCATCCATCATGGCGTTCAAGTCAAATCCGTTAAAGTTGCTGCCAAGATGATATAGCATCCGGATTTTCTTGTTTGTTTTCAATTTTTCCTCTATAGCAGGAATTAACACAGTTTCATAATCTTTTCCGGTTATTTTCCCTTCTGCGGAAACGCCCAATACATTGGCGGGAAAATCATTCATTATTTTCAACATATACTTTGTTTTTTATTCATGTATCTAGGTAGTGTAATCTTTCAACTTGTCAATATCACTTTTAATGCTTTTTCCTTTGCGGCATGGTCAAATGTATCATATGCATCAATAATCTTATCCAGTTTAAAACGATGTGTAATTAGTTTCTGCGGATCAAGTTTATGTGATTGAACTGTTTTAAAAAGCATTGGAGTGGATACAGTGTCAACAAGGCCGGCAGTAATCGTGATGTTCCGTGACCATAATGATTCCAAGTGAAGAATGACACTTTTTCCATGTACCCCAATATTGGCTAAATGGCCACCCGCCGCCACTATTTTCCCGCATAATTCAAAGGTCGCCGGCAATCCAACGGCTTCAATTGCTGTATCAACCCCTTTTCCGTGCGTCAGTTTCATTACCTTCTCCACTGCATTTTCATCATTATCATTGATGGTATGAGTTGCCCCTAATGTTTTCGCGACCTCAAGGCGGTTGTTATCCTGGTCTATCATTATAATTTCAGCAGGAGTGTAAAACTGGGCCGTTAATAAGGCTGCCATTCCAATGGGTCCGGCTCCTACGATGGCAATTGTATCACCAGGCTTGACTTTTCCATTCAGTACGCCACATTCAAAACCTGTAGGTAAAATATCGCTAAGCATGACAAGCGCTTCTTCATCAGCACCTGGCGGAATTGCGTATAAACTATTGTCGGCAAAAGGTATCCTGACATATTCCGCTTGAGTTCCATCAATCGTATTGCCGAGTATCCAGCCTCCACTTTCACAATGCGAGTACATCCCTTTCTTACAGTATTCACATTTGCCGCAGGAAGTAATACAGGATATCAGAACATGATCGCCTATTTTATAATTGTTTATAGAACTTCCAACTTTATCAATGATACCAATGCCTTCATGACCAATAATTCTTCCATCTTTAACAGTGGTAACATCTCCTTTCATAATATGTAGATCTGTACCGCAAATTGTCGTTTTCAGAATTTTCACAACAGCATCTGTTTGTTCCTTGATTTCTGGTTTTGCTATTTCTTCCCAGGTTTTCTTCCCGGGACCATGATAAACCAATGCTTTCATTTTCTTTTAGTTAAATTGTAATCTTCGTGATTGTTCTAATTATCTGTTAACCCAGGTATTGAAAGAGGTAGAACAAAATCCACCAATACATTATGGTGCGCTTTAGACACATGGTTCTTAAAAGATTCCATGCTGTTATGCATTGTTGAAGTATACTTTTTCCCTAATTTCCTCACTATCTTTTCAAGATTCAACAATTCCCTTTTAATAGATGCTTCCCTCCTTTCCTTCCCTTTTGGCAAATCTTTATCAATCTGCTCTATATTATCTTCAAAAACTCTGTCAGCTTCCTTATAAAATAATGTAAGAAGCGGATCACAGGAAAAGGTTTTCGTATGCGCGAATTTGATAGCTGACTTTTTTTGGATTTCATCCAGTGTGCCATCATTATTTGCAGCAAGTAGGGAAATGTAAGCTGGAAATTTTAAAAGCGCTTTGTTTTCCTCCAGGGAAAGCTTTTTAAACGGTTTCATGTTTTTCATTTAACGGTTTTCATTTTCCTGAACAGGACACATCACACTTTTGATTCTGGTGGATCGGCTATTCGTCCCGGCGGTAAGGCCTGCGGAACATCAAGACGTGCCACTCCGATCCTTTTGTCGGCCATTCCGTAATATACATCGATACGATCCGGTGCGCCAATATCATCCCGGCGGTCGATTCCTGTGGGGAACACAACGTTGTCGACGATCCCCCGGAGCTCTTTAGGCAGTTCAGGCGTCAATACCGGCTCAGTAGAACGATAGCGTATCTTCCTCGGATGCTCCTTTGAGAGCACCATCACACCAGCTGAGTAACATAGATGATGTTTATTATCCGCATCCGGTATTTCACTCACTCCGTGGTAAATGATCAACCAACCATGCCGGGTCAGGATTGGAGGAGCACCGCCACCGATTTTAAGCCGTTCCCAGGGCGATACTGGAGTGGCAAGCCGGTGATGCGAATTAAAAAGGCTAATATGGTCGGGTTCGAGACCTTCAAAGGTCATAGGACAATAAGAAATCCAAATGCTCTCACGATCGATGTCCACCACCCGAGACTTCGATTGGTAGACTGTTTCTTCCGGACGGGTACCCTGAAAAAGGGGCCGGTGAAGGAGGGCCAGTTGCATTTTCCCTGCATGATTAGGTATAGCGACCGGGAAGATACTTGCATCCTTGTTGTCCACATGGACGAAATCAATGCCGGCATAAGGCTCAAAGATGGCAAGTCCAATGCGTTTCCAATGAAACAGATCCTCTGACACAGCCAGAGCAATTCTTGGCCCATTGGGTGAAATTGCCGTATAAGTCATAACATAGTGATGAAGTGGTTGTACATAAGTTATACGGGGATCCTCGCAACCGCCGCTGCCGTCAGATCGAAGTTCATAGTCAGTTTCTGGTTCCAGTGCAATGCCCAGCCGCTCTATTCCGGAAGGATCCCCTGCATCATTAAACAGAACCCTGGCAATGCAAATACGTGAATAATTGCCTTTTGCAACTACCCGTGGAAAAATGTAAAGTTTTCCATCTGGGCCACGAATTGCGGCTGGATTCAGAACACCGTCAACTTCCATCGGGTTGCCAGGTTCCGGTTCCATAATTATCCCCAGGCGCTGTAAATTAAATCCACTCATGATTTCCTGGGATTGGGTAATGGATGTTGATTACAATCTAAACAAGCGATGATTGCTTCAGTAACCCGTTTAGTCTCAGTAGGTCCCCGAACGGGGATAGAAACAACCCCTGCCTCTTCAGCCGGAAAGTCGTTTCCACCAGGGAACAGGGCATCTCCTATGAAGATCATCTCTTTCAATGAAATGTTAAGAATATCCCTGAGCTTTCTTACCCCGTAGGCTTTGTCAATACCATGTTTGGTCACATCAATGGATGTTTCACCACCCAACCGGACAGAAAATCCGGAAAGAGATGCGTCAAGGATTTCTTTGATCTTCTTCCGTTTTGTGAAATCAGGATCCCATTTTTCCTTTTCTGACAAGGGCGCCTGTTGACCTAAAGCTGAAAATGTTATCTGGCTCCCACGGTCTTCAATTACTTTTCCCCAGATCTTTTCAACTTTGCAACCCGATTGATCAATCGCCTTATTCAGAGAATTGATGATTTTTCCCTTTTCATCCGAGGTGAGATCTTCTGAATAGGTTTTCTTCCAATCCCCCGCATATTGGTAGAATTTTGTTCCACACGTTGGAAGAAGTGACAGATTCTCTAAACAATCGTCATGGGGAAGCTTGGAGAGCAGTTGTTTTTCAAATTGTTCCCAATCACCTCCGGAAATAATGGCCACTTTAATTATACCGAGAAGATCATGAAGCAATGCCGACATTTCGGAATCAAGAGCAGATTTACTTTCGGCAAGTGTCCCGTCCAGATCAAAAACAATTAGTTTTTTCATTTTTTTTCACCTCAGAATTCCGGTGATCCTTCAATTGCTTTTTCTCTTAGAGATTATTGACCAGATTACAAATGCAATTAATAATACGACTCCTAAGCCAATCAGAATTTGTGTCCAATTTAAATTGTTCATGCCCATTGAGTTGTTTCCATGCATCATTCCATTTCCATTATCACAGGCTACTATTAAAACCATTAATGCCATAATATAGAATGATGCAACTGTTCTTTTTACAATTTTATTTGTGCTCATGATTTTCTCCTTTTCCATAAAGTTATTTGAAACAATAATAATTTGACATACTTAATTATGCCCATATAATTATCAATTGACCATTAAAAGGCTGAATATTATCAATGACTTTTGAACTCCACTGACTACTTATGACTTTCAAGGATTTCTTTAGCCTTTTTGACCTCATCAAGAGTTCCATGGGCAATTATCTGAAACCCTTTCTCCTCAATGCGTTCATGGTATTTTAGAACAGAACGGCTTTTGATTGCAAGGATTGCAAAGAGCGTAAAAATGCCCCCGCCAACAATGCCCAGGGAAAAGCCAGCCAGTGCACCCAGGACGGCGCCTATTCCGAAAAGAAACCCGAATCCGGGAATTGCGAACAATTTTACACCGGTGAGTATTCCCAGAATAGGTCCAAGGATGGCACCTATATATGCCGGTACATTTTTAATTCGTCTATTATGCTTAACATGCATTAGGTCATCTATGACCACGGCCTTCCCGACAAGGGACACCTGTTGGACGGGAAATCCAGCACGTTTTAATTCTTCGACTGCTTGAATTGCTTTTTCATGGGTATCATATACCCCTATTGTGGTATTCATGGCATGAGATATTTAAAAAATTATAATTCTCCACTTACTGATCAAGAGGAATAGCTATCCACTCTAATAAGAAAACTTTATAAAAGTAGGTGCAGTGAACTCAATTGATGTTACACAATTACTAAAATATATTACATTATTCACACATTTCATGAGCTGTGCATGAATATTCATTATTAAAAAACGAATGGAAATAAAATTATTTAGGGCAAATCCGGGGACACTATTTCTAGCCCTGCATTTTCACAATTGTGAATTACTGCAAGGATGCTTAGTATTTTCTGTTTGAAAAAGAAAAAGAAAAAGAAAGAAGAGATATTACTTAAGATGTTCTTTATACCCTATTCATACAACAATTTTCTGACTGACTGATATCTAGAACCAGTTATTTTTCACATGGGGAAATAAAGCACGTCAATAGGTCATGAATTATGAACTACTCCAACCAGCCTTGTGCCGGGAATAAGCAAGCTCATTGAATTCTATCAAATTCGTTCATTGTTTTGCTATTTTGCTTCGTGATCATGACAGCCATTTTCATGCGCCGTGCAGGTCTGTTCATTATCTGTTATTGCGCCCTTCAGGTATTCGGCAACAACCTGGTCCGCCTGTCCATAACATCCCCTGACCACCTCTATGCCAAATTCATGCAGGTGATTGATTGCACCTCCACCGATGTTACCGGCAAGCATGACGGATACTCCCTGCCCGGCAAGGATCTCAGCAATTCCTGAATGACAGCCGCATCCGTCGGATGTCACAGGAGCTTTAGATTCAATGGTATTTTCAGTTGAAATTGTGTAAACAGTAAAATTTTCTGAATGTCCAAAGTGTTCATTTATTGAACCATTATGGATTGGTAAAGCGATTTTCATTTTCATTTTTTTCCTTTCTTATTAAGATATAATTGGTGATGATAACTGTTTTCACGAATCATGTTTTTTCCGCAATTGGGGCAAAGGCTTTCCCTGCAGGGAATACCAGGTTGATGTGGGATCCTGGTATTGCATTCCAGGCAGATACAAAAGCCGGGGCCGTCTTCATTGCGTAATAGTTCAACCTTGGCTGGTTTATTTGATAATGGTCTTAACTTTTCTGATTTGCAGTATGAACATGACAATATCTCATGTTCGCTGATCAGAAGGTTATGACATGCTTCGCACCGATACCAGAACTCATTCGTATGGTAATCGCCCCCTTCAATGAATATTGCTTTTCCTTCTACGAAAGCTTCGGCAATAGTCCGTCTTGCTTTCTCATAGATCCGTGTCAGGGTGGGACGAGAAACAGCCATCTCACTGGCTGCTTCCAGTTGAGTCATCCCCGAATAATCCAGTAAACGTAAGGCTTCGTATTCTTCGAAAAGAAGAATAACCGGTTCAATTTTAGTGATTGGAACACCAAATGGCTTGAATCCTTCCATCATAGGAGGATGAGTCATCTTACGTTGTCTTTTAGGTCTTGGCATCGTTTGCAAAGGTAACGTTAATTACGAACATATGTTCATTACATTTGCAAAAAACTGGAAATATGGAATACAAAAAAAGCTGGTTTTGACACCAAACTCATTCATGGCGGTGCATTTGACGATGAATACGGAAGTGCGACAATGGATCAAGATTCGCATTTTCTTTGCAATTCAGTATTAATTTTCTCGATGTTAACGAACGCTTAAAAAAATAATAGTGATATTTATGCGCTTTAATTCAAAACTTTGTTTTATCTTTGCTGCATAAAATTTGAAGCAATGGATCAATCTTGTGAAGTAAAAAAGAAACCAAAGACATTTAAGGAGTTCATTAAGTCCTCCTATTTCCTGAGACCTTTCTTGGGTATCGTCATCGGCGGAGTAGCCGGTTACCTCTATTATCATTTTGTGGGATGTTCATCCGGTTCCTGTGCGATTACAGGAAACCCTTTTATGAGCACAATTGGCGGAGGGTTCCTGGGTTTTTTTATCTTAAACAGCCCCTGCAGCAAATGTTGATACCCTGTAAATCCTAAAACCTACAGTTATGAAAACAAGTAACTCTCATGTATTGCATCTTGGTAAAAGAGAATTCAAGGAAAAGATTTATGATTATACCTTCAGCAAGGAATGGAAATATAAAGGAGAACTGCCTGCAGTTGTCGATTTCTACGCAGACTGGTGTGCCCCTTGTAAAATGGTATCCCCAATTCTTAATGATCTTTCAATTGAGTATGCAGGAAAAATCAACGTTTACAAGGTAAACACGGAAAAAGATCCGGAGGTTGCAAAGGCATTTGGTGTTTCAAGCATCCCGACCCTGCTGTTTATAGCCCAAACTGGCAAACCCACTGTTGTCAGGGGTGCACAATCCCGTCAATCACTAAAAAGCAACATCGAAAGGATTTTACCGAAAGAAGAAAAGCGCTTCCTTAATAAACTCCTTTCTCTGAAATGGTAAGAACAATTAAAACAAATAAACAACTTTTAAATTAATCGACATGTTACAGACAAATCTTAAACACCTTATGAAAGCGGATGAGCACAAAAAGTTCATCGAAGAAAATGAAAACGTAATGATCTGTTGCGGCAGAAATGGCCCAATGTGTATCCCGGTATATGGAATAATGGAAGACCTGGAAGGAACTTACAAGAATGTCAAGTTTGCGGATTTGGAGTTCGACAATCCTGAATCTTCTGTAATCCGGAACGCTCCTGAATGCAGGGGGTTTATGGGATTGCCTTTTACCGTCTATTACAAGAACGGGAAATTGGTGAAAGCGACCACGAGTATTCAGAACGAACAACAGATAACAACAATACTTGATGCCGAATTTGGCAAACCGTAATTTCTGATCCTCTTAGTATGCTTGACAAAAATCATTATAACACGATAATTATCGGGGCAGGACCTGCCGGGTTAACGGCAGGTATCTACCTGTCCCGGGCAAAAGTCAGAACCCTGATCCTGAATGAAGGCGTTGTAGGAGGCCAGATGATCCTGACTTACGAAATTGCAAACTATCCGGGGGTGGAAGCAATAACAGGTTATGAGCTTTCAAATATTATGAAAAAACAAGCGCTATCTTTCGGATGTGAAATCAGGGCAAATATCCGGATCACCGATCTGTCTCTTGAAGGAAAAATTAAACAAGTGACATTGGCAGATGGTACTAGCTTCACCTCCGATACAATCATCCTTGCACCAGGTGGCAGACCTCGCACAATTGGCGCTGCCGGTGAAGATGATTTCAAAGGAAGAGGTATCTCCTACTGTGCCACCTGCGATGGTGATTTTTTTACAGGGAAAGAAATTGTGGTTGTAGGCGGCGGCAATTCAGCCCTTGAAGAAGCCGTATCCCTGACAAAATATGCTACAAAAGTAACAGTCGTTCATCAGTTTGACCATTTCCAGGCCTATGAACATGCAATTGAAGAAGCCCGCAGCAATTCAAAGGTTAACTTCATTCTGGATTCAACAATCACTGCATTTCATGGCAATGAAAGTATAACTTCAGTTGATATTAAAAACCTGAAATCAGGTGAATCCTATGAATTTAAAACGGACGGCGCTTTTGTTTTCATTGGTTATTTGCCGAATACTGAATTTTTGGTAGGAAAGCTTGAGCTAAATAAGAATGGGGAGATTACCGTAAACGCTGAAATGGAAACATCAATTCCTGGAGTATTTGCTGCCGGGGATTGTATTGCCAAACGATACCGTCAGGTTACAACCGCTGTTGGCGATGGCACAATAGCAGCGCTGGCAGCATCTGGGTATATTGATAGCCTTATTAAAAAGCAGAAATAATCATCTAAGAGCGAATTACTTATGAAAGGTAATTTTGAATCGATTATAAAGAGCGAGATACCAGTATTCATTGATTTCTATGCTGAATGGTGTGGCCCATGTAAAGTACAATCGCCAATATTGAAGGAACTGGCTATTGAATTGGGGAATAAAATAAAGGTACTTAAGATTGATGTTGATAAAAACCCAGAGATAGCTCTGCGCTATCATATTCAGAGTGTCCCCACATTGATGTTGTTTAGGCAGGGGACGATACTATGGCGCCAGGCAGGAGTTACTGACAAATCACATTTATATAATGTTTTAAAACCGCATATCTAATCAGGTTAATAAAGGAAGGAATATATGGAAGTCAATAAAATGAACCGGATTCAGATGATAAAGAGCAAAATTGATTCTTTACCCGAAGGCAGTTTTTCAGAATCAAATCACTACTGGTGTGTGACCTGCAAAAAGTTCTTCGTGCTCGATAAACCTGAGTGTCCATATATGACTGGAATGTGTATCAACACTCCAATTGCGATTGAGAACTTACCGCCAGAAAATACAGAAGCTCTTGAGAAATTTGGATTATTCTATCCCAAAATACCACAGAGGATCCTGAGTGAAATAATTACAGATGATTTTAAGGAAACAGGAAAAAGACTGGCAAAGACCTATTTCGAATTCTTAAAAGATTGGAGATTTGACATCTCAAAAGAACAACCTTTACAAACATTAAAGAGTTTTATCATTATTTTGACAGGCTGTGAAACTGCTCAAAGAATTAATGAAAAATCCATAACGTTTGTTCTGATGGATGCCGGAAAGATTTGGGATAAAGATAAAATTACTGATATTCTCCTTGGCAGTTTTGAATATTTTAAACGGATCTTAAAGATAGAACGCGAGCTTCAGCTTGATTTTATTGATATTTTCGGAGAAAGAGAAGTAGGAAAGTATTATTGTGCGAAATGTGGAATGTTCTTTGAATTTGGAATTAAACGGGATACGATAACCTGTCCATTAATGTCTCAGAAATGTATGTTTGACCCTCAGCACATCGAAAAAACAGATTATGTTTCGGATAGATTCATTAAGCAGTTTGAAATTACACCCGATATATTCAAACGATTTATTAATGGTATTAAAAACCGGAGCGATTTTTCGGATAGATTGATCGAATTATTGAAGGAGTGGAAAATTACTAACAACCAGGATAAAATAATGAGTAAATTAATTGAACCGCCTTTGAGTAATTAAGTAAAGCTATGACGACACAATCAATTGATATTAAGTGGGCCACAAATATGTCATTCAAAGCAAACATTAACGGTCATGAATTAATGCTTGATCTTGAAGAATCTGCAGGAGGTACGAATCTGGGCCCTAAACCAAAGCCATTGCTTCTTGTGGCATTGGGTGGGTGCACCGCTATGGATGTTATTTCTATCTTAAAAAAGATGAGAATCGAACCGGAATATTTCAACGTAAAGGTTGATGGAGAAGTGACCGAAGAACATCCCAAGCATTTTACAAAAATCAAGCTCATCTATGAGTTCCGGGGGAAAAACCTCCCGCTTGAAAAGCTTCAAAAAGCAATTGATCTTTCACAAGAACATTATTGCGGAGTCTCTGAAACTCTTAGAAAATCAGTTGAAATAGCATTTGAGATCAGAATACTTGAATAATTTAACTGCCCATTATATTGTAAATGAATATGATAACACCAAGTAAATATCGTATTTTTGAAATAAAAAAAATTGCAAGGATGATATTCTTCCTTGCACTCATAGCACTATTTTTCTATAATTTAATGTTTTAACCAAAATTTGAATCTTATGAAAAAGAACATGGGAACCATCGATATTACGATCAGGTTACTGATTGCAGCCTTAGTGATCGTTCTGTATTTTACACATGTAATTTCAGGAACACTTGCAATTATTTTATTGATCTTTGCCGGGATCTTCATCCTTACCAGCTTTTTAAGTTTCTGCCCCTTATATCTTCCATTCGGAATCAGCACGCGAAGCAAGAAGTAGGAAATCATTAAATATCGTAATTTCATAACTTCCAGGCGGGAGATTAGCGTCTCTTCGCCTTTGGTTGTTTACTCCATATTTCATAAAATACTGGCATGTTCTAAAGGTAGTCCATGCCTTATTTTTTATAATCATTTGGTAAATATTTTACAGTGCACAAGTTTTTAGCCTCTGGTTCGTCTAACTAATAAAATCACTTGTTTAATCAAATTCAAGACGAAACCATGAAAACATTGAAAAGAATTACTGTATTAATGGCAATTATGTCATTCTTTACTTACCAGGGGTTCTCCCAAAACACTTCAACGGCCAAAACGCACAAGGATTCTCAGACTTCACAAACCGCGACTACTCCCACACCTGGAAAATTTATTGATAACAATAAAGATGGAATCTGTGACAACTATCAGACCCGGATGAAAAATGGCCACGGCGCTAATTTCGTGGACAAAAACGGAGATGGTATCTGTGATAATCGTCAGAATGCCGGCCAGGGAAAGGAAAATTGTACTGGTTGTGGAATGGGTTGTCAGCATCGCAATGGACAGGGAAATGGGAATGGTTGTGGTAATGGATGCGGTAACCAGCATCGGCATGGTCGCGGAAAATAGAATAACAACTGCTGCTAATCCTCAGAAACCCAGCGGCAAGTAAGTAAAACCGTCTGGTTAACTGGGAAGCCAAAATATTCATAACTTTCATGGATGTTTTGGCTTTTATCCTTTTCTCCAAATGTCTCCAGGAATGACTGATAAAGAACTGACTGATGGGCTTATAATCCAAAGGAAGGAAGCAATTGAATACATGGTTGATAAGTACCAGAAAAATATCATTAAAACTGCATTTTATTTTGTGGCAAACATGGAGGATGCCGAGGATTTGTCACAGGAGGTATTTCTTGAGATCCTTAAATCTGTTGGGCGATACAAGCAAAACTCTTCTCTATATACCTGGATCTACAGGATAACTGTTAACAAATCACTGGATCATCTGAGAAGACAAAAAAGAAGGGATGTCATACATCAGATTTCTAAATTTATCAGGGTTTCGAATGATGGAACAAATAGAAATGATAGTGAGCCAGGTATTATGGATACCCAAAACGAGTACAGAGAAAAAAGAGGTATCCTTGACAGTGCGGTCAATTCATTGCGAGAGAAGCA
>Ga0182021_10006994_pt1 | contig 13370 bp, 11 predicted proteins | sample 612E3MmetaG_FD_120493 | JGI IMG/M metagenome (GOLD analysis project Ga0182021, IMG submission 120493) | Permafrost microbial communities from Stordalen Mire, Sweden - 612E3M metaG (Illumina Assembly) | ecosystem: Environmental > Terrestrial > Soil > Wetlands > Permafrost | place: Sweden...
CATCGACCAGTACAACGGCCTGACCGCGGCTCACGGCGTCGAGCCGCGCATGGGCGCATCTTACCTGTTGAAGGCCACCGGCACCGTGCTGCGGGCGGCCTATTCGCGGGCATTCGAGACGCCCTACAACGAGAACCTGATTCTCTCGAGTTCCACCGGCGCGGGAGGTCTCGCGACCAATGTCTTCGGCGCGTATGGCGCCCGTCCGATCCAGCCGGGACGGCGCAACCAGTTCAACGCGGGCTTTGAGCAATCCGCCACCAGGTGGTTCGAAATCGACGCCGATTACTTCTGGAAATTCACGGACAACGCTTTCGATTTCGGCACCCTGCTCAACACCCCGATTGTTTTCCCCATTTCGTGGCGGCAGTCGAAAATCGATGGCTTTTCGCTACGCGTCGGCACCACCGATATTCACGGCTTTCAGGCTTACACCAACGTGGGCCACACGCGCGCCCGCTATTTCGGACCCTCGAACGGAGGTCTGATTTTCGATTCGCCACTCAATACCGGCGCTTTTCGCATCGACCACGACCAGGCGTTCCAGCAGACCACGCACCTGACCTACCGGCGTCCCCACAACGGGCCGTGGATCGCATTCACGTGGCGCTACGACAGCGGACTGGTGGCGGGCGCGGTGGGCAGCCTGGCGGATGCCCTGGCCCTGACCGCGGCCCAGCAGGCGGCCATTGGATTCTACTGCGGCGGCCAGAGCGCCACCGTATCGAGTGCGATTCCCTCGTGCGCGTCGCCAAACTACGGCGCGACGCGGCTGGCGATCCCGGCCGCCGGAACGGAAAACGACGACCACAATCCGCCGCGCGTCGCTCCGCGGCACCTGTTCGACCTCGCCGCCGGAACCGACAACCTGTTCCACGCCGAGAAGGTTCGCACCACGCTGAAACTCACGGTGGTGAACCTGGCGAACAACGTGGCGCTGTACAACTTCCTTTCGACGTTCAGCGGCACCCACTTCGTCACGCCCAGGTCTTATCAATTCGAGCTGGGATGGGTGTTCTGAGTGGAGCCGGGCCCAGAGGGCACGCCACTTGCACGCCACTTGCCGCCGGCGATTCGCTCGCGAAGAGTATAATAGTTACCAAAATGTCATCGCGAGCCGGGGGCATAGCGCGCATTTCGCTGGTGGCGCTATTTCTTTGCGCACTGGTTTTCGCGCAGACGGCGTCGCTCGCCTCGGAACACTGGCACCACCATTCATCCCATCACTGCTGCCTGTTGTGCCATTCGGGGCCGATGCCTCTGCTGCAATCCACGGTGTCGGCCGCGACGTTCGGGCCGGTCCTTCCGCTGGCTTGGCTGGAACGGACTTCCGGTATTGACGCACCGCACGAGGTGCTCCTCACCGCCGGCGATTCGCGCGCGCCTCCCGCTTAGTTCCTCGTCGGTTAGCGGCCCGGCTCCGGTGCGGTAGACCGGCGCCTCGCCAGGTCTCATCTGTCAGGGAACCATGAGGAATCGAGGCATTATGCGTGTATTCATGCTGGTACCCGCCGTGGCGGCGTTGTTTGCCGCCCAGCTTCCGGCGCAGGACACCACCGAACTGCTCAACCGTATGAAGGCCATGGAGGACCGCATCCGGGCGCTGGAGGCCGAGGTGCGGACGCTCAAGGCTCAGCCACCGGGCACGGTTGCCGTGGCAGCTCCGGCCGCGGCTCCCGCGCTGCCGACGGCCCCGGTTGAAGCCGCCGCGCAAGGCCCCCCACCCGGTGCGCCGCTGACTTTGGGCGGCGCCGGCCCAGCGGCGGCCAAGGTCTTGAACCCGGACATCAGCGTGATCGGCGACTTCCTGGGCGCGGCGGGCAACGGCGCCAACCGGGGAACGCCGTCGCTCCAGATGCACGAGAGCGAAGTCGGCTTCCAGGAGGTCATCGACCCGTACGCGCGCGCCGACTTCTTCATCAGCTTCGGCGAGCAGGGCGTCAACCTCGAAGAGGGCTATCTGACCTTCACCGCGCTCCCCGCCGGCTTGCAGCTAAAGGTGGGCAAGATGCGCGCCGCATTTGGCAAAGTGAACGCGCTGCACAACCACGTGCTGCCCTGGACCGACCGCCCGCTGGTGAGCCAGAATCTGCTGAGCGGCGAGGACGGAATCGACGACGCCGGCCTCTCGCTCAGCCGCATCCTGCCCGCCCCCAAAGGCATCTTCCTCGAAGGCACGGCGCAAGTCTTCCGTGGCGACACGGACGGCGTCTTCCAGGCCGACAAGCGCAGCCACGTCTCCACCGTAGGGCATCTGCGGCTCTACCGCGACCTCAACGAATCCACCAATATCGACCTGGGTGGCTCGTTCGCGCGCGGCCACAGCCCCTGGGCCGATGCCTGGAACCAGCTTTACGGCGCCGACGCCACGCTGCGGTGGAAGCCCCTGCGGCGGGCTATCTATCACTCGTTCGTGGCGCGCGGCGAACTGATCTGGGCGCGGACCGTGCTGGCCCCGGTCCGGAGCAACAGCCCTATCGTCACGCCCTTCGGCTTTTACGTTTCCGGCGAGTATCAGTTCGCCCGGCGCTGGTTCCTGGGCGCCCGCTTCGACCGCTCCCAACGCGGCAACTGCCTGCCCACCAACCCGGCGACCACGACCGCTTGCGACACACGGCTGCCCCTCAACGCGCTTTTGCAGGACACCGGCGGCTCCCTGCTGCTCACCTACTGGCCCAGCGAGTTCAGCCAGATCCGCGGACAGCTTCGCCGCACGCGGTACGGCGAGGGTCTCACCGCCAACGAATTGTTGTTCCAATTCCAGTTCTCCATGGGCGCTCATGGAGCGCATCCCTTCTGACGAGGAAAAGCATGTCGAAACGATTGTTCGCATCTTCCGTCCTGCTGTTGACGGCCGCGGCTGGCATCACCCAGGCCGCTTCCAAGTTAAACGTGATGACGGCTACGCAGGACCTGGCGTCGCTGGCCCGCGAAGTGGGCGGCGATCTGATCAACGCCGACTCCATCGCCATGGGCTACCAGGACCCGCACTTCGTCGAGCCCAAGCCCAGTTTCCTGCTGAAACTCCAGAAGGCCGACCTGCTGGTGGTGGTCGGTCTGCAACTCGAAATCGGCTGGCTTCCGCCGCTGATCACGCAAAGCCGCAACTCCAAGATCCAGGTGGGCGCGCCGGGGTATCTCGACATGTCGCAGTCCTGCCAGATCCTGGAAATCCCCACCGGGCAGGTGACGCGCGCCATGGGCGACGTCCACCCGCTGGGCAACCCGCACTACTGGCTCGACCCCGACAACGGCCGCCGCATCGCCAAGACACTGGCCGCCAAGCTCAGTGAGATGCAGCCCGCCAACGCCGCCGCCTTCGCGCAGCGCTACGCCGATTTCGACAAGCGCCTGGCGGCCGCCGAAAAAGGCTGGGAAGCCAAGATGGCGCCCTACCGCGGCCGCAAGGTGGTCACCTACCACCGCTCCTGGCCCAACTTCTGCGACCACTTCGGCCTGGTAGTGGTGGATTACGTGGAGCCCAAACCCGGCATCCCGCCCAGCCCCGTCCACACCCTGGAAGTGATCAACACCATGAAGCGCGAAGGCATCAAGCTGATCCTGGTAGAGCCTTACTTCGACCTGCGCGCGCCCAACAAGATCGCGCAGGATGTCGGGGGCCAGGTTGCGGTCCTGCTGCCATCGGTGGGCGGCGTCAAGCAAGTGACCGACTACTTCCAGTTGTTCGACTACGACATCAACCTGCTGGTGAGCCTGTTTGAAAAAGTGAAGTAAGGAAACCCGATGAGCACATTCTCATTCCTGCTCGCTCCCTTTATTGCGAGCCTGATTCTGACGGGCATTCACGCCTACCTGGGCGTCCACGTGGTGGAGCGTGGCGTGATCTTTGTCGACCTCTCCCTGGCTCAAATTGCCGCGCTGGGCACCACCATCGCGGTGCTCTACGGCATCGAGCCGCACAGCCAGACCGCTTACGTGGTCAGCCTCATCTTTACATTCGTCGGCGCGGCGGTCTTCTCCACCATCCGCGGCCGCCGCGCGCGCATCCCACAAGAGGCCGTGATCGGCATTTGCTACGCGGTGGCCTCGGCAGCGGCGATTCTGGCCATGAGCAAATCGGTCGAGCAGACCGAGCATCTGAAGGAAATGTTGGTGGGCAACATTCTGACGGTCTCGTGGTGGGAAGTGGAGAAGACCGCGCTCCTCTACGGCGCCATCGGCCTGTTCCACTACATCTTCCGCCGCAAGTTCCTGCTCATCTCCATGGACCCGGAGGCGGCCGAGGCGCAGGGCATCTCGACGCGCTTCTGGGATTTCGTTTTTTACGCCTCGTTCGGTTTCGTGGTGACTTCTTCGGTGGCCATTGCCGGGGTGCTGCTGGTGTTCTGCTACCTGATCGTGCCCTCGGTGGGCGCCATGCTCTACTCCGAACACATAGGTACACGGCTGGCAATTGGCTGGACCATGGGCACGCTGGTCTCGGCACTGGGCGTCTACCTGTCGCTACAGATCGACCTGCCGACCGGCGCCACCATCGTCTGCACCTTCGCGATCGTGCTGATCCTGATGGCGCTGGTGAAACCGCTGATCCGCAGGAAGGTACCGGCGTAGCGGCGAAATTCGGTGGCTGCCCGGCCTCACCGCCTCAGAAGCTTGTCCACCGCCTTGGCCAGTTTGCGGAACTCCTCGTGCGCCGGCGAATCGGGCGCGTACTCCGCCACGGTCAGTCCGTGTGCCACCGCCTCCGCCACCACCACGCGCTGCCCGATGCCCGGCAGGACCTTCCTTCCCATGTCCTTCAGCGAGGACGCCAACCCCCGCCCGAGGTTGGTCGTCATGACAACCTTGGAAGGCACAAACCGGATGCGCGGTTTCTTGGACCGCCGCTCCGCGCGCGCCTTGAGTCCCCAGGACAGCGCTTCCTTCAGCGCGAATAGATCGAGCGGCGACGGCCCGCATGGCAGCAGCAGGAGGTCCGCCGCCAGCGCCGCCTGGTAGCCCACCTCCGGCATGCCCGGCGGCGTGTCGATCAGCACGATATCGGCGTCTTTCTCGGCCTTGTTTGCTCGCGACCGCAACGTGCCGGCGCCGTCTGCCACTTTCTGGACCGTGCGCGCCAGCATCCCGTCGCCTTGCGCCGCCCAGGCAACCAGGCTATGCTGCGGATCGGCGTCGAGCACCGCCACGCTGCGCCCCATGGCGGCAAACTCCGCCGCCAGATTCCCGACAATGGTGGACTTTCCCACCCCGCCCTTCCGGCCCGCGACGGCGATGATGGCCATAGAGAGTACTATACAGCGAAATGCCGGGGTGAGCGCCGACGGGCACGGGGTTCTGGCGCGGAATGTGGTGCGTACTTGCCGTGAGCCGTGGAGCTACTGCCCAGGCACACTGGCCAGCACGCCGGGCGGAGATTCCAGCATGGGATTCTGCACGTATTGCGGTCCGATTGCATTCCTCATTAGCTGCTGAAAGGTCTCAAACTTGACGTCCAGGGACGCGCCTGGTTTGCTGCCGCCCGGAATCACGAGCTGGGCCGTTTCCGGTGGGGAAAGGACCGACAGTGGGGTCAGGTTGCGCAGTTGGTCGAAGCTCTGTGCGGTGTAGAACGCGCGAACCAGAAACTCGCCCGTTCTTCTCGACTGTCGCACTTCGAAAACCAGCGCCCCGCCCGGAGCGCAAAAATCGGGTTGATAGCCGGCTAGTTGCCAGTGCAGGCCGAGAAGTCCGGCCAATCCCGTTACGTAGGCATCGGAGCTGATCACGACAATCACTCGCGATGAAGGGTCCCCAAATGCGCCGGGAATCGCTTCACCCAGCACGGCTTGTCTCATGGAGCGAAGAATATGCGCCGCGGCGTTCGAGCTCTGCACTTGGGCCAGGTACGGCGTTCTCAGTTCCACATTCTGAGTAAGGACTGTAATTCGGGTGGTTTGGGAGAGAGTATCCAACGAAAGCTGCCCCCAACCCACGTTCACGAGCGGGAAGCCATTCGCGTATTCCATCACAAACGGGTCGGCCGCGGAGTTGGTTGCCCCAAGTCCACCCTCGTCAATCACGTTTCCCGTGTACAGCAGCGATGTAATCGGATCCAAAGGAATCGGTTGAACGGTTGGGTCGGTGATGCCAGGCGGCGTGGGGGGTGGCGGCTGCACTCCGTCTTGATAGTTCAACAGGACGCTACGAATGAGAGAGAACTCGCCGCTATAGGCGGACGCCAACGCTTTACCACTGCTGTAAATTGCCTGAACTTCGGCGGCGGCGCGGACCGGGTCGACGGCCACCACATCGGCCAAAATGGGATCGAAAATCGGGTCGGGCTGACTCAAAGGGTAAGAGTGCACGGGCACGGTTATGCCATTGAACAACCCAGCCCCCAGCTTGGTAGCGGTGAGATTGGAACGCTGAATCGAATTGGCGCGGAAATACGAGCGCGCCAGATCCGTAGCCGAGTCTCCGGTGAGCAGCCCCTCGACAAGCAGATAGCCGCGGTAGTAAGCCCCCAGCAGGACTTCCGCCTGCTGGCCATGGACGGTCAAATACCCCGGCTGAAGGACCCCGAAGTCGGGGTACTGCCTGGGTGAATACTGAGCGTAATCGGCCGGCGAGATGGTGGGTGCCCGTACACCATGGCGGCCAAAGACGATGATCTGCTTGAGTACGGTTCCATCGTTTGTAACCGTCTGTGCCGGCACGGGCGCAGCCATTGCTAACGCCAGGAGCACACCGGGCACGATCGCGTTGCTTCGGATTCGTTTCATATTCTACTGTGGTGGTTGCGCGACGGCGGCAATTGTCTCAACTTTCGGCGACAGATTCGTGCTGCGAGTACGCGCGGGCGGGGAAGAGCACGAGCGGATCCGGGTAAGGGCCTACTCCATTCGGACCTTGAATACGAGACAGGTGCAAACCTGGCCCGCCTCGACGCTGAACCGGTGCGGCATCCTGGAGCGGCAAGGCCTGTCGGGATTCCGGCGCGAACGCAGCATTTACGCGCCGCCGGGTTCGGCGCTGTCATCCATCAGATCGTCAAGTTCGTCGGTGTCGGCGGGTCTCCGTGCCCAGTGCCGCACATGAAAGACACGAATGGTTTCGGTTTCTTTGTGAACTGCAAAGTAGATCTTGTACCGGCGGTTCCGCTTGCCGTAGAGGAGTAAACGGATCTCGGCCTGGAGTCGCTGCGACTCTTCGGCGAGCGGACACCGCTGCGGTCGATCGCGTAGAGTTTTGATCGCAGCCATGATGCCGTTGAACCAGCGCTCAGCGCTCTCGAAACTTCCACGGTCGCGGATGTAAGCCGAAATGCTGTCGAGGTCCTCAAAAGCCTGTGGAGAGATTTCAACGCGAAAAGCCATGCTTCTTCCGAAGCTTCTTTTCAGCTTCGTCCAGTGCAATACCTTCACCACGGTCGAACTGCTCCATGCCCTTGCGGATTGCCGCGAGTGTTTCGGCGCGTTCCAAGCGGTCCAGCATCTCCTGATAGCTTTCCGCATCCTGAACGACCAGCTCCGCGCGGCCGTTTACGGTGAGCACCAGCGGGGTCCGCCGCTGCTTGAGCCGGCCGACATAATCCTTGATGTTGCGCTGGAACTCGGTTACGGAGCGAACTTCCCGCAGGTCGATCATAGCACCCTCGTCATGTTTTAAGCAGACAATTACATGCTAGCACGAGCGTGCGTCCTCCAGACTCTTCGCGAGTCGGCGCCCCGCTTGCGGAGATCGCGGCGCGAGTCGCAAGCGCGACACCGGCCGCCACGAGTACGACGGCCGCGAGGCCGAGCACGATTCTCACAAAGATTTCCATCATGCTTCCGAGTGCAAGAGGTTCAGTCTGGCCAAGCTGCCAAGGGCGGATTACCAATCCGCCGCAGGATGCCATCCTGCCCCACAGGTTGGATTTACGGTTCGATCACGATCTGCACGTGGTTCGATTCCTGGCCGCCGGCACTGACGTGCAGCTCCGAGACGCCGGCATTGACGACCGCGGGCAGTTGCACTTCGATGAGATAGAAGCCGATGTAGCCGGGCGCCAGCGTGGCGCGCGAGACCGGGAGCGGCGCGCCGTCGAGAAACGCCCGAATCGGGGCCGCCACCACCGGCGGATCCTCCAGCGGGGCGGCCAGGCCGGTGGGCCAGTCGGGGCGTACCTTGCCCAGGCCCGTCGCCATGATCTGAACCCGGCCGTTGGAATGGGCCGTGTTGCGCGCATCGATGGGCAGTCCGCTATCGGCGTCGTAGAGCCAGGGGGCGCCGTCGTGGCCCACGAAAATCGCGGGCGAAACCGGCTGCACCGGTTGCATCAGCGTCACCCGGCCGGAATTGGTGTCGAACGCCAGCGAGACGTTGGGCCCCACGGCCTCGAAGGGAACCTGGATCTGCGATTCGGCATCGGAGGCCGCCAGCACCGGGTAGTTCAGATCGCCGCCGCGGGCCGCACTCACCAGCCCGCCAATGACGCTCAGCAACGATCCGGGCGCCGCCGCGCGGGAGCTGAAATCGGCCGCGTTTACGATCCGCAGATTGCGCAGGCGATGCGGCGCGGCCGCGGCGTAGACGCCGTGCCCATCAAGGGCGGCGTACAATTGCACTCCCGCCGGATCCAGGCGCACATCGGTGGCGGCGGCGGCCGGCAGCCGGTCCGAGAGGCTCGTCCAGACGACGGAATCCGGCCGGCTGGCATTTTCCAAATCGACGCGGGCAAAGAAGACACCCTTGTCGGTGGCCACATAAACGGCGCCCGCCGCGCGCTCGGCGGTGACGCCGTGCGCCGGAGCGTCGGGCAGGTTGCCGTCCAGAGGGTCCCAGAAGTTGCCGGAGTTAGTGGTGCGGAGCACGTGCGGCCCCTTCTCGCCGCCCAACGCCGCCAGCGCCACGCGCGGCTCGGCGGCATCCACAAAAATGCGCTCCACGGGACCGGCCGCCTTCCAGGGCGGGGCCGGGAAGGTTTGGCCACCATCGAACGAAACCCAGATGCGGCCATCGGAGGAGCCGGCGTAAACCACGTCGCCGGACGAGCTGGCGACTGTAATATCGGCGCGGACGGCCGCCGAATACCGCTGGCGCAGCACGGCCTCATTCAATAGTTCGATTCCCGGCGCCGGGGCCCAGGCCGAGCCGCCCGGCGGCAGTTCCAAAACTCCCAGGCCATCCGCCTGGATGCGCGCGCCCGCGGTGCCGCCGGGTGTCGAGAGAATCCGCCGCACCGCCAGGTTGGGCAGAGACCGGTTCAACCCAGCCCAGGACAACCCGCCATCCATGGAGCGCCACACACCGTAGTCGTTGCCCACCACCAGTTGATCCGGGTCCGCCGGCGAGAGTGCCAGGCTGTGTTGCCCGGAACCGATCACCGATTCCGACTTGTAAGCCGTGAGGTTGGTCCAGGAATGTCCACCGTCTTCGGAGCGCAGCAATTGCCGCCCCAAGGAGTACATTTTGAGGGGATTCGAAGGGGTGGATACCACGCGCGCCCCAGGCTCGGGCAGCCGCGCGGGCGTGGCTGGAACGGGAGGGTTGGTCTCGGGGGCGTTGGCGACGGCGGCCCACGTTTCGAAATCGGCGGTCGCGAAGACCTTGCCGGAGGGCGTGCGGGCGAACAACAGAGAACCGTCGGGGGAGTACCACACACGCTCCACCGGCCCGGTGGCCGGGGAAGCCAGCATCAACTCCACCGAGGAACTGCCCACCTTGCGCCAGTCCGGCCGGGTCTGAGCACCCGCCAGCAAGACGCCAGCCAGGGCCAGGCCGATGAGCCGGATGGGAACGCGCATTGTTTCCTTATGACACACTACCCGGTTCCATTCTAGCCTATTCTTGGTTATGCCGTTTTTGTCAACCCACTGAATTTGAGCACTTTGTAAGCGAATTTTCATCGCGGCCCCATGTTTGCAATGCATGTTTAGTGCTAGACTGTTTTTGTCATGGCATCGGAGCAAGGGTTTAAGATTCCCAGCTCCGGAAAAGGTGTTATGATTTGGCGTATGACGCGATCGGGGATGGTGCGCCCGCTGCTCGTGGTGATCGCCGTCGTGCTGTCTCTGGCCCCCCTACAGGCCCAGGATACCGCGGCCAAGGCGCTCGTCATTACTGGCGATGTCTCCGTGTTGCGCGATGGCGGTCCGTGGGCCCTGTTTGCAGGCAACTCGGTACGGCCGCAGCAGATCGTCAAGACCGGACCGGATGGCTATGCCAGGTTCCAGGTTGCCGACGGCAGCACCTTCGAAGTCTTCCCCAACTCGCAAGTCACATTCCGCGCCAATCGGGGTTCGTTGAAAGACCTGCTGGACGTTTGGATCGGGAGGGTGAAAGTCTATATCCAACATCTCCCCGGCGTTGAGAATCCCAACAACGTCTCCAGCCCGACGGCGGTCATTTCGGTGCGCGGCACGGTCTTTGAAGTGTCGGTGGAGGACCTGGACGGCACTACCTTAGTCAGCGTGGACGAGGGCTTGGTCTCGGTTCGCAACAAGGTGGCCGGCGGTGAAGTGTACGTCCATCCCACCGAACAGCTCCGGGTGTGGAAGAACCAGCCGCTGGCCCGGAAAATATTGGACAAAGGCTCCGTCGCCAAGGGTGTGATCAGGGCCATTGAGGACGCCGCCCGAGTGGCGCTGCAGCGCCAGGCTGGCGGCGGAGGAGGGGTAGGCGGCACGCCTACCGCCACGGGAACCGCGCCGGGCGACAAGGGCAAGGGTGGCACCACAAACACGGGCGCCCCGGCCGACGTTCCGAATCCGGCGCCACCATCGACGCCACCGCCGCCGCCGCCAGGCGGATAGCTTCTAGCTTTCAGCGATCGGCTTTCAGCTAAACCCCCGTGGCGCCGCGCTGTTTTAGCCGATAGCCCATAGCCAAAAGCTCCCCGTGATAGATTGAAAACAGCCATGTATCGCGCGATCATTTGCGTCTGTGCCGCGGCGTTGTGCGCCCAGGCGCAACCAGTCCAACAACCGCCCGCCGGCCTGGAGCCGGAGTGGGACATCGGCGCGATCTTGCAGGAGATGAGCGCGCACGCCGGGCGCCTGCTGCCGGTACTCGACCGGATCGATGTGAAGGCGTGGATTGAGAAGGGCGCGCCGGATACCTACGCCCAGCAGTTGCAATCCAGCAAAGACCAGGCCAAGGCGTTCGCCGATGGCGCCAGGGAACTGGCGCGCAACCCGGAGAAATTGTCGGTTTCGCTGGAGCTGCTGTTCCGCATTCAGGGCATCGAGACCATGCTGGGTTCCCTGGAAGAAGGTGTCCGAAAATATCAGGACCCCGCACTCGCCCAAACGCTGGCCGGCGTGGCGGCCGAGAATGGCGCCAACCGCGACCGGTTTCAGACGTACATCGTGAATCTGGCCGCCGAGCGCGAGCATCAGTTCGAGGTGATGGACCGTGAGGCTCAGCGCTGCCGCGGCATCCTGACCACGCAGCCCGCGGCAGGAAGGAAGAAGTAACTCAACCATGCCTTTCACATGCAGCATTTGCGGAGAGGAATCCACGCGGATCTGCGCGCAGTGCACCAAGGACGCGTGCGATAACCATCTGTGCGAGAAGTGCTTGCGCTGCAGCGACTGCTGCGAGTGCGAAGTGGCCCTTTCGGAGCGCGGCGCACCCCCTACAGGGGCGTGATCGGCCTGGTGTCCGAGCCGGTGCGGAACTGGCGCGGGACCCCCTCGTTGGGCGGCGGCGTCAACAGATGCGGGCGAAGCATGACCAGTATCTGGCTGTTGCCGCGGTCGCGTTCGTGGGTGCTCAACAGCGGCCCGAGGTAGGGGATTCGCGTGAGGCCCGCCAGCCCGGCGATGGTGCGAGCTTCGCTGGGATTGAGCAGACCGGCCACCACCGCCCACTCTCCCATCATGAGCCGCGTCTTGGATTTCAGCACGCGGTTGGAAATGATGGGAATTCCGTTTTCGGCCTGCCCCGACAGCACTTTGAACTCGGCGTCGATATCGAGCGTCACATCGTCCATGCCGTGCACCGAGGGGGTCACCTTCACGGTCAATCCGAGATCTTCGAAGGTGACGGAAGGCGGGGGCATGTACGCGCCGGCGCCCGAAGAGCTCGCCGGGCCGTAGTAGCCGGAGGTCATGATGGGATAGCGGTCGCCCACGTGTAAAGAGGCGGCTTGGCCGTCCAACGAACGCATCTCCGTCTTGAGCAGCAGGTTGCTCGAAGAGTTCGACATCTTGGCCACCAGCGAGGGATTGATAATTCCGATTCCCATGAGGGTCTTCCCGCCGCCGAAGGCCAGCAGCCTGGTGATACCCGACAACGAAGGCTGGTTGTTCAGAAAGGTGGTGAGCGGCACCAGCGGAAACGACGTGGGGAAGTCGACCCCGTAGGTGATCATGTCGTTGCGGGTGACCTCGAGAAACTCCAGGTCCACCATCACCTGGGCGCGCGGATGCATCAGTTCCTCGAGGAGCGCGCGCGCGGGCAGGACCTTGGAGATGCGGTCGCGGAAAATCACAACGTTCTGTTGGGTATCCCACGAAGCCTTCTCGATGGCCATGGCCTGCTGCACCGCCGTGATCATGGCGTTGAAGTCCTGCTGGTTGGTTACCTCCGGGAGGCGCACCTCCACGGCCACGGCCGGCTCCACCTCCTGGCGCTTCTGGGGAGTGTCCTTGGCCACCAGGAAGAGCTTCTTGCCGAGGGGCACGATGAAGGAGTTGGTGGCCGCCTCGAGATCGTGCAGGGCTTCGCGGTAGTCCACGCCTTGCAGTTGAAAACGGAAGGCCTTGACGGGCTGATAGTCGCCGTCGAAAACGCAATCCAGCCCGAAAGCGTGGGCCACCTCTTCAAAGAGCTTCTGGGAGTCGCCGCGCAGATCGAAATCCCTGGTCTCCAGGGTGCCATTCAATTCCAACGGCGGCAGCGGCTGGCGCGCCTCGGCCAGCTCCCGCGCGGTGGGTTTGTCGAGCTGCCGCTCCGGGGGAGCGGCGTCCGGATCGAGTACGACCTCCGGCGGCGGCAGGAGTTTGGCCTCGAGCCCGGCGCGCGACTTCACCGCCTGGCTGCGCAGCCAGTAGCTCCGGTTCTTGGGTTCCATGACGGCGGCCTGGGAATACAATGCGTAGGCTTGGGCCATGTGGCCGCCCTTCTCCGCTTCGCGTCCCCGCTCATAGATCTCCCAGGCGGAAATCTCCTGCGCCATCAGGCGCCCGGCAAACATCGCGCAGAGTAGGAACACACTTCGCCGCACACCAGGGTGACGCGGCGGAAGACCGGTGCGTGCAGAAGAAGTTGGCAGGGCTCGAAAAGCAGGCCGCCCTTCAGGCGGCTGGACCCGCTGAAAGTGTGGGGCAGGATGGTATCCTGCGCGCGACCCAGGGGGTGCCCCGGGCAACCGGCGCTGGGCGCCTGTGTACGGGCGGTTCCGGGCGGGTTACCAACCCGCCGGACCCAGAGGGTACCCCTGC
>Ga0182021_10006996_pt1 | contig 13368 bp, 11 predicted proteins | sample 612E3MmetaG_FD_120493 | JGI IMG/M metagenome (GOLD analysis project Ga0182021, IMG submission 120493) | Permafrost microbial communities from Stordalen Mire, Sweden - 612E3M metaG (Illumina Assembly) | ecosystem: Environmental > Terrestrial > Soil > Wetlands > Permafrost | place: Sweden...
GCCGCTCATCGCAACGGCGGCGCCGTTCTTCGGCCGGGAAACGGCGGGCACCGAAGCGCTGCAGCGCCGCATCGACCGCCGGGGCCAGGTCGAAATCGGCCAGCCGACGGTGGTGGAATACATTGACCCGAGCGCGAAACCCGCGCCAACCGAGCCCAACTCAAGCGCCAGCAAACCGTGAGGTCCGGCTGACGCCGGCGACGCGTCGCCCGTCCCAGGGGTTGCGTGGGACCGAAATCCTCACCTCGCGGCCACCCCAGTGCCGTGCTTCGCCGGAGGCCCTTTGACACTTAATAGGTGTCATCCTTTCCCGCGATATTGGTCCCGTACCGAGCCTACTGAGCCTTGCACAAAGGCATGTCAGAGGTGGAGCGCGTTGTCCTCAACGCGCTCAAAGCGTCTCGAGGACAAGCCGCTCCACCAGATCCGTCCCCAGATATTACGAGCCTTTCTAGTGCCTCTGCGTGGTTCCGATCACCCGCCCCGTCCGGCCCACCGAGCCTGACATCTTCCTGACAACTTCCGCACCTCCCGGTGACAACTCGCGCGGCGTTTTGTGGTTCCATCCGGGCGTCAACCAAGGATCACCATGAAATCATACATTCACTCCCTCCTCGCGACGGTGGCGGCTCTCGCCGCCCTGCCGCTCGCCCTGTTCGCCTCGCAAACGTTGCCCGAAGCCGTCCGCCTCCGCATCGATCTCGATCGCGCGATCCTGCCGGCCGAGACCGCCGACAAGGTCATCGTGAAGGTGTCGCTCGACGCCCTGCGGTTGCCGCGCGGAGCGCGTCCGCCGGTCAATCTCGCCCTCGTGATTGACCGCTCCGGCTCGATGGCCGGCGAGAAAATCGAGCGGGCCCGTGAAGCCGCGATCGAGGTCGTGCGCCGTCTCGCGCCGGACGATGTCTTTGCCCTGGTCGCCTTCGATACCACCGTGCAGACGCTCGTGCCGGCGCAGCGGGTCGGCAATGGTCGCGCGCTGGAAGAGGCGATCTACGGCATCCGGGCCGGCAGCAGCACCGCGCTGTTCGGTGGCGTCTCGCAAGGAGCCTCGGAAGTGCGCAAGCACATCGAAGACCGGCGCTACATCCACCGCATCCTGCTGCTCTCCGACGGACAGGCCAACGTCGGTCCCAGCTCGCCGGAGGATCTCGGCCGCCTCGGCACCGCGCTGGTGAAGGAAGGCATCTCCGTCACTACGGTGGGGCTCGGCCTCGGTTTCAACGAGGACCTCATGACGCGCCTCGCGCAACGCAGCGACGGCAACACCTATTTTGTGGAAGCGAGCTCCGACCTGCCGCGCATCTTCAACGCCGAGCTGGGCGACGTGCTCAGCGTCGTCGCCCGCCGCGTACGCATCGAGATCGAGTTTCCCGACGGCATCCGCCCGCTTTGCTTTGTCGGACGCGAAGGCATCATCCGTGGGCAACGGGCCGAGATCGCGTTGAACCAGCTTTATGGCGGCCAGGAGAAGTTCCTGCTCATCGAGGCGTCCGTGCCGCCGTCCCGGGCGGGTGCCGAGCGGGAAATCGCCCGGGCCAGTGTGACCTTCGAGGACGCGCGCGACCAGAGAACCACCACGCTTTCGGCGCTAAGCACCGTGCGGTACAGCGACGACCGCGCCGCCTCCATCCGCTCGGCCAACCTCAACGTGCAGGCCGACTACGCCGCGAATATCATCGCCGTCGCCAAGGATGAGGCCGTGAAACTCGTCGATGCCAACCGCAAAGAGGAGGCCGCCGTTCTCCTGCGTGGCCGCAGTCGGGAGCTTCAAGATATGGCCCTGACTTACAGCAATTCCATGGTCCAGGGTGTCGCCGAGGCCAACTCCCAGGCCGCCGCCCGCGTCGAACGCGAGGGACTCCCCGCCGCCGAGCGGAAAGCCTACCGCGCCGACAGCGTCCAGACGACGAATCAGCAGTCCTCGCGATAGTTTCCGCGAAAGCCGAGAATCGCCAGATGCCAGTCGCACCAATATTCGGCCTTCCTCTGACATGGGCGGGACGCCCATGCCACGCTTGCCCGCTGTCGTGGGTGGCATGGGCGTCTCGCCCGTGGGATTGGGCTGGTACTCTCTGGCGATTCGCCTGAGCCATGGATTGCGTGCACCGAACAACCCTGCCAACATCCCCGCCGTGACCGATTCTCCGCGTCGCATTTACCTCTACTGGCTCCTGCTCCTCGTGCCCACCCTGGCCGTCGGCGTGGTCGCCGTGCAGCTCTTGCGTCGCGAGCAATCCCGGCTCTTGACGCGGTCCGGTCAGGCTGAGGAGGCCCACCGGGCCGCGGTCGAAGCCCGCGCCCGGCTGATCGCCGAAAACGTCGAGTTGCTCATCGGCGACGTCGAAAACGGCTTGCTCGACACCCTGGCCGAAACACCCGCGGCGCAGCTCGACTCGTTTCTCGACCAGTGGGAAAAGAGCAATCCCCTTGTCCGCGCCGCCTTTCGCTGCACCGCGGACGGACGACTGCTCCGGCCGTCGCCCACGGCGGGCGACGAAACGGCCCGCGGATTTCGCCGACGGTTCGCAACGCTGATTCAAGAAAGCACGCCTTGGAACCCGCGCTCTGCACTAAAAACGACGCTGCCCTCGGCTGCCCCGCAGAGCACTTTCGACGCCGATTCACTGACGCGTCAGCAAATCGTTACGTCAAACTCTGCGGTGACGCAGAGTGCCCGGCGCAATTTGCAGGAGCTCGCCCGGGAGCGGACCGCGTCCCCCGCCGCATCCAGGAAGGTCGAGGCCGAGACCATGATGAAGGATCTTAAGGAGCAGGCGCGCCCCGTTCTGCCCGACCGCCGCGGCTGGACCCCGTGGCCAATCGAAGGCCGCCTGCATTTGGTTGGCTGGATGCAGCCCGGTAGTTCGGGTGACGTACGCGGAGTGGAGCTCGAGCTGGCGGCATTGATCGCACGTCTCGGGGGCACCCTGCCGGCGGAGTTGCCGGCCGACGAAGGCTACGCGTTGCATGACGACAAAGGCCGCGTACTCCAGCAGGCGGGCCTCGTGCCGCGCGACAACGCTCCAACCGCGCGGGTCCCGCTCGCCGCCGCCCTGTTGCCGGGCTGGGGAGTGGTCGGATATTTGCCGCGCGCCGCCGATGCCTCCAGCGCCGATGGCGGTTTCTTCCTCGTGGGCTCGCTGCTCCTCGGAATCTTCGTCGCGGCCATTCTCTCCGGCGGTTCGCTGCTCCTCTGGCAGGCGCGCAACAGTGCTGCGGAGGCCCGGCAGAAAACATCGTTCGTCGCCAATGTGTCGCACGAGTTCAAGACGCCGCTCACCACCATCCGGCTTTACTCCGAGTTGCTCGAACAGGGCCGCGTGCCCGACGACGCCAAGCGCACCGACTACCTGCGCACCATCGGCCGCGAGACGCAGCGGCTCGCCCGGCTGGTGAACAACGTGCTCGATTTCAGCCGGCTCGAACAGGGCCGGAAGAAATTCCAGCGCGAGCCGCTCGAACTCGGCGCCGAACTGACGCGCCTGCTCGACACGCACGGCCCGCGCCTGGCCGAGGCCGGCCTCCGGCTGGAGCGGGCACTGCCCGCCGCGCCGCTTTCCGCGACGACCGACCGCGATGCCTTCGAGCAGATCGCGATCAACCTGCTCGACAATGCCTGCAAGTACGCCGCGACCGGCGGCGAGGTAACGGTCGAGCTGACGTCGCGCGCCGCCGGTGGCGCCGAGCTGCGAATTCTCGACCGCGGGCCCGGCGTGCCGTCCGAGCATCGCGAGCGCATCTTCGACAAATTCCACCGCGTGGACGACACGCTCACCGCTGAGAAAACCGGCGCCGGTCTCGGCCTGAGCATCGCCCGACAACTCGCCCGCGGCCTCGGCGGCGAGCTCCGCTACGCCCCGCGCCCAGGCGGCGGCGCCACGTTCATCCTGGAGCTGCCATGAAAGCCCGCATCCTCATCGCCGAAGACGACACCAATATCCGCCTCGGCCTCGTGGCCACGCTGGAGAGCGAAGGCTACGCGGTCACCGCGGCCAGCGACGGGGCCCAGGCGCTGCGGCTGTTTCCCCAGGAGAAGTTCGATCTCGTGCTCCTCGATGTAATGATGCCGCGGCAGAGCGGCTACGACGTGTGCCGCGAACTGCGTAAAAAGGAAACCCGCGTGCCGATCCTTTTTCTCACCGCCAAGGGAGAGGAAATCGACAAGGTCGTGGGCCTTAAACTCGGAGCCGATGACTACGTGACCAAGCCCTTCGGGGTGCATGAACTGCTGGCGCGGGTGGAAGCGCTTTTGCGCCGGTCGCGCACCGCCCTCCCGGCCGCCAGCACCGCGCCCGCCCTGCCCCCGGTGTTTCGTTTCGGTGCGGCGGAGATCGACCGGCGCAAGTTCACCGCCACGATCGCGGACCGGGGCGAGACGGCCCTTACCGCGCGGGAGATGAAGCTCGTGGAAGTGCTGGCGGCGCATCCCGACGAAGTGCTCACCCGCGACGCGCTGTTGAACGCGGTGTGGGGCGTCGATTACTTCGGCACCACCCGCACGCTGGACCAGCACGTGGCCCAGCTCAGGAAAAAGGTGGAAGCCAACCCCGCGGCGCCGCATGCCATCGTCACCGTGCACGGCGTCGGCTACCGCTACGCGCCGTCGAACAAGCCTACGGCTTGAGCCGGAGGACGTAGCCACCGAGGTGCCAAGACCGATTGTAGGTGGAGCGCGTTGACCTCAACGCGCCTGCTCGGCCCAATCGCAGAAAAAGCGTCTTGAGGTAAAGCCGCTCCACCTTAAAAAACACTCCGATTCTCAGAGGGAATGATACGTAATACGTAACATTCGGATTTGGCGGTTTCCTTCGAGAAAAAACCCGATTTAACCTACGCGCCGACCAGTTTGCGCTGCGCCGGGAAGACATCGCGCACCGCGAGGCTGAGCTGGTCCTGCAGCGCCTGCAGTTCGCGGTACCGGGCAACGTTGGCGCGGTCCGGCTGGCAGCGCGTCGCCTCGTCGAGCGCCACGATCCCGCCGGTGAAATCAGTAATCCTGGCCTTGCGTTTATCGCGCAGCGCCAGCGCCCACGCCGCCTGCAACGCCCCGCCGAGCGCGGCGCCTTCGTCCTCGACCATCGCCACGACGGGCACGCCAAAGACGTCGGCCATCACCTGACGCCAAATGGGGGATTTTGCGCCGCCGCCGGTCACGCGAATTTCCTTCGCCTTCACCCCGAGTGCGGCGAGCCGGCGCAGGCCGTAATTCATGCCCATGGTCACGCCTTCCATCGCGGCGCGGGCGATGCAGGCCGGCTGCACGTTTTTGCCGTTGATGCCGAGGAAAACGCCAGAGCCGAGCGGCACGTTGGGCGTGCGTTCGCCTTCGAGGTATGGGAGCAACACCAAGCCGCCCGCACCCGCCGGGGCGGTGGCGGCCAGCGCGTCGAATGCCCGCGCGTCCAGGCCGAAGAGCCGGCGGTAGTGTTCCGTCACCGTCGTGACGTTCATCGTGCAGAGCAGCGGCAGCCAGCCGTCGGTCGAGGAGCAAAACGCCGCGATCCCGCCTTGCGGATCGACCACGGGCTGTTTCGCGAAGGCGTAGATCGTGCCGCTCGTGCCGAAACTCGCGGTGACGACGCCGGGCGCGACGTTGCCCGTGCCGATGGCGCCCATCATGTTGTCGCCGCCGCCGGCACTGACGATGACTTCAGCCGGAAGGCCGTATTTCCGCGCCAGCGCGGGCCGCAACGGGCCGACGATTTCGTGCGAGCCGGAAAGCGGCGGCAGCCAGTCGGCCAGGTGACGGTCGATGGCGTTGACCGCCGCCGCCGACCAGACGCGCCGGCGCACATCCATGAGCGCGGTGCCGGAAGCATCGCCGTACTCCATGAAGTAGTTTCCGGTGAGGTGGAAATTCAGGTAGTCGTGCGGCAGGAGCACGTGGCGCAGGCGTTGGTAGTGCTGCGGCTCGTGGCGCTTCAGCCAGAGAATTTTCGGCGCGGTGAAGCCGGGCAGAAAGAGCAGGCCGGCTTGCTTGATCACGGCTTTCGCGCCGCCAAACTTCCGCGTGAGCAGCTCGCATTCTTTGACCGTGCTGGTGTCGCACCAGAGTTTCGCCGGGCGGATCACCCCACCCTTTTCGTCGAGTGGCACGAAACCGTGCTGCTGGCCGGAGACGCCAATGCCGCGCACGCGGCCGGCGTCGACCTGGGCGACGACAGCGGCGATCACCGTGTCGAGCGCCGCGGCCCACTCCTGCGGATGTTGTTCCATGTGGCCGACCGGCAGGCCCTCGATAAGGTGGTGCGGCGCGCGCGCCTCCGCGATCACCTTCTTTTGCTCAAGGTCGAGGACGACCGCTTTCGCACTCTGCGTGCCGGAGTCGATGCCGATGAAAAAGCTCATGGGTGCTAAGCTTGGAGGAAGAAGCGCCCGGCAACTTGAGTCCAGCGCAGAGAATCCCTTCGCACTATTTCTGGCCCAGCAGGCGCGCCGGGAGGAAAAGGATGGCCTTCACCAAGGCCAGCAATGCCTCCATTACGACTCCCACAATCCGAAACGGAATTGAGAGCAGCCAGAGAAAGGGCCACGCGATCAACAATAGCAACGCCAGCGGCCAACAGAGGACCAGGAGAAGCGCCCACATAAGCAAAATGAGGAGCAGTTTCATGGATGAAGCTTTGAGCGAGGTTGAACCAACGATCACAAAGTGCCGTCGTTTTGGCAGGCCGATCACTCCACGGCCAGCCGCAAATACGCCCATCAATTTCGCCCCCATTGACCCGTTCCGTTCGAGAGGGCTTTGACACTTAATAAGTGTCAAACAAACCCGAACGCTTTTCCCCGATACCAAGGGCAAAGGGTTGTTAGCTCCGCTGCCCACCGACAGCACCCAACATGAAGCGCGATGCTATCGGGTTCATTCCGCCAATTGCTTTTGACCGGGTTAAGTCGGTGCATAACCTGTATCTGTCTCTTTATCTCAGCAGTCTTTGAAATCTTCCAGGTCTTCCGACTGTCTTCCCATCTTCCGTCTCTGTCCCATGCCCACGGTACCCACCATCATCTACACCAAGACCGACGAAGCTCCCGCTCTCGCCACCTATTCCCTCCTGCCGATCGTCCAGGCGTTCACCAAGCACGCGGGCATCGCGGTTGAGAGCCGGGACATCTCCCTCGCCGGACGCATCCTCGCCGCGTTTCCGGACCTCCTTCCTCCCGGGCAGCGCGTGAGCGACGCGCTGGCTGAATTGGGCGCCCTGACGCTCAAGCCCGAGGCCAACATCATCAAGCTCCCCAACATCAGCGCGTCCGTGCCGCAGCTGAAAGAAGCCATCGCCGAGCTTCAGGCCAAGGGCTACCCGCTTCCCGATTTTGCCGCCGAGCCCAAGACCGATGCCGAAAAGGCCAACAACGCCCGCTACGCGAAGGTCCTGGGCTCCGCCGTCAACCCCATTCTCCGCGAGGGCAACTCCGACCGTCGCGCGCCCAAGGCCGTCAAGGATTACGCCCGCAAGCATCCGCACTCCATGGGCGCTTGGTCGCCCACTTCGAAGACCTCCGTCGCCACCATGGGCCATGACGATTTCTTTTCCAACGAGAAGTCCATCACCGTCCCCGCCGCGACCACCGTGCGGATCGAATTCCTGCCGGCTGTAGCCGGGGTCGCTGACCCCGGCCCGGCCTCACCGAGGCCGGCTACAACGGCGACCCAGGAGGAAGTCGTTGTCCTCAAGGACAAGCTCCCTCTCCAAGCCGGCGAAATCCTCGACGCCACGTTCATGAGCAAGAAGGCCCTCGGCGCCTTCTTCGCGCAGCAGATCGCGAAGGCCAAGAAAGACGGCGTCCTCTTTTCGCTCCACCTCAAAGCCACGATGATGAAGGTCTCCGACCCCATCATGTTCGGCCTCGCCGTCCGCGTCTTCCTGAAGGACCTCTTCGTCAAGCACGCCGCCACCTTCGCCGCCCTCGGCGTCGATCTGAAAAACGGCTTCGGCGATCTCGTCGAAAAGGTCCAAAAACTTCCCGCCGACCAACGCGCCGCGATCGAGGCCGACATCCAGTCCGTCTTTGCCGCCCGCCCCGCTGTCGCGATGGTCAACTCGGAAAAAGGCATCACCAATCTCCACGTGCCGAGCGACGTGATCGTCGACGCCTCCATGCCGGCCATGATCCGCGTCGGCGGGAAAATGTACGATGCCGCGGGCAAACTGCAGGACACCCTCTGCGTCATTCCCGACAGCTGCTACGCCGGCGTCTACGCCACAACGATCGAGTTCTGCAAAAAGCACGGCGCCTTCGATCCGAGGACGATGGGCTCCGTGCCCAACGTCGGCCTCATGGCCCAGGCCGCCGAGGAGTACGGCTCGCACAACAAAACATTTCAAATTCCGGGAAAAGGTACCATCCGCGTCGTCACCATTCCGGAACCCGGAACTCGGAACTCGGAACCCGAAACTCTCCTCTTCCACGAAGTGGAAGAGGGCGACATCTGGCGAGCCTGCCAGACCAAGGACGCTGCGGTGCAGGACTGGGTGAAGCTAGCCGTCAAACGCGCGCGCCTCAGCAATACGCCAGCGATCTTCTGGCTCGACGCCAAGCGCGCCCACGACGCCCAGATCACCGCTAAGGTCCAGACCTACCTCGCGCAGCAGGACACCAAGGACCTCGACATCAAAATCCTCCCGCCCGCCGAAGCGTGCCGCGCCACCCTCGAACGCCTCAAAGCCGGCCAGGATACGATATCCGTCACCGGTAATGTCCTCCGCGACTACCTCACCGACCTCTTTCCGATCCTCGAAGTCGGCACGAGTGCGAAGATGCTTTCCATCGTGCCGCTGATGAACGGCGGCGGCCTCTTCGAAACCGGCGCCGGCGGCTCCGCACCGAAGCATGTCGAACAGTTTTTGCAGGAGAACTACCTGCGCTGGGATAGCCTTGGCGAGTTCTTCGCCCTGGCCGCCTCGCTGGAGCACCTGAGCGAAACGTGCAAGAATCCTAAGGCCAAAGTCCTCGCCGACACGCTCGACGAAGCCACGGGAAAGTTTTTGGAGAACGACCGTTCTCCCGGCCGCAAGCTCGGCACGACCGACAACCGCGGCAGTCATTTCTACCTGGCGCTCTACTGGGCCCAGGCCCTCGCTGCGCAGACGAAGGACAACGAGCTCAAGCGCGCCTTCATCGGGATTTCCGCCGCCCTCACCGCCAGTGAGACGCAGATCGCGCACGAGCTGATCAGCGTACAGGGGAAGCCCGTGGATATTGGTGGCTATTATCAGCCGGATGATATGAAGGCGGCTGTCGCCCTGCGACCTAGTGGCACGTTTAACCAGATTCTAGCGTCGCTCTGAGCGGATTGCGTAGGGGCGCAGACTTGCTGCGCCCTCCGGCTCCAATCGCGGAACAAAGGGACGTTCGCCCCGTCGCGATCCAGCGGGCGGGGCTCCCTCAAAACTCCCGCCCAACTTGACAGCCGCAAATATTTCGCTGCCTTTCCCGCGTCCGTTAAACTTCAACCTGAAAGGGAATTCCCATGGCAAAAAAAGTTCCAGTCTTAGTCCACGTCGATCCCAAAAAAGGAACGACCATCAAGCCGTTCGCGGCTGAAATAGCAACCGCCGTGAAGCAGGCCAAAGGTACGATGCATCCGATGCTGACGGGGTCCGCCACAGTGACATATAATAATGGAGCTGTGGATGGGGACGCTACGGTCGATTGATATCGTTGGCTTCGGGCGGAGAATTCTCAGTTGATTCTAATAGTCGGTCTTCGCTCCGATCCCCATGTAATGTCCGTCACGCGTGCCCTTGAGCGTGACGGACATGTATTTGGCGTACTCGATTGTTTCGATTCTGCGTCAGATGGTCTTCAGATTGAAATATCCGAGACGGCCCGAATGCTGATCACTGGCCAGGATTGCCCGATAACAGACATAAAGGCGGTATGGTGGAGGCAAAAACCCCAATTTGTCATACCCTCGGAAAAGGCGTCTGAACTCTACGACTACTATTTCGTCCATCGAGAGTGGAATCATATCCACGACTATCTAGGGCAGCTTCTCCAGCACTGTTATTGCATCAACTCCCGGGAAGCAGCGGCCCGGGCAAATAACAAGCTTTCCCAACTAAGGCTCGCAGACGCCAACGGCTTTTGCATTCCGCAAACACTGATTTCAAATAGCAGCGACGAGGTTCAAGCATTTCGAAAATCGATCGGTCAGAAAAGGCTCATTTTCAAGACGCTGACCCAGTACATGAGCCCAACTGGCATGGCTACATATACAAGCATGGTTGACGAAGACACCATTGGTTCCCACGCATCATCGCTAAGATCCTGCCCCGGCATATTCCAAGAGTACATTGATAAGCAATTCGAACTCAGAATTACTGTCGTGGGCTCAGAGGTGTTTGCCGCGAGGATTAATTCCCATGCTTCGAGCGAATCGGAAGTCGACTGGCGTCAATGCATATTCGACGACATATACGAAAAATACGATCTTCCGGATTCCTTTCATGCGAAGCTTTTGCGACTCCACAACGAATTTGGGTTGGTTTACGGAGCCTACGACTTCGTGGTCAAGAATGACGGGACACCGGTTTTTCTTGAGGTTAATCCGTCGGGTCAATGGATGTGGATTGAAAACCGGCTAGGATTTCCGATCGGAGATCGGATAGCAGCCGCTCTTGCGCGTTTCGATGCCGGACACCCTTGCCCCTAAAACCTGGAGCGGGTTCTCTGGGGCAGGTTTCAGATCTTTCAGTCGCGCGCTTCCACTCGCCGCCAGCAATACGCCGGCCTATTCCTTTCGTCAGGTGTGTTCAAAGAAAGCGTACACCAGAGGATGCAATGCACCACGCAACGCCCGGCGCTCAGGTTGGAACAGGGTGCCAACGAAGAAGGGATGATCGCGCAAGCGAAACGCCCGAACCTGCCCGGCTTCGTCGCGGGCGACGAACTCCAGCCCAGAGCCCACGAAATACGGCTCAAAGGCGGCCGACAGGCCATAGTTGCAATTGAACTCCTCGACGGAGTCGGCGGCACCAACCACGCGCTCGTACCAACTGCCGGGAGGAGCCAAGACCCGCGCCTGGACTCCTGCGAGCGAGCAGCTCAGCTTCATGATCAGAGGATCGCCTGCCCCACCCTCCAGCTCCTGATGCACGGCCTTTCGGCGCAGCACCGCGCCACAGTACTCCATCAACGCGTGCTGAAAGCCGCCACACGTACCGAGGAACGCGCACGGGCGTTGGCGCGCATAACCGATGGCTCGCAACGCTCCTGCGGTATCGGCATAAGGACTGCCGGGGACACACCAGACTCCGGTAGCGTCGCCCAACAGGTCCGGCGCGCGGTCCGATGTCAGCGCCGTGGTCGGTATCCAACGGAACGAGACCGGCCGGCCCGTCTGCCGCTCGTAAAGCGCCAGCGAAGCCTCGATCCCGGCGTGGGCTGGTTTCGCGAGGTCACGCTCCCCGATCAAGGCGATGCTTTTTTGCTTCATATCCGTGGACACGATCAGATGACTGGCAGTCGATACGAGTGTTATCGGTTTCCCACCCGCGGCAAGGGGCGCTCCCGTCGGGGAGCTTTGCCTTGGAGGGCGAGCGGGCCAACGAGGCGAAGGGTGCAGGGGCGCAGACTTGCCGTTTCGACCAGCTCAAGGCCCTGAGTGCATCGAAGGGCTGCGCCCTCCAGGAACAAAGGGACGCAGCAAGACTGCGCCCCTACGACCGAACAAGACACCTGCTCTGCTCGTGAAGTCCAATGGGCGGCGCCTGCGGCCGTCGGCCGGTAGCCAAATGGGAAATCGCCTGCGAGCAGGCTCCTACAGCTGGCGCAAACCAAGAATCCGGCTCAGATCGGCCGGCAGTCGCGGAGCTGGCAGTCCGTCTTGATGATGTGGCCGCCAATCCAGGCCGCGGTGTCCCGATAAACTTCGAGCACGAGCGATGTCGTGGCGCCTTCGGACTTCAGGCGCGAAACCCAGCCGTCGAGCCGGGCGACGAACAGTTCGTGTTCGCGGCAGTTGCGCGCGTAGGCAGGGCAACCCACCCGCTGCATGTGGGCTTCCTCCCGGACAAAATGGCTTCTGGCGTATTCGTTGAGAAAGGCGATTTGCATCGCGATCCGGTCTTTCCCAACGCCATTCTTCAACGCGTCGTCCAGCTCGTTGAGACTGGCAATCAGCCGTTGGTGGTCTTGATCGACAATGCTATGCCCGGTAGCGAGGGAGGCATTCCATTGAATCATCGCGCCGGTATCGTCACGATCCCGTGGCCGCTTTAGTCGGCATGCGCCCCCTGCCCTGACCGCTGGCTGCAACCGTTCGGCGGAAAGAGCGCCCGTGCGCCTACATGTCTTGAGGTTCCCACAGGCCCAGCATGGCGCCGGTGGGGTCGACGATGATGCTGAGCCAGCCCATCCCCTCCACCTCGGTCACATCCTTCATGATCTTCGCCCGGAGCTTCTTCGCCTTCTTCGTCGCCTTATCGATGTCTTTCACCAGGACGTAAGGCATCCAGGCCGACGGCGCGCCGGGGCACATCTGTTTCATCATGCCCCCGCCCGTGCCCTTGCCAACCCCGATGGCGGTGTAGATTCCGCCGGGCGCAGGCATCGGGAGGTCTTTTAGTTTCCAATCAAACAGCTTCGCGTAAAAGGCCTTCGCCTTGGGCACACTGGTGGTGGCGAGTTCAACGTGAACGAATGGATTGGCCATGGTGGTATCTCCAAGAAGTTTGAAGTTGCAGCAATGTCGATGGACGCCGAAAGGAAAACGCCCCTGGTTTGAAAGCAAGTCCCACGAAGAAAATTAGCCGTTCCGGGCGGAGTCATCTCCGGGCTCCCGGTTGAGCCGGTAATCGGCCGGGCCGGCTGAGGGTCATGGCTTGCGCAGACCCTTGGCGTTTCGGCCGCCCTGATGCAGGATCAAATGCGTGACCACCCCGTTCGCGTCCCTAGAAAATTCGACCTGCGCGTCGACCACCTTGAGAAAGAATTTCGTCTCGGCCTCGGCGAACAACGGCAGCGCCGCCTGCCCCGTCACCTGGCTCATGAGCTGGTCGCCCTCCAGCGTGATCGCGAGATCAAAGCCGGGCCTTAACTCATAGGTGCCGACATAGGGTTCCAGCGTGGCCCGCGGGAGGGTGATGGCCTGACGCTCCACCACGGTGTCGCTGATCCGCACGGCCTGCCGCTCCTGGCCATTCTGATACTGGACGAGATGAGTCACCTTGCCCTGTTCGTCGGTGAAGAACTCCACCTGGGCATTCACGATCTTCAGAAAAAACTTCTTCTCCGATTCGGCGAAAAGCGGCAGCGCCCCCTGTCCCGACAATTGCGTCGTCAGCCGGCCGTCGGTGAGGCGGATGGTGTTCGTAATCTGCGACGAGAGCCGATAGACGCCCACATAGCGCTGCAGCA
>Ga0182021_10006998_pt1 | contig 13363 bp, 14 predicted proteins | sample 612E3MmetaG_FD_120493 | JGI IMG/M metagenome (GOLD analysis project Ga0182021, IMG submission 120493) | Permafrost microbial communities from Stordalen Mire, Sweden - 612E3M metaG (Illumina Assembly) | ecosystem: Environmental > Terrestrial > Soil > Wetlands > Permafrost | place: Sweden...
CGTGAACTATGCCTGGCCGTGGGCGCAGATCGCGGTGATGGGCGCCAAGGGCGCGGTGGAGATCATCCACCGCAAGGACATCGGCGTTCCCGGCGCCATCGAGGCGCGCACCAAGGAATACGAGGATAAGTTCCTCAATCCGTTCGTCGCAGCGTCGCGCGGCTGGATCGACGAAGTCATCCGCCCGCACAACACGCGGCGGCGGATCGTCGGGGCGCTACGCATGCTGCGGAACAAACAAGTCGCGCAGGTGTGGAAGAAGCACGACAATATTCCGGTGTGACCGTTGGTACTCCTGTCCTGGTGTCAGACTCTGACGGAGGATAATTGCAGCTTCAAATGAACAACTCGACCGATGTACTGGGCAACGTTTTCCGCTTCATCGCGCCGTATGCTCTGAACGTCTGGCAATTTCTCGATTCCAACTTCTCTGCGGCCCTCTTTGGCGCTCTGGCGGGTGCACTAGGGGCTCACTTTATCGCAGCCAGAAGCGAACGCCGTCGCCGCCTACTGAGCGAAATTTCAGGTGTGAACAACGCGATAGAACTTTCCAACACAATTGCCAACACATTTCTGGCAATTAAGCGGCAGCATGTTAAGTCATTAGGCGAGACGTACGCGAGAGATTTCGAGAAGTTCGCGGTGTTTCTTTCACTGCCGCGCCCGCCACCACCGGCTCCTCCAGCACTTTATGTGTTTGTCGCCGATTTCCGTACGTTCCCGATGCCGCTCACGCCGGTTGTTGAGTTGCGCGAAACAATTCTGAACCGAATTCAAACATCTGTGCGAGCCATCAGCATTTCAATCCCACTGCATCAGTGCATAGACTCGTTTGCCACGGTGTTGGGGGCACGAGTTGCTGTTTTCCAGCGAATCCGGGCACTTCCCGATGCCGACAAGGTCGCAGTGTATTTCGGCCTGCGGACTAGCGCAGGAGATATTGATGAGACTTATCCAGACTTGATGCTGGGATTATGCAATAACGTCGATGATGCGATTTATTTCTCGATACTTCTTGAGGAAATACTTGTCGCTCACGGAAACACACTTGCAAAACGATACGGGCGAGCATCCCCTAAAATCTTGAAAATCGATAATTCGAATGTGCCAGCTGATCTTCTTCCCGACCGAGCGAACTACCCCGATTTTGAAAGAATCTTTCGAGCGATTATTCCGCCCCATTCAGTGTTGAACAATCTCCTTCGGAGGGCCACAGCTGTTTGGAGCAAGGGTTCGAAAACGGGGTCAAAGTGAAATTCGCGCCTCATTTTAAATTCAAGAACAATTGGGGTCAGAGTCGAATTTCGATACGAACACTAGGATAGTGATGCCCCTCACGCGCCGTCATGTTGTCGCCGCGGCCGCTGGATTGATTTCCAGCGTATTTATGGCGCCTGCCTTCGGCAAAGGGCGGGCAAACGGAAATAGCATCATCAAGGTGCGAACCGCGAAGGGCGCGACCGGCGGCACGCTCCGTTTCCTCAGCCGCGAATACCAATGCGTGCTCGGACGCTCCGGCATCGTGCATCCCAAACAGGAAGGCGACGGCGGCACGCCATTGGGCAGCTTCCCGTTGCGCGAGGTTCGTTATCGCGCGGACCGTGTACCGCAGCCGAAAACCGGTCTGCTCACGTTTAAGACGAATCCCACGGACGGCTGGTGCGACGAACCTGCGGACCCTGCCTACAACCGCCTCGTGCGCATGCCATATCAAAGCGATGCCGAGGTCATGTGGCGCGAGGACAATGTTTACGACGTCCTCGTTGTGATCGGCACCAACGATGCGCCGCCCGTCCCCGGCGCTGGTAGCGCGATCTTTCTGCATGTGGCCCGCGCCGGTGCGGACGGAACGCTCCTGCCCACCGCCGGATGCATCGCGATGAAAGAGAACGATCTGCTGGCGGTCCTCTCCGGCTGCAAGCTCGGGACCATGATCGACATCTGCATGACCTAATGCCGCACGGGCTTGAACTCGTCCTTCGCACTCACCACATCACTTCGGCATTGTTGGCCGAAGGAGGCAAGAAAAGCGAAAATCGCGCGCCCGAGGCGAGCCTTGGGACTGGTCCGAGACTATTCAGGCGCTGTTGCTGCACCTTACAGAGATGGCAAGAAAGGAGCGCAACCTACTGTATCGCAAGCAGAAAACCGGTGTTTAGAACGAATTGAATGGCAAAAAAAGAATCTCGGGGGGCCCCTCGAACTTGGAGGTACGAATGCTCTGGACAAGGTCTGGAAAGGTTACGGCAATCCATCCAAGCTCCGATGAACGCAGATAAGCGATAGCGCCACGGATGATCGCAAGAGATCTGAACATCCCCATCCTCTCCACCCCGCGGCTGATCCTGCGCGGTCACACGCTTGAGGATTTCGACAAGACCGTCGAGATTTGGACCGATCCACTCGTGCGACGCTACTTCCATGGGCCGGCGCTGACGCGTGAGGACCTCTGGGGCAAGTTCCTGCGCCAGTTCGGCATGTGGGCGGTGATGGGGTACGGAAGCTGGGCGGTCGAGGAGAAGGAGACCGGCGCCTATATCGGCATCGTGGGAGTCTTCGAGGTCAAACGCGACATCAAGGCGCCGCTCGAAGGCATGCCGGAAGCGGGTTGGACGCTGGCTCCGCGCGCCCACGGCAAGGGTTATGCAACGGAAGCGGCGCGTGCGGCGCTTGCCTGGACCGAAGCGCGGCTGGGCAACCCGCGCATGTTCTGCGTCATCGCTCAGGGAAACAAGTCCTCCATCCGCGTGGCCGAGAAGACCGGATTTCGCCCTTGGTTGGAAACGACGTACAAGGACGAACTGACGTTGATCTTGCTGCGCGATTCCCAGGCGAGTGCGGGGTGAAGGGAAACGGTGATGAAACGGACGAGCGGATTTGGCCGCGGATCGAACGATGTCGAAGCGCGGCTGTGGGCGAAGCTGCGCGAGTTCGACGAACTCGGCTACCAGTTTCATAGGAAGGCGCCGTTCAAGTCGTTCATCCTGGATTTTGTCGAGCACGATGCACTGCTCGTCGTCGAGCTTGAGGACGGTGAACCGGGACAAACCCAGTCGCGCAATGTCGCGCGCGATCATATGCTGGCGGAGGCGGGATATACCGTGCTGCGATTTTGGCGGAACGAAGCGGCGAGGAACCTTCAATGCGTGGTTGCGGATATCAGGCGTGTGCTTGAGGACCGCCCCCCACCCGGCGCGCCATTGAGCGCAGACCTCCCGCGTAAGGGGAGGTGAAATGGGACAATAATGACGCGGCGGATCTGCAAAAGATCATTGCCATATGCGCCAGCGTCCCTAACATGCGCGATCTGTTCAAGAGGGAACTTCTCATGCCGCTTTCCCGTACCATCGCCGTTGTCTTCGCTGCCGCGCTGCTTGCCGGAGCCGCTCCGGCTAAATATCCCGCCCATCCCGTCACCACTGCCGACATCACGGGCGCGGACGTGCTGGCGCGCGACAAGGCGATTGCCGACGATGCCTTCGAAGGGCGCGGCCCGGGCACTAAAAACGGTGAAGCGGCGGCTGAGTGGCTGGCCGACGAGCTGAAGCGCATCGGCGTCAAGCCGGGCAATCGCGGCAGCTATTTCCAGAAAGTGCCGACGGCGGTCATCGCGCTCGACGGCGCCAAATCGAGTTTCGTCTTCGATACGCCGCAAGGAAAGTTGGCGCCTAACTTCCCCGAGGAGGTCACCTATTGGACGCCGCGCTACAAGAGCAACGAGGTGAAGGTGACGAATTCGCCGCTGGTCTTCGTCGGTTACGGCGTCGTTGCGCCGGAATATGGCTGGAACGACTACGCGGGCGTGGACGTGAAGGGCAAGACGGTGGTCATTCTGATCAACGATCCGGGCAACGAGGACGCCAATCCCGATCCGAAGTTCTTCAAGGGCAAGGCGATGACCTATTACGGCCGCTGGACCTATAAATACGAGGAAGCGGCGCGCCGGGGCGCCGCCGCGGCGATCATCGTGCATGAGACGATCCCGGCAGCCTACGGCTATCAGGTCGTGCGCAACTCGAATTCGGGCAACAGGTCGTGGCTCGAATCCAAGGACAAGAACGCGTCGACGGCCTCGATCGAGGGTTGGGTCACGCTGGACACGGCCAAGGATCTCTTCAAGCGCGCGGGCCTCGATTATGAGCAGGAAAAGGCAGCCGCCAACCGGCGTGGATTTAAGGCTGTGGCGATGAACGGCGAGAGCTTGAACGTCGATGCCGTTTCGCACATCTCGCACCTTGCGACGCGAAATGTGATCGGCGTCATCCCCGGCTACAAACATCCGAACGACTACCTGATCTACAGCGCGCACTGGGACCATTTCGGCGCGAAGCCGGAACTGCCAGGCACCGACAAAATCTACAACGGCGCCGTCGACAACGGCATGGGCGATGCCATGGTCCTCGAACTGGCCGAGGCTTTCGCCCACGATCAGAAACCGCAGCGTTCCGTCGCCTTCATTTTCTGGACGCTGGAAGAGCAAGGGCTGCTGGGCTCGGAGTATTTCGCCGAACATCCCGTCTGGCCGCTGTCGCATATCGTCGGCGCGATCAACCTCGACGCCGATCTGCCGGAAGGCGCGACCCGCGACATGACGCTGTCCGGCAGCGGCGAAACCGAGCTGGAGGATTATCTCGCCGACGCGCTGAAGACGCAGGCCCGCACGGTCACGCCCGATCCCGAACCCGAAAAGGGCGGCTTCTTCCGCTCCGACCATTTCAGCCTGGCGAAAGCCGGCGTTCCGGCAATCACGCCCGGTTCGGGCGTCGATCTGGTCGTGGGCGGCGTTGCGGCGGGCATGGCGCTGCGCGACGATTACCGCACGCACCGTTATCACCAGCCTTCGGACGAGTTCGATCCGAACTGGGACATGACCGGTCCGCTGGAGGATTTGCGGGCGCTCTATACGGCGGGCGATACGCTTGCCAACAGCGAAGCCTGGCCGAACTGGCTTGCAGACAGCGAATTCCGCGCCGCGCGCGACAAGGTCATGGCGGGGAAACGCTGATGCGGCGCGGCGATTAGCCCAGCTTCGCCACTTTCGCCGCCAGCGCCGCCACCTGTTCCGCCGAACGTTCGATATGGATCAGCCGGCGGCGCAGCGAGATCATCGCGTTCGGGCCGCCCAGGTTTTCGCTGCGGCTGCGGCGCGACAGCCGCGCCACCGGGGCGTCCTTGGCGTCGGGCGCGCCAAGCGCCAAGGTCACGTAAGTCCGGGCCGTTTCCAACAGGGCGTCGGTAGCGGCCGGTTCCAACTCGCCCGCCCGCATGCGGAACAGCACGCGCATGGAGGCGAGGTCGGAGGCGAACAGGTAGTTCGCGCCCAGCAAATCGTTCAGCACGACCAGGGTGGGCCGGTCGACTTGCGGCTCGTCAACCAGCCGGCGCACGGTCATGGAGAGATTGGCGGTGGCGTCGTGCGCCTGCTTTCGCGCCAGGCGATAGACTTGGTCGTTGCGGATGCGGGCCAGCGCCAGCGCGGCCCATTTGCGGTCGGCGTTGATCTTCGCGGTCACGAGTTTTCCGACGTTTCGCCATTCCCAGCTCGGCAGCAGGAAGCTGAACAACCAAGCGAGGCCGGCGCCGATCAGCGTATCGAAGATGCGTTCGAAGAAGACGGCTCCGGTCTCGGGCGCCAGGAAGTGGAGCGAGAGCAGGGCTGTGACCGAGGCCGACAAGGCGGTAATGCGGAAATCGACGGCGGCAAAGGCGTGCGCCGCTCCGACGGTCACCAGCATCGGCAGAAACAGCGCGCCTTGCGGCAGCGTATGCACCAGGATCGCCGCAGCCACGCAGCCGAGCACGGTGCCGATGATCCGGTCGTTGCGTCGCTGTTTGGTGATGCTGTAGCTGGCGCGCATGATCAGCATGGTCGTCAGCAGCACCCAACCGCCATGCAGCATGTTTGGCAAGACGGCCGTCAGCAGGTAACCGCAGCTCATCGCCAGCGTCAGGCGGATGGCGTAGCGCAGCACCGGCGAGGACAGCGTCATCTGCGCCAGCAGCAGCCTGGGGTCCATGCTCTCAATCTGCCTGAAGAGCGAGAGGTCGACGTTGGGCAGTTTTGTCTCCGCATCCACGGGCGCGTTGATCGCGTCGGTCAGCCGTTTTAGCCGCGAAATCGTTTGCGCGAGCTTGTGCCAGGTGGAGCGGAACGCGGACAGCTCCAGAGGTTCGCTGTCGCCCGCCGCCGCGTGCTCCAGGCGATGGACCTCGTCGCCGATCGCCTGCAACTGGCTTTCGTGTCCGGCGAAGGCGACGACGGCGCCCGGCGTCACCAGCGCCAGCGCCAACTCTTGCGCGTTCTCGGCGATGTCGGTGGTCAGCGCGCCAAGGCGTTGCAGAAGATGCCGATGGACGGACTGGCGCAGCGTCTCGATGTCTGCGTCGCTGGAGAGGACGAAGTCGAAGCTGTCGAGCAAGGCGATCAGCGCGGCCATCCAACGCACGCGGTTGGGCGTTCGCGTGCCGAAGAAGATCATGTCGCGCGCGCCCTGCAACCGCTCGACGAAAGCCGCATGCGCTTCGATGAGGGCCTGCTCCGCGAGGCGCGCGCGCACATGCGGCTCGTAGAGTTCCGCTTTCGCCGCGACGTACGCACCGAACGCCCGTATGGCTTCCCCAAGGAACAGCCTCCGGTTGCGATCGTCGAGAACGACGCCCATCAGCAAGGCGAAGCCGGCATAGCCAATCCCGCCCGCCGCAAAGACTGCCGTATGCCACAACATGGGAATGGAGGCGGGGGCCATCATGCCGAACAGCAGCGCCAGCACCGCCGCGACGCCCAGCCCGATGGCACGCCGCCCGTAAGCCGAGATAAGCCCCGTTACGAAGCTCATGGCCGCGACCAGCAGTCCCATCAGCCAGGGCGAATCCCTGGCGAGGATGGTCAGAACGGTCAGCGCCGCGGTGCCCCCGGTCGCCAGGGCGAACATCCGCGTCTTGATCGCCTGCGGACCGGGCTGGTCCACCACGCTGGCGCACAGCGCCCCGGTGGCGGCCTGGATGGCGATGTCGCGGCCGAAGAACAGGGCGGTACCCAGCCCCACCACGGCCATCCCCAGGGAAACCGCCAGTCCGTTCTCGATATGGATGCGGAACAGGGCGACCCCCAGGCGGCGCGGAATTGCGAGCAGCGGAGCAGCGGTTTGCATGGGTTTACCTGAGCGCCCGGACCTCCTAAAAGCAACCGCAAAAGCCGCCGCTCCGGCTGGAGAAAGCGTGTTCAAGAAGATCCTGATCGCCAATCGCGGCGAAATCGCCTGCCGAATCATCAAGACCGCACGCCGAATGGGCATTGCCACCGTCGCGGTCTATTCGGATGCGGACAAGGACGCCCTGCATGTCGAGATGGCCGACCAGGCCGTTCGCATCGGGCCCGCGCCCCCGGCGCTGTCCTATTTGCGCGCCGATGCGATTCTGGAAGCCGCTCACGCCACGGAGGCCGAGGCCATCCATCCCGGCTACGGCTTCCTTTCGGAGCGTCAGGCGTTTGCCGAAGCGGTGACCAAAGCCAACGGCCTGACTTTCATCGGGCCGAGCCCGGAAGCCATCGCGGCGGTGGGCGACAAGATCCAGTCGAAGAAGCTGGCACAGTCCGTAAATATCTCCATCATTCCCGGCTTCGTCGGCGAGATCGTGGACATGGCGCACGCCAGGCGCATCGTCAAGGAGATCGGCTATCCGGTGATCGTGAAGTCCTCGGCCGGGGGCGGCGGCAAGGGACTGCGCATCGTGGGCGCCGAAAACGAGTTGTTGCAGGCGATCCACTCGTCGCACAACGAGACGCAGGCCAGTTTCGGCGACGACCGCCTGTTCATCGAGAAATTCTTCCCCGAAACGCGCCACATTGAAATCCAGGTGATGGGCGACAAGCACGGTAACGTCGTCTCTCTGGGCGAGCGCGAGTGTTCGGTCCAGCGCCGTCATCAGAAGGTGATCGAAGAGACTCCTTCGCCGCTTCTCGACGCCGGGATGCGCGCCGCGATGGGCGAACAAGCGGTGGCGCTGGCAAAGGCCGCTGGCTACGACAGCGCCGGCACGGTGGAGTTCATCGTCGACAAGAACCGTAAGTTCTATTTCCTCGAAATGAACGCGCGGCTTCAGGTCGAGCATTCGGTGACCGAGATGGTCACCGGCGTGGACCTCGTCGAACTGATGATCCGGGTCGCGGCCGGCGAGACGCTGCCGTTCACGCAAAGCGGCGTGAAACCGCGAGGCTGGGCCATCGAGGCGCGCGTCTATGCCGAAGATCCGCAGCGTGGCTTTCTGCCGTCGTCCGGCAGGCTGCTGCGCTATCGCACGCCGCCGGAAGACGCGCGCGGAGATGCGGCGCTGCGTATCGACACCGGTGTGCAGGAAGGCGCGGAGATTTCCGTCCATTACGATCCGATGATCGCGAAGGTCTGCGCCCGCGCGCCGACCCGCGACGCGGCGATCGAGGTGCTGTCGGACGCCCTCGACGAGATTGCGATCGGCGGCATCCGCCACAATGTCGCGTTCCTGAGCGCCATCATGCACAACCGGCGCTTTCGCGAAGGGCGGCTGTCGACGGCCTTCGTCGCGGAGGAATTCCCGCACGGATTCCGCGGCCGCACGCTCGACGCCGCGGCCAAGCGCCGATTCCTGGCGGCCGGGGTTGCGGCCGAGTTGGTACGGCTGAGGCGGGCCAGCGCCATCTCCGGCACGCTCAACGGCCCGCATCTGGCCGGATCGTCCTTTACCGCCACGCTCGGCGGAGTGAAATTCGCGATTGCAGACGCCTATCTGCACGAAGGCCGGTTCTTTGCGCGCATCAACGGCGAGGAATACGCCGCGGCGACCGACTGGCGGCCCGGAATGCCCATTTTGCATCTGCGCGAGAAGGAACGGGAATACGCCATGCAGATCGCGCCCGCCTCCGGCGGCTGGCAGGTTTCCCAAGGCGGTGTGCTGACGTTGGTTTGCGTGCGAGGCCTCAAAGCGGCGGATCTCGCCACACTCATGCCCAAGAAGGCGGCGGCGGACACCTCCAAGCTGCTGCTCTGTCCGATGCCGGGTCTCGTCGCCTCCGTCCGGGTGGAAGTCGGGCAGGAGGTGAAGGCCGGCGAGCCGTTGGTCGTAGTCGAGGCGATGAAGATGGAGAATGTGTTGATTGCCGAGCGAAACGGCAGGATCGGCAAGATCAACGTCAAGAAAGGCGATAACCTCGCACTCAACGACGTGATATTGGAATTCGCATGAGCGGCGACGACGATCTTACTTCTTTGCGCCTGCGCATCGAGGGCTTTGTGCAGTCGGTGGGCTATCGCCATTTCGCGATCAGCGAGGCGCGCAAGCTCGCGCTCGACGGCTGGGTCCGCAATTGCGCGGACGGAACGGTCGAGGTGCTGATTTCGGGTCCGAACAAGGCCGTCGAAACCTTCGTCGGGCTGTGCATGCGCGGGCCGCCCGGTTCCCGCGTCACCAACGTCGAGTTGCACAGAGCCGAACCGCCGGAAGAAAAGGGCTTTAACCGCCGGTCGTCTCTATAAGCGCCTGACGCGATGAAGTATTTTTGCACGTTGCGTTCGCGAACCGACACGGATCGGGCACCGTCACCGTTCTTCGGTTGTCCCAACGGAAGCAATTGGGTAAATAAGTCGCGCAATCGATAACAGGGTGGGAAGTGTAGGTTGCGCTCGCCGGTTGCGAAAGAACTCAGGAGGATAACCACATGTCAGTCCAGATGAGAATTGTTGGCCTTTCGCTGGCCGCCGCTTTTTTCGCAGGCACAGCGATGGCAAATCCAATCACCACCGCCACCGTTCCCAATAATGCCGCCAATATTTCCTTGGCAAAATGCGCGCCGGGCTTTACGGCGAACCCAGCCACAGCCGATAACGTGGATACCCATCACGGTGGAAAAACCTACACCTGCACCGGTCCGGCAAGATATTGCATGTCGATCTACACCGTGGTCTCGCCCGTGACCATTGAGGGCGGACGCATGGTCTACACCTGCAGGCAACCGGAACATATTTACTAAGATAAGCATAAGTGGCGTTACGCCCACGAAGACTTTTTCACGTCAGTACTTTGGAGGCGGAGTGGCTTTGTCACTCCGCCTCTACTGTTGAAGGAAGATTGCAGTCGCTGTTCAAGCCGTCCGGCCGAATACTTCTTGAAAGCTCTCACGCAGCGCCGCATCAACTTCGGTCATGGTCACCTTCAGTCCGAGGTCGGCTAGGCTAGTGACGCCGTGGTCGCGGATGCCGCACGGCACGATTCCGGAAAAATGCGAAAGGTCCGGCTCGACGTTCAGGCTCACGCCATGGAACGTCACCCAGTGCCGTACGCGCACGCCCAGCGCCGCGATCTTGTCTTCGCGTCCCGGCCGCGTGACCCAGATGCCGACGCGGCCCTCGCGCCGTTCGCCCTTCACGTTGAAGCGTGCCAGAGTGCGGATCAGCCATTCTTCGAGATCGCGGACATAAGCATGCACGTCTGCCTTGCGCCGCTTGAGATCGAGCATGACGTAGCCGACGCGCTGGCCGGGGCCGTGATAGGTGAACTGTCCGCCGCGGCCGGTCTTGAAGACGGGGAAGCGTGCGTCCAGCAGATCGCTGTCCTTGGCGCTGGTGCCGGCGGTGTAGATCGGCGGGTGCTCGACCAGCCAGACGAGTTCGGCGGCACGGCCGGCCGCAATGTCGGCCGCGCGCTTTTCCATGAACGTCACGGCCTCGGGATAGGGGGTCAGCCCGTCCCGTACCCGCCATTCGACGGCGCCTTTAGGAGGCTGCATTAACGTGTCCGAAAGCATGTGGACCTAAGGATTTGCGTGACACTTATGGGCATCGTCGATGTGGACCAATCTTACCAACGTCAAGGTCGAAATCTCCGTCGTGCTCGGCCGTTCGGTGATACCCATGCACCAGCTTTTGCGGATGGGCCGCGGCGCCGTGATCGAGCTCGACTCCTGCCAAGACGACCCGGTCACTATCCTGGCGAACGACAGGCCTGTGGCAAAGGGCGATATTGTCATCCACGGTGACAAAATAGGGGTTTCGGTCACCGACCTCCTAAAGGGCTACAAAGAATAACACAATATACGATGTAAAATGTTTTATTCTCCATATAATACTTGCATTATGTCGGCATAGCACGTATTTCTCTGTAGTTCGGGCAAGCGATCCGAGGGCAGAGGCATTTCGTGCTTCCTATCACCATCAATCCGCGAATGATCAGGATCGGCCTAGCCGGCGCGGGCGACGGGCTGGCGCGGCGAGCGGCACTGCTAGTCGAGTCCGGCGCGGATGCGGTCAGCGTGGCCTTGGAGAGCAGCGACGCGGCCCTGCATTGCCTGTCCGTGCTATTCATAGCCGGCCTGGAAGGGCCGATAGCAGCCGATCTGGCGCGGCGGGCGCGCTCGGGCGGGGTGCTGGTCAACGTCGAGGACGCGCCCGACCTAAGCGATTTCCATGTGCCCGCAGTCGTGCGCCGGGGCGCGCTAACGCTGACAGTCTCCACGGGCGGCCGGTCGCCCGGCTTGGCCAGGCGCCTGCGCGAATGGCTGCAAAGGCGCTTCGGTCCCGAATGGGACGAACACCTCGAAATCCTCGGCGCCGCACGCGCCGGTTGGCGTGCCGACGGCATACTGCCGGACGAAGTCTCGCGGCGCACAGGTGAGCTGATCGAAAACAGGGGCTGGCTGTCATGAGCGGCGCGACCGTCACCGTCATCGACAACCTCCGAAGGCCGCGTGCTTTCGACCGGCCGGGATCGGGCGTCATCGATCCGGCTATCGGGGCCAAACTGGCGCAGCTTCGCGCAGCGGCTGAGGGCCGCGACGCGCCCGGCATTCTCGAGCTTGCGCTCGGCGGCGAATTCTCCGGCAAGTCCGCCGTGGTCTCCTCCTTCGGCTCGGAATCCGCCGTGCTGTTGCACATGGTCGCCGCGATCGATCCGAACACGCCGATCCTGTTCCTCAACACCGGCAAACTTTTCGGCGAGACGCTGCGCTATCGCGACCGGTTGCAGGACCTGCTCGGGCTGGGGGATTTGCGCTCCGTGGCGCCGCATCCGATCGACCGCGCCACCCGCGATCCGGAAGGAACGCTGTGGTCGCACGACACCGATGCCTGCTGCAATTTCCGCAAAATGATCCCGCTCAAGCGCGCGCTGGAAGGTTTTGCGGCGCAGATCACCGGCCGCAAACGCTTCCAGACCAAGGAACGCGCCACGATCCTGCCGGTCGAACATTTCGAGGGCCGCTTCCGCTTCAATCCGCTGGCCGACTGGTCGCCGGCCGATCTGGAGGCCTACATGGTCCGGCACGATCTGCCGCATCATCCGCTTGTCGGCGACGGCTATCCCTCCATCGGCTGTATGACCTGCACGAGACGTGTTCAGGCGGGCGAAAGCTACCGCGACGGGCGCTGGAGCGGGTCGGAAAAGGACGAATGCGGCATCCACGGCGTGGACGGCGAAGGCATCTAAATCCTGTTCACCGGCAGCTTGAGATAGACGTTGCCGTCGCTGTCCGGCGGCGGCATTTGTCCCGCGCGGATGTTCACCTGCACCGACGGCAGGATCAGGACCGGCATGGACAGCGTCTTGTCGCGCGCAGTGCGCATGGCGACGAAGGCCTCCTCGCCGATGCCGTCGTGGATGTGGATGTTCTTCTCGCACTGTTCGCCCACCGTCGTCTTCCAGGCATATTCGGTGCGGCCCGGCGCCATATAGTCGTGACACATCCACAGCGTCGTGTCGGGCGGCAGCGCCAGCAGCTTGCGGATCGAGCGATAGAGTGTCCGCGCGTCGCCGCCGGGAAAATCGGTGCGCGCCGTGCCGTAATCGGGCATGAACAGCGTATCGCCGACGAACACGTTGTTGCCGACGCGATAGGTGACGCAGGCGGGCGTATGGCCCGGCGTGTAAAGGACTTCGATGTCGAGCGCGCCGAGGGCGACGGTCTCGCCGTCCTTGAGCAGGCGGTCGAAGGGCTTGCCGTCGCCGTGCACGTCGAGGGCATTGAAAATCGGCCCAAAGGTCTTCTGCACGGCCGTGATGTGCTCGCCGATGGCGATTTTCGCGCCGGTCCGCTCTTTGAGGAATACGGCGGCCGACAGATGGTCGGCATGGGCGTGAGTCTCGAGAATCCAATCGACCGACAAGTTGCCGGCCTTTGCGGCAGCCAGGATGCGTTCCGCCGATTCCGTCCCGGTGCGACCGGACTTGGGATCGAAATCGAGCACCGAATCGATGACAGCGGCGCGCCTTGTGCCGGGGTCGGCGACGAGATAGCTGACCGTATAGGTCGCCGGGTCGAAGAAGGCGGTGATGACGGGTTCCATGGCAGGCTCCTCAAGGCACGGCTTGACGTATATATTAGAATATTCTAAAGTAG
>Ga0182021_10006999_pt1 | contig 13363 bp, 14 predicted proteins | sample 612E3MmetaG_FD_120493 | JGI IMG/M metagenome (GOLD analysis project Ga0182021, IMG submission 120493) | Permafrost microbial communities from Stordalen Mire, Sweden - 612E3M metaG (Illumina Assembly) | ecosystem: Environmental > Terrestrial > Soil > Wetlands > Permafrost | place: Sweden...
ACCGATTACGGCCAGGAAGAGGCCGCCGCGAAGTTCGGCGCCGACCCGCGCATTTATCTTACCACCGCGACGAAGTTTGAAAGCGACGCGAACGGCCAGGTCAAGGCCGTCCACACCGTCCAGGTCGAGTGGACCAAGAATGACAAGGGCCAGTTCATCCCGAAGAACATTCCCGGCACGGAAAAAGTTTTGCCCGCGCAGCTCGTGCTGCTGGCGATGGGTTTCCTTGGGCCGGAACAGCCGTTGCTCGAAGCCCTCAACGTCGAGCGCGACCCGCGTTCCAACGCGAAGGCCGACTTCGAGAAATACACCACGAATGTGAAGGGCGTCTTTGCCTGCGGCGATTGCCGTCGCGGCCAGAGCCTCGTCGTGTGGGCGTTCAACGAAGGCCGCGGCGCGGCGCGCGAGTGCGACCGTTTCCTGATGGGCGCGACGGATCTGCCCTGACCGGCGGCAACCATGGTGCAACCTCTCGCCATCGTTTTCTACGAACGGCTCATGCCCGGCAGCCAGTTGGTGAACCGGCTGCAGGATTTGAACTACCGCGTCCTCACGGTGGACAACGCCGCCCGCCTCGCCGCGACGGTGCGGCGCGAAATGCCGCTGTTGCTCCTCGCCGACCTCGCGGCGAAGGGCGATGTCACCGGGGCCCTCGAAATAATCAAGACCGACGCCGCCACCAGCCATCTGCCCGTCATCGCCTTCGCGCCTGACAACGCCCCGGCGCTGCTCGCCGCCGCGCAGATAACCGGCACCGGCCTGGCCGTGTCCGAAAGCGCGCTCGCCAGCCACCTGCCGCAACTGCTGGAACAGGCCCTGCGCGTGGACTAGATAAAAACTTCACCTTGACATACGGATGAAGGATTCTCATGCTGGCACCTCAATCCCAATTGAGGCATGAGCTTTAGGAAAAAGTGATTTTGCGGACACGTCTGGATTTCAGACGTGTCCTTTTCTCTTTTAGCCCGCCTCGCAATAAAGGAACAGTTATGGCCAGCGGCAAAGTAAAATGGTTCGACAACAGAAAAGGCTTCGGCTTTATCGCCCAGGACTCGGGGCAGGACCTCTTCGTCCATCACACCTCCATCACCGGCCAGGGGTTCAAGACCCTGAACGAGGGCGAGGCCGTGACTTTTGACGTCATCTCCAGCGACAAAGGCTTGAAAGCGGGAAACGTCCAGCGCGTCAACCCGGCCTGACGCCGGCGAATTTCATTCGCGTCCGCCCATGGCTCCGCTAACCTGAAGCCATGCCGGCATTGTCATCGGCTCCCGTCGCGAGCCTTTATATCCATGTCCCCTTTTGCGCGCAGAAATGCGAATACTGCGCGTTTTATTCCGAGGCGTCGTCCGGCGAACTCATCAGCCGCTACGCCGCCGCGCTCGCCCGCGAACTCGAAATCGTCGCCCCCGATCTCAAGCCCAAAACCATTTTCTTCGGCGGCGGCACCCCGTCCATTTTGAATTTGCGCCAGTGGGAGCAGATTCTCCGCGCGATGGAAAAACTGAACCTGCTCGGCGCGGAGGAATTCACCATCGAGTGCAATCCCGCCACCGTCTCCGCCGACAAGGCGAAGCTGCTCCGCGATTTCGGCGTCAACCGCATCTCGATGGGCGTGCAGTCGCTCGACGAAAAACTGCTGGACCGCCTGGGCCGCATCCACTCGCGCGAGATGGTTTTCAAGTCGTTCGACATTTTGCGCCGCGCCGGCTTTGACAATGTGAACCTGGATCTGATGTTCGCCATTCCCACGCAGACGATGGTCATCTGGCGCGACACCTTGAACGAGGCGATGGCGATGCAGAGCGAACATCTTTCCAGCTACGAAGTCATTTACGAGGACGACACGCCGCTGTTTGAACAGCTCCAGGCCGGCGAATTTTCCGTGGACGAAAGCCTCGCCTGCGAAATGTATGAAGAGTTGATCTCCCACGCGACCAACGCGGGCTTTCATCAATACGAAATCGCGAACTTCGCGCGCGACACAAAATCCATCAATCCATCAATCCACCAATCCATTCCGTCCCTGGCCTGCAAACACAACGTGAACTACTGGCGCGGCGGATCATTCCACGGCCTTGGCCCCAGCGCCACCGGCTACGTGCGCGGCGTGCGGACGAAAAACTGGTCGAACACGCAGCTCTACTGTGACCAATTGGAGAAAGGCAAACGCGCCATCGAATCCAGCGAGGAACTGTCGCCGCTGCGCCGCGCCGGCGAAATCGCCGCGTTCGGCCTGCGCATGAACGCCGGCTGGCCGTTTGCCGATTTTCAGCAGGTGACCGGTTACGATCTGCGCGAAAACTGGAAAACCGAAATGAACGACCTCGCGCAACGCGGCTGGGGGAAAATTTCCGGGGACCGTTTTCAACTCACGCGCCCCGGCCTGCGCTTCGCCGACGCGGCGGCGGAAATGTTTCTGCGCTGAATTGGGACTGGTGGGCAAGCGTCCCGCCAAAAGATTCAAATTGTCGGCAGCCGCAGCATAAACGTGGTCCCCGTTCCTTCTTCGCTGGCAACGTCAATCGTCCCGCCGTGCGCCTCGACAATCGCCTTGCAGATGGAAAGCCCCAGCCCGGCATGGCCGCCGCCCGTGCGCGATTGGTCGGCGCGGTAAAATCGCTCGAACACGCGCGGCAAATCCTCCGGCGCAATCCCCTGCCCCGTGTCCGCGACGGTCAGCACCGCGAGGCCGTTTTGCCGTTCCAGCTTCACGCGCACTTCACCTTCCGCCCGGTTGAACTGGATCGCATTCGCCAAAAGATTCATGACCACCTGGCCGAGCCGTTCTGCGTCGCCGGAAAGTTCCAGCGGCGGCAGCTCGGAAATGATTTTCACGCCGCGCTCGTCGGCCAGCGGCTTCACGAGTTCGGCGCAGCCGGCAACCGCCTTGGAAAAATCAAACGGCCGCCGGTTCAGATTTTCCTGCCCGGCGTCGAACCGCGCGAGTTCCAGCAGCGTTTCGATGAGCCGCCGCATCCGCTGCGCCGCACGCTGGCAGGCTTCGACGGTCTGCTTGTAATCCTCGGCGGTGCGCTCGCGGTTCAGCGCGGTCTGCGTCTGCGTGAGCATCACGGATACCGGCGTGCGCAGCTCGTGCGCGGCGTCGGAAGCAAACTGCTTTTGCTGTGCGAACGCGGTTTCCAGCCGGGCGAAGGTGGAATTCAAGACTGCCGCGAGCTGGCCGAGTTCGCTTTCGGCCTCGGCGACGTTGATGCGCTGCGACAAATCGCCGGCGGAGATTTTAGCCGCCGTCGCGCTGATTTCAGAAACCGGCCGCAGCGCGCGCCCGACAAACCACCAGCCGCCCGCAAGACCGACCAATAAAATCAAACCACCAATGGCCGTAAGGTTCAAAGCCGTGTGGTGAAGCTCTTTCAAATCTTGAGCAATATTTTTTCCGACAATTATCGTTGGCCCGTCCGAAGACTCGGTATCTGCAACCAGCCAAATTTCCCGAAATGTTCCTCGCATTACTGGAGGAAATGGCTGATCAGGACGAATTCCAGGCTTGGGAAAATTCTCATATTTGAATTCATAGTTGTCATATTTCACCCGCTGGTCGGGCACGGCTGGGAAGGGAGTGAAATGATTCACCCGGCCAGGCAAACCAGGCTCGTGATTTATCTCAATTTCCTGACTCGGAGCATTGGCCGAATGAATGGCATCACCCACTTGACCAGCCACGATGTAATAAAACCCATTGGTAATGGTTGTATCAAATAAAGCATTGGCTTCCGGCGGCAGAAAAATCTTGAGTGGCGGACGATTTTTTTGGCCCTCATCAAATCGAAATGGCCTATTATCATCGCCCATCAAAGGAGGGTTGCCATCCCTGCCTCGCGGAGGTGGCGGGCGAAGGGCGTTTGCCAAGACATTTAACCGCCGATGTAATTCCTCGTCAATTTTCCGCAATTGTCGCCCATGTTCCAATTGATATGTTGTTACTCCAAACCCCGCCAACACGACCACGAGGATCAGGCCATACCAGATTTGCAACCGCCACTTGATGGATTTGAAAAGCTTCATTTGGAAACATCGAACAACCAACATCCAACATCGAACATCCAATGAAACGCCCGCGCGCAACATCCGCTTTGGATGTTGGTTGTTCGATGTTGGATGTTGGATGTTATCATTTACTCAATGCAATAGCCGTGGCCGCGGCGGGTGACGATGAATTCCGCGCCGAGTTTTTTACGGACGTTGGAAACGTGAACGTCCAGCAGGTTGGACATCGAACTTTCGTTTTCGTCAAACAGATGCTCGTAAAGCTGCGTGCGGGTGACGACTTCGCCGCGGTGCAGCGCGAGAAATTCCACGAGCGCGTATTCGCGGGCTGTCAGTTCCACCGGCTTTCCCTTGAGCAACACGTTCCGCGCGGCGGTGTCAATTGTCACGCCGCCGGTTTCGATGACGTTCGTCGTCTTGTCCGCGCTGCGCCGGATGAGCGCGCGGAGCCGGGCAAAAAGCTCCTCAAGATCAAACGGTTTGACGACGTAATCATCCGCGCCGGTATCAAGGCCGCGCACGCGGTCGCGGGACTGGTCGCGCGCGGTGAGCATGAGCACGGGCGTCTTTTTCGTTTTGCGGAGGCGCTTGAGAATTTCCCAGCCGTCCATTCCCGGCAGCATCACGTCGAGAACGATGGCGTCGTAGTCCGTCCCCTCGGCGGCAAAAAGTCCGTCGCCGCCGTTGTCGGCGGTGTCCACGGCATAGCCCTCCTCGCGCAACGCCTGCGTGAGGCTCGCGAGCAAATCAAGTTCGTCTTCAACAATCAGGATTCTCATGTTCGCCGTGGCGGTGAATTTTTAACACAGCCGCACGTTGCCGTCACTCTCGCAGGTGAAACCTTAAGGGAAGATGAAGCTGCAGCGGGAAAATAATCTCAAACGATTTTCCGGCTTAACGTCCGCTTAAGGTTGGCTGTGGCAGAGTGGTCGCGTAAAAAGATTCACACCCAAATAATGAAAGGCAAAAAATGAAAACCAAAATGAAAACCACGCTGACCTTGCTGGCGCTCGGCGCAACGGCGATGTTCGCCGCCGCGCAGGACAACAACAACGACGCCCCGCCCGGCGGCCCCGGCGGGCTGCGCGGCGGATTCCGGCCGCCGCCATTGCCCATTGTCACCGCGCTGGACGCGAACCACGACGGCGTGATTGACGCCGACGAAATCGCCAACGCCAGCACGGCATTGAAAACTCTGGACAAGAACGGCGACGGCAAGCTGACCACCGATGAATACCTGCCGGCCCGCCCGGCGGACGCGCCCAAAGACGCGCCGAAGGATGATCATCGCCGTCCGTTGCCCCCCATCATCAAGGCGCTGGACGCCAATGGCGACGGCGTGATTGACGCGGATGAAATCAGCAACGCGCCCGCCGCGTTGAAGACGCTCGACAAAAACAGCGACGGCAAGCTGACGCGCGATGAATACCTCCCGCCGCACCCGCAGCGCCCGCCGCAAGGTGATTCCGGCAACGGCTCTGAAAACGGCGGCGACGGCAACAATCCTCCGCCGGGACCGCCTCCGGGCGACAACTGAAAGACTTCCGTTCGTGTGAACGGCAAGGCGGCGGGCTGGCAAAAATTCCGGGTGTGAAGGCCAGTCCGCCGCTCTATTTTTTAATCGTCCTCGTCCTCGTTCTCGTTCTCAAAAGTGATTTATGAGGATGAGCCTGACGATGAGGCTGATTCATTTCATGGTTAGCCGCAGTGCGGCTAGAACGGTAACGGAAATGTTTGGCGCTGAAACTGGCCCGTGCGCCACGTCAAAAATGTTTCACCCGGGTCACGAGGTATTGCCATCCGATCAGGCCAGTTAAAAGCGCAATGCCAGCGCACACAAAATACGGCAGGCTGGGATGCGCTTGAAAAAACGCCCCCGCAAACATCGGCCCGGCGATGCGGGCAAGACTGCCCGATCCTTGCGCAATGCCGATGGTCGCGCCCTGCTCGTTCGCGGGCGTGAGGTTGGAAAGCAATCCAAACAGCGGCGGGCGCGTCAGTCCCGTTCCAATCGCGAGCAGAGCCAGCACGCCCAGCAACGCCCACCACGGGCCACCATTGCCGCCAAAGAGCAATCGCCATGACAATTCACCCGTCTGGTGGATGTCGCCATGCACGAGCGGCACCAGCGCCAGGCTCGCGCCGGTGATGAACAAACTGGTCGTGATCAATTTCCTTTCGCCAAATTTTTTCACAAGCCACCCGATGGGGCCACCCTGAACGAGCGCACCCATGATTCCGCAATACATGAACAATGTTCCAGCGATATGCCGGGCGATGTGCAGATCGCCGTCGTTTTGCAGATCAAGCCCGAAGTTGAGCGAAATAATCAGGCCGAGCGTCAATTCGAAGCAGGTGAAACAAAACGTGGCCAGAAAGAAAACCATGACCAGCAGGCCGACCGTGGGCTGCTGAAGCGTATGTTTCCATTGCGCGAAATGAGCGCGACGGGCAACCGGTTCCGCCGAGGGCGTCCAGCTTTCCGGCAGGATGAAAAAGGCGAGGATCAGATTGACCAGGCACAGCCCGCTGGCGACCAGGCCTGGTCCACCTTCACCGAACCAGTCGGCGCTGCGTCCGCCAATCCACGGGCCAAAGATGAAGCCCAGGCCGAACGCCATACCGATCAACCCCATTCGTTTCGAGCGATTTTCCGGCGGCGTGATGTCCGCGATGTAGGCCTGCGCCACCGTGATGTTTGCGCCGCAGATGCCGGCAAACACCCGCGAGCCGATGATCAGCCACAGGGCCGTCGCTCCCGTGAACCGCGTCGCGGCGGCAAACCACGCATAGGCCACCACCGACCCGGCGATGCTGATGAGCAGCACCGGCCGCCGCCCCATGCGATCCGACCAGTGTCCCCACCAGGGCGCGAAGATAAATTGCATGGCTGAGAACGAAGCCATGAGCAGGCCGAGCTCAAGTCCGTTCGCGTGATAACTCTTCGCATAGAGCGGAAGCTGCGGCAGGACAATGCCGAAACCGACAAGGTCAATGAAGACCGTGAGAAAGACCACGAGCATGGAAGGTTTGCGGTTCATGTTCAAAAAAGCTGGGTGAGTTTAGCCGCGAAAACCGGCTAGTCAAATTTGTTAGCCGCCGCAATCCAGAGAATGAGGAACATTCAACACCCACAGCCCAACGAAACGACCGCGCGCCGGTTACATCGGATGTTCGGGGTTGAATGTTGAATGTTCGATGTTTGCTGCCACAGGGCAAATGATTCACAGGCAAGCCGCCTACGCTGTGTGCGGCTTGTTGGTTTTGAAATTGTGCCAGCGCCGATTTCTTTCAGCTCGCAGACATTTTTTCTCCAAAACAAGGCTTGCAAAGCAGGCTTTACGCCGATAGTCTCCACGCTCTTTTGAAAAATCTATGTCAGTAAAAATTCGCATGAAACGCGTCGGCACGAAAAACACCCCGGTGTTCCGCATCGTGGTCGCCGACAGCCGCAGTCCTCGTGATGGCAAGTGTATCGAGGAAATCGGCACCTATCAACCGCTCAAACAGGGCGAGAATTTCACGATCAAACTCGACCGCGCCCAATACTGGGTCAGCAAAGGCGCGCAGCCGAGCGACACCGTGGCCAGCTTCATCAAGAAGGCGGCCAAAGCGGCCCCGGCGGCGGCTTAATTTGTTTTCGCCATGCAGGAGTTCCTCGCATACGTCGTCAAAGGACTCGTGCAACACCCTGACGCCGTCAGCGTCACACCGGTGGCGCGCGGCGGGGCGACTGTCTATGAACTCCGTTTGAATCCGTCCGACGTCGGCAAAATCATCGGTCGTCAGGGCGTGACGATCAACGCGATCCGCTCTCTGCTGCTGGCCGGCAGCGCAAAAAAAGGGATCCGCTGCTCGGTGGAAATTGTCGAAGACCGGCCGGCGAATTGATTGAAACTTTGCGGCACGCATGAAAATTGACGTGCTCACGCTGTTTCCGGCGATGTTCGCCGGGCCGCTGGATGAAAGCATCATCATGCGGGCGCGCAAATCGGGCCTGCTGGACTTGAAAATCCACCAGTTGCGCGACTGGACGCATGACCGGCACAAGACCGTGGACGACCGGCCATTCGGCGGCGGACCGGGAATGTTACTGAAGCCGGAGCCGCTGTTCGAGGCAGTGGAAAGCTTGAAACGCGCGGAAACGAAAGTGATTTTGCTTTCGCCGTCGGGAAGAAAGTTCGACCAGTCCATCGCGCGGGAACTGGCGCAGGAAAAAGATTTGCTGCTCGTCACCGGCCATTACGAAGGCTTTGACGAGCGGGTGCGAGAAGCGCTGGCGGACGACGAGCTGTCCATCGGCGACTACGTTCTGACGAACGGGGCACTGCCCGCGATGGTGGTGGTGGACGCGGTGACGCGGCTGCTGCCCGGAGTTTTGGGCGACGACGAAAGTTCGCGCGACGAATCGTTCAGCCACGGATTGCTGGAATATCCGCAATACACGCGGCCGGCGGAATTTCGCGGGATGAAAGTCCCGGACGTTTTGCTCGGCGGCAACCACGCCGAGATCGAAAAATGGCGGCGCGAGCAGGCGAAGTTACGGACGGAAAAACAGAGACCAGATTTGTTGAAATAAAATTTATAAAGTTATGAACCAGGCATTGTTGAATAAAATTGAATCGGCACAGTTTCGCAAAGACGAAGCGAAGTTCAACGTGGGCGACAGCGTCCGCGTCCACACCAAGGTCGTCGAAGGCGACAAGGAACGCATCCAGATTTTCTCTGGCATCGTCATCGGCAAACGTGGCGGCGGCCTGAACGAGACCTTCACCGTCCGCCGCATCAGCTACGGCGAGGGCGTGGAGCGCATTTTCCCGTTTCACTCGCCGCGCGTGGACAAGATCGAAGTCGAGCGCCAGGGCGATGTCCGCCGCGCCAAGCTCACCTACCTCCGCAAGCGCATCGGCAAGGGCGCGACGCTGGTGAAGGAAAAGGCGAAACAGGCGAAATAACCTTCAATTACAGGCTGAAATTCAAAAGGCGAGGCTCCCTGCCTCGCCTTTTTCGCCGCCGTTTTCCTTTGGGTTTGACGCTGCCGGCTTTTATGGATAGCCTACTTTGACCATCTGTCACATGGTGTGCGGGCGGTAAATCAATTTATGGCTGAAGGATATTGCGTCAAATGCAAGGCCAAGAAAGAAATTTCTGATGGCGTTGAAGAAACCATGAAAAATGGCCGCAAAGCCATCAAGGGCAAATGCCCGACGTGCGGCACGGTGATGTTTAAGATTCTCGGCAAGTCCGCCATCGCCGCCGCGCCCGTCAATCCCCCACCCGTCTGATTTTATTTAATTAATTATGTCCCAACAGCTCGCCTACGTCATCATCACCCCATATTCGCTGCACAAATCCCGCACCGGCGGGATTTTGAGCCGCCTCATCACCCGCACCGGCCTCGACCTCGTTGGCATGCGGATGTTCGCGCCCAGCGCCGGACTGGTGAAGGAATACGCCGACAACATCGTATCCGCCCACGACCCGCAGGACCGCAAAGTCCAGGAACTGCTCAAAAACTACGTCCTCGAAAACCTTTCGCCCGAGCCCAAAACCGGGCGCCGCCGCCGCGTGCTGATGATGCTCTTTCGCGGCGACGAAGCCGTGCGCAAAGTGCGCGCCGTCGTCGGCAACTTAAGCCCCAACCGCCAGGGCGGCGAGACCATCCGCGACACCTACAGCGACCTCATCGTGGACGACGAGGGCAACGTCCGCTACTTCGAGCCATCCGTGTTCGCCGCCCCCACCGTCGAGGAGGCCGAAAACAAATTGAAAATGTGGGCGCGCTATTCCGACCAGGACGGCGGCATCGTGGAAAACGTCAACATCTACGCGCCCGGCGAAACGCCCGAACGCACCCTCGTCCTCATCAAGCCCGACAACTTCCGCTTCCCCACCGGCCGTCCCGGCAACGTCATTGACTTCTTCTCGCGCGCCGGACTTTACATCGTCGGGGCAAAAGTCTTCCGCATGAGCACCGCGCAGGCGGTGGAATTCTACGGCCCCGTCCGCGAATTTCTACGCAGCAAGCTCAAGGACGGCGTCAGCGCCAAAGCCAAGGATATCCTCGAAAAAGAATTTGGCTTCAAGATCGGCGCCGCCGACCAGAAAGCCCTCGGTGAAATCCTCGGCCCGCTCCAGGGCGACTCGCAGTTCGACAACATCGTCCGCTTTATGGCCGGCCACGCGCCGGGTGAAATTCCCGAAGCCGACTGGGCCAAGCCGGGCACCGAAAAGTGCATTGCGCTCGTCTATGAAGGCGTCGGCGCTGTTGGCAAAATCCGCGACGTGCTCGGCCCGACCGACCCCTCCAAGGCGCCGCCCGGCAGCATCCGCCGCGAATTCGGCTCCACCATCATGGTCAACGCCGCCCACGCCAGCGACTCCGTGGAGAACGCCAAGCGCGAATTTGGCATCGTCAAGCCCGGCGAAAACAGCTTCAAGCAGGTCGTCGAGGAATTCTTCGGAAAACTCTAAGGCCCACGCCGACTAAAGCCCATTCAAGCCCGCGTCAAACGCGGGCTTTTTTATTTTCCACAACCCAACGCCACGCCCGGCATGCTTTCGTCGCCGGCGTCAGCTTGAAATTTTCTCCGATCCGCAAACCTTCCACCCAGAAGATTTCGCCGGCCGCCGTCGTCGCCAGAACCAGCCCGCGCCGACACGCGGCGGGAATCTTCGCGTTCACAAACAAATCCTGCAGCTTCACCGCCGACGGCAAACTAATCGGCTGAAACCGGTCGCCCGGCCGCCAGTGGCGCAAAACGATGTCACCGCCGATTTTATCCGCATCGAAGAATTCCACGCCGCCGCCTATTTGCGGGCGAAAAAATGATTTCACCGGTTCCACACGCCAGCGGAAATGTCGCCCGCCGAACTCCGCCCGCCCTGCCCTGCCCGACAATTTGAATTTCAGTTCGCCGGCATTGAACTTATCCGCCAGATGCTCCCGGCGGTTCAGTTTTCCCGCCACGTCGCGGACGACAGACAAATTGGAACCAACACTCACAAATTTCCCCGGAGATTTGCGGAGCTGCTCAATCAGCTCGAAATCCGAAACGACGCCGGCGTCGGCCAGTTGCCGTTGCAAAACCTTCCGCTGAACCGCGACAGGCAATTTGTCGAAACCGCTTCCCGGGAGCGCCGTCCCAGCAGGATGCCGATGCTCCCAGCGGCAGGCCGTTTCGCCAACAAATTCAGACTCCGCGCCGGTAATCTCCATCAGGCGCAAAACCGTTTTTGCCAAACCGGGCTGGTAGTTTTTTCGCAGCAGCGGCAGCAGCTCGTTGCGAATCCGGTTGCGGAGAAAGTCCGTCGAACAATTCGTGGCATCGTCGCGGAAACGGATTTTGTTTTTGCGCGCAAATTTCAGCAGTTCGGCTTTCGTGAAGCCAAGCAGCGGACGAACGAGCGTGATTGTTTTGTCGGCGGGCGACGGCGAACGCCATTTCATTCCGGCCAGGCCTTCGCCGCCCGCGCCGCGCAGCAATCGCAGAAAAAAAAGTTCCACCTGGTCGTCCGCGTGATGCGCCAGCGCAACGAGGGGAATCTTTTGTTCACGCGCCACACGCGCGAAAAATTCGTGGCGCAGTTTGCGCGCGGCCATTTCCACCGAGATTTTCGACTGGCGAGAATACCGGGCCACTTCGCCGCGTTCACTGAAAAACGGCAGCCGCAAATTATTCGCGGCCTGGCGGACGAATTTTTCATCCGCATCGCTGGCGCGTCCACGAAGCTGGTGATTGAAGTGCGCGACCGATATTTCCCAGCGATTTTTTTTGGCGAGGGAATTGAGAACGTGGAGCAGCACCACCGAATCCGCGCCGCCGGAGACGGCGACGAGGATTTTCTGGCCGCGCGAAAACAAACGCCGTTGCTTCGCGGCATTTTCCATGCGCTGGAGGAATTCGCTCACGCCGCCAGCTTGCATTTTTTTGACACGCGGGGCAAGCGGCTCGCGAGGACACCCGCCCCACCAGGAATCATTGCGCGAGCTTGAGCCGGTAAAACCGTTGCGTGAAGTTCGTGGCCTGCTCGTCAGTAAACTGCCAGATGCCGGTCACGCCGAGCGTGTTGGTGGCGACGGGCTGCCAACCGCCGGGGATGAACAAATCCGCCGTCGTTTCCAAAATATAGGTGTGGTCTGGCGCACCGCCGAGGCTCAAAGTCATGCCGCCGCTGCCCGCCGCCACGACACCGGCGATGAGCGGCGCGGTGTTCGGCAGCGGCGCGGGTGCGATGGTGACGGTCTGGAAATTGGTGCCGCCAAAACCGTCGGTGATGGTGCAGGTGAACTGGTCGGCGACGTTGTTGGTGTTGAAATAGACGAGCGTGGTGCCGTCGTTCGTCAAAACAATTCCGTTGGTGCTGACGCCGACAGCGGCAAGCGAAATGGTGTCGCCATCCACATCGCTCCAGTTCGTGGCAAGATCGGTGCTGGCGATTTCCAGCGTAAAGCCGGCGGCGTTGTAGAAAACCGGAACCGCGACCGGCGGATGGTTGGTAACGATTTGCCCGATCGAATTGGTGGCCGGCAGATCATAAGCATCGCCAGAATAAATGGCGGTGACAACATTCGTGCCGCGCGGCAGTAAAGCGAGATTGGTGCTGGCGGCTTGTCCGGCAACCAGGACTGCCGAATCGAACGCCTCGCCGTTGGTGAAAAATTGAACGGTGCCGGTGGCGTTCGTCGGCGTGACGCCGGCGGTGAAAATCAAATTGTCCTTGAAGCCGGATGGGTTCGCGGACGAAGCAAGCGTGACGGATGAAGCCAGCAAATCCACGGTCAGCATGGCGACGGCGCTGGTGCTGGAACCGCCGCCGGCGGTGGCGACGACAAAGTAGTTTCCCGCCGAGGCGGCATTGACATTGGTGAGCGTCAGCGCGCTGTTGGTTGCGGCGGTGAGCGCGGTGTTGTTGAAGAACCACTGCCACGCGAGCGGCGTGCAGGCGCTGGCAGCGGCGCTGAAACCCGCGCCCGTGCCGGCGGTGCTGGTCTGGCTTTGAGGTTGAATCCATATCACCGGCGGCGTCTGATCCTGGACGGTGACGGTGTTCGTCGAATACGCGGCGTTGCCAGACGCATCCTGGATCGTAAGGACGAGGACGTTGGTTCCGAGCTGTAAAATCGCGGTGTTCGTCGGGTTTTGCGAAATCGTCAGCGGACCGGATAAATCGCTGGCGAGAACGAAATTGGTGCCGACCACATCCGGCATCGCCGCGCTGCAATTCGTGTCCGCCGCCAACACAAGGTTCGTGAAGCTCCACCAAATCGCCGGCGGCGTGGTGTCGCGCACGATGACGGTGCGCGTGGCGGTGTTGGTGTTGCCGTTGCTGTCGTCGGCGGTGTAAGTCA
>Ga0182021_10007000_pt1 | contig 13362 bp, 13 predicted proteins | sample 612E3MmetaG_FD_120493 | JGI IMG/M metagenome (GOLD analysis project Ga0182021, IMG submission 120493) | Permafrost microbial communities from Stordalen Mire, Sweden - 612E3M metaG (Illumina Assembly) | ecosystem: Environmental > Terrestrial > Soil > Wetlands > Permafrost | place: Sweden...
CTGGGCATGTGCGTGCTCCAGCTCGGCCGCACGTGCCCGGACATCCGCCTCGAGCGCGTCGACACGCGCCGCGCGGTCGTCGACGGCACCCTGGGACTCGGCGACGCGAGCCTCTCGTTCGGCGACGAGGCTCTCGCGCCGGATGACGGCTTCCCTCTCCGCCCGGATGTCGTCTCGCTCGTCGCTGTTGCGGCGGTCAAGCTCCGTCATCCGCTTCTCTGCGGCGGCCGCGAGCTCCTGCGACGCGTTCGTACGGTCGTCCTGGGCCAGCTGGTAGGCCCGTGACCTCTGAGCCAGCCTGTCCCAGCGCACGGCGAAGACGACGGCAACCACGATGGATGCGAGGACCAGACAAATGCCGAGGAGATCCATCCCCCTCAGACCGTGAAGGTCGGGCATGCATCACTCCTCAGGCGGTCATCGCGTGTCGATGGGTGAGAACAACTTACGCCACAGCCCTAGTGTCGAGTCGCCACCGCGTGCTGGCGCGCGTCAGTCGTCGATCCCCGCGGAGTGTGCCCCGAGGACTTCGCCCACGACGCGCCTGATCACCGCGTTGGAGAAGCCACGGCGTCCCAGGTAGGCCGTCAATCGACGCTGTCTCACGATCGTGTCCAAGCCCTTCATCGACGCCGCCTTGCGGGTCGCGAGGTCACGGGCGTTCGTCAGGTCTTCGTCCTCGCGGCCGCCGATAGCGTCGGCGATGTGCTCGTCGGCGACGCCTTTCAGCCGCAGCTCCTGACGAAGCCGAGCGGCCCCGGAACGGTGGCCTCTGCTCTCGACCCACTCTTCCGCGAACGCGGCGTCGTCGATGAGGCCGACCTCCGCGAAACGGTTGAGCAGCTCGTCGGCCACCTCGGGCGACACGTCGCGGCTCTTGAGGTCCTGCGCGAGCTCCTTGCGCGACCTCGCCCTCACCGACAGGCGTCGCAGCGCGATCTCGCGCGCCGCGGCCCTCGGAGCATTCGCCGAGTGGTCGGAGCCTGTGGCGCCCGTCGCGTCGGAGTCCACAGCGCCAGAAGCCTCGGCCCCCTTGGCAACCTTCCGAGGGTCCGCCGACTTACGAACAGGCTCGTCAGGCATGGACGCCACTTTGCTCCATGCCTCACGAAGCACTGCCAGTGCCTCCGGGTCGGGCGCCAGCGGCCCCGACGGCTGCTCGAACTCGGTCAGAAGTCCACCTCGCCCGTGACGGGATCGATGCGCTCCTCCGGCTCCTTCTTCACCGCGTCAGGGCCGATGCCCACCTTCGCGAGGATCAGGTGCTCGATCTTGTTGGCCATCTCCTTGTTCTGCTTGAGGAACGTGCGGGCGTTCTCCTTGCCCTGGCCGAGCTGGTCGGCCTCGAAGGTGAACCAGGCGCCGGCCTTGCGGATGATGCCGTGCTCGACCCCGAGGTCGATCAGGCTGCCCTCACGGGAGATGCCCTCGCCGTACAGGATGTCGAACTCGGCCTGCTTGAACGGCGGGGCGACCTTGTTCTTCGCCACCTTGACGCGGGTGCGGTTGCCGACCATGTCGGTGCCGTCCTTGAGCGTCTCGATGCGGCGCACGTCGAGCCGGATCGACGAGTAGAACTTCAGGGCGCGGCCACCGGTCGTCGTCTCGGGCGAGCCGAACATGACACCGATCTTCTCGCGCAGCTGGTTGATGAAGATCGCGGTCGTGTTCGCGTTGCTGAGAGCACCGGTCATCTTGCGGAGCGCCTGGCTCATGAGCCGTGCCTGGAGGCCGACGTGGCTGTCGCCCATCTCGCCCTCGATCTCGGCGCGAGGCGTCAGGGCCGCCACCGAGTCGATGACGACGAGCGCCAGGGCGCCGGAGCGGACGAGCATGTCGGCGATCTCGAGGGCCTGCTCGCCGTTGTCGGGCTGGCTCACCAGGAGCGCGTCGGTGTCGACGCCGAGAGCCTTCGCGTAGTCGGGGTCGAGCGCGTGCTCGGCGTCGATGAAGGCGCAGATGCCGCCGAGTGCCTGAGCGTTGGCCACCGCGTGCAGCGCGACCGTCGTCTTGCCGCTCGACTCCGGACCGTAGATCTCGACGACCCTGCCGCGCGGCAACCCGCCGATGCCCAGCGCGATGTCCAGCGCGATGGATCCCGTGGGGATGATGTCCATCGGTATTCCGACACGATCGCCGAGCCGCATCACGGAACCCTTGCCGTGCTGCTTCTCGATCTGAGCAAGTGCTGCTTCAAGCGCCTTAGCGCGGTCCGCCACCGCCATCGGGGTGTCCTTCCATCGTCTTTGTCGGCCCTCGTCGAGCCCTCACCTGGACAGTAGGCAGGCCCACTGACATTTCGTCAGCCCCTCCGACATCTGTGGAGAACTTCGATGCTCGGGAGCCGTTGGTGGACAACTTACCGAACATGTGTTCGAACAGAAGGCACTGTGTCGGCGTGTCGCGGCGACTCAGCGATCGCGGACGGGGAGCTCCAGCTTGGCCCACGCGGCCCGCCAGATCTGCTTGCGATCGACCCCTGCGGACAGCGCCTCGATGACGGTTCTGCCCCCGATGTCGGACAGGACGACCTGACCGGCCCACGCCTGTGCGTAGGCCTTTCCCAGGACCGATTCCAGGCGTCGCCAGAGCTCGGCTTCGCGCACGTCAGGCTGCAGCGACCGGTACGACCCGCAGCAAGGCCACCGTCTCGTACGAAACGAGCCGTTGGGACACGTCGTCGAGCACGATCGAGAGCGGTACGTCCAGCGCACCGCAGATGGCGGCCAAGAGCTCCGACGAGGCCTCTTTCTGGCCCCGCTCGATCTCCGAGAGGTAGCCGAGGCTGACGCGGGCGTCCTGCGACACCTCGCGCAGGGTTCGTCCCTGCGCGGTGCGCTGCTCACGCAGCGACTCCCCCAGCACCTCACGCATCAGAGGTGCGGCGTCACGGACATTGCGCATGGGAAGACTCTACCTGTCACCTGCAACCTGCTGGTGGATGTTCAGCCGACAGCGATCAGCGCGTCCACTCCTGCCGGAGAAGGTCGAACGCCCGGTCCACGGTCCTGCGTCGCACGGCGCCGCGGTCGCCGTCGAACAGCTCCTGCACACTCACCGTGCCGTGGGGACCCGCGACCGCGATGCACACTGTTCCCGGCGCCAGGCCGTCCACAGGATCGGGACCGGCAACGCCCGTGAGCCCGATCCCCCACGTCGCGTCGCACGCCCTCCGGGCCCCGGCGGCCATGGCTTCGGCGACCGGACGCGACACGACGCCGTGCTCGGCGATGAGGTCCGCGGGGACGCCAGCCAGCGAGGTCTTGAGGTCGGTCGCGTACGTGACGAGCCCGCCCCGTACGACCAACGACGAACCCGGCACCGTGGTGAGCTCGGCGAGGACGAGGCCACCGGTCAACGACTCGCACGTGGCCACGGTCTCGTGGCGCAGCGCCAGGCCCGCGATCACGTCCGCCGCGGTCACCCGGCCAGCGCCTTCTTCCGGAGCTGGTACGCCTCCCGGCAGTAGTCGAGGCCTGTCAGCACGGTCAGGATGAGGGCGACCCACATCACGACGACGCCGACGACGTGCAGCCACGAGGGCAGCGGCAGCAGGTACATGACGATGGCTATCGACTGCATGACGGTCTTGAGCTTCCCGCCACGGTTGGCGGCCATGACGCCGTACTTGAGGATGAGGAAGCGCAGCAGCGTGATCCCCCACTCACGCACGAGGATCACGATCGTCATCCACCAGGGGAGCAGCCCGATGATGCTGAGCCCGATGAGCGCCATGCCGGTCAGTGCCTTGTCGGCGATGGGGTCCCAGAGCTTGCCGAAGCTCGTGACGAGGTTGTACTTGCGGGCGACCTTGCCGTCGACGATGTCGGTGATGCTGGCGAAGACGAAGATCACCGCGGCGCCCCAGCGCCAGGAGTCGTCGAACGGGTGCGACAGCAGCACCCAGGCGAAGACCGGTACGAGGACCATGCGGAGGGCCGTGAGGCCGTTCGGCACGTTCAGCCAGTGCGCCTCCACGGGTATGGGGGCGTGGACGGTGCCGTGGTCGGTCACGATGCTCCTGCTGCGATGAGGTCGATTCCCTCGCAGTCTCCCACTGTCGCGACCACGATGTCACCGACACGGTGATCGCCGGTCACGGACGTGGTCCCGTCGACGTCCGGACCCTGGTGCCTCGCTCGGCCGCGGGCCACGCCGTCGTCGATCTCCTCGACGAGCACCTCGACCCGCTCACCGACCCTCCGGGCGGCCCGGTCCTCCATGAGGACGAGCGCGAGGTCGGTCAGATCGGAGCGACGTTCCTCGATGAGCTCGTCGGGTACGTGATCGGGCAGTCGTGCGCCTTCCGTGCCCTCCTCGTCCGAGTACGCGAACACGCCGAGCACGTCGAGATCGGCGGTGGCAACGAAGTCGCGCAGCACCGTGAAATCCTCGTCCGTCTCTCCCGGGAAGCCGACGATGACGTTGCTGCGCACACCGGCGTCCGGCGAGACCGTACGAATCCGGCCGAGGAGGTCGAGGAAGGCGTCGCTGTCGCCGAACCGGCGCATGCGTCGCAGCACGTCGGCCGACGCGTGCTGGAACGGGATGTCGAAGTAGTCCACCACCGTGGGCGTACGCAGGATCGCGTCGAGCAGGCTCGGCCTGACCTCCGCCGGCTGGAGGTAGCTGAGCCGCACCCAGTCCAAGCCGTCCACACCGGCGAGGGCGTCGAGGAGCGTCTCGAGGGCCCGGGGGTCGCCCAGGTCCTTCCCGTACGAGGAGGTGTTCTCGCTGACGAGGAACACCTCGCGGACGCCGTTCTCGACCAGCCAGCGGGCCTCGGTGACGATGTCCGGGATCTCGCGCGACACGTACGAGCCGCGGAACGACGGGATCGCGCAGAACGCGCAGCGCCTGTCGCAGCCCGACGCGATCTTGAGCGGCGCGGACGGGCCGTGCTCCAACCTCGACCGCATCACGCGGGGGCCGCTCGCCGGCCCGACGAGCCCGTTCTCGCCGAACCCGGGGACCGCGACACTCGACACGGCCAGCCGTCGAGCCACCGGGGTCACCGGCAGCAGGAGGCGCCGGTCAGTCGGGTGGTGCGAGGCTGGCCGGGCACCCTTCACGATCTGGGTGAGGCGCTCGGCGATGTCGGCGTAGCTGTCGAAGCCGAGCACCGCATCGGCCTCGGGGAGAGCCTCGGCGAGCTCCGTCCCGTACCGCTCTGCCATGCAGCCCACAGCGACGACGGCCTTCGTACGGCCGTTGCCCTTGAGGTCGGCAGCAGCGAGCAGCGTGTCGACGGAGTCCTTCTTGGCGGCGTCGATGAAGCCGCAGGTGTTCACGAGGACCGCGTCGGCATCCTCGGGCTCGCTCACGAGCTCGAACCCGCCCGCCAGGAGGCGTCCGGCCAGCTCCTCGGAGTCGACCTCGTTACGGGCACAGCCCAGAGTGACGACGGCTACACGGGTGGCTGACACCGGGTCAACCTACCCCACGCGCCCCCGAGGGCTATCCCCCGGAGAGGTTCGCGAGCACGTCGTCCAGCTCGTCGGGCTTCACGAGGACCTCGCGGGGCTTGGAGCCTTCGGAGGGTCCGACGACGCCGCGGGTCTCGAGGATGTCCATGAGCCGTCCCGCCTTCGCGAAGCCGACGCGCAGCTTGCGCTGCAGCATCGAGGTCGAGCCGAGCTGGAGGTTCACGACGAGCTGCGCCGCCTCGAGCACGAGGTCGAGGTCGTCGCCGATGTCCTCCGCCACCTTCGCCACACCCTCGGGCGCGTGCGTGACGTCGGCCCGGTACTGCGGGGCGAGCTGCCCGGACACGTGCGCCACGACCGCACGGATCTCCTGCTCGGTGACCCAGGCGCCCTGTACGCGGACGGGCTTGCTCGACCCCATCGGGAGGAACAGGCCGTCTCCCTGACCCACGAGCTTCTCGGCGCCCGGCTGGTCGAGGATGACCCGCGAGTCCGTCATCGAGCTGGTCGAGAAGGCCAGTCGCGACGGCACGTTGGCCTTGATGAGGCCGGTGACCACGTCGGTGGACGGGCGCTGCGTCGCGAGCACCAGGTGGATTCCCGCGGCCCGTGCGAGCTGCGTGATCCGTACGATCGAGTCCTCGACGTCACGCGGCGCGACCATCATGAGGTCGGCGAGCTCGTCGACGATGATCAGCAGGTACGGGTACGCCTCGACGACGCGCTCCGACCCCGGCAACGGCTTGACCTGCCCGGCTCGTACGGCCTTGTTGAAGTCGTCGATGTGCCGGAAGCCGAACGCGGCGAGGTCGTCGTAGCGCTGGTCCATCTCCCGTACGACCCACTGCAGCGCGTCCGCGGCCTTCTTGGGGCTCGTGATGATCGGCGTGACCAGGTGGGGGATGCCCTCGTAGTGGTTCAGCTCGACCCGCTTGGGGTCGACGAGCATCAGACGGACCTCGTCGGGGGTGGACCGCATGAGGATCGACGTGATCAGCGAGTTGATGAAGCTCGACTTGCCGGAGCCCGTGGCGCCCGCGACGAGCAGGTGAGGCATCTTCGCCATGTTCGCGACGACGAAGCCCCCCTCGACGTCCTTGCCGAGACCGACCGTCATCGGGTGGTGGTCGCTGCGCGCGTTCTGGGACCGCAGGACGTCGCCGAGCGAGACGACTTCCTTGTCCTTGTTGGGGATCTCGATGCCGATGGCCGACTTGCCGGGGATCGGCGACAGGATCCGTACGTCGGGGGACGCGACCGCGTACGCGATGTTGCGGCTCAGAGCCGTGACCTTCTCGACCTTGACGGCCTGACCCAGCTCGACCTCGTACCGGGTCACTGTGGGGCCACGCGTGTAGCCCGTGACGGTCGCGTCGATCTCGAACTGGCGCAGCACCTCGGTGAGGCTTCCGACGACCGCGTCGGACGCCAGCGTGCGCGCCTTCGGTACGGAGCCGGCCCTCAGCATGCCGGGATCAGGGAGCAGGTAGGCGATGTCGCCGGACAGCATCTGCTGCTCGCTGCGCAGCGGCAGGAGGCTGTGCACAGGCGGGGAGAGCTCGGGCTGCTCGGACTCGCGTGTGGGCGGCAGGCCGGCCTTCACGGGCTTCGTCGGGGCGATGACCGCGGTCAGGGCCTCGTCCGGGTTCTCGTCGGCGACGAGCGGCGTGTCGTACGCCTCGTCCACGCCGAACGCGAGCTCCTCGGCTGTCTTCCGATGAGCCACGAGCTTCGAGGTGAGGCCCTTCGCGCCGGAGACGAGGTCGTTGAGCGGGCGCCCGACCACCACGAGCGCGCCGAAAACGGTGAGCAGGAAGAGCAGCGGAGCCGCGACCCACTTCGTGAGCAGGTCGGCGAGGAACGAGCTGGACAGGAAGCCCACGACGCCGCCTGCGCGACGTACAGCCTCCATGTTCGCGGGGCGAGGGAGGCCGTTGGCGATGTGCACCATCCCCAGGGCGCCCAGCACGACGGCGGTCCACCCGACGAACTGCCGACCCCATGGTCCGTTGCGGTCGGGGTGGCGGAGCGTCCGCCACGCCATGACGACGAGCAGGACGGGTGTTGCGTACGCGGCGACGCCGACGGCCGACTCGATGCCCTGACGCAGGGCGTTGCCGACGGGTCCCGGGATCTGGAACCAGAAGGTGGCGACCACGACGATGGCGAGCGCGATGAGGAACAGACCCCAGCCGTCACGACGGAGGCCGGGTTCGAGGTCGCGGGCGCCGCTGCCGATGCCGCGGGCGATACTGCCGATACCGCGTGCCAGACCGCGCCAGATCGCCCACAGACCACGTCCGATCATCGGCAGAACGCCGGGGCGTGGCTGCTTGCGAGCGCGCGAACGCGTCCTCGTCGTGGTGGTCTTGCTCCCGCTTGACCTCGTTCCCGATCCGGCTCGAGGAGACGCCGTGCTGCGGGACCGAGGCGGGGAAGGTGCCCGGGTCGCCATGGAACATGAATCTACGCGACCGGGGAAGCAAACTCACGGACATCCGGCCAGCCGCTCGGCGCGTCGGGTGGCCGGTGGCCGTGCGCCGCAGGTTCAGCGGCGGAAGTGGTCCCAGCCCGGGCTCGCGTCGTACGTGCGGCCGTCGACGAGGACACCGGGATCCCCGTCCGTCACGACTCCGACCACCTGCCACTCCGGCGGTACGTTCCCGAGCGGGAAGGTCGCGACCAGCGCATGGTCCTCGCCGCCGGTGAGGACGAACCGGAGCGGGTCGACCCCCGTTGCGGCGGCGACGGCGTGCAGAGGGTCGGGGACGTCGAACCGCCCTGTGTCGAGGTCGATGCACACGCCGGAGGCGTCGGCTATATGCCCGAGGTCGGCGAGGAGTCCGTCGCTGACGTCGATCATCGCGGTCGCGCCTGAGAGGCGGGCCTCGGCCCCGGCGCCGTACGGGACCTGTGGCAGCTGGTAAGCCTCGACGAGGACCCGCGGAGAGCGGAAGCCACGGCTCAGCACCGCCAGGCCGGCTCCGGACCAGCCGAGACGGCCGCGGTACGCCACGACGTCGCCCACCTGGGCGCCTGAGCGGAGCACCGGGACGGCCCCGCGCGTCTCCCCCATCACCGTCACCGAGATGACCACGTCACGGCCTCGCGTCAGGTCGCCGCCGACGAGCGCCGCCCCGGCAGCCTCGCACTCGAGGCGGATGCCCTTGGCGAGGTCGTCGATCCACGCGACCGGGATGTCCTCCGGGACCGTGAGGCCGACGAGGACCGCCGCCTGGTAGGCGCCCATGGCTTCGATGTCGGCCGCCGCGACCGCCACGGCACGTCGGCCCAGCATCTCGGCGGGAACCCAGTCGCGGCGAAAATGCACGCCCTCGACGAGGATGTCGACGCTCGTGACCGACGACCCGTTGACGAGGAAGACAGCCGCGTCATCGCCAGGACCGACGCTCACCGCGGGCGCGGCCGGCAGCCCGTGCGTGATCCGGGAGATGATGCCGAACTCTCCGAGCGAGCCGACCGTGTTGGCTTCCATGCGTTCACCGTAGCGGTAGGCCATGTCCGATTTTGCGGCGTGTTTCACCCCCAGTGCACGCCGTGGGATGCCCTGTGCCACGATGGCTTTCAGACCCGGGTGGCGCGTCGACGGGGACGCAGCTGAAGTACGGGTCTCGTCCTAAGGAGGGGCAGCCCATGGCTGTGGCAGTCAAGTACGGATGGCTCACCGACGAGCCGATCATCACCCCTGACGGTTCACTGGTGACGACGGATGGCGGCGTGACAGTCGCGCGGCGCGTCCTCCAGATGTACCCCGATGCCGTCCTACTGGGCAGCTTCACAGGCAAGGCGGACGGCTTCAACGTCGTCACCTACGCCGACCTGGACCCGACGAGCATCGTCATCAACCTCGACGTCATCGACTCCGTGGGAGTCTTCCAGCGGCTGCACCGCAGCGGCGGCGAGCCGAAGATCATGAACTTCCAGTGGATCAACCCCTCCACGTTCCATCACCCGGTGAACTTCGCCGCGATGGGCCTCAGCTACGCGATGTTCCCGACGTTCTGCGCCGGTGAGCGCACGGCCGTCGAGGTTCGCGAAGTGGCCCGCAAGTGGACGGTTCCCACCCTCTCGGAGCGCGTACGCGTTGCGTGGGCCGACCTGGGCGTACGGGCCGAGATGGTCCGCCCGCGTCAGTCGACCGAGGTCCCCGTCGTTCTCTACCCGGCGATCTCGACGATCGCCCGCAAGCAGCCCCAGGCCTTCGTGGAGATCGTGGAAGCGGTCGCCAAGCAGACGCCGATCCGTGTCGAGGCCCGCCTCAACACCACGGCGCTCGCGAGCGACACGGCGATGTACCTGTCTCGCCAGAAGTGGGCCAAGGTCCAGCCGCTGGCCAAGGGTCGCGAGGAGTACTGGGACGAGCTCTCCCGCACCACGGCCTACGTCGGGACGGCGACCGAGGAGGCGTACGGGCTCGAGTACGTCGAGGCTCTCATGGCCGGTGCCGTCGGCATCCTGCCGGACAAGCCGTGGGCTCGCCGACTGGTCCCCGAGGGCTACCCGTTCCTGTACGAGGGCAAGCTCCAGGCCGAGCAGATGCTGCTCCGCGCGGTGACCTCACCCGACCAGTGCCGCGCCGAGGTCGACGCGGTCGCAGCACGGGCGCTGGGCACGACCACCACCGCCGGTGCGCTGCAGGCCTGGATCGAGGCCAACCACAACGTGGCGGACTTCGACGAGCAGTTCAAGGCCCAGGTCAAGGCTTGGTTCGGCTAAAGAGACGCTGAACGCGAAGGGGGCCGACGGTTGTCCGTCGGCCCCCTTCGCGTTCTCGCCTGCGGGAGCGTGTCGTCGGCGGTGTCAGCGCAGCCCGAGCGGGCGCGCGAGGGCCAGGTCGAGCAGGGTCGTGACCAGGGCTGTGTACGGGACGCCTGCGGCTTCAAAGAGCTTCGGGTACATCGACGTCGCCGTGAAGCCCGGCATCGTGTTGAGCTCGTTGAGGATGACGGTGCCGTCGGGGTACACGAACGTGTCGACGCGCGCCAGACCTTCGACGCCGAGCGCGACGAACGCCCGCATAGCCAGATCCTGCACGCACCGAGCCACCTCGTACGGCAGGTCCGCAGGGATGACGAGGTCGACCGGCTGGTCGGGGAGGTACTTCGTGGCGAAGTCGTAGAAGCGGCTCTCGGTGTGAACATCGATCTCCCCCGGAGCCGACGCCGCCGGCCGACCGTCGAACGAGCCGATCACCGCGCACTCGATCTCTCGGGCGCCCACGATTCCCTGCTCCACGATGACCTGGGGGTCGAAGTCGCGGGCCTCGGCGATCGCCGTCGGCAGGTCCTGAGCATTGGTGACGCGGGTGATGCCCATCGACGACCCGCCACGCGCCGGCTTCACGAACCACGGCGCCGTCAGGCTCTCGATCCGCGCGAGGCAGGCTGCCGGATCGGCGCGCCACTGCGCATCGGTCACGATGACGTACGGGCCCGTAGGCAGGTCGTGGACCGCGAACTGCTGCTTCATTGCGCCCTTGTCCTGGCAGACAGCGCTGGACAGGACGCCAGCGCCCACGTACCGGAGGCCCATCATCTCGAACAGCCCCTGGATGGTGCCGTCCTCGCCGAAGGGGCCGTGCAGCAGCGCGAACGCCACGTCGACCGGCGTGCGGTCCACGAGAGCGTCCCCGTCGACACGGGCCACGTCGGCGCCCTGGACCGTACGGACCAGGACCGCATCGGGCAGGGAGGCGTCGACGGTAGGCAGGCGGTCGTCCACGATCGCGTACGACCTCACGGTCGCCTCGTCCACGGCCACCCAGCGGCCGCCCTTGGCGATGCCCACGCAGGTCACGTCGAATCGGTCACGGTCGAGCGCTCTAAGGACTCCGCCTGCGGTGAGGCACGACACCTCGTGCTCCGACGAGTCGCCGCCGAACACGAGCAGTACACGACTCCGCACGGTTGGTATCCCCTTCGTCTGGCCCCGGTCGACCACCCTAACGGTCCTCGACCGGCACGTGCCGCTTGAGGTCGGGGTCCCAGCGCTGGGCCGGGACAGGCTCGCCACGTACGAGCGCCACCTGCACGGTGATCGCGTCGATGATGCGCCGGGTGGCCTCCTCGAGCAGCTCCTTCGTCACCGGGCGCGACCTGAGGTCGTCGAACTCGATCGGTGCGCCTGCGCTCACCCGGAAGACGTGGCGCCGGCTGAACACCAGCGGGAAGCCGCGCTTGCCGTTCGGCATGAACTGGTGGCTGCCCCACTGCCCGACGGGGATGACGGGAACGTCGCTCTCCAGCGCGAGCCTCGCCGCGCCGGTCTTGCCCGACGTCGGCCAGAGGTCGGGATCACCGGCGCGGGTGCCCTCGGGGTAGATGCCGACGAGCTTGCCGGCGACCAGGGCGGCCTTGGCAGCGGCCAGCGAGTCCTTCGCCCTCTCGGAGTGGCGTTCGACGGGGATCTGACCGCAGGACCGGGCCAGCCACCCGAGCACCGGGGTCGTGAAGATCTGTACCTTGCCGAGGTAGCGCACCCATCGCCCGGCGCCGTAGATCAGGTACAGACCGACGGCCACGGGATCGAAGAACGATGTGTGGTTGACCACCACGAGCACGCCGCCCTGCTGGGGCACGTTCTCCGTACCCCGCCAGTCGCGACCGCCGATGCGTCGCGCTACGAAGCCGAGGAGCTGCGCGAGCCTTCGGTACACGACCTCTGTGGGCTCGTGGTTCACGTCGCGCAACCGCGGCCACGGGTCTCGTCGGCTTAGCTGAGTCAACGCGGTATCTCTCCCTGCCCGCCGGTACGGATTGGTGGCGACACCCTAGCGCCCAGGCCAGCCGGCCCCGGCGACATCGTTGGCGCAACCAGCCGGCGTGGCAGCACACTGGAGCCATGCCGTCCACCCTGGTGACCGTGACGATCAGCGACGACGTGCCGTCCACGGATGGCACCTGGCCGGCTGTCGACACATGGGGTCGTCGCGTGCGGGTCACCCTGCATAACGGGGCGGCCACACCGCGTACGGTGCGCCGTGGCCAAGCCGTCCGCGGCGTGCTGGTCGGGGATCACGTGATCGACGCAGGGCTCTGACAGCCCGGCGAATGCAGGCGGGTCAGCCTTCCGGCGGAGTCAGCCTCGACTCGAACCGGGTCCCGATCCGGAACCGGACGTAGTCCTTCTCCGACGCGTCCTTGCGGGCACCCGTCTTCGGGTTGCGGACCGTTCGAGCTTCTCTGTGCAGCTTCTCGAAGATGCCGAACCCCGAGATGGCTACGCGTCCTGTTCGAGCCGTTTCCGCGGCGATGCTGTCGGTGACAGCCTTCAGTGCACGTTCCGCTTCCGCCTTGTTGCCGAAGTAGTATCGCTCGGCAATCGTGGCGATCAGCTCGCCTTTGTTCATCTCAAGCCCCTCCCCCGCAGGCGCCCTTCCTGTGCGGGACCTCTAGGTTCAATCCTAGTCCTGACTAGGCACTCTACGAGAAGACGGCCCAAAAAGCGCCGCTCGTACCGGGCCAATTCACCCAGCGAGAAGCGTATTTCAGCCAGCGGTTCGTGCGGGCAGGGTCCGGGGCTTGAAGGACGGCCGATCTCCTTCGTACGCAGCGATCTCGGCATCGTGGGTCAGGGTGAGACCGATGTCGTCGAGCCCATTGAGAAGGCGGTACCGGGTGTAGTCGTCGATCTCGAAGTCGTACGTAGTCGCGCCGGCAATGATCTGCTTGTCGGACAGGTTCACGGTGATCTCGGCACCGGGATTCGTCTCGGCGTACGCCCAGAGCTTCTCGACGACATCCTGCGCGACAGTCGCAATGAGAAGGCCGGCCTTGCCCGAGTTCGAGCGGAAGATGTCGCCGAAACGCGAGCCGATGACGACCTTGAACCCGTAGTTCTGCAGCGCCCAGACCGCGTGCTCGCGTGAGGATCCCGTCCCGAAGTCGGGCCCCGCGACGAGGACGGTGCCCTTGTC
>Ga0182021_10007002_pt1 | contig 13357 bp, 10 predicted proteins | sample 612E3MmetaG_FD_120493 | JGI IMG/M metagenome (GOLD analysis project Ga0182021, IMG submission 120493) | Permafrost microbial communities from Stordalen Mire, Sweden - 612E3M metaG (Illumina Assembly) | ecosystem: Environmental > Terrestrial > Soil > Wetlands > Permafrost | place: Sweden...
GACATATCGCCTATCTTGGTATTGGAGATAAGCCAGGGAACAGGTTCTCGGAAAAACTGAATGACTATGCCACTGTGAGCTCCTTTTTCCTTCCAAAAGAATTCACAAAAACAGCGCAGGACAGCATTTTGAGCATGCTGGGAAAATTTGAGGTCATCATCCTGGGCCTGCACAACATGACCGGCTATCCAGCCGACAGTTTCAATCTTTCCAAACAAGCCCTTTTTATGGCCGATACCCTTTCAAAAATGTCAAGAACTGCTCTTGTCGTGTTCGGTAACCCATACTCTTTAGGGCTTCTTCCAAAAAACCTCAAGGCTGAATCCATTCTGGTTGCTTACCAGGACTTCCCTGTCACACAGCTTCTTGCTGCCGAAGTTCTTTTCGGCGGCATCCCTGCTCAGGGCCGCCTGCCGGTAAGCTCGGCAACTTTCCCCTATGGTACGGGAGAGGATACTGATAAAACAAGATTCTCCTTTGTAATGCCTGAAGAGATAGGGTTAACTGAATCTTCGCTTGAAGTTATAGATTCCATGGCTTTATATGGGATAGAGCGGGGTGCATATCCGGGATGCCAGGTACTGCTTGCCAAAGACGGCAAAGTCTTTTACCAGAAGGCATTCGGTCATCCACAGTATACTGATACCCTTAAGGTGGACAATAATGATCTGTATGACATTGCCTCGGTTACCAAGGTCGCTGCCACCACCCTGGCCATTATGAAGCTTTACGAGCAGGGAAAATTAACTCCTGAAGACAGCCTTGGTAAATTCCTGCCGGCTTTAACGGGCTCAAATAAATCAGCGCTAAGCATTCGTGACATTATGACACACAGGGCAGGACTTCAGGCATGGATACCTTTCTACATGACTGTCAGCAATGCCCACGGCTATGATTCAAATGTATTCAGAAGCGATTCGGGCAGGCTGTTCAGGAATAAAGTCGCGGAACATTTGTTTATCAGCAGTTCATACCAGGACTCCATCTATAAACAAATCATCCGGTCGCCCCTGGGTGAAAAAGGGAAATATCTTTACAGCGACCTGGGCTTTTATCTCCTGAAGCTCGTGGTGGAAAAAATCAGCGGGAAACCGTTTGAGCTTTATCTTGACGAAACCTTCTACAATCCGCTGGGGCTCCATCATACCAGCTTCAACCCTTATAAAAAATTCCCCCTGGAAAGGATAATGCCGACAGAAAACGACACAGAATTCCGTAAACAACTCATCAGGGGTTACGTTCATGATCCCGGGGCTGCAATGCTGGGAGGGATTTCGGGGCATGCCGGTTTATTTACCAACTCACTGGAACTCGGGGTGATCATGCAAATGCTCCTCAATCAGGGCAGTTACGGGGGGAAGCAGTTCTTCATGCCATCCACAATAAAAAAATTTACAAGCATCCAGTTTCCAGGCAGCGGAAACCGCAGGGCCCTGGGATTTGACAAACCGCTTCAGAACTATAAATCCGACAGTCCCACATGCAAAAGCGCCTCTCCTGAAAGCTTTGGCCACAGCGGATTCACAGGGACCTATACCTGGGCCGACCCTTCAAATGGCCTGCTTTACATTTTCCTCTCCAATCGTGTCTGCCCTTCGGCTGCAAACCAAAAGCTCCGGGATATGAATATCCGCACAAATATACAGCAGGCTGTATATGATCTCTTTGAAAAGTTTGGAGTCAAATAATTAACTTTGCAGGCAAACTAAAAAGCCAAAACCATAAATGAAAAAATACCAATCCGTCTTAATCTGGGTGTTTGCCTTTATTTTTACTGCAGGCCTTGCCATTTATCAGAAGATGACCGGACCTACGTACCCGGTACGTAATAAAATACAGGTAGAATCCAGCCTGATCAAATACAAGCTTCCCCGTTCAGGGGACTGCGGGCAGGACATGCCTGTGAAGATCAGTATTGCCGATACTTCAGTGCAGGGTGAATTCACTTTCAAACGGTATAAGAGCAATGACGATTGGACCACTGTTCCCATGATCCGCAAGGGTGGTGAACTGGTATCCATGATACCTATGCAGCCTGCGGCCGGTAAAGTCTCATATAAAATCAATCTTGTCAGGAACGGTCAGAATTATCCCCTGAACGACAATCATGAGATTGTTTTAAGGTTTAAAGGCAATGTGCCCCTGATCGTGCTGATTTTCCATATCTTCGCGATCTTCGGAGCCATGTTGCTTTCAACGGTAACCTGTCTCGAGGCAATTTTCAAGGGTAAAAATGTGCTCCGGTATATCTGGCTCACCGTGATCTTCTTCTTCGTGGGAGGACTAATCTTGGGCCCTATTGTCCAGAAATACGCTTTTGATGCCTTCTGGACAGGCTGGCCTTTCGGGCACGACCTTACCGACAACAAGACATTTGTAGGCCTGATTTTCTGGATCATCGCGCTGGTGGTACAATACCGCAAACCGGGCAACCGCTCATGGCCTGTTATTGCAGGTATTGTTTTCCTCGCTGTGTTCCTGATCCCTCATAGCTCGCTTGGCTCAGAAATAGATTATACAAAGCAGGTTCCGGGGCAGCAGAGCAAATAAAAAAAGGAAGATTTTAAACGGACGATTTTTTCCGTTCGATCCTGATTCTTGAATCCACTGCAAGGATCATTTCTTCTTTTCCAAGAAGCGGATTGAAATCCAGTTCAACAATTTCCGGTGCAGCTTCCAATAATGCCGAAAGGCGTACCAGGATCCCCGCAAAAGCTTCTTCGCTGATGCCTTTTTGTCCCCTTACTCCCTGTATGATCTTATAGCTTCTCAGGCTGCGGATCATCGCCAGGGATTCATCCCTTGAAAGTGGTGAAAGGCCGGCTGCCACATCTTTCAGGACTTCAATAAAAATCCCGCCCATGCCGCAGAGTATCATGTGCCCGAATTTGGGTTCAAATTTGGCACCCGCAAACAGTTCCGTTCCCGAAAGCATAGGCTGGATAAGGATTGCAGTGGTTTCCCTGATTTTGATCATACGGTCAAACTCAGCCATAACGCCGGCTTCATCCTTTATGTTAAGGACTACTCCTCCCACATCCGATTTATGTATAGGGCCAACAACTTTCATGACTACCGGAAATCCCAGCCTGGCAGCAGCCCTGGCAGCATCTTTCCGGTTTTTCACCACTGCTTCCCCGGCCCTTGGAATACCGCATGCATCCATCAGTGCCTGAATAGAAACAGGAGGCAGATAGCCGTCGGCCGATGAATCTATTATGGCGCGTATCTCTGAAGTTTTAACTGCAGGCAGTTCCGGATCAGATGCGGCGGGCGGAGGAGTGCTGCTTATCTTTGAAAGAGCATTTCCAAACATCACCTCATCGGGGAAAAAAGTCTTCCCTTTATGCAGGAACTCTGTGATCTCCTCATGGGCTGTCATCACAGAAGGGAGAATGGGAAATATCGGTTTGCCTGAAGTTCTCATCTTCTCATCAAGGACATTGTAAACATCGAAAACCTTTGTCAGTCCGGGTGTACCGAAAATGACCGCCATACCGTCGATTTCATTAAACCGCTGGTCACAGTAATCAATGATGGTTCCCAATTGCCGCGCGGTACCTGTTGCCAGAAAGTCAATCGGATTGCCCACAGAGGAACCGGGGAAAAGCTGGGTCAATAATTCCTTAGCATCCGGACTTTCTATATGCGGGACGCACATTCCCCCGTTTGACAAGGCATCGGTCAGCATCACTGCAGGGCCGCCGGCATGAGTGATGATGGCCATGTTTTTCCCTTTCAGTTTAGGAAACATGAATATGGATGCAACACTTATAAGGTCTTCCCTTCCATAACAACGAACGATACCTGCTTTGCGGAATAATACATCCACAGCCACATCCGGACTGGCCAGGGCTCCGGTATGGGATAACGCAGCCCTGCTTCCCGCCTCGGAAGACCCTGCTTTGATGGCAGCTATTCTGCAGCCTTTCCTGATAAGGGAGGAGGCATGTTTCAGCAGCATGCCAGGTTTTGATATATTCTCCAGGTACAGAAGTTTCACCGGTGAACTGGTATTTGCATCATAGGTTTCATCGAGATAGGCCAGAATGTCTTCGACACCGATCTGGGCGCTGTTGCCTACGGAAAAGACATTTGCAAAAGACAAGCCGTTTGGTATACCGGCTTCCATTATGAAACAGGCTGTAGCACCTGAGCCGGAAATAAAATCACAGCCTTTGGGATCGAGCACCGGTATTGGTTTTGTAAAAACACCATGATAATCCGGGGTAAGTACACCTGTACAATTCGGACCAATGAGTATGCTATCTGCTGCAATTACTGTTTCCAAAATCTCGCGCTCCAACACCTTGCCTTCCTCACCTTCCTCGCTGAACCCGGCTGAAAGGATAATGAACGCTTTTGTGTGTTTAAAGTTTGCAAGAATCTCCATTGTTGCAGGAATAAACTTTGCCGCGATTGCAATGATGGCCAGATCAACATCCGGAAGCAGAGAAGGATCTTTAAAACTTTTTATCCCCTGTACTTCCGCCTCTTTTAAATTGGTAACATAAAGGTCTCCGCTAAAATTACCTTCAATCAGGTTTCGGAGAACCGCCCCACCCGGTTTTTGAGTGTCATTTGATCCGCCGACAACAACAATACTTTTGGGATGGAACAGCGAATTATTAAGCATAGCGTGGTATTACAGAAATTTAACAAAAGGGATAAAAGCAGCAGTTTTCTTTTTGTATTCTTCCCAATCGGGCCTGCCGCTGTATTTTTTCTCAAGCATGGGGACCCCTGAAACAAATCGTAAAAGCAGGGTTATGATAACAGGGCTGATCAGGGTAATCCAGCCATGGGGCAGGTTTAAGGCATAGAAACTGAGGCCCCACCATATCAGCACTTCCCCGAAGTAATTCGGGTGGCGGCTCATTTCCCAAAGGCCTGTTGTTATGATCCTGCCCCGGTTCTCAGGCTTCTTTTTAAATTCCATCAACTGGAAATCGGCCACTGATTCAAAGAAAAAGCCGGTTCCGAAAACCACAAGTCCTAGCGTATCCAAAAATCCAAGGGGTTCTTTTGAATAAAAATTAATACAGTAAACAGGAGAAGCTATAATGAACATGAATAAGCCCTGCAAAAGGAATATCTGAAAATAGCTGCGTAAAACAAAGAACTTCCATGTTTCCCTCCATTGTCTGTACCTGAAATCCTCTCCCCGTCCCCGGTTCCGCAAAAACATATGCACACTCAGCCTCACACCCCAGAGCGCAACAAGGAAATTCACTATCCATTTCCTCAGGTCAGGCTCTGTATCCTGGATCATCGAGTAAATGGCTATCAGAATAAAACCCAGTCCCCAGAAAATGTCCACGATCGAATTGTCCCTTGCAATCTGTGCAAGAACGAAGACCAGGGTCATATAAATCAAGATAAGCAGCGCGATTTCTGTAAACATTATTCAGACTTTAAATGGAACTGACCTTAAGGAACCAAATTTAGAAAAATTATTCCAGCAAGTAGGATATACAAACTACTCCGGGGCCCGTATGGGCAACAAGGACCGGGGAAATATGTTCCAGGTAAAGGGGTTTTTTACCGGTAATCCTTTCCATTTCTGCAGCAAAGTAATTTGCGGTATCGGGATTTTCGGCATGTGTGATGGTGTATCCCCATATCTTGTTTTTGCGAAGCAGACGCTCTATATCATGGATTAACTTCCTTCTGCAGCCTTTCTCAGTCAAGGACTTGCTGAACAACACCGCTTTCCCCTGTTCATCGAGCGCTATGATGGGTTTAAGGTCGAGTGTTTTGGCAATAAAACTCTTCATCGGGCTAACACGGCCGGTTCGGATGATATATTTCAGGGTATGCACGCTAACCCGTATCCCTGCTTTCGGGATCCAGTCTTTTATCCTGGCAGAAAGTTCTTCGGCTGACATCCCGGCTTCAAGTGCTCTTGCAGCGCGGACAATAAGCAGGCCAAGAGCGCCCGTGATCACTTTGGAATCAAACACCTGTATTGGTTTCCCCGCACGTGATGCAACTTCCCCCCCTGCGATTTCCGAATGCCCGAAAGTTCCGCTCAGGCCGCTGGAAAGGTGAATGGCGAGAATATTCTTATAATGGGTGCTGAGGTATTCAAACTTATTCTGAAAATCCTTTGCCGATGGTTGGGACGTTGAAGGGCTTTTCTCTGATTGCTCCAGTCTATGGTAAAACTTTTCAGGATTGATTGTGAGCCGGTCGAGAAAATATGTTTCTCCGAAATGAAGATTCAGTGGCACAACATGGATCTGGTAGCGGTCAATCAAGTCCTGGGGGAGGTCGCAGGTTGAATCAGTCATGAGGGCAATATCCGATCTGCGTTCCAGCAATATTTTATTCTGGAAGATCATGTCGTCGACCTTCTGGTAGGTGATCTCACCAAACCGGTGAAGCTGTGACATGACTTCTATCGGATGATCCGTATGGATATGAACTCTTAACTTGGTCCGTGAACCGGCAACAACGAGAGAATCCCCTGAATGCTCCAGGAACGAACGGATCTTCTTGAGATCGAGGTTTTGTCCGTTAATCAGGGCTTCAGTGCAATACCGGAAGGTAATAACATCATGCTGAACCTCGACCTGTTCTGAAGCAGACTGGTCGGCATGCGATGTAATGGCGGTCTCTGGCTGTCCAAGTGTAAAAAAATCCTTAATCCCCTCAAGAAAATACACGAAACCCTTGGCGCCTGCATCTACAACATGCGCCTTGGCAAGTACTTCGAGCTTCTTTGTAGTTCCTGCAAGAGCTTCGAGTGCTTTATTGTAGGCTTCGATCAGCAAGCGGATAAAATCATCTATCCTGTCTTTAATTTTATCAAGATGTTCGGCCCATTCCTTGATTACGGTAAGAATAGTACCTTCGACCGGATTGGCAATAGCGTCATAGGCATAGGCTACAGCCTTTTTCATGCTCTCGGCAAAGGATTTTATATCCAGTGTTTTTTCCGCACTCAGTTCATTGCCGAAGCCGTAAAGGAATTGCGCGAATATTATGCCTGAATTGCCTCTTGCACCGCTAAGTGCGGCATCGGCCATGGCTACAGCAGTCTGCTTGAGATTATCGGTAGGGATAATGGCATCCATGATTGACCTCATGGTGGAGGCCAGGTTGGTGCCTGTATCGGCATCGGCAACAGGAAAAACGTTGATTTTATTTAACAGCTTCTGCTGCTCGAAGATTCTTTGGGCGCCAGCAAGAAATGAGTGGTATAACTGTTTGCCGTCAAGTTCCTTTATTTTCTGAGTCACTTCAGTCAATACCGGAATTTTTTAAGTAAGATGCAAAAGTAATCAAATTGGAGGAATCATTTTCCGACATTCCTTATTCAGGGTGAAAGACATGCAATTTTAACATTTTTTAAGAGAAACGTATGGCATTAACCGGGTTAATCCTTGTGATGATAAAGGATGGGATGATCAACATAAGGTAACAGGCAGTGACGGATATCAGGTTGAGCAGCAGTATATTGGTCATATCAAGGTGAACAGGAACCACTGAAACATAATAGGATTCCTGAGGCAAGCCAATGATCCCCAGTTTCAGCTGAACAAAGCACAGAATGAAGCCGAACAGGTTCCCTATCCCAACTCCCCATCCGAGAATATACAGGGCATGATATACAAAGATCTTGCGGATACGGCGGTTTGACAGGCCAAGAGCTTTAAGAACACCTATCATTGAAGTTCTTTCAAGGATCAGTATAAGCAAAGTCGAAATCATAGTGATGGCCGACACAGCGATCATCAAGGAAAGAATGATCACCACATTCATATCCTGCAAGGCAAGCCAGTCGAAAATCTGGGGATATAACTGGTAAATTGTGGAAGCATCGAGCTGGAAGCCAATCTGATGATAAATAAATTTCCCCATCTTGTCAATATCCCTGAAGTCTTTGAGCACCACTTCAAACCCGCCTATCTGCCCACTGTTCCATCCGTTGATCTTCTGTATATGGATGATGTTCCCGATAACATACAGCCTGTCAAATTCATCCAGCCCCGTTTCAAATATCCCGGCTATTCTGAACTTACGGCCCACGGTATGCTCGCCGACAATAAAATACATCCGGGCAGGGTCATTAATTTTCAGGTTCAGCAGGTCGGCCAGGGCCCTGGAAATGATCACGTCATTCTTCCGGGCAGTATCCGAATAATCAGGAATATGCCCCTGAACCATCCTGCTACGGAAAAAATCCCAGTTATAATCCTCTCCTACTCCTTTCAGCACTACTCCCTGGATCTGATCGGCAGTCCGTATTATACCTGCCTTACTGGCATAAACCTGTATGTGTTTTATTTTAGGATGAATGCGGAGAGTGGGAAGAAAGGTTTGCTTCTTTTCAACCGGAAAGGGCACCAGGTTTGTGTTTTCGGAGAATCTGGTGACCTGGATATGTCCGGTAAATCCGATAACTTTATCGCGGATCTCCTGCTGAAAGCCTGTGAGGATGGCGATGGAAACGAACATGATGGTCAGGCTCAGAGCGATAGCGAGGATGGATATCCTGATCACAGGGCGGGAGTAATGGCCCCTGCTGCCTTTTATCATCCGGCGGGCAATGAAGAGATCGGTATTCAAGCAAATTGATATATCTTTACAAAAATAGAAAACTTATTCCATGATCAACAGGATGAAACTGCATCTTATCCTCACGGTATTGCTTATAGCCGTTTGCAGCCACATTGCTGTTACCCAGGTAAGGCCTGCAGCATATCAGACGGATAAGTATATCAAAATCCTGCACGGCAAAAAGATAGGGGTAGTCGCCAATGCCTCTTCTGTTATAGGAAAGGTGAATATTGTTGACACCCTTATAAATTCAGGCATTGACGTAAGGGTGGTTTTCTCTCCCGAACACGGGTTTAAACTGAAGGAAGAAGCGGGGCAGCCTGCTGCCGACTATACGGATCCAAATACAGGCTTGCGGATTATTTCGCTTTACGGCCTGAAGAAAAAGCCAGCGGCTATGGACTTGGACGACCTCGACATGGTGGTATTCGACATTCAGGATGTAGGAGCACGGTTTTATACTTATATAAGTACTTTAAGCCTGGTTATGGAAGCCTGTGCCGAGAGCAAAATTGCAATGCTTATACTTGACAGGCCCAATCCCAATGCCTTTTATATTGACGGGCCGGTTCTCGATCTGAAATATAAATCATTTGTTGGAATGCATCCCGTACCAGTGGTTTACGGGATGACGATTGGGGAATATGCCAGAATGGTGAATGGGGAAGGCTGGCTTAAGGGGGGAGTAAGCTGTGATCTCAGTGTTTTGCCCATGGAGAATTATACTCATCAGACAGCCTGGTTCCCGGAGGCAAAACCTTCTCCTAACCTGCCAAACGCCAACTCCATCTTACTTTATCCTTCGCTTTGCTTTTTCGAAGGAACAGTGATCAGTGTGGGCAGGGGGACCGATACTCCCTTTGAGATATACGGCCATCCCGGTTTGCAGGGATATACTTACAGCTTCATGCCCCAGGCTATACAGGGCATGGATTCAAAGCCAATGTATAAAGACAAAACCTGTTACGGGGAAAACCTTCAGAAGTATTACGCACAGCATCCGGCCGACAAAGGCAGGATCAATCTTTCATGGATGCAACGGGCATTTCAGGCCCTTGGCAGCAGGCCCGATTACTTCAATCCGTATTTTGACCAGCTCGCAGGGACAGCCGCGCTGCAGGAGCAGATCATAAAGGGGATAAAAGAAGAGGATATCAGGAACAGCTGGAAAACCGGCATAGCGGCATTTAAAAAGATCAGGGCAAAATACCTTTTGTATCCCTGAATTATTTTGTGCACCCCGGATAGACCTTGAGAGCTTCCTCAAGACATTTCATTGAAGCATGCAGGTCGTTCACATTAAGTACATAGCTGATGCGCACTTCATCAATCCCGCGACCTTTGGTTGAATAAAAGCCCGTACCCGGCGCCAGCATCACTGTTTTACCCTCGTAGTTGAATTCTTCGAGTAACCACTGGCAAAATTTATCCGAATCATCGACAGGCAGTTTGGCCATGGCATAAAAAGCGCCTCCGGGATTAGGGCAGAAACAGCCTTTTATTTTATTGATGGATTCCACAACCACATTCCGGCGCAGGAGATATTCATCCAGCACATGCTTCATATAGGAATCGGGTGTGTTGATAGCCTCTTCCCCTGCGATTTGCCCGAAGGTCGGAGGACTCAGGCGTGCCTGGGCGAATTTCATGGCGGTTGCCATGACATCCTTATTCTTCGAGATCAACACACCAATTCTTGCTCCGCAGGCACTGTATCGCTTTGAGATGGAGTCGAGCAGAATCACATTCTGTTCAATACCCTTCAGGTTCATCACCGAATAATGCGTTTTGCCGTCGTAAACGAACTCACGGTAAACCTCATCAGCGAATAAAAACAGATCATGTTTTAAAACGATCTCTTTCAGCAGTTCAAGTTCTTCCCTCGAATACAGATAACCGGTCGGGTTATTTGGGTTGCAGACCATGATTGCCTTCGTTTTCGGTGTAATGGCTTGTTCAAAGGCAGAGATAGGGGGCAATGCAAACCCGTTTTCAATAAAAGAATCAATGGGTTTTACAGTAACCCCTGCCGCAATGGAGAAACCGTTATAATTTGCATAAAATGGTTCAGGGATGATTATCCCGTCACCCGGATTCAGGCAGGTAAGCATAGCAAACATGATGGCCTCGCTGCCTCCCGTAGTTACAATCATTTCTTCAGGGCTGACGACAATTCCGCATTTTTGATAATAGCCGGCCAGCTTTTTCCTGTAGGATGGGATACCTGCAGAATGACTGTATTCAATCACTTTCAGGTCGATGTTCCGGATCTTGTTTATCACGTTTTCCGGAGTTGGGATATCGGGTTGCCCGATATTCAGATGGAACACCTTGATGCCCTTTTTCTTGGCTTCATCAGAGAACGGGACGAGTTTTCGGATAGGTGAGGGAGGGCACATCTGTCCCCTGGTTGAAATAGCAGGCATAGCTCAGATTTTAATAAAGCAGTAAAGCCAGCTTTCGGCTGGCAGCAGTGAAAGAATTTATTAATCTTTACTTGTTAACCGGGGTTGCTCCCTGTTCACTTGGTTTTTCGGGTGTAGTCGTAGTCGGCTTTGCAACCACGGTTCCCTTGATGGTCAGCCTCACGGTTGATGTTTTAGCATTTGAATTAACCGTGACGGTTTTGTTAATAGGGCCGATATTATTTGTGTTGTAGGTCACCTTTATCACATCGTTTTTGCCAGGAAGTATCGGTTCCTGGGGCCAGGAAGAAGTGGTACATCCGCAGGATGTGATAGGTTTGGAAAGAATAAGAGGTTCTTTACCGGTGTTGGAGAACTTGAATTCGCAACTTCCGTCGGCACCCTGAAAGATAGTGCCGTAATCATGCACCAGGTTATCAAAGGAAATTTCAGGGGCATTCGGGTTTACCGGTGGCTGTTGGGCTGCATCCTGAGCTTTTACTGCAAAAGCAGCAAACATTATGAACAGGACTGAAAGCAAAATCTTCTTCATACTATACTGATTTGGAGGTTTTATTAAATGGGTTACAAAAGTACAAAAAAATTATTCGTGAAAGATAGAAATGTTAATATTTTATAAAGAAAGTATATCGAACCGGATTTGCCTTGCTTCATGCTGCTTAACGGGTTTTCCTGTCCCTTTTGCAGTTATCCCTGGTGTTTTATGAGTTATAGCATTGAGCATGGCTGCTGAAAGTTCATTTGGAAGAAATGGGCGCTTCAGAACAGGGTTGAATCCCATGTCGCCGATTTTTTTTGGAATTTCAAGCCCGGAATAATAAAGCATTATTTTATTTTTTTATCCGGATAAAGGATATCCAGTCCGCAACGCAGGTTGGCGAGATAACGAAATGCATCTTCAACAAAGGCTTTAGGGATCACCGAACCATGCTGCGGAAGAATGGCATCGACCGGTATGCCTTTCAAACGGTCAATGAACCCCCGGGCCGCGATATTACCGGCCATGTAATCAAGATGGAAGAGGTTCATTTTAAATTCGTGCCTGTGAAAGTCGCTGATCACAAGTTTCCAGTCCATATCAATAGCGGCCCAGATATCCCCCGAAAACAGGTAAGCCGATGTTTCGTCGTAGGTAGTGAAAGAACCCGGAAAATGCAGGAAAGGGGCCTCAATAAACCGTAGGCAACGTCCCGAAGAGAAAGTAAAAGCTGAGAATTCGGTGATATTGAAGAAATCGTAATCATCTTTCCCGTAATGCGAAATCAGGATATTGGTACGGGTACTTGTAATGACTTTCATTTCGGGATTGACCTCAAGCCATCGTACCATGGATCCGGCAACATCAGGATCCTGGTGGCAAAGGATCTGGGCAGAAACATGCGCAGGTTCAATAATCTGTTCAACCCTGCGCCTGATAAAGTCGAATACTTCAGCGCCTCCGGGGTCGACAATAATGGCTTCGTCCCCATCGGTTATCAGGTAAGTATTGCATCGGAAGGCTGAGTTTTCAGGGGTTCCCAGCCAGTATATTGCATGCTGTTCATCCTGGTACAATGGAGTCGGTTGTTCAAACCTCTCTTCTATGGTTTTGCTTAAGCCGGCAAGGTCAATAGTATTGCTCATAGCATATTATTTTTCGTGGTCATGAAGCCCGCATTCTTTCATGGATCCGCCTTCCCACCACCAGCGGCCGGCGCGAATGTCCTCGCCCGGCAAGATCGCTCTTGTACAGGGAAGACAGCCTATGCTCGGGAAACCTTTATCATGAAGACTGTTGTATGGAATCTTATTCGATCTGATACTTGACCAGACGTCTTCTTCGGTCCAACTGATAAGGGGGTTAAGTTTTATTATCGAATGTGTTTCATCCCAGTTCACCATTTCAACACCGGCCCTGGCCAAAGACTGTTCCTTGCGCAGGCCCGTGATCCAGACTTTCATACCTTTCAACATACGTTGAAGCGGTTCGATCTTACGGATGTGGCAGCATTCCCTGCGGTTCTCCACACTGTCGTAAAACAGGTTGATGCCTTTGAAGTTTACCATCTTTTCAACCGAAGCATGATCAGGAAAAACCACTCCTATTTTTATCTTGTATTTTTGTTCTGTTATGTGGATGAGGTCGTAAGTTTCCTGAAAAAGCCTGCCCGTGTCAAGAGTAAAGATCCTGATGGCTGGAACTGTTTTTGCGAGAATTTCCGTGAGAACCTGGTCCTCTGCACCCAGGCTTGTAGAAAAAATGCATTGGCCCGGGAACAGGGTCTGAAAATACACGATCGCTTGTGCCGGATCAGCATTTGATAAATCCTTATTATATTGATCTGTAATTTCTTTCATGAGTTTCATTAAAGAAGCTGATTTGGGAC
>Ga0182021_10007003_pt1 | contig 13357 bp, 15 predicted proteins | sample 612E3MmetaG_FD_120493 | JGI IMG/M metagenome (GOLD analysis project Ga0182021, IMG submission 120493) | Permafrost microbial communities from Stordalen Mire, Sweden - 612E3M metaG (Illumina Assembly) | ecosystem: Environmental > Terrestrial > Soil > Wetlands > Permafrost | place: Sweden...
CCACACCCACGCCAGATCGCCCGGCCCATCTTTGCCAGTACGCGCCGCCACTCGTCGGATGTGGATCACGCGATAGTCTTTGGTCAGCGCGTCGAGCTCTTCATCCGTCAGCTTGTTGGGATCGACTCCGGCCGCGAGCGCCGCAAAGCCGCTACCGATCAAGACCTGGCGCAGCAACGGCAGACGCGCTTCGGGATGCGTAACTTCTTCGGCGATGCCCGCCCACCAACCGTCGGGCAGCCACACTTCCACCTGCGGATTAGCGATGATGTTGCGATACCAATCGGACACACTGCCGAAGCCCGCTGTGCAGTACACCTCGTCATCCACTAGCGCATAGTTGACGGGGGTACGCCGCTTCTTTCCCGACTTGCGTCCGGTGTGCGTAATGACCATGTAGCGCCCCGCCAGGGCTGGCCCCATGTTCAACATGGGACCCAGACCCAGCCGCCACATGATCAACATGAAACGATTGAAAACCTTGAAACCTTGCCGCAATTGATCTTCCAAACGAGGGTCGATGGTCATGTTTGCTTGCTCCTGATTTGATGTTCCCCCGCTAATCGTTCGACGGCTTGCTCAATACGTCGCGCGCGCGTCTCCGGCCGCTTGGCGTCTTCAATGGCGATGACGTACTCTTTCTGATGCGTGAAGCTCAACTCCTTCCAGCGGGTCTGCGCGGATGGGCTGGCCTTCAACGCGCGCGCTAGATCGGTTGGTGCCTTGATCGGGCGCGGCGCCTCGTCCGATTCCAATATCACCGTAACCCGATCGCCCACCTTGACCTGCGCGCCCGATCGCGCCGTCTGATTCACCGGCAAGTAATACTCACTGCCATACGGGGCCAGTGTGCTGCGATACGCATACCCATTCACTGTCACCCGCACCGGCGGACGCCCGCGCCCGAACACTTCCTGCGCATTAAACGGGATCACGATGTACGCGAACGCCGATTCGTCGTCGGTTTGTAGAGTCGCGCGAAACTTTTTGCTGATAGACATAATCATCTCCCCGCCCTATGTGGTTTCATACAGAAACCTTTCAAGCCAAGCTTTTTCAATCTTGGCAATGTTTGATCGAGTAACGACTGTGCGCAACGTCGAAGTCGGTACGAGTCTCGGCATGGCAATCCCCCACAGCGTCAAGGCCAGCCAATCACCTAACGTGACACCCACCAGACACATCGCCAGCACGATCAAAACCCGCAGGGGTTCCGAATCACTCGGCAGACCGGGCCAGATTCTCACCAACAACCAGAACGGCCCCGCCAAGCCCATGAAACGCAGGCCCCATAAGACCCAATCGGCTGTGGCAGACTGGCGTTCAAACCGATGCTTTGCCTGAATAAACTCTGGCGAGAGCGACGATCCGCCATTGACGATCAGGTCCCGAAGTTTCGGGGTTAACGATTTTCGAAGTCCATACTCAAACTCCTGACGCTGTACCAGCGGCAGGCTTTCATAATCGGCAATAGAGAGAGTCAGCAGCAGGCGATCGAGTAAATGCAATCTGAACCAGTGTGCAGCCCGCGTGGCAGGCATGAGTTTGAACACATAGTAGCGGAGCATTGCCTCAACAAAATCTGGCTTGAACTGCGTCACATCAAACGGATAGACATACTGATAATCCGCCAGTTCGCCGCGCAGGTGAGCAGGCGTCTGCTGCAATAAGTCATCAGCTGACTCACCCAACGCGACAATCGGCCCGACGCCGGCCTTGTCTTGTCGATACGCCACAATGTTTTTGACGACAGTGCTGGCGTTGTATTGTGGCAGCGTCATTCTTACATGTTCGCTGTTGGCATGCACATCCAGTTCAATCAACATCGTTTGATCCTACGCCTCTGCGCAAAAAAGGTCCGGTATCTTTCGCCATCAGTATAACACAGCGGCCTCATTCTCCACTTCTCATATAGGCGGTCCACAGAAGTTTGCCCCCTGAGCATTTTCATTCTATACTTCATTGACATCTTTTCACGACAAGGCCCCCTATGGAAAACTTAACCACCCTCAACCCAACCCAATTCGAACAACTCTGCACCTGGTCCATTACGCAGTTAACGCCGCTGGTCGATACCCTGCATCGCGGCTTGTCTCAGGCGAATATGGAATGGTTAAGCGGGCATCTGCTGAAGCTGGTGCAGCGCGCCAATGCGCGTCTGCCGGAAAACGATTATCAAATCTTGCTCACCGCCGTAGCAGACGAAGTGATCGGCTACGGGCCGATCGGGGAGTACCTGCGTGATCCCAGTGTGAGTGAAGTGATGGTCAACGGCGCGCTTCAAATCTACATTGAGCGCAAGGGCAAGCTAGTCGAGACCGAAACGCGCTACAAAGATGAAGCCGCCGTGACGCGCGCCGCCGAAAACATCGTGCTGCCGCTGGGCCGCAAAGTCGATCGCAGCCAGCCCCTGGTGGACGCGCGTTTGCCCGACGGCAGCCGCGTCAACGTGATCATACCACCCTGTGCACTCAACGGGGTGACGATCACCATCCGCAAATTTCCCTCCAAGCGCTTGACGGTGGAAGACCTCATCGGATTTGGCAGCCTCACCACGCAAGCCGCCGAATTCCTGAAAGCCTGTGTGGCGACCCGTCTCAACATCATCGTCTCGGGCGGCACCGGTTCGGGCAAAACCACCCTGCTCAACGTCATCTCGTCGTTCATTCCCACCGATGAACGCATCTGCACCGTGGAAGATTCGGCCGAACTGCAACTGAGCCAGCCGCATGTAGTGCGCTTGGAAACAGCGCCCGCCCTGCCCGATGGCAGCGGCCTGATCTCCATTCGCGATCTGGTCCGCAACGCGCTGCGCATGCGCCCCGAACGCATCGTGGTGGGTGAGGTGCGCGGCGGCGAGGCGTTAGACATGTTGCAAGCAATGAATACCGGTCACGATGGATCGCTGGCGACGGTGCACGCCAACACGCCACGGGATGCTGTGGCGCGTCTGGAAACACTCGTGTTGATGGCGGGGTTCGATCTACCGGTGCACGTCATCCGTGCGCAAATCGCCGCGGCGGTGCATCTCATCGTGCAGCAAGAGCGCATGCGCGATGGTTCGCGCAAGATCACGCGTATCACCGAGCTGCAAGGACTGGAAGGCGAGAACGTGGTGCTGCAAGATATTTTCCTGTTCCAGGCCACGGCCCTCAGCAATAACGACAAAGTGGAAGGCGCCCTCAAGCCGACGGGCATCCGGCCCAGCTTCACACCGCGTCTGGAAAGGGCGGGCTTCAAGCTCAGCGGGGCCATCTTTGGAGCGGGCACCCTGGACCCGATCGGGCAGCAGGGCAGGCGGAAGTAACTCACTTAGACACCGGGCTTGTAGGGCGGCTTTCCGCGTAGCGTGCCACCGTTTGCGACGCGTATGGAAACGCGCCCTACGTGATGATAATCCCGCTAAACCCGGAAGAGCCTTCTTTATTTCAGGATCGTCAACAACAACTGCGCCAACACAATCTTCGCAATGGTCGCCAGAGGATAAACCGTCGCGTAACCGATGTTGGGCAATTCGTTATGCGCCTGTTCCAGCGCAAAGCCCAACGCCGCCGGCTGCGTCTGTTGGCCGGATAAAATCCCGGTCATGATACTCATCGGAATCTTCAATAGTTTGTAGCCCACGAACAACGTGACGAATGCGGTCGCGCAGGTGATCAACGCGCCGGCCACGAAAATCGCAAACCCGCCTGACTGCGAAAACGTCGAGACGAAAGCATAACCCGATCGCGTGCCGATGCCCGCCAAAAACAATACCAAGCCGAATTGGCGCAGCGTCAGATTGGCGTTGTAGGGCAGCGTCCACACGATCGGGCCACTGCGTTCCACATAGCCCAAGATCAACGCCACGATCAACGGCCCGCCCGCAAAGCCCAGGCGTAACGTCGAGCCGCCCGGCAGGGGAATCGGAATCAACCCCACGATCAAGCCTAGCGCCAGACCCACTCCAAAACTCAGAATATCGATCTCGCTCACGGCGCGATAGGAATCGCCGAAAAACGAGCTGACCGCGTCCAGATTGTTGCGGCTGGTCAACACTCGAATGCGATCGCCCAACTCCAATAGGGTATCACCATGCGGCAAAAACTCGACATCGCCGCGCCGCACGCGTGTCACGACGGCGCCGTATTGCTGCGGCAGGTTGAGATCGTGCAATTGATGCCCGGCGACCTTGGGATTGGACACAATGATGCGCCGATAATCCAGCTCAGACCGATCGAGTTCCAGATGCTCGCCGCTTTCCTCCCCGAGAAATTCCGCCACCCGATCGAGTTCTTCCTGCGCCCCAACCACCGTGACCAGATCGCCGGGGCAGAATTTCGTCCAGCCATGCACCAGGGTCAACTCATCGTCCTGCCGCACACGGCCAAAGACCACGTCCCAATGCTGTACGCGGATCAATTCGTGAATGGGATGACCACACGCGTCCGGCTTTGTCACGTGTATCGTTCGATTGAAGATGCGGCGATTCACTCCCGCCAGATCGCGCTGCCGCTGCTCTTCGGCGCGATAATCGATCTTCCACACACGCTGCATCACCCCCATCGCGATCAGCGACCCGATCACACCCATCGGATACGTGACCGAATAACCGATGACAGGCTCGGCCAACAATTGATCGAGTTGCGCGGCGGAGGCGTAGCCCTTGATCTGTTCCAGCACCCCGGCCAACGCCGGTGTGTTGGTCAGGCTGCCCGCGTACATGCCGGCGGTCACCGTTGCCGAAAGCGACAAGACTAGGTGGGCGATGGCCGCTAAGATCGCGGCAAAGATCAACATCCCCAACACCAAAGCATTGTCGCGCAGCCCTTTACGCTTGAAGGCGGCGAAAAAACCGCGGCTGCTGCTCAAGCCGATCGTGTACACGAACAACACCAGGCCCAGTGTGTAGATGATCTCCGGCAACTTAAGATCGGGATGCAGCGCGCCAAAGAACAATCCGACAAACAACACGGCCGCCACGCCCAGGCTGACGCCGCCAACCTTGATGCGCCCGATGACGTAGCCCAGCGCCGCCACGACGAACAACAACAGCAAAGAATTTTGCAGCAACAAATCAATCATGAACACTCCCGTGACGGTTGGCTAAGCGCGTCCCCGTCGGTCCGCGCAAGTATACGCCAGCCCATGAGGTAACACAAACGGCCAATTGGATGTGGTATCATTCCGCCATCAGCAGGAGGCGGCATGAGCGCGGAACTACCAAGCGGCAACACTGATAACAGATTGCGAACTGGTTGTCTGATTGTGCTGGCAGGCGCCGTCATCATTTGCGTCATCATCGCCATCGGCGTGCCGGCTGTCGGCGGATCGTTGGTGCAAAGTATCTTTCAAATTCCGTCCAAGATCATCCAATTGCCACTGCCCACCCCGACGACGATCGTGCTGCCCACGGTGATCAATCAGATCAAGCCGTTGGGCCAGCTGCACACGGCCAGTTATTTCCTGTCCACCGTCGTCGATACGCAGATGCCGGTCGGAGCGTTGAACCAGATCCAGCGGGTGCTGCTGGTCGCCTGCGGCCAGGTCGAAGCGGGCATCGATCTATCCAAGCTGCAGCCGCAGGACATCATCACCACGGGCGACAAAGTGACCATTCGCCTGCCGCCAGCCGAGGTGTTTGTCTACCAGCTGTTTGATGATCGCAAATGCACTTACGTGGTGGCGCGCGAAGAAGGTATCTTGCTGCCGCCAAATACCGTGCTGGAAACGGCCGCGCGTGAAGCTGCGGTGGCTAACTTCAAAGAGACGGCGCTGGCGAACGGCATCCTGGAACAGGCCCGCCTCAATGCGGAAGGCGAAGTGCGCCGCTTGCTAACCTTGTTGGGGTATCGCGATATTCAATTTGCGAAGTGAAGTAAGCCAGCGTCATTGCGAGGAGCGCTTTCGCCTGGCGCGCCCCCGCGCATTGTGCGGACAGGGCGTGCGGCGAAGCAATCCCCGCCTGTTCGGATGGAGATTGCTTCGCACACAACGCTCGCAATGACGGTGCTCGGCACGTTTTACGTTTCACCTCAGGGGCGACGATGAGCGAACCGTCTTTCGACTTCGGCGGCGAGATCGTCTGGCGGCCCACGCCGGAATTGATCGCGCAGAGCCGCTTGAAGCAGTTCATGGATGAGCAGGGACTGACTTCGTTCGACGAATTGTGGCAGCGTTCCACCACCGATCTCGATTGGTTGTGGAACGCCGTGCTGCGCAGCCTCGACATTCAGTTCTACACACCCTACTCCCAGGTCGTCGATCTCTCCAAAGGCAGTGCGCCGAGTGAGATTAAGTTCGTCAAAAACCTGCCCAAGACGCGCAACGCCAAAGTCATGCGGCGCATCAGCCGCGCCGCGTATCTCGGACAAGACCCCGGCGATACATCCAGCAATTCTCAATATGAAAACAATTGACGTCAGTAGTTGCGACTTCAGTCGCTTTTTGGCCGCAAACCACGACTGAAGTCGTTACTACGAATCCAAATTGAGAACTGCTGATACATCGTCGCTGGAGAATTCGCAAGCTGTGGAAGAAATTCGGCGCGCGGCGTGAAATGATGCTACAATCAAGGCGGCGGAGGTGCGCAGATGGTAATGATTCCACTCAATCAAATGCGGTCTTTAGCGCGTCAAGTGCAACTGGCTAGTGCCGCCCGGCAATCGCTGGAAGTGCCGGCTGATCTGGTTGATGTCCTGGCCGAATATCTGCGCGAGACAATGGCCGTCGTCGAAGATCAAGCCTGGTTCTGGGCGGAAGAGTGGCAAGCCGGTGAGCGCGAAGCCGAAGCCGATGTCGCGGCTGGCCGTGTCCAGGTCTTCGGCTCCATGGAAGATCTGCTGGCTGATTTGGAGCAGCAGCCATGAACTATGCGCGTACGGAACGATTTAAAAAAGCCTACGCCAAACTTCCACCTGAGATACAAGCCAAAGTCAGCAAAGCCTTTCAACTCTTCAAAGAAAATCCTCGTCATCCCTCACTAGGAGTCAAGCGCGTGCAAGGTATGCCTGATATCTGGGAAGGCCGCATTGACATTCACTATCGTTTCACCTTTCATTACGAAGAAGATGTGTATATCTTTCGCAACATCGGCCCGCACTCGATGGTCGAACGTGAGCCCTAGCTAAAATCCACATCCACGGAGGCTCAACCGATGGACTTTCAACTCACCGAAGAGCAGCAGCTGTTCCGCCGTCTGGTGCGTGACTTCGCCGAAGCCGAATTGAAGCCGCGCGCGCGCCACACCGACGAAGCCGCCGAGTTCAACTGGCCCGCCGTGAAGAAGATGGGGCCGATCGGCTTGTTGGGTCTCAACGTGCCGGAAGAGTATAGCGGTGCGGGTGTCGATGCGATCAGCGCAGCGATCGCGCTTGAAGAGATCGGGCGCGGCTGCGGATCGACCGGTCTCGCCATCGCCGCGCATAACGGCCTGGGCTGCGCCCCGATCGCTTTGTTCGGCTCCGAAGAATTGAAGCGCAAATTTCTACCACCGCTCGCCAGTGGATCGGGCAAGTTGGGCGCACTGGCGTTGACTGAATCCGGCGCAGGCAGTGATCTGTCGGGCGGCATACAGACGGCGGCCAAACGCGATGGCGATGAGTGGGTCATCAACGGCAATAAGATGTGGTGCACCAACGCCAGCATCGCCGATACGATCGTGACGCTGTGCCGCACCGATCGATCGGGCGGCAGCAAGGCGCTGTCGTTGATTCTGGTGCCGACGAATACGCCGGGCTTGATCATCGGGCCCGCAGAGAAAAAGATGGGCCTCAAAGGATCGCCTACCCATGCGGTGACGTACGACCACATGCGCGTGCCGTATGAGTATCTGGTGGGCAAAGAAGGCTACGGACTGCATCACACGTTGCAAGTGCTTGACGGTGGACGCGTGGGGATTGGGGCGTTAGCGATCGGGTTGGCGCAGGCTGCGTATGAGGCAGCGATCGCATACGCGAAAGAGCGCCGCACATTTGGTGTGCCCATCGCGCAGCATCAAGCCATTCAATGGATGATCGCCGACGCGACCACGCAGATCGAGGCGGCGCGTTTGCTCGTCTACAAAGCTGCGTTTCTCAAGACCAATGGTAAGCCCTACACCAAAGAAGCTGCCATGGCGAAACTGTTTGCAAGTGAAACCGCCGAGAAAGTGTGCTTCAATGCCATTCAAATTCACGGCGGTTACGGCTACAGCGCGGAGTTCCCTGTTGAGCGCATCTATCGCGATCAGCGCCTGATGGCCATCGGCGAAGGGACGAGTGAAATTCAGCGGCTGGTCATTGCGAGGAATGTGCTGGCGTAGATAAGGATCGACTACAAGATGCTTGAGTACGACTTGAAAAAGACCGAGATTGCGATCAGCAAGCATCTGCGGACTGTGGCCCGGGCGGTTGCCGCTTATCAGGGAAGACCTCAAAGGTTTTGATCGACGATCTACCGAAGCCTGATTATCAAGTCGATGGATCAGCAAACACTGCTAGCTGGCTGATGAAAACCTTCGAGGTCTGATCGCCCTGGCGCTTGCCTCGGCTGGGATTGAGGTTATACTGAATTGAGTCCATTCAAGCAACAGTTGGGCGCGCAGTCTTACCATTAAGGGAACGCGCCGATCGGAGTGATAAATATGAAGTCCCAGTCGAAATGGGATAGACGCAATTTACAAGATGCAATCATGGGCGTTGTAGATCTTGGAACATTTTTATTTGCTGCCATATCAACGACTTTGGATGCCAAAGAAGTATTGTCTGCCGATCAAAGATATATCGTCGTAATCGCATTACTTTTTTTCGGGTTATCCGTATTGGTTCATATTGTTTCGTTACGATCAGAGGTTAATCGAAAATACATCAACAAGGAATCATTTACGATCTTGTCTACCGGACAATTTGTCGAGATCAAGAATGATGGACCGGAAGCAATGGAACGCGTTGAAGTATGGATGTCGCACACTGACATAGATGGCAAACTTAACAGAGATAAGGTAACGGAGTTTTATTCAAAATTCGGCGACATCATTGATATAGAACACCCACAAGATACGTCTGTTTTGCGAGTTGGCGAAAGTTTGTTTGCTAAAATTCCACCCGCATTGGGGAATAAGCCCCAAAATACAGTGGACGTTGATGTTGTAGTGTTTGGTAATAAATCTAGCAAGAAAGTGTCGATTAGTAAAACTCTTGATAGAGTCAGATTTCTGCTTTATTAGTAACATTTCTAACAGGAGTAAAATCTATGACTACTTTGCCGTCGAGCAAACTAGAGAGTATAAGCACAACGTCGTCTCATGCAGATAAAGCAACAGGTGCAAAATTAACATATAAGCAAAGATTTCGCCTGTTTTTTCGGCCAAAATTCAATGTGCCAGCTGGCATTTATATGTTAGTTTTGCACCTACGGAGATAAAGTTATATGGGTCCGGGAGTTTCGCTCACATTTTGATGGGTGGGTTTTCCATCCAATCAACAGATTAGTCTCTTCTCCCGATGCCCTCGTCGGCTTCATTTTCATGGCATGTGCAATAGATTACCTGGCAGGGTTCTGGTGGGGCAAGAGCACTAAAGGGAAAGTTGAAAAGGCCTACACCGGTTTCATCAACGAATACTTCCCCAAGGGCCGCTATGACGCCAATGGCTTGTATGACAGTTTGCGCACTGGATTGGTACATATGTTTACAATCAAGGGAAAAAAGTACGCGCTCATACACGGCCATCCTGAATTGCACCTTAAGACCCACCGCGCTGTGCACATCATTCTAAATGCTGAGGACTTCTGTGACGACCTGACTTCCGCAAAGGATCGATATTTTGATGATGTCGAAGCCACAGCTGATCTTTTGAACAAGATAGTAGAACGATTCGCTCGCGACAGTTTCCTTGGCGTAGTTGATTTGGAAGTTCCATAGTTATCAATAGACATTTGCAAGGAACCACGTCTTATGGTTACCGGCCCAACACGGCTTGCAGCTGACCCGTGCAGGTACGCCCGTTGATATGCTCAAGAGTGAATTGCCGCCGATTCATCCCGGTAAATTTCTCGCAGAAACGCTAGGCGGCTGCGACGGTGACCAGGGCGGTTGAGTTTAGGACAACCTTGATTCACCACCATACACAACAAGGTGTCGGAAGATGAACCATAGACTCAAGCACCGCAATGCAGAACATTTCAGATACGAAATAACAACCAGTCGCTTCACCGGTAGCCGAAGCTATGCAAAACGTGCTTTTGATGTCATCCATACGCCCCCTGTCGCGCCAGAACGCTTCCTTGACCACCTGCAATCCAAAAAGTACCGTAATGCCTATCTTGCTTTGGAATGGGTTCGATTTTATTCATTCAAAGAAGGTATTCGAGACCTCAATCTCGCGGTGCTGAATCTGGCTCCCGACCCTACAATTCGATGGATGATATTCGAAAACCGTGAGGCTATTACTCGTGCTACTGGCTGGTACCCTGTAGTCCATGGAAGCCGAGCTCATCCTTCCCGCCTCGTTAAGCCAAGTGTTGCATGGGTTCCATCTCTAGGCCGACTCGAACGACTTGACGCCATCGCAAACAGTGGAGAAACAGGGGCAAGTTTCCTACTGCATGGCGCTGAAGGGGATGCCCTCTTCGATTTCGGATTCGGAACTGACTCCTCTGCGAATTCGTCGCATCATTTTGCTTTTCGGTTTCTTTCACATGCTCACGGCGACCATTCGATAGGAATCTGGAACGCCTTAAGAAATGACAACTCGCCTATTTTTCTTTCGCGCACTTCCGTTGCTTTCCTTACAAACTTTTCTGATAACGCTGCATCAACAGAAGCCCTGTCACGTCTTACCGCCATCCCAGATAAATCACTGCTAGGGCTTACGCCGTTGTCCTCTGGGACTCGTTTCTTTAGAGTTTTTCATTCCCCCGGCTCACTCGGCATTCAAGTCAACGATACATATGGTACTTCAGTGACTTACTTTGGCGACCTGTGCCTTCGTAATGGGTTCCACGACTTCAGCCAAGAAGCCCTTGATATAGTCACTGCGCCTCAAGCGACCAACAGATGGGTCATGCTTGATGCAACGTTCGCTGGTCGAAAAAGAGATAGCATTGAAGCGACTGATAGTCCAGAAAATATACTCAAGGATATCGCAACGACAGCATCCAAGAGAACTGTATTCTTTGTCAACAAACTACCGGAACCCCTCATATACTCCTATCTTCAGGCATTTTTACTGACTAGGTCCCCAGAACTTCATGTTCCTATTCTCCTTACACAAGACCTCTATAAAACACTTGGTGCTCTTTGGCTGCCGGTCATCAGAAGATCACCGGCTGAAATCGATCCTTTCATCCAAGCACAGCTCGGTTCACACACGGCCAACTTCGCCGAGAGCTATCGCTTTTATCCCCTTTCGGCCAGCGTTTTGAAGCAATTGCCACCGAATATGGCAAGTATCATCTTCTGTAAACCTGAAGACTTCGATCTTGTAGAGGGTCTTACTGACAGAGTTAAGTCCGCCAATTTGGTTCTGACCGGCGCACTAGCCAGAGAATCCGGTCTCGATTCTCTCCCTATGCTCGCCAAAACCGCGCCACGGACCATTCTCCGCGTGGATACTCCTGACTGGTCCTTCCATTCGGATGAGGATGCGCTTGCAGAATTCGTGCGCGACATCACTTCGAGGGGCGGTCGAGTAGTGCTATTTCATAATCACTCCAGTTCACTCGATCGGTTTATCAAAAAGTACAATTTTGATACATCAAGCGTGTTACGGTTTAGCTCTTCAAAAACAAGTATCCAATTGGCATAGAGTAACATTGAGAACAGCGAACTCAAATTCACCCCAATATCAAGGAGGTCCAGCGGACCTACAATATTAGTTCGCAGTCTTTATCAACTCCGCCAGCGCCGCCAGCGAATACACAATCTTCACCTCGGGCCGCACCAGGCGCGTCTGAATCTCTACGTCGAGCCGCCGCGCATAAGCGGGATGGACGCCCACAAACAGCGGCTTGTCCGTCATCAACCATGTGCCCAGTTCATACAGCGTAATCGGGCACAACGTCTCACTGGGGAATCAAAACAAAATGGCCGGCGCCACACGCAGGTGATTGTACTCCCACTTGATTTGCTGCTCGGCTGCGGCCGGATCGTGCCGGGGAAAATTCTTACGCCGTGGATTCAACAGCACCCAGTCGGTATCGCTCAACATGGTATTCCAAAGGGGGTCTTCCGACTTCAATGGGAATTGCTCTGGCTGGATGGTTGCACCTCAAGAACCTGGCCTGTGCCAACCAATTGCAGGCGAATATCGACGATGTTGTGAAAGCGGCCCGTAAGGTACTGGCTGCTCAGCATGGGCCTGCCTCCGTTTTGCACTTCCGCATTTCTAGAAACCTATGACGGATTACTGAGAATCAACCCTCTCAGGGAGTAAGGGTGAGCGTCATCGGATTACTCAACGCCCCGGTCGGAAGTTGTACGCGCACGCTGATCGTCCCTTGAGTGGGCTGGCCGGGCAGTGTGAATATAACGCCGCCTGGCCCCCAGTCTGTTGGAGTGTAGGTTACGCCTCCCGCATACACCCCACCCATTTTGGTTCCGAAACCAGCGCCGCTTATTGTAATTTGGGAAGATTGATTCACTTTCACCGCTTGCGGGGAAAGGCTGGTAATGGTCGGATCGTCAACCACCAATCTAAACCCGCAACTATTGTTCGATGAACCGCCGGTATAGTTGATGTACAGAAAATAAATCGGGTCGCCGCTGACGTAGTCGCCCAGTTTTTTCAACGGCTGCCCAAAATCCGGCGCCACCGTTCCAATAAAGCTGCCCTTGATCGTTTTAGTCTTATCAAAAATCCATACCTCTCGCGCATCACAACTGGTGGCGTTTTGCAGATAGGCGGCGCTATCCACCCCTTGAGTGAAAGAGGCGGGCGGAGTAGGAGTGGTCGTGGCGTCCCAATACCCCTTGATGATTCCAGAGCTTAAAGCGGGCGCCCCGATGTCCATGGTGTTCGAAGCTTGGGTGAACTTCAGCGGCATCGCACCTGCCCCAACGGCGGCCCACTGGTCCACCGGGGAGAATTTCTGGAGCCAGTAATCCTTGGCGAACTTTCCGTAAAAGATTGCCCAGCCTCCAGTCACCTGGTCCAGCGCATCCTGGATGTTAGCCATGGTGCCCAGATTGTTCATCACCCGCAAGACCGCTTCTTGCCCGGCTTCTTTCTCAAGGTAAACGGCCAGCGACATAGCGGCGTACTGCTGCTGGTAGTCCAACGTGTCCCACTGGCTGAAAGGGATGTTTGGAAAATCCATCCCCGCCAGGGCATCTGGGAAATATCCCTGATGTGAGGGGTAAACTACATACTGCGCCCAGGTGGCCGTGGCCTCTTCAAAC
>Ga0182021_10007004_pt1 | contig 13354 bp, 13 predicted proteins | sample 612E3MmetaG_FD_120493 | JGI IMG/M metagenome (GOLD analysis project Ga0182021, IMG submission 120493) | Permafrost microbial communities from Stordalen Mire, Sweden - 612E3M metaG (Illumina Assembly) | ecosystem: Environmental > Terrestrial > Soil > Wetlands > Permafrost | place: Sweden...
AGATCCTGGTCAGTGATCCGCCGGTAATGCCCGCTCATCAAGCCCAGGCGGTAGAGCGCATTCAGCATGACGGGTTGGAAACCGAGCTGTACGAGCGCCTTGTAGGCATTCCAGAGAGAAGGCGGCATTTCAGTGGATCCGATCCAAATATGAAAGGGCGAAAAACAAGTCGGAGACCTGCATGGACTGGAGCAGTTCACTGTGCCGGGCCATGGCAATGACATCTTCCAAAGGCATGAGCTCGACTTCGATCTCTTCCGTATCGTCCAGATCCTGGGCGGCAGCCTTTTCAGCATTTAGGGCCAGGAAGGAATAGATCAAATTGGTCCGGCTGGCGGTGTTGGGAGAGACGCAGCCGAAGCGAAGATTTTTGTGCAAGTTATAGGAGTCGAGAATTTTCCAGGGAGCGATTGGCATACTTGCGCAGTTCCAGGATATATTCCATTTTAGGGGTGTTATAGCTCTTTGCGCCCGATGTAGAGTAGATGATCGGAGGAACCCAGCAAGCAGGGCTCTAAAGCGAAGCGGTAGTTGAAGTCAAGCCAGAGAGCGTGAGCTTCTGTGGTCAGGGAGTTGACATACTCCTCATGCCCAGCCAGAATGCCCTCGCAGCCCATCAGGCGCAGGGTGGTAAACCCGGCGCTTTCGCCAAGCGGGGTGACCTCGTCCGGATGTACAAAATAGGCATCCGTAAAACCAATCCCATTATCGTGGTTGCCGGTTGCATACAGCTTTTCAGAATAGGCTGGGTCATCCAGAACGTAGGAATAACCGTGGACCGCCGCATCACGGAAGGATGCGAAGCGGGTGATGAAGCTTGCAAAGACCAATCCCCCCGACCTGAGCAGGCGGCAAGCCTGTTGGAGGGCAATCCGGCGCTCTTCCAGTTTATGCAAATGGTACAGCGGGCCCAACAGCAGAACCGAATCGAAGCTGGTTTCTGGAAAGATAGACAGGTCAAGGGCGTTGGCATGAACGCAGCCTTCCAGGTTCACACCCGCCTTGGCAGCTTTTTGTTTGGCAAGTGCCAGGATGCCGTTGGAAAGATCCAGAAGAGTAACCTGGTAACCTCGTCCTGCCAGCTCGATGGCATAACGTCCGGGGCCACCACCGATATCAGCCAGGCGCGCCGGAGCGGGTGGCAGGAATTCGGTCAAGGCGCGCATCGTCATCTGAAATTCCACCTTGTGGCGCTCGAGACGCTCCCATTCCACCAGGGGATCCTGGTCGTAGAATTTCTCCACGGAGGACATTACTTTACCTCAACCGGGAAACCGCCGTCCTGCAAGGATTCCATCGCCGCAAAGGTGGCCCTGGTCACGCCAGCCAGTTGTTCATATGGGATGGGCGGCGGGGCGCCGGTGAGGATGGCATTTGAAAACGCAACCCATTCGCCCTTCCAACCTTTATCCTGCGGTTTTTTAAGCATCGAGCGATGTCCGTCCCTGACCAACTGCAATGAGCGGAAATCATCCAGAACGGCGATTCGCCCACCCGAGAAAACTTCCAGGCGTTCCTTGGGGTAGGATTTGTCACCATTGGCAAGGTAATCGAGCACACCCAACGAACCATCCGGGAAGGTGAAGGTCATCGAGACATTATCCTGGCGATACTTGCCATTATCCGGCAGGCTGGAGGCGGTAACCGAAAGCGGTGCGGCTCCGACCAGGAAGGTCAGGAAATCCACAAAGTGACAGCCCTCGCCAATAATACGCCCGCCACCCAGCTCGGGATCGTGCGTCCAGTGGTTCAAGGGGATGTATCCGGCGTTGGCGCGATAGTGCATATACAGGGGTTCAGTGTGACCGGAAAGGAATTTCGAGAGTTCCAAAGCTAGGGGGGCAAAACGACGGTTGAAACCAACAGCCAATAGCGGTTGGCGATTGGAATTTAGCGCCTGGATCACTGTATCAAGTTGTTCGGGTGTGACTGCAAGCGGCTTTTCTACGAAGACATTTTTGCCGGCTTCCAGGGCCCGAATCACCAGACCGGCGTGCTGATCGTGACGGGTGAGAATGGCAACCGTATTGATATTCGGGTCATTAAAAATTTCGTCATCATTGGCAGTGGCATAAGCAAAACCGAATTTTTTGGCAGAATGTTGGGAGTGCAACCCGCCTGCCGAGGCAATGCCGACCAACTCGATATCTTTTACTTTTTTTAGAGCTGGTAGAAGGGTAGCGTTGGCAAACAGTCCGGCGCCGAGGATGCCAAGTGCCACGTGCGGCGTGTCACGGATCACATGCGACGTGTCACGTGGCATGGGAACTCTTGACACTTGAACACCTGATCCTGTAACACTTGATACTTCTTGTTCATAGGTTAGCAGAACGCCCAGGAAAGGTTCCTTCTTTTTCCCGGTGATAATTTCGTAGGCCTGGGCGGCTTGATCGATCGGAAAACGATGGCTGACCATGGGAGCGATCTTTAACTTGCCGCTCGCCATCAGACCCACAATGGCCTCAAAATTGCGGCCTTCGGTCCAGCGCACAAAGCCGATTGGGTAGTCTTTGCCATCCTCTTCATAAGAAGAGTCGTAACGACCCGGTCCATAAGAACGCGAATTGATGAAGCTCAATTCCTTTTCGTAATAGATCTTGCGCGGGAAAGTCAACCCCACTGCGCCGGTAGCGATCACATTGGCTCGATCCCGGGCGATGAGGGCTGCCAGTTCGACGGGGTCATTGGAAGGCGTGTCAGCGCAAATGAGGACTTTGTCGAAACCACGGTTGGAGCTGAAGGCCTGGGCCGACTCGAACGCCTGGTCGCGCACAACCGCCTGCAAGCCCAGGGATTCGGCCAGTATAATACGCTGTGGATTAACATCGATGCCCAGCACGCGACAGCCAGCAGAAACTGCAATCTGGCCCATCAGCAACCCCAAAAGTCCCATGCCAATGATGGCCACGTTTTCACCGAGCTGCGGTGCAGCCAGGCGGAAACCGTGCAGGGCAATCGCTCCCAGAGTAGTAAAGGCTGCCGATTCGAAATCAACAGAATCCGGCAAGAGAGTCAGCAGGGCACGTGGGACAACGTTGTACTCGGCGTGGACAGCATAGCCGCCACCCGCACAAGCCACACGTTGGCCAACTGTAAAGCCTTCCATTTTTTCACCCAGGGCAACGATGGTACCCGCTGAAGAATATCCGAGCGGCATGGGCTGGTCGAGGCGGTTGAAAGCAGCCCCAAGCGTGACCAGCACCCCCTCCCGGCGCATCCGGTCGAGCACCTGTTTCACCAGATCGGGACGCGAGCGGGCCTTCCCCAGCAGGGATTTCTCGGCAAATTCAACCAGCATGCGTTCGGTGCCGGCCGAGACAAGCGAGGCGGCCACGCGCACTAGCGCCTGTCCCGTGCGCGGGTTGGGGATAGGAATATCTTCAACGCTGGTCTTACCGGTTTTCATGTTCTGAAGGAGTTGTTTCATAGAATAGGGAAGAAAATTAATCAAGAGGAATTGGAAAAAGGCAAACGGGCGATCGTCTGGTAGTATACCGCAAGAACAGCAGCCAATGGAACCGGCCAGCAGGCAGCCCGGAAACGGGTAAAATTACACTTACAACATGAGCAATGAATTTCCCGTCAGCCGTACCAAAATCGTTATTCCGACCCTGCGGCCGGAAATCTTGCACCGCGCCAGGCTGCTGGCAAAGTTCGATGAGCTGCTGGATAAGAAGCTGATCCTGGTTACGGCTCCGGCTGGATATGGAAAGACCTCTGTGCTGATCGATTTTGCGCACCAGTCTGAGATGCCCATCTGCTGGTTTTCGCTGGATGCCCTCGACCAGGACCCGGTGCGTTTTTTCACCTATCTGATTGCGGCGTTGGAGCTGCGCTTTCCTAAATTTGGCAGCCAATCTGGAGCTGTCCTGAAAAGCCTGGTCAATCTGGAGCAGGATGCGGAACGCCTGCTAACAATGATTGTCAATGAGATCGATAGCCAGATCGACCAACATTTCGCGTTGGTGGTGGACGATTACCAATTCATCGATAGCTTTGCAGATGTCCGCAACCTATTCAGCCGGTTCATTTATCTGGTCGGCGAAAATTGCCATATTATTCTGTCTTCACGACGATTGCCTAACCTTCCCGATTTCACCAACATGGTGGCAAGACAACAGGTCGGCGGTTTCGACCTGGAACAATTGGCTTTCCGTACCGACGAGATCTGTTCACTCTTCGAGAAGAATTACAAGCTGACGCTTTCAGAAGAAGGGCTTGAGGAATTGATGCTTCAGACGGAAGGCTGGATCACCGGACTGATCCTCTCGGCATACGATCCTACCCAGGCCATCCCAGACATGACAACCGCAGCCCGCATCGTTGGGGTGGACCTGAGCGGATACCTTGAGCAGCAAATCCTGACGCCTCAGACTCCCGAAATGCGGAAGTTTTTAATGGAAACCTCCCTGTTCGAGGAGTTCGACGCACGTTTGTGTGAGGCCGTTTTCGGAGATGGGGATTGGAAGAAACTGATCAAACTTATCAGGCAGGATAACCTGTTCACCCTGCCAGTCGGACCGGGGGGAAAATGGCTGCGTTACCATCCGTTATTCCGGGAATTCCTTCAGCATCGCATCGAGGACGAAGATCCGGATCGGGAGAAGACCATCCTGTTAAGGCTCGCAGAAGTCTACACGGAACAACAGGATTGGGAAAGGGGCCATGCAATCTATCAGAAGTGGGGCGATCAAGACCAGCTGGCGGACATGCTGGAGGTTGCCGGGCGGCCGATGCTTTTGAGCGAGCATCTTTTCACCTTGCGGACATGGTTGGAAGAATTATCGCCTGCGCTGCTTCAACAGCGTCCGGTATTGCTTACATATATGGGTACCGTTTTGAGCACCATCGGTCAAGGCGATCGCGCCTTGGCCATCCTCGACCGGATAATTCCGGTTTTCCAGGAAAATAATGATATTCACGGCCTGGCATTTGCATTCGTCAGCCGGGCAGCAGCTTACCGCCTGGTCGGCGATTATGCCAGTTCTTTGCAAGACGTGGATGAAGCCTTACAACTTAAGGATGACAACCCGGATTCGCAATTTATTTTTGCCGAAGCCAAAAGGTTCAAAGCCATCAGCCTGCACGACCTTGGGCGGATGCCGGAATCAATTCAGTTACAAGAAGAAGTTCTAAAACAATACCAATTTTTAAAAGACAGGCAGAGGGCTGCCTACGTCCAGATGGAGTTGGGAATGAGCTATCGCGCCATTGGCAATTACCCGGCTGCCCTGAGCGCTTACGAACAAGTCAGGGCAGAATGGAAACGGGAAAGCAATTTACCATCCCAGGCGGATGCGCTGAACAGTTTGGGGGTGTTGTATCATAACCTGGGTGAATACGAGAAAGCCGTTAAGGCCTTTGAAGGCGGACTGGAGTCTGCCAGAAAAAGTCATGGCATTTGGCAGGAATCTTTCCTGCTTACCAGCCTGGGAGACCTGTTCACCGATCTGGATGAATACGAATCTGCCAGCAAGGCTTATTTAGACGCAGCCGAAGTTGCTCAATCCGTCAATTTTCAGCGCCTTAAAAATTATCTCGGTTTAGCGCAGGTCCGTTTGGCGCGCCTTAGCAACCAGACTGAAAAAGCTCAGCTTTATCTGGAGACGATCGAGGAATCTGTCCGTAAATCCGGCTCCAACTTTGATAGTGGTTTCTTTCATTTTGAGCGCGGTTGTCTGCAGGTGATGAATGGTGAACTGGGACCGGCCAATATAGACCTGGAACAAGCCTTGAATTACTTCCGGTTTGGCGGATACGGTGCTGAAGCGGCCTGGAGCCAGGTCTGGCTGGCTGCGGCAGATCTCAAATCAGGTAGAACCGCCATGGCGCGCACGAAGCTGCAGGAGTCGTTGGGCTTTGATCCCTTAAACCCGGTCTACCACTCTCTCACCCAGGTTGTCCGCCGGGCGCTTCCTTGGTTGGAAGTACCGCACCCGGAGGATGGGATATCTCTGATCCTGACCCCCTGGCTTAACAGAATTAAAAAAATAGAAGCCCAATTGCCGGCGCAGCGCAAGCGTTTAAGGAAGATCTTAACCAGCGTCCCAATCCAAAAATGCCAGCTTTCCATCCGCGCCTTCGGCAGGACACAGGTGCGCGTGAAGGGTGAGTTGGTGACCTCTGCTCAATGGAAGACGGCAGCGACGCGGGAATTATTTTTCTACCTTTTGACCGCTTCACATCCATTAACGAAAGAGGAGATCGGCGAAGCGCTATGGCCGGAATTCGACCCTGCCCAATTGAAACTCTACTTCAAGAACAATTTATACCGACTGCGACGCGCACTCGGAGAGAAGGTCATTTTATTTGAAGAGAACCTTTATCGCTTTAACCATTATATAGATTACGAATATGATGTCGAGGATTTCATCACCCACCAGGCACAAGCCAGGGGGACTGAAAATCTCCAGGAGAAGATCCTGCATTTGCGCGCAGCCACCCAGGTCAGGAACGGCCTATATTTACAGGACCTGGATGGAACCTGGGTCTTGCCTGAACGTCAACATCTGGAGAATGCCTGGCAGGAGTCCATGCAAGATTTGGCCGAATCTGAGCGGCGTGCCGGCGATCTAAAAGCTGCTATTCAGACCTGCCAAGAGGCCTTGAAGGTGGATACTTGTGCCGAGGATCTACACTGCCTGGCGATGCAGATACACTTCGAGCGGGGTGACCGGTTGGCGGTCATCTGGCAATACCAGGAATGCTGCAGGGCATTGAAAACTGAATTGAATGTGGAGCCTTCAGAAACAACCAGAACCCTCTACAATCGATTGACAACCTGAGTTGGATTGAGAAACCACAAGCCCCGGTGGGGCTTTTTTTTAATTTCTAATCTTCGACTTTGGTTTTGAAGCTACTTTTGAAGCCTGGCGATTTGTATGCTTAGGTACACAAATCGAGACAGAAAAGGTGACCTATGAATACTAAACTTTCCAATATCTCTCAGCATCTTCAATCCGCTAAATCCCCCGAGAGCAATGGTGGTGGCGGACCTCATATGTCGATGGCTCCGGAGAGCAACGGCGGCGGCGGACCGCACTAGTCATTTATCCGGTTATCGTTTGTCATGGCAGGGCTGAAATAAACTGCCATTACAGGCAAATGAAACCCGGTTAATAGGGTTTCTACCGGGTTATAAGTTCGTAAACCAATATAGATATTTTACCAGCCTTGGTACCCATTCCAAAAATATCGAGAAATATTTAAAGGATGCTGAATGTTAGAAACAAGGATTTTCAACCCTCCAATTTCCATCCTCACCCGGAATTTTACCAGTGAATGCCTGGAAATCAGCCGATTATTGGCGGCTGCGGTAATCAATCCCAATTTTTGTACGTTATTGCTGAAAAACCCGGAACAGGCACTTAGCGTCGGGTTCCAGGGAGAAGACTTTTTATTCAGTGAAGAAGAACGCGAGCTGATCCTTTCAATCCGTGCCAATTCGTTGGCCGATCTTGCCAGCCAATTAGCACATACTTTTATTGGGCACCACCATGTTCCTATCTATCCACCCGTTCAACCAACGGCTAATTTCAGGTACTGAGCGGCGATAACCGGATGGCGCGGCGGGTTGGGGCGCGGTGATCCAGGGGGATCACCGTGCCGCGTCCTCGTTTCGGGCAGTTTATCTGGTTAAATACAAATTTATAGGAGATCTTTTTCTTGGATCAGACCGGTATTGGTAATCAAACCCAATTAGAAGCTTCCTTACAATTGGAAGCAGTTTTTCGCGCCTTTCCCGACTTGCTATTATACGTAGATGAAAATGGAAACATCTTGGATGCAAAAGCCGGAAAAACAACTGCTGTTAATGTTCCTGTGGAGCAGTTGGCGGGGTACCCAATTGAAAGCTTCCTGCCTGCGGAAGCCGGACCGAAAATCAAGCATGCCATAGCGGAATGTATAAAGAACGATGGGCTAACTTCGATCGAATACCGGCAGTCAAACCTGGATGGGGATCGCTGGTTTGAAGCCCATCTGGTCCCGTTGAAAGAGACAGCCCGGGCGATTGTCATCATTCGTGATATCAGCGAACGTGTCAGGAATGCTGAACAAACGCAATGCCAGCTCAGACGGCTGGCTGCACTGCATTCCATCGACGCAGCAATTACGGCCAGTTTTGATCTAAAAGTAACCCTGGCTGTAATTTTGCGTCAAATCATCAATCAAATGGGGGCGGATGCTGCTGACATCCTGGTCTTGAATCCGAATACACATATGTTGGAGTATGCAGCCGGGCAGGGTTTCCAGACAAAAAAGGCCCAGCGCTTGCCAGTAATGATCGGACAAGGCTTTGCCGGTAAGGCAGCGCTCGAGCGTCGAACCATCAGCATCCCCGACCTGGGAAAGCAGCCTCATAATTCGATTTTTGTTTTCGATCTCATTCAGGAGAAATTCGCAAATTATTATGCCGTGCCGTTGATCGCCAAGGGACAGGTCAATGGCGTGCTGGAGACCTACCACCGCGACGCGTTGCGACCTGATGATGACTGGCTGGATTTCCTTGGGACCATTGCCGGCCAAACAGCCGTGGCAATCGATAGCGCCGGCTTGTTCCAGGATCTTCAGCGAACCAAGAGCGAATTAAACCTGGCCTATGATGCTGCGATCGAAAGTTGGGCGCAGGTACTTGAACTTACCAAGCGGGAAAGTGAAACCCACTCAGCGCGGGTGGTTGAGCTGACCCTGGAAATGGCACGTACGATGGGTATCGCTGAACGCGAGCTGATCCATTTCAGACGCGGTGCGTTACTACATGATGTTGGCAACCTGGGAATCCCGGAAAGTATTCTTAACAAACCGGGCCCCCTGGATGAGGTCGAATTACAAACCGTCCAGAGCCACCCACTCCTGGCCTATAATTTGCTGGCATCGGTCAATTACCTTGCGCCGGCCATCGATATCCCGCATTATCACCATGAACGTTGGGATGGCAGCGGTTATCCGGAGGGATTGTCTGAGGAACAGATCCCCTTCCCGGCGCGCTTGTTTGCAGTTGTGGACGTTTACGATTCACTGACTTGCGACCGGCCCTATCGCCCTGCCTGGTCACACCAGGCAGCCATGGAACATATCCACCAGTTCTCCGGGAAACTCTTCGATCCGGGGGTTGTCAGGGCTTTTTCGCAAGTGATGAAGGCAAAGGCTTAATTTTCAACGAAGAAAAATAGAACCATTACAAAAATGAGTGTGCAGTTTCATCGCACACTCATTTTTTTGGAATACATCTGAATTTCAGGATCAGGTTTTAGACCACAGGTTTGCCATTCTTGTAGAACAGGTCGCCATCCACATGGATCTCGGCATCGTTCATATCGCAGAGCATGTCCCAGTGAATACCAGACTCATTTTTGCTGCCGCTTTCAGGATAGCCGGCCCCGGCTGCCAGGTGGATCGTGCCGCCCATCTTCTCGTCAAAGAGCATATTCTTGGTAAAACGGGTAATGCCGTAATTGGTACCGATGCCAAACTCGCCCAGGTAGCGTGCACCGGCATCCGAATTGAGCTGGCTGGTCAGAAGTTCTTGATTCTTGCTGGCGCTTTCTTTGACCACCCGGCCTTTCTCGAACCACAGTTGGATGTCGGTGACTTCCTGTCCATATTCGATGGCCGGATATTTGAAGCGCACCCAGCCTTCGACCGAATCCTCAACCGGGCCGGTGAAAATCTCTCCATCCGGAAAGTTGACCTGTCCATCACAGGGAATGAACACACGCTCCTTGATGGACATTTTCAAATCAATATTGGAGCCTTTCAATTGAACCTGGTTACGGCCCTTAAGCCAATCCACGCTTTTCTGCTGTTCCAGACCCACCCTCTTCCAACTGGCAACCGGATCTTCATCATTAAGCAATCCGGCTCCATAGACGAACTCGCGGTAATCGGACAGGCACATATCGGCCTCCTGGGCCATGGCCTGGTTGGGATAGACCGTCAGGCACCAGCGCAACTCTTTTTTAGCCGAACGTTCCATGAATAATTGCCCGAGCTTGGCCCCCGCCCTGGAGACGCGCGCCATGCGCTGCGGGTCGACCCCCGAAAGGGAGCGGGTATTATGCTCCGTCCAGATACTCAGACTGGCATCAAAATTTTCAGTGATGAGTTTTCGAATCGGGGAAACGTAGTCCAGTTGCGCATCCGAAGCATATTTGAAGAAAATCTCATCTGTACCGGGAACCGCATTCTGCAGGGTGACATGCGCTCCGGCCATAATCGCTTGCTCATAGACCGCCAGGGTCAATTCTTCGGCAAGGGGGTGGGTACGGATGACAACCTGCTGGCCCGGTTTGAGCGCCAGCGAATAATGCACCATGATTTTTGCAAGTTTGGTAACGCGCGGATCCGGCATATGAGAATCTCCTTTTGAATAATAGTTGTTCCAAAACTTATAATCCCTTTACTTGCCCGGGTGATCCTGGATCGTAAACTTACCGTTCTTGTAAAAGAGTTCCCCATCCACCTCGATCCCAGCATCGTGCATATCGCACAACATATCCCAGTGAATACCGGACTCATTTTTACTCCCCGTTTCAGGGAGGCCCGCGCCGACAGCCAGGTGAATGGTGCCACCCATTTTTTCGTCAAAGAGCATTTCCTTGGTAAACCGGGTAATGCCATAATTCGTGCCAATACCGAATTCGCCCAGGTAGCGCGCACCTGCATCCGTATTGAGTTGGGCGGTCAGCAAATCCTGGTTTTTGGTAGCCGTTTCCTTAACCCCTCTGCCATTTTCAAACCACAATTCGATATCGGTAATTTCCTGACCATTGAAGAGGGCCGGGTAGCGGAAGCGTACCCAACCTTCGACCGAGTCTTCCTGCGGGCCGGTAAAGATCTCACCGTCTGGGAAGTTTTCCTCGCCCGCGCAGGATTCGAAAACTCGGTCCTTAATGGACATTTTCAGGTCAATGTTCGAGCCCTTGAGGGCAACTTGATTGTGGCCTTTGAACCGCTCCACTATTTTTTTCTGTTCCTGGCCAATTTTCTCCCAGCAGGCAACCGGATCTTGCTCGTTGAGCAGCCCGGCGGCATAGACAAACTCCTGACAATCCGCCAGGCACATGTCTGCTTCCTGGGCCATGGCATTCGTGGGAAAGGCGGTGCCACACCAATGCAATTCTTTTTTTGCCATACGATCCAGGAAAGTTTTGAAATCCTGGGTGCCGGCGCGGGAAACGCGCGCCATACGCGACGGATCGATCCCGGAGAGTGAACGAGTATTGTGATCACACCAGATGGTCAGAAAAGCGTCGAAGGTTTCGGTGATCAATTTATCGAGCGGGGAGAAGAAATCAAGTTGGGCATCCGAGGCATATTTATAGAAAATTTCCTGCGCCCCTGGAGTGCGGGGCAGGATCGTGACGAATGCACCGGCGCGGATCGCTTCTTCATATACAGCCAGGTTCAGCTCGTCAGCCAGGGGGTGAGTCTTGATGACCAACTTCTGGCCGGCCTGGAGACCCAGGGAGTAATGCACCAAGACTTTGGCTAATTTGCTTACACGCGGATCAGGCATGTAAAATCCTTTCCCTTTCAATCATCATGTTCTACCGGTCCGGAGGGTTCCATTCCGGGTAATTTCTGGCTCAACTTCTCAGATTTATGGATCAGTAACGGCAGGCATTGCGGGCAAATATAGTACTGTTCTCCGTGAAACCGCAGAGCCAGCAAAGGGATCTGTTCTTCATTCCGTTCACAGTTCAAGCAAGTGTGCATAGCGCTCCAAATGAAAATTAAGAATTTAGAATGTACCTTTAAGCATGCCACCATCCACTGCCAGCATGGTACCGGTAATATAGGAAGCCGCCGGGGAAACCAGGAAGACAGCCGCATTGGCAAACTCTTCCGGGCGACCCATACGGCCCAGCGGGCTGGTCTCGGACTGCTTGGCAATCTCCACTTCGACGCTGGTGTGATTCAGGTTGGCGCGGGATTTCATCAAATCGTAGATCCGTTCGGTCTCGGTCCAGGCCGGCAGGATGGAGTTGAAGCGAATGCCGTCCTTGCCCAGCTCGAGCGCCAGGGACTTGGTCAGGCCGACTGTGGCAGCCCGGATGCTGTTGGACAACACCAGGTTGGGGATCGGCTGCTTGACGGAATAGGATGTGACGGTTAACACGCTGGCAGCCTTGGACTGCCTCAGGTATGGCAAAGCGAATCTGATCAGGCGCACGTGGTTCATCAAGTTTTGGTTGATGGCCTTCTGCCAGGCGAGCTCGTCGAAGGACTCGAACGGCCCGGAGGGCGGGCCTCCGGCATTGGTAATCAGGATATCAAGCCCGCCGAATATCCGGGCAGCTTCTGCCACCAACTGCTCCGGCAATTCCGGGAGGGTTACGTCGCCTACCAGCCCGACGACCTGCACGCCGGTCTCATCGGCGATGGCCTGGGCGGCCGCGCTGGCTTTGGCCTGGTCGCGGCTGTTGACCGCCACCCGGCAGCCTTCTTTGGCGAGCGCCAGTGCGGTGGCATAGCCCAGCCCGCGCGAAGAACCGGTGATGAGGGCGCACTTGCCTTTGAGTTGTAGGTCCATGGTGACTCCGAGGTTTATGAGGTAGCTGAGGTGCCTGAGGTTTCTTAGAGCAATTCTATCTTGTCATCGATCAACTGCATATCCTGCCAGTTTGCCTCCAGCCAGCGCAGGATGGCCTGCAGGGACTGTTCGAGGTGGACCCGGTCATTGCCCAGCATGCCGCAGGCAATCACAGTTTCCTGCCATTTATCCTGCAAATCCAACTCTGCCACCGACAGGTTGAACTGGCGGTGCAGGCGCGCCAGCAGCGGTTTGAGCCGTCCGCGCTTTTCCTTGAGCGAGGCGCAACCGGGAATCAGCAGGTGTAGGGTAAGAATGCCAACCATATTAATTCAAAACCATGCGAAGTGCCGTTGCCAATTTCTGAGCACTCCTCTCTTCACACGTGAAGTCTTTTTGCAGGAATGCAAGGCCGCGTTCTGGTATCTCCTTTGTACGCGGCAATATCCATACATGAAAATGCTGGACGCCTTCCAGTAAAACAACCTGGTAAATGCGTTCTGCCCCGGTAAGCACTCTAAGTTCAGTATAAAGTCTCTTTAGCAATGTACCATAACCTGAGGCTTCGTCTGGAAGCATCTCAGCAAAATCCAAAAAGTGCCGTCTCGACTCTACGAGCAATGTTCCAAGAGGGCCTTTTTCAGCCGGTGCGTGGCATACTTTCCAACGGGCATCTTCATATATGTATCCCCCGAGAGGGGCGCTTAACTCCCCGGCGTGCGTTTTACACAAGTAACATTCCATATTAGCTCCAACATAACCGCCTGCCCTTGCATTGGGATTACCCGCCGATTACAATGCTTTCACATTATGGATACC
>Ga0182021_10007005_pt1 | contig 13354 bp, 16 predicted proteins | sample 612E3MmetaG_FD_120493 | JGI IMG/M metagenome (GOLD analysis project Ga0182021, IMG submission 120493) | Permafrost microbial communities from Stordalen Mire, Sweden - 612E3M metaG (Illumina Assembly) | ecosystem: Environmental > Terrestrial > Soil > Wetlands > Permafrost | place: Sweden...
CTCAAGCTGGCGATTTCCTTCAAGGCTCGCGTCGAGCAGGTCAAATGGGTCGAGCCAGGCGAATCCCTCACCTATTCTAGGAGATTCACAGCTTCGAAGAGGATGAAGGTTGGAACGGTACATATAGGCTATTCAGACGGTTACCCGAGGGGGATGACGAAGAAAGGGTTGGTGAAGGTTGATGGGAAGGTTAGGCCGGTTCTTGGGACGGTCTCGGTTAACCACTTCCTTGTTGACCTGGATGGGACTGACATCGAGGTAGGTGGGGTCGTTGAGGCGATCGGCAGGGATGGTGAGAACAATGCCCATGAAGTGGCGGAACTCGCTGGGATCATGACCTACTCTCTGATGGTTGGGCTCCATCCACTGCTGCCGAGGGTCTATTTCGAGAATGGAAGGCCGGTTGCTCTGAGCGAACCCCGGCTGGTCGAGCGATGATCAGGATTTAAATTTGTGCAGCGTGTATGGGTCAGAAGGGCCGGGGTAGCATAGCTTGGCTAATGCGCTGGACTCATGATCCAGAGGTTATAGGCACCAGTGCCTTAGCCGGATAGAGACCATGGGTTCAATTCCCATTCCCGGCACCAATTCCACTAACTAATTGGAAATAATTTTAGTAGAATTATTATATAAACAGATGCGCGCGCACGGTGCTTAAATATTAATCTGTAAGCTCTAGCTGCTTCTATCAATGATTAGTATTGTTTAGATGTTTTCTATATACTAAGTCGCGTGATCAAGATTGGGTTAATTGTATTATATTCTATAATTTGTTTAGAATTTTTTTAATTATTATTTTATTTACTGGTTATTTAATACCTATTTACAATCCATAACTCAATTAAATACGGCGATGGTTTTAGTGAATGGTTAATTGGCAATGGCTTCAGGAACGGTAAGTCAGCTGACGCCTCCTCTTAGAGAAGAGGAGATTGTAGAGTTGATGCATGATGAGAAGCCACAGTATTCGCTTTTCAAATTAAGTTTTATGGATTCCATTTCATTAAAGTTGTTAGGCTACACGAAAGTAGGTAACTTGAGAAGGGGGCCTCAGGTTGAGCAGGATGTTTACCTCTTTAAGTGTAAGATTCATGGTGTACAGATTGCGACTCCTAACGGGTGGTCTAATAGACTTGTCTGTCCGGCGTGTCTAGGTGAGGCACATAAGGAAATGGAGTTGAAGAGTAATCCGGCTGTAAAGTTGGATGAGTTGAACTCCGTTAACGAGTTGAAGAAGTACTTAACAAAGAATAATGATAATAATAAGTAAATTAAAATTCACTCGTGCGCGCGCAGGATTTAATTTATTTAATAATTTTTTTTTAAATTATATACTCATGTCTACTAGATTAGTATTTCAACAGAGTTATTCATATGCATTCAATACATTATTTAGACATTCTTAATATATTATTATTTTAGCTCCCGAACAATTATTTAGCTTAATATAGTTTTTTAAGGTTAGTTCGCAGTGTTTGTATATTGGTAATATCTATTTAATAGTCTAGAATTCTTAAATAATTCCGACCCCGATAAAGGAATCACCTTGTGAAGTTTCGACAATGAAGTCTAATGAATATCAATCTCAGATGGATCCTATACTTTTCAACGGGCTTATTGATAATTATATTGATGAAGATGAGGTCACTGTTGTAGTTCCGACTCTTAACGAGGAAAAGGCAATCGAGTTAGTGCTCAAAGATGTACTTTTAGCGGGATATCAAAATGTAATGGTTATTGATGGACATTCAATCGATGATACGGTTAAAATCGTTAAAGATATGAATGTTGTTCTTTATCCTCAGACTGGTAGGGGTAAGACGGGTGCGATTAAAACTGCGCTGAATTACATTAAAACCCCATATTTTGTTGTGATAGATGGAGATTATACCTATTCTGTTAAGGATATCGAGGCTTTACTGGATAGGGCGGCGTATTGTAATCAGGTTATTGGGGCTAGGCGTGACAGGGGAAACATTAAGAGGCTGAACCGTTTTGGTAACGGCTTAATCAATTTATTATTCAATCAATTTTTTGGCACGAGACTTACCGACGTTTGTTCAGGGCTATATATTCTAAAAACCTCGTTTGCGAAGAAGCTTGTGTTGGAGACAGGTGGTTTCGACGTTGAGGTCGAAATCGCTGCTCAGGCTGCCGAGTCCAACAAGGTTGAGGAAGTCCCCATTTCTTATGGTAGCCGAGTTGGTACGCAGAAACTTGACCCCTTCAAAGATGGGTTCCGGATAATATCCCGCATCTTCAAGTTAAGTCGAAAGTATAGCCCGTTGATATTCTATTCGTATCTTGTTGGTGGACTAACTCTGCTTACTGGTGTTGGGATCACTATTTTTGAAGTCTTAACAAATCTTAATGGTGTATCCTATCCGTTAATTGATACTATGAGTTTAATGGTCATTGGTGTAGGGGTTCAACTATTGATGATGGCGATAATAATTTCTCAGTTAAAATATATGATGAAACGCCAATATCAGAGAAATTAAATCGCTTATAGGTTTCGGCTACTCAGAAGCTGATCAAATGTCCTGAATTTTATTTATTTTTTTACTCTTGGACATACACTATACTTGCTTGATAAGCAAAGTGTCTTATTCTTATAGATAATTAAATGGCTTCCTTTTTCAATTGTGCTTTCAGGGAGATCACAGTAACATAAATCGTTGATGTAGTTTGGACAATACATCTTAGTCGAGTTTCTTCTGGCAATCGTATTTTATAGGACTTGCGAATGTTCGGTAAGAAACATTAGTATTTGGAAAACAGTAATATTTCCCCGCAGACGGTTGAACAATTGCAATGACCGTGTCCTGTCTACGGGTCAGGGATTGTCGTTATTAAAAGGAATTCTTTTATTCAATCATTATGTTGTCTTTTTTCTTTTTTTCTTCAATAATTGTTCTTAACTGCCTCATCTCATCCTCTTTTTTATTTAATTCATTCTCTAAGGCTTCAATATATGCGTTCTGAATTCGTATGACCACATCCATTTTCGAATCTATGTCACTTAATAATGCACTTTGGCTAACTATGGATACGTTGGGTATATCCATCGCTTCTTGATTTAATTCAAAGTATGTTTCTCTAATTTCGTTTAAATGTCTTAGTGTCTCTGGGTCCATAATATTAAGTCTCACACTATTCTCCATAGCCTTCAAGGTCATTCTCGTCGACTCATCATAGTTCTTAAGTTTATCAAGGTTTGAGGCGAAGGTTATGATATCTACAGCTTCGTTTATCTTTTTCACATTTTCCTCAAATAGGACTATTTGTTCCATCGCTGCTTCTAGTCCCTTATTGTAGGAAGAGTCCGATAGGTTTGTCTTGTTTGTTATTTTGGAATTTTCTTCGGAGCTTATTTTTTCCATTTTTTTGTCGGAATCGTTGATTGTATCATCTTTCGTTTCTTGGCTCATGATTCTTCTAACTATTTGTAGTTTATTTAAGATTACCGAGTTCGCGTGCGAGACTGCGATAAGAGATGCCGGGATGGTTTGAGTTTAGGGGTTTAGAAAGCTCTGAATTGGTGGGGCCAAATATTGTTATGCTCTTTAAACATTAGCAGGTTCTGTTTTTGTTGATTCCTCTGTTTTTCACCTCATCGGTGGCGTTTAGTGTGTTCACGTTATGTATTCCTATCATCTATCTATTAATCCATAACACTATTAATAATCATAATCCGTTGGTGGTATTGCTAGACTCAGCTTAGGATGGGTGTGTCTGAAAATGATTGGGAAGCGGCGTGATAAGATGGAGGTTATTGAGAATATTTTGATGGTGGCCCAGGATCCTAGGGGGGCTAATAAAACCAGGCTTGTCTATCAGTCTAATCTCAACTTCAACAGGTTGACTGCCTTCCTCGATTATCTGCTCGAGAAGGATTTGATCGAGAAGAATGGGGATGAAAATACCTACACGACAACGGTGAAGGGTCGCGAGTTTCTGAAGCAGCTCGATAAGATGCAAAAGATGCTCTAATATTTTTAGAGTTTTAGGTAGTCTTTATCCAACTTCGCGGCTTCTCCGCCGACGCTTATCTCAATGAAGCCGTAGTCTCTGAAGAAATTCATAATTCGTAGTAAAGACTCTTTAGCGACTTTAGTTTCGGAGGTGAGTTCATCTATGTTGTGCCAAGAACCATCTGATAGTGAACTTAATACTAGGCCTATGTCTATCATTCGCTCATCCTCTTCGACTTCGAACCCATTTCTTAGCATATATAGATTTGGAATCATTGGTTCTTAATAACAATTGTAGATTATCGTACTGTATCCTACATTCTTACTTGAGATCAGGTTTTAGAGGATTAGTAGGAGGGAACACATGCGAATTCTTCAATATAGTGTTGCGAGTATTTCGATGACTGCATGAAAGCTTCTACCTCCTGGATCGCTGGGAGAAGGACAACTTGAAAATCTGTTTTACGGATAATGTACCTAGATGATTAGAGACACGTTCCAGAAAGTTACTGCAAGCCTCAGCAACCCAACAACAATGGGTAGGATAAGGGTTGCTCTGGCCATTGGATTCTTCATAATCCTCAACGATATGAAAGTTGCCGCTATGCTTACTATTATGAGGAGTATGTCAGTTAGAACCCATAGGTTTTGCTGCATCAGGCCTAATGCCATTGGGTTTGCCTCCATGACGTATCCTCTGCTTAACGCGATGCTCGTGGAGAGATGATCACCAAGTATGCCTATGATTAATGTCGAGTAGGCAAAGGCTTCAACCCGGGATGGTAGAGTCCTTGAGAGCATCATTACAGATATAGATTACTGATCTATATTTGAAGTTCACGAACATTATGTGAATAACTAATCTTTTGAGGACTGGCAGTTTTAAGGTGGTTGCGCGCGCGATTTGTCTTAATATTTCGATGTCTCAAGGTTTTCCTTGATGTGGATATAATCTTTACAGTTTTACATGTGCAATTCTTACTTCTCTGACTGTGCATCCATGGGTATTGCGTAAGATTAGCTGGAGTGAGCTCTCTTTTGTTAGAATTATTCTCCTTTCAAGTTTTACATATGTTTAAATGCCGGGGACGCCTTGCCATGGTGTACGTTGGAAACCTAACGGTTACCCGTGTACGAAAAAAGGAGATATGAAAAATGGGATATAGAGAGAGAAGCAACTACAACAGTGGACCACGCGAGATGACAAAGGTCACTTGCTCCGACTGCGGGAAGGAGACAGAAGTCCCCTTCAAGCCGACGGAAGGTCGCCCAGTCTACTGCCAAGAGTGCTTCGCTAAGCACAGGCCACCGAGAAGGTTCTAACCGAGTAAAGTGACCGAGAGCGGGGAAACCCGCTATTCGAATTTTTTTTTAAACATTTTTTTTTAAACAATATTCTCAATTACCTCTTTGAAACCTCATCCATTTTATTCGATATCATGGGTAATGTCTAAGACGCGTATGCTACATCAAAGCGTAGATCAATGGCCGAGGGAGAAGCAGAGAAGATCAGCCGCAATAACATCAATTTCCTTACAGAGCGCATGAACACGCTCAAGGCTAGCCGGATTGTCCCCCTCAGCATCGCAAAGTCTAGCAAGAGCATCGAACTCAAGCCAAGAGGCTCTACTTAACAACACCAACGAGTCACTCAATTTGTTTAATTCTCCCGATTTCCTCCTCAACATGTCTTGGAAACGGACTCTCTCCTGATGGCTACTATCCCTTATCGTGACCTCAAGTTTCAGCATCTCATCCTTTATCGACTTAATGCCCGAGAGAACACTGCTGATTTTTTCGCCAAGCTCTTTCTCAGCACACCCAGTTGCCCCAATAAACGACCCGGACATGAACCGGATATTCCAAAGCTCTCCGAAGCGCGTGCGCTACTCCCGGCGATAAAAGTGTGTAACTATCGCTCAACACTGAGGATGTTTGCAGCCAAGGCTGCAAATACCCTTCCTGCAATCGTCACTTTCTCAAGGTCGACGCACTCATCCGGCGTGTGGGAGCGTTTTGGGTCACCTGGCCCGAACAGGGCCGTCGGGATCTTCGCGTCTCTGACGAGCCAGGCAGCGTCAGTCCCCGCCGCCTTCCCGTAAAGCCCTGGGCTGATCCCCGTGACCAACTGAACTGTGTCAACCAAGCTCTTCACGACTGGCTCATGGGGTGCAGTCTCCATCGGCGGCCACTCTTCGATTATCTTTACGGTCGTCTTCAGCTTGGGATTCCGGCTTCTCGCCCCATCGATTGCGTCGGTGATATCCTTTAGGGCTTTTTCTGGTGACTCTCCTGGCAGCAGCCGCCTATCGATCTCTATGGTGCACATGTCAGGGATCACGTTGATCTTCGTTCCTCCTTTGATCGTCGTGACACTCATCACAGGTTGAGGAACGTCGAACAGCTCGTTTCTCCCCTCAAGTTTTACACCCTTTAGCACTTCCAGGACCTCCCGCATTCCATCGATTGCGTTGACGCCGAGGTGGGGTCTTGAGGCGTGAGCCCCGCTCCCGTGGGTCGTAATCTCCGCCCATAGGATACCCTTTTGAGCAATCTCGACCCGAAGGTCCGTCGGTTCGGAGACCACCGCCATGTCTGCCCTTAGACCCTTCTCAATGAGGTGGCGCGTGCCATTGACGCTTCCCGTCTCCTCGTCCGCAACGGCTGTCAGGATCAGGTCCCCTCTCAGTCTCATCCCCGACTTAACAATCGCCTCGATGCCGGCGACCATCGAGGCCACCCCCGACTTCATATCCGCAGCACCTCTACCGTACATCACCCCGTCGACGACCTCAGCCCCGAAGGGATCTCGGCTCCAACCGTTACCAGTTGGAACCACGTCGATGTGCCCGTTGTAGAGAAGCTTAGGCTCTCCAACCACGCCACGGAGAGTAGCTACGACGTTCGTCCTCCCAGGCGTCTTCTCAACGTACTCCACGTCGAGGCCGAGCCCCTTCAGCTTCTCGTAGACCACCTCGGCGCACTCCCTCTCGCCGCCAGGGGGGTTGACACTCGCCGCCCTGAGCATATCCCTCAGCAGGGCCGATGCAGAAGCACCGTCAACGAAACCTGTTAGACGCGACATATCCTCCATCATAAAAACCTCTACTGGTCTTAAATTACCAAGGGCCACCTTATCGTTAAAGAATCATCGGGGGATGGATATGGCGAAAACGGCGGAGCCGGTAAGGATACTCGGAATCGTAGGCAGCCCACGCAAGGGCAACACAGATCTTCTTGTAAGGGAGGCGTTGAAGTCGGCGGAAGCCGTGGGCAACATCGAAACTGAGCTAATGCCTATCGCGGGCTTCAAGATTCATCCATGTGTCGCCTGCTTCAGATGCTTCGACGAGAAAACGGGGACACGGGTCTGCCCAAGCTTCGAGGACGACATGGAGAAGGTATACCCCAAGCTTGCGAGGAGCGACGGCATCATCATCGCTAGCCCCGTCTATTTCGGTGGAATCACTGGTCAGCTGAAGACTCTTCTCGACAGGACGGAGCCATTTGTCAGGTACGCCCGAACGGGTTACGGGGGAGGACTTTCCAACAAGGTCGGGGGAGCTATTGCAGTTGGCTACAACCGGAATGGCGGTCAGGAGACCTCTATTCAGATGATTCACAGCTACTTTTTGGTCCACGACATGATTGTTGTGGGCTCTGGCCCTGCTGAGACCCCTGGCTGTTACTATGGGGGTGGCTCAGTGACCTACCCGAAGAGAAGCAGGATCCTCGATGCCGTTGCTGATGATGAGCTCGGTTTAAGATCTGCGAGGGGGCTCGGCGAGAAGGTAGCCAAGGTCGCTAGCTTGGTTAAGAATTGTAACTGTGAAAAGTAGTACCTCCTTCATTATTATCTAGTGAAAGGCTCATATCAAAACATTATTTTACTCACGTCGAGAAAAGCTATACATATGTTTCAGAAAATCCTCGCGCCGATCGACGGGTCGAAGCCGGCTCACGACGCCTTTGTGAACGCGCTGCAAATGGCGAAGATCCATGGCTCCGACGTCGAGATACTTCACGTCATGACCTTCACCGAGGACGCCCCACACGTACCAAGGAACCCCGGCGATGATACGCCCGATTCATGGATAGACGACTACATGTCTAGGGTCAGGAGAAAGGATGAAAAAATGCTGAGCGACGCGGTTGAGGAGGCGAAGGCAGCTGGTTTGTCGGGTAAGGTCACCTCGAGGCTGCTGATAGGTAAGCCCGGGGATGCCATAATCGCTGAGGCGTCTGAAGGCGGATTCAACCTCATAGTAATCGGGGATAGGGGACTAGGCGGTTTGAAGGAGCTCCTTCTGGGGAGCGTGAGCCACCAGGTGGTGAACGAGTCAACTATTCCGGTCCTAGTCGTGAAGTGAGAACCTGGTTCTGGATTAATCGTGTTTCTTCTTAAGCCAGTACTCTGCCACGTCCCTTCCCGTCGCGAACCATACGCCCGGGTCCTCCCTCATCCGCCTGATTAGCCTCTCAAGCGCCTTGATCCTCGATGGCCGGCCCGTAAGCTGCGGGTGCATAGTCAAGACGAAGCAGAGTCCCTCATCGTAGAATCCACTGTACTCCTGCTCCCAGATCGAGTAGACGTGATCTGGGTCCTGTATGTTCCTGCCCGTCAAGCGTGTGCTGTAGAGGTAGTAGGGTGCGTCATCCATTATCCAGCTTACGGGGACTTCGACGAGGCCCGTCTCCTTTCCGTCTAGCTTGTGCAGGTAGGGGAGGTCGCTGTTCATCATGTTGCTCGTGTATTTGAAGCGGTTCTCAACGAGGAGTCTGAGCGTGTTGGGGCTGAACTCCCAAGCTGGGGATCTGTAGCCTACGGGTCCTTCTGGTACGAAGTCCTTGATGAGTGATGTCCCCTTCGCGAGGATCTCCTTCTCCTGCTCGAGGTTGAGTGTGTCGGGCCACTCGTGGTGGTAACCATGGTGCCCCACCTCGTGGCCGTGAGCCACGATATCCTCCACCGTTTCTGGGTACTTCTCCATCGCCCACCCCGTCACGAAGAATGTAGCCTTAAGGTCATAGCGGCTCAGGAGTTTGAGAATCCTTGGTACACCCATCCTTGGGCCATATTCACCCTGGCTCATCGTCACGGGTCGATCGATGTTCTTGGGGTCGCGTGGGATCCAGAGAGACTCGGCGTCGAGGTCGAAGCTAAGGACAACGGCCATCTTCTTGGAGTCGGGCCATACGCTCATGTTCAGTCACCGGATTCTATGCGGAGTAGATATAACAATTCGACTGTGAAGGTTCTGAAAGCTGGGACAAAAGCGATTAAGGTAAAGGCGCATTTAGTGCCATGAAGAAGATTCTCATCGACACAGACGGCGAATTTGACGACTTTATGGCACTCGCCCTCGCGCTCAAGTCGAGGGACCTGAGCGTAGAGGCGATCACTACTCTTAGTGGCATACGAAGCCTCCGCGACTCTACTGACGATGTCCTAAACGCCGTCGAACTATTTGGCCGAGGAGACATCCCCGTCGGCGAGGGACTCGAGGTCTCAATGTCGCAGAACCTCGCCGAGGAGCGGCGGAACATCCTCAAGATTTGGAAGACTGGGGGGAGAACCTCAACCAAAGCCATTCGGAAACCAGGCATCAAGCCCGTCAAGGAAGACGGTGTGAGCCTAATGATCAGGACCATTAATGAGAACCTTGGTGAATTAACTCTCGTCACTTTAGGTGCCCTCACGAACGTGGCCACCGCACTCTTACGGGAGCCAGGCATAGCCAAGAAGGTCAAGGAGGTCTACTCGATGGGTGGGGCGGTCCTCGTGCCAGGCAACACGACACCGGTCGCCGAGTTTAACATCTGGGGAGACCCCATCGCAGCTAAGATCTTCTTCAACTCAGGCATGCCCATAACAATGGTTGGCCTCGAGACCTACTACCTGCCCGTGCTCAGTGGGGAGGAGTGGAGCAGGGTTAGGGAGGCGAACCCCGCTACACGTTACTGCTTCGAGAACTTCGACCCTTGGCTCAAGTATCTGTATAGTCTTCATCCCGAATGGAAGGGCGGCTTGCAGGTCGGGGACGGTCTAACCGTCGGCGCGGTTATCGACCCAACTCTCATGAAGAGCAGAAGATGCTTTGTCGACGTAGAGACCAAGGGTGACCTGACAATTGGTCAGACGGTCGGTTATGGGCTATCTCGGAGGAATCCCGCTCTTAAGGAGCCGAACACGGACCTGACGGTCGACTGTGACTGGAGACGGTTCAACAAGTTGTTCATCGACCGAGTGACCTCCTAGAACGGGTGGAGGATCAGTTCATTTTTTGAGCTGCTTGTCGACGAGTGAGGTAAAATCGAGGATTAGCTTCACCGTTTCCGTGGTTGCCTGCTTTATGAAGCCGTGACCCAGACCGGCGAGGATGTGTAGCTCCGCCCTCGGGATCCTCTCTGCGAGTATGCGACTGTTTTCTGAGGGGATAAGACGATCACTGTCTCCTGCTAGGATCAACGATGGTATGTTCAGATCTTGGAGCCTGTCGTAGGCGTCGAATGAAGCAGTCGCGGCGTTCTGGCTCTTGAGAGCGTAAATTGGCGTCGGGTTGGCGTCGTAGCTCTCATCAGCGATGAGCTCTTCGAGGCGCGGCTCCACGTAGTCTTGGGGGTAGAGAAGGTAAATGAGGGCCTTGACTCTGTCGTGTTTGGAGAGTTTATCGTCACTCACCTTCGCGAGTTCACGCGAGGTCTCAATGGTGATGGGTGCACGGTGAGCCGAGCCAGGGCTAGTTGCGCACAGGATCAGGCTCCTGACCTTATCGGAGTGGTAGATGGCTAGGGCCTCAGCGATGTACCCGCCCATGCTGAAGCCGAGCACATGAGCTGTCTCTACGCCTAACTCGGCCAAGACTCTGTTAGAGTCCCCCGACATTTGCTCCATGGTGTACGGTTCATCCGGTTTCCCACTCCTGCCAGTGCCTCGATTATCTACAAGCACTACTTGGTGTTTCTCCGCGAGTAGGCGGATAAATTCTTCACTCCAGCTGTCACTGCTGCCACCCCACCCGTTGCACATTAAGATGGGTGTTCCTTCGCCCCTGACGTTGTACCAGATTTTTGTGCCACCTGAGTCGACCAAGGGCATTGCGATCCAACTGAATTGATCTGAGTCTAGATATGTTTTGGTATACGCGCGTGAGTGGCGGGAAACCCGCTACGAGTTTTTTTTGTCATTTTTATCGATTTATTATAGCTCACGTTCGGGTAACCCTCACCTGTTGAAAAGTGAGTTCGTTTTAAATCGTCGACTCTTCGTGGATTCAGTGCTTCATGACCCCGTTCATCGACGCCCAGCGGCTAGCATCCAGCCAAAAAACGGCTAGCATACCCACGGGCAGCCCGCAGCTCGACGATCTCACCGGTGGAATCAAGGCCGAGACTCTGTACCTGTTCTACGGCGACGAGGAGCTCACTGATGCTCTCTTTACTCACCTCCTCGCCAACGGCCTTAAACCCACAGACCAGTGTCCCGAGCCCGAGGCCGTCTACGTCATCTGCGGCAACTACCGCGTGGAGCACCTGGTTATGGATACGGAGCCGCTGATACGCCTCGTCGAGGATACCGGTCAGCTTCCCGAAGCCGCGTTGAAACGGGTTAGAGTGTTGGTCGCGTCCAGCGCGGATCAGCAGGCGAACCTCACGGAGGAGCTTGAGCGGGTTATCAAGTCGAGTAAGAACACCCGCCTTGTTCTGGTGAAGGGGATAAGTAAGCTTCGCATGGACGACGCTAGGAAGAGGAACAGGGAAAGGGTGCACGAGGAGATCCAGCGCAGCATATCCTCGATGAAGCGGATCTGCGCCGAGGCCGGTGCACCCCTCGTCGCCTCGGCTCGGGAGAGTCAGCGGGGTCGTGTCCCCGTCCCCGAGGCGAGCAGCTACCTCGACCACGTCGCAGGCGTCACCATTTACCTCCGAAAGAGGGAGAGGGGGGCACGTTACAACCGCGCGTACGTCCTAAAGTCGCCGATCACGACTCAGCGCGCTAGGGAGTACGCATATGAGGATGATGGAGACATGGGGAGAACCACACCGCCTATTCGGATGAGTTTCGAGGACCTCTTGGCGAGGCTTCGAAGCGAGTACAGGGACGCCCTCGTTAAGCAGGGGCGGAGGGAGGCATTCGATAGACTCGTTGAGGCTTGGAGCGCGGAGCTCGGAGCCATAAGTTTCGCCGAGTCCCTTAGCCTCATGGATCTTCTCCTCCTCACGGGCCTCGTCGACGACCGCAGGGTATCCCAAGAGCTGGTCAGTAGAATGACCGATGTTGAGAAGCGGATAGAGCAACTGGAACATCATTCAACGACTAACCAAGATTAGATGTTCGGATTACGATGAATTGGAGATAGGAAAGCGCGCGCGCATGACTGGTAAAATGGCTGAAATCGTCGAGGTAGATAACGCCGGTCGAATAGTGCTCCCGAAGCGGCTCCGAGACGAGATGGGCATCAAGGGAAGAGCCCGTCTAATTCTCACTCTGAGGGGAAACAAGGTGATTATGATGCGGTTAGATGTCGACGAGATCGCACGCAAGCTGGAGGAGGAGCTTGTGGGGGTCGATGTGGAGAAGGTCGCCGAGTCCGTGAGGAGGGAGATCAACGCCAAGATCGCCGCAGAACACTCGGAGCTTCTTGCTGGATAACAACGTATTCGTCGCGGCCATAGCCAAGCCTACCCGCAGAACTGGTACACTTCGCCTTATCCTTCACATGCTGGCGGACGATGAGATTGGGCTTATCGGTGACAGGTACCTAGCCGAGGAGATGTTACAATACACCGAGGTATACCCATCCGAGACGGCCATATCCCTCCTCGACGCTTTTGCTTCAAGGACCGAATTCATAGAAGTTGAATCTAGGTACCTGAAGATTATCCGAAATTACATGGGAACAACCGATATCTCAGACATCTATCATGCGTCTGTGTGCCCTCAGATGGACTTTACACTGATCTCCGATGACCACAACTTCGATAAAATACGTGACGAGGGTGTGCTAACCGTCTGGAACACGAAAACAGCTATCGATGAGATTCTAGGCTTATCAAATGATACGAATGAACCCAGACGATACAGCAAAAATACGCGCGCAGACTAATCTGACCTGAAATAACCACATTCGGGTTTCTCCCACCCATCGAAAGGTGAGCTTGGTTTAAATCATCCATTCGGCTTGGCATCAACGTCGTATGATGCCCAAAATTGACGGCGTCCCCCCTCTCGCCGTCCAGCACGTTGAGCGAGTTACCGAGTCGAAGAAGGATTAGGAGGCTAGTCTAGTGTGTTAAGGAGAGGTTGGCTGCTAGACCCATACATCCGTGGGAAGGACGCCCACCTCTGGTTCAGGACCGTTGAGGGTGAGACGCTCCAC
>Ga0182021_10007006_pt1 | contig 13354 bp, 12 predicted proteins | sample 612E3MmetaG_FD_120493 | JGI IMG/M metagenome (GOLD analysis project Ga0182021, IMG submission 120493) | Permafrost microbial communities from Stordalen Mire, Sweden - 612E3M metaG (Illumina Assembly) | ecosystem: Environmental > Terrestrial > Soil > Wetlands > Permafrost | place: Sweden...
GGTGCCGCGTTTTTTGCCAGTCCCGGTAAGTGGACGGGAGTTGTCTGGTCACGATAAGTTGTCTTGACGGTACCAAGTCCGGGTGACGGATGTGAGTTTTGGGTCAAGATAAAACAGTCCAGATGGCGAGCAAAAAACAAGGCACCAGCGCGTCGGCCGGCAGCCCTATTGACTTTGTCTCGGCAGCAAGATCAGTCCGGGTGCAACAAAATTTTATAAGTTGAAATGAATTTACTTGCATAGACTTTGGGGGCTGATTGATAAGTAGTCCGGGCTGCCGAAGCCAATTAATTAAACCGTCCGAGTTAGCTTGCGCTTTTATTCTTATTTTCAACCTATTACGAAACTCCGTTCATTGATAATTGAGTAAATTGTCCAGTTTCTAAGTCATACAATACTCCCCAATATGATTCTCCCCAATCACATACGATAATTGGACTAGTTTTCCAATTTTTATAAATAGTCGTCAGATCTTCTGGAGTATAAAGTTTAAAAGCATTGACGTAAATAAATTTTTTATTTTTTATTATCAGTCCTATATATTGAAAAGCATAGTTTTTCAGCTCTTTAATTACCCCGTCCAAGAGACAGCAATCAGTCGCTTTGATTTTTAAAACCTTTTTAAAATCATTCTCTAATTTCCATAAATCATTAGTAGTCAAATCAAAACAAATATCAATTTTATTTGGAGTAGAGCGAGAACATTGCTTCAGCATACTAATGCCAATATCTGATGGGATAATAGTACTATACTCAGGTACAAATTTGTCTTGCTGTGAATAAGCATTAATTGTGCTGCATGTTATTAGGATTATAATGAATCCCAAAATTCTAATTGTTGGTTTCATAGCAATCTTACGTTTTAATTATTTGGTGAATATCTGAATATTTTATATTGGATCATGTCTGCAATTTATATATCACGCTAGAGGTTTTTGCCAGTCCAGATAGATGGACGAGAGCTGTCATGTCATGACGAAATTGTCAAGGTGGTGAGTAAAAACCAGGTCAGTAATTGTCTCGTTGGAAACTTGGGTTCCGTGCAAGCTAACGGCCCGGCGGTTTAATGAGTTGGCGTCCGTGTCGCGGTGCCGCGTTTTTTGCCAGTCCCGGTAGATGGACGGAAGTTGTCCTGTCACGATGAAATTGTCTTGACGGTACCAAGTCCGGGTGACGGGTGTAAGTTTTGGGTCACGATGAAACAGTCCAGATGGCGAGCAAAAAACACGGCACCAGCGCGTCGGCCGGCTGCCCTATTGACTTTGTCTCGGCAGCAGGAACAGTCCGGGTACCACAAGTTTTAATAAGCGGGAATAAATTTAATACCATAGACTTTGGGAGCTGATAATGAGGCTGTCTGGGCTGCCGAAGCCAATTAATTAAACCGTCCGTGTTATGCTTAGGCTTTTATTGTAGTCAGGGTATGATTTTTTTTGCTTTGAATTTAACCTCAGCAAAGGAGCTACTTCCAATCTTTTCAGATCTCGCTTCTAATATGAGGATTACACCGATCTCTTCTGAAGATGTTTTAATTTGCCATAATTCAAAAGGTTTGATGTCTAATGCAAAAGTCTGATATGGGCTGTTACTAATTGTTGAAAGAGTATCAAAATTATTCTGAGCAGAATTAATATTATCATAACTGTTTAAAAGTACGAATCTATTCTCCAAATTTTGATTTGATAAGAAAGGCCCACTAATATCTCCTAATTCGTTCATCTGACTGGCGACAATAAAATCCGGGGTGATGTTCTCTGAATTCGGAAAAGCAACTACATTCATTTTTTTAAAAGAAAATCCACTAAAGAGTTGACCACTTTGAATATCCGTATTTAAAGTAAATTCAGGATCTCTATCGTCTTTATCCTCACATGCGTAGGTCAAAAATACTAATGTGCAAAAAGTTAGGATAAGTAATTTTTTCATGATTAGGGTTATTTGGAGTGTCAAGTTATTAACTGCAAATATTGTTCCAATCACCAATTCAGATTTTTATGGTATCGGAGTCAGTAGCTTAGTTGGTTTTTGCCAGTCCCGATTGATGGGGAGAAGGTTTCTTTTCAAGATAAAACCTAATAGAGTATGAGTCCTGGTAAACCAATGTGAATTTGTTTGTCAAGATGAACTTTATAAGTGGCTGGCAAAAACCATCATTGTTATCTAAACGGGAAGGATTAGACTCTTCGCTGTTATGCTTTGGCGCATTTTGTCCGGGAAGAAGCTGTCTCGTAAGTCGCTGGCGCTTAAGCATAACGGCCCGGCGGTTTAATTAGTTGCCGTCAGTGTCAGGGTTGGCATGAGTTTTTGCAAAGTCCCGGTAAGTGGGCAGGATTTCTTTGTCACGGTAAAGTTGTCCAGATGGCGTGGTCCCGATAAGTGGGCGGGATTTGTCATGTTATAATAAAACTGTCCAGATGGCGATGCAAAAACCATGACAACTCGCGCGTCGGCTTGCAACCCTATTGACTTTGTCTCGGCAGCAGGAACAGTCCTGGTGACACAAGATTTAATAAGTAGGATAATTTTTTCTCCCATAGATTTTTGGGGCTGAGATAAAATAGTCCGGGTTGCAAAAGGCAATTAATTAAACCGACCGAGTTAGCCTTAGCTTTTTTTTAAATTAATCAACGAGAGTTTCCTTAAGAACGGATTTGACCTCTTTGATCTCAGGTCTTGATAGTTTTCCAAGGTCTTTGATAATCCGTTGCTTATCAATGGTTCTGATCTGATCTAAAACAATCCATCCCTCCTTGTTATCATGTTTCACCTCGACTCTGGTTGGATAATTTTTGGAGCTAGTTGTCATAGGTGCTATGATAACAGTCCTTAAATATTTGTTCATCTCATCGGGAGAAATGACGACGCAGGGTCTTGTTTTCTTAATTTCGCTGCCGATTGTCGGGTCAAGGTTTGCAAGAATGATTTGATATTGCTTTATTTCCATTCTTCGAGATTTTCGTCTTCAAATATGTCTGGGATTAGTAATTTGTCATCGCCGTTGGAATGCATTTCCATAAAGGCTTTCTCCCATCCTTTTCTGGGTCGAGCAAGAGGCTTAATTATAATCTGCCCTTTATCCAGGATCAAATCAACTGTATCTCGGATATTATATCTCTCGATTATGGTCTTGCTGAACCTTATCCCCTTCGAATTCCCAATCTTTACAACAGATACTTCCATGGTTAAAACTAATTACAAAATGTAATTACAAAGTTATTACGTTTTTTGATAAAATAGTCAGGTTTGGATAAATATTTATAGAAAATCTGCACTGTCTTGATTTAGACAAATTTGGGTAATTGATAAAATCTGACTCTTAAGAGTTTGGGTTAACTGATAAACTATCTGTCCTGCAACAGGTTAAGGCTAACGGCCCGGTGGTATAGGGAGTTGCCGTCTGTGTCAGGGTTGGCATGTGTTTTTGCACAGTCCCGGTAAGTGGGCAGGATTTCCGTGTCACGATAAATTTGTCCAGATGTCTGAGTCCCGCTAAATGATGCGAATTTGTCACGTCACGATAAAATTGTCCAAGTGGCGATGCAAAAACCATGACAACAGTGCGTTGGCCGGCAGCCCTATTGACATTGTCACGGTAGCAGGATTAGTCACGGTACCGAAATTTTGATAAGTGAAAATAATTTTGATCGCATAGACTTATGGGGCTGATTACTAAGCTGTCCGGGCTGCCGAAGGCAATTACCCATACCATCCGTGTTATATGTAGGGTTAATTTTAAAACTGTCCTGATGTGTGAATACTAACTAATGACTGACTGTGGCGAGTCGCTGATTTATTCTTTATCAAGCCACCATTTTATCTCTTCTTTTCCTTTAGCTTTTGAAGATATTTCGTTATCAGAACAAATTTGATTTCTATAGGATTCCCAACCATTTTTTAAGTATTTATCATAAGGCAAAAATTCTGCAGCCCCACCACCAAGCTCATTACTATCAGGAATTCTGTAGTCACCCCAGTTACATTTTTTTGATTCAGAGGATTTGTAACTTGTCCAAGTACCTTCGAATTGATTATTATTAAATCTATCAGATATGAATTCCAATGAATTATATTTTATTTCAGAATCTTTGTCTATAAAAAACTCAGTTATAAATTTTCCTTTCAATATGCCAGTCTCCTTTTGTATAGGATCTTCATAAAAGTTGTATTCTCCTTTTATATCGCCCTGTTCAAGACTTGAAACATCGTTATCTATGTAAATTTCAGATTCAGATATTTCAATCAGCCCTTGAAAATTGCTGATCTTGTTTTTTACCATAGTTTTCCCATAAACAAAATATTCAAGTGGTTTTATTGGGTTTTGAATTACAGAAACAAAATGAATGTAAAACCTTTGATAATTATTCCCAATAAATCCAAGAAATTCACCTCTGTCAGTCGAATCCTTTTCTCCTTCAAATTCCCAATGGATTTTCTTCAGAGTCCATAAGTTAGAAACATTATGATTTTGTAATTCTGTTAAATAGTTTGTCAAATTAGACTCTTGTCCTTTACTAATCGATGTTAGCAGAATGAATCCAAATATTAATACTTTTCTCATATGAAGATTTTTTTTCTTAATTCATGCCGAGAGAACTTTGTATCTGATAGAAACCCTTTGTTGTTATTTAAGTATAAATCTAAATGGACTTGCAACTTTCAAATCCCAATAAGAAGTATAGCCGGAAGAGTCTATGTAGGCAAATAAGCATGTGTTTGACAGCAGTGTAGGTCGTCGCGGTAGCGGCTGCCAAACTCATGCTTTCGCGTTGGGAGTCCTGGTACATGTATTGATCATGCTTTTTAAAGTTATATGGAGGGTGATTGTCATGCTAGTCTAATTGTCAGGTGCTTAGAACCTTACATATAACGGCCCGGCGGTTTAATTAGGTGCCGTCTGTGTCGCGGTGCCTTGTTTTTTGCCAGTCCCGGTAGACGGCAGTGAGCTTCGGGTCACGGTGAAACTGTTAAACGGGACCAAGTCCGGGTAAGGGTTGTAAATTTTGGGTCACGATAAAATAGTCTAGATGGCGAGCAAAAAACAAGGCACCAGAGCGTCGGCCCGCAGCCCTATTGACTTTGTCTTGGTAGCAGGATATGTCAGGGTGCCACAAAATTTGATAAGTCGAGATGATTTTACTCGCATAGACTTTGGGGTCGATTACGGAGTTGTCTGGGCTGCGGAAGGCAATTAATTAAACCGTCCGAGTTATAGCTAGTGTTTTAAAATTGTCATGATGTAACCATTTGTTGGTCATGATATTGGAAGCTTCATTTTGCAAGCTCTTTTAAAAGCTTTGGTGTCGCATTGGTATGTGCGGCTTTTAAATGTGCTTGCAAAGGTTTTACAATTTTCAATGAATATTTCTATAGACGTAATGTGGAAAGGTACACAGTGTAGCTATTCAGTAAAATCCTTAAATAAAACTTTGGGTTTTATTTTTGAACAATATTTTAAGAATGCATTTTCAAATTCGTTTTTGATAAACGCTTTTTTATCTTCTAATTTAGTAACAGGAATTTGAAAAAGTGCTGCGTCATGCATGGGGATCAAAAATTCAATCTCATTATCAAGTATACATTGTAGAATTGCTGTTTTTAATATAAGAGAAGCAGTTCCTTGAACCTTTTGACTTAGAATCCAACGTTTAACCTTGGAAGGTATAGTGGCAGTCGACTTATTTTCAAAATATCTATAATTACCCAAACAACTGCATACTCTCTCTTCTTCAAATGCAATTTTTTCCAACTCATTTTTGTACGGGACAAGCGATTTAAATTTGCTAAAAAAGGTGCTTATGTTAGAAGCTTTTATATCATTATTATCATGAAAGAAATCCTTAATCAAGTATTCTAAACCCTTAATTGACATACCATACATGAATGAGAGGAATATTATTTTGCATAAAGGCCTATACTGCTCATTACCAAATAATTCAATACTCAAAGATTTATATAAATCTACCTGATTGTAGCAATTAATTAAAGTCTCATCGTTGGCTAGGCTCGCCAAAATTCCTGGTTCAAATTGTGAGTAATCGACATAGAGAAGAGTATATCCAACTTTAGCAACAAATATATCTCTAGAACTTCTTTTAAGTTGCTGAACATATGGCATCCTCACTAGTGTGCGCGATGTAATTGAGCCACAACAATCAAATATTGGATACGTTTTTCCATCGTTTTCTACAATTATTTTTAAAAGACTTTTTTTATCGAACCCAAGTCTGTATGTGTCATATAAAAGCTTTAAAAATTTATCATGTTCTGAACCAGATTTAACAAAACTCCAAAATGATTTAGTATTTATTGCTTTAGATAGATATTTGTAATTCTCAGTTTTTAATGCATTTTTTATTTCAAATACATTTTGTGGACTAAATATATTATAATCATATCGTAATTGTTTTGTAAAATAATTTAATTCCTTAGTCACTCTTTCAATCTTTTCGCTCAGAAGTTTATGACTAATGAATATACCAAAATATTGTCTTTGGCATAATAACTCATTAAAAGGCTTCTCAATTTTATAGTATCTTTCAAATTCTTGTTTTAATTTAAGTGTTGATTCAAGTGAAAAAAAAACTTGTTGAAAAAAAATATTGAATTTTATTAACTGAGGCATTGAGTTAGTTTCAGAAATTTGTTTTGGTGAATAGTCTAAAATTTCAATAATACTTTTCATTTCATCTTCTTCAACAAACTGGCTGAATATTATCCAAATTAATTTCGTTTGAGATAATTTATGGTACTTTTTAGGTCTTCCAGTTACTAATTTAAATAATTGAAAAACATCAATAATACTTTTGGGTAAAATAAGATTTCGATTCCTGCAATATTCAACTAAGATTGTAGAATCAAAAGTGACAATTTGAAAAGTATCAAGAATTTCTTGATCTAACGAAATTTGAGTAGGCGTATCTCCCTCTTTACAGCCAATGAATATTGATTGTGAATCCTGATTAGAATAAAACGTTGTTGATGTTAAAAAGTAATTCATATCAAGATATATCGTCTGGTAATTCTGTATAAATATCTTCTTCTTTTAGAGATTCTATCGGATGTAAAAATTGATTTTTGTATTTTTCTGAGAGATTTTTATATGATCCGGAATAATACTCTTTTATGTAGTCCTGAACATGGGGTTTGATTACTGATTGATAATTCAAATCTTTTATTGCGATCAGAGCAAATCTTTGCGTTAAATGGTCGTTAAAATATAGAAAGTGTTCAGCAATAAATATTTTATCGTTTACATCACCGTTAACACCAAGATATAAGCAAGAAACCGCTGTTGTTGGTTCACATACTTTTTGCTCAATGTTCAGTCGAGCAGTATTAATTAGTAAAGGATCATGAAAGTGATGTCTTGTTAAAAGAAGCCATAGATAGAAACTTTGCCATTCATAGATATTCTTGTTTTTGTCTAATAGCAAATCTTTAATTATTGTCTTATCGGAGACATCTAACTTTACACTTCCTAAATATCTTGCAAAAGTATCTGTTGCCCAAGGTTGATCAATTAGTTCATTTAAAATACGCTCGGTAATAGGATTAAAATCAATTTTATCAGCTAGTTTTTCATTTCTTGAAATTCTCTCTAATCTATTGACACAATATCGAAATTCTCTCTCAAGAGTATTATCATTTTCTATTAAATTAAGGATTTTGTTTCGTAACATTGGTACAGCAATTTGAATATCTCTCTGATTTCGAGATTTTAAAAATGCTTCAATCTGCTCGATCTTTTTATCTGAATGTGAAAAACTATCTTCAATTTTTTTTCTATCTTCTACATTATCGTAATCAAGAATCTGCGTCTTTTTTGAATTTACATTCAGCCCTTTCTTTCTTAATTCTTGGATTAAAATCTTCAGAGCTTTTCTAGCCTCGTATTTATTTTTACAGACAACTCTAATATCATCCATATATCGAAAATAGTTATATCCTGACTTTTGCATAGCATCGTCAACAGGATGTAGAAATATGTTTGCCAGAAAAGATGAAGTGTCTCTATTTTGAGGAATCCCTCTTTCAGTACTTCTTTCACACCATTTTGAATGTATAGATTTAATAAGTTCAATACAATCCTTATATGGCATTTCCTTTTCTCCAGCGGGCTTGTAAAATTCTAATACATCTTTTAAATCAGAAATACCAATATTCTCATAAAAATTAGTTAAATCAGTTAATAATAATACATTATTGTCTGCCCCTAATTCCAATGCTGTATCATTAATAAATTTTTTCCATTCTTCAACTGGATATCGAAAAAAATATTTTTCATCTGTTCGTTCTTTATTAAGACGGTGAGAATAAATTCTATTTGAATGCAAAGCGTCCAAGTCCTCAGCAATAAAGTCAATTAAAGCTTGACAAAAAACACGATCAATTATATCTATTTCTGTAGAATACCTACTTGTAAATCCAGGTTTAGGAATGTCTATGTGTAAAGCAAAACCAGCTTTATAACCAATGTTCTCTCCTTGTGCATTTTTAATTAATTTGTTGTTTATCTTGTTAAGAATATTCTCAATATTAAGAATATCATCATATTTTAAGGGATCTTGAAACCAATCATCCTTGATATCCAGTTTTGTTCTTTTCATCGCCTTCTCAATGTCAAGAGCAAGTCCTTTTATGTTTATAATATTTCCCATTTTATTTTATGAATTAAAATATAATGAAGACTATTTTTTTCCTCTCGGAGCTATAATTTTATCATTTTAGCTTACATAGACCAACAAACTTACTAAAAAGTAGCGAAGGGATTTGGCTCTTTTGCTTTTGCATAGGGTCGGGTCATGTGTCGCGCAAAAGCAAATGTGCCAAATATGCGGTCGCGGTTTATAGGTGAACTGTCACGGTCGTATCTATCTAGTTGTAGTACTTCGCATTAGCTATAACGGCCCGGCGGTTTAATTAGTTGGCGTCCGTGTCGGGGTGCCATGTTTTTTGCCAGTCCCGGTAGGTGGACGATAAGTTTTGGGTCATGATAATTTGTCTAAACAGTACCAAGTCCGGGTTACGGCTGTGAGTTTTGGGTCACGATAAAACAGTCTAGGTGGCGAGCAAAAAACAAGGCACCAGCGCGTCGGCCGACAGCCCCATTGACTTTGTCTCGGCAGCAGGCTCTGTCCGGATGATACAAAATTTGATAAGTTGGAATGAATTTACTACCATAGACTTTATAATGCATTACGGATTTGTCCGGGCTGCCGAAGCCAATTAATTAAACCGACCGAGTTAGGTTTTGTAGCAATTTAATTGTCAGGGGAAGAAGTTGTCTCTTCTTAATATTAATTTGGCATCATGTTATGTTATCAATCTTGGATAGTTATCTCGAATGAACTTTATTATTTCTTTGGATACCGTTTCTGCTATAATCCCACTTACAACCATTTGACTCAGTTTACCTATGAACATTTCAGTCCAATTCTTCTTGTTAAGAAAATAAAAAGTTCTAAGATCTTCAATTTCATTACTGAGGTCCTCATATGTTATCTCCTGGCCTAGTTTTAATAAATTAATTTCGTAGAGCAACCTTTCAAATGCCTCATTAGCAATCTCTTTATCCTTTAGAGAAAATTCCTCATTATCAAGAGAGTTATCATACTTTTCTAATTCTTCTTGGAGGAAAAATAATATATTTTCATGTATTTGATTTGTCGGGCAGTCTGATTTTACTTTTGCTGTACAGTTGATTAAATGTTGGTCGTATGAGTCTTTATAAAGATATTTGAGTCTTTCGAGAAACTGTATTTTGTAAGAATCTTTATTATAATCATATAAAGTAAGGCGAACATCGTCAATAATTTCTTTACATTTTTTGTTAAATCGAACGGCTCCCTGCACTCGGAAGAACTCATCTGCATGTCTCTGTATAATGTTCATATGAAATTAATTTAAGATTTCTAACTATAGAGTTTAGATCGGTGGACGAAATCTAAGTGTTATGGTAAATTGTCTCAAATGCAGAAGCTCGGTTTTTCGAAAGATATTAAACCGACCGAGTTAGGTTTTCGAAGCTCTTATAATTTATCAGGAAAGAAAGGAGTCTTTAATAAGTATATATTGACGTAATAAATAATTGTAATTAATATATAAGATTATCCGTGCCAAGGAAAATAGGCTGAAAAAAACTAGTGTCTTAATTTTGGATATACGTGACTTTAAGTCTATCCCTATTTGGTTGGGAATATTTATTTGATGGTATTAAACTCTGTTATTATAGGACGAAAAGATTCATCATTTTCAAATTGTTTTTTAAATTCATTTCTTCTCTCTGATGTCATCAAGTTATTCCAAAGACTTTTTGTAAGTATTGGGATTTCATTTTTCCCTCTTTCCTGCAATCCAGATAACAGAATACTAACAAGTGACAAGTTGGAAGTTAATGGTTGATTGGCAATAAACAGACAAATGCTTTCAATAAGACGTTCAATTTCTTTTACGAATAGGCATGTTAGTATTTCATTGAACTTTTTCAACATGATTTCTCTCAATTCATTGTCATTTACTGTTTCTTTGGGAAAGTGTTGAATACTTAAAGCCATTAATGTTATAATATAATTATCTTGTTTAGTGGTATCAATAAGAGCATTATTTGCTAAGATTAAGATCTTAAATTCATTGAAGTATTTATTTGGAATGTTTATTACTGCTAAGCGATTAAATATATTCTCAAAATCCTCTGGCACATTTTTCATTCTTTCAATGAGATAATTTATCTCTTGTTCTTGAAGTTGACTATATAGTTTGCCAAGATTATTATTTATTAAATCTTGTGTTTTTTTCATTTCCTGTTTTGTTCGTATTTGATCCCTAAATATTATTTTGCTTTCTTTGAAAATCTTGGATACTTTGTTCTGAATCCAAGTAATGTAAACAGCAAATATTACTCCGATAACAGCAGCTATATACCCCCAAACTTGTAAAAAATTTGAAGACTCTGCAATTTGGTTAGAGATTGCTTCATTTGATCGAGAACACAGCTCTGAAATCGTTCTATTCTCAGAATCTAATCGGGATAACTCTTCTTTTAAATCAGTAATTTCTCTCTGCATTAAAAATATCTGTTTATTTAGGGTATCAAATTTTTGAAATTCTCTCTGCAATAAGAATAACTGTTTATTTAGAGTATCAAATTTTTGAATTTCTCTAATTGAATTTCGTGCTTGACCAAATAGTATTGGACAAAAAAGGAATAGAATAATGGCTAAAAGTTTACTTTTCATTTTTAGTATTTTACGGGAGTTATATATTATTGAAATGTTTATAAATTATTCCTTCTCTTTAGGTTTTGTAGCTTTTATAAAGGCCTGGTAAACAGAACAGGTCTAGGATTGGGTGGGTAGGCAAACTTTCAGATGATTCTTACGAGCCGGTTTTGCAAATTTCAAAATATTAAACCGTAAATTATTTTATATAAATCGTGTCAGTGCAAGCCGGTTATGTCAAGAAAAAGTCGGTAGATGGAGGGGTCCCGATAAGTGGACGAAACCTATATGTCATGATAAATTTACGTTGAGGTTGAGTCACGGTTTTGGGATGCTATGAAACCTAACGGCCCGGCGGTTTAATTAGGTGCCGTCCGTGTCAGGGTTGGCATGTGTTTTTGCAAAGTCCCGGTAAGTGGGTAGGATTTCTTTGTCATGATTAAGTTGTCCAGATGGCGTGGTCCCGATAAGTGGGCACGATTTGTCATGTTACATTTAAACTGTCCAGATGGCGATGCAAAAACCATGACAACTCGTGCGTCGGCTTGCAACCCTATTGACTTTGTCTTGGCAGCAGGAACAGTCCGGGTGCCACCAAATTTGATAAGTTGAAATAAATTTGCTCGAATAGACTTAAGGGGCTGATCGATAAGTAGTCAGGGTTGCAAAAGGCAATTAATTAAACCGACCGAGTTATATGTAGGGTTAATTTTAAAACTGTCCTGATGTCCGAAAACTCTGTCGTCCAGTCCGTAATCAAGTAATACCGGCAGGGATGGGCTGTAAACCTCTTCCCGCAAACTTTGGTGTTTTAATTACATTTGTTTGTGTGGTTTGCGGGATGTGGTTTACAGTGAAGGGTCGGTCCCTCTGAAAAAGTAAGTCGTTGCATCTGACCGTATCATATTACTTTATATAAATAATTTTCATTGCACTTCAGAATTTATTAAAGATATGTTGAATCCTTTAATGAAAAGCCAAAATGGAAATACAATCAATTCCCATAAACCACCAGGAATATATAAAACTGAACCTAATCCATTTGTTGTATCTATAACGCCGCAAATATCAAGCACTGCACTTAATAATAATAATCCATATCCTATTCCACCCCAAATTGATAAAAATCTCGGAACAAATCTTGATACATAAAGTGAATAACAAAGAAATAAACTTCCAAATCCAAGTATAATCATGGCTATTTGAAAGCCATAATATTTTATTTTTAAAGCTAAAGCTATTGCTATTGCATAATTGGAAGAAACTGTTTCATTTGTATAATTATTACCTAAAGCAATAATATACAGATAACAAATAGCGCCTAAAATAAGCAGTAAACATTCAATCGCTCTAAGAATGACATAAGTAATTGCTATAGATTCACTTTGCTTTTTAACAACAGGAAAGAAAGTTATCGCAATAAAAACAATTCCAATTGACATAACCAAAACAGAGAATACACCTAATAATATTTTACTGTTAATTTGTAGAATATTCGCTATTGTTTGTTTAAATTCTGGTGCAACAAAATAAGCATCTATCATACCTACAAGCGTTGTAAATATGAATAATGCTCCAATAATAATAGCGTTTTCTTTGTAAGTTTTCATAGTTCTACTCATAATTTAATCTTTAAATTTCTATTTTATTGAAGTCGTCCACTGCCTGTTTTTATGGCACACGACTATTGTATAAACCATAGTGGAGTTTATTACTGACTTGTGTCTTATTCCCTTTTCGATCATGTAGTAAATATAGAGGAATTCCAATACTTAAATTCTAATGTAAAAGGTTTTAATGTGTCAAGCAGTCTTTTTATCTGATCGAAAACTTTGGGAATTAGAAGGGATAGATCTAAGTAGTCTTGCTGTTATGATGCCCCAATTAGTTGAGCCGTCAAAGTCTGGGTAAGCTAAAAAGCATGTGATTGGCAGCAGCTCAGATCGTCGCGGAGGCAAGCTGCCAAACTCTTGCTTGTGCGTGGGATATCAAGGTAATATGGACGAAACCTTACATATAACGGCCCGGCGGTTTGGTTCGTTGCCACTGCGTCGCGGCGTAAATGGTTTTTGCTTTTCCGTCCAGATGAGCAGGTACTGTCACGTCAAGATCTAATTGTCTAAGTTGAGTAGCAAAAA
>Ga0182021_10007007_pt1 | contig 13353 bp, 26 predicted proteins | sample 612E3MmetaG_FD_120493 | JGI IMG/M metagenome (GOLD analysis project Ga0182021, IMG submission 120493) | Permafrost microbial communities from Stordalen Mire, Sweden - 612E3M metaG (Illumina Assembly) | ecosystem: Environmental > Terrestrial > Soil > Wetlands > Permafrost | place: Sweden...
CGCTGAAAGCTCTGGAAGCCGATGATATCAATTCTCCCGATGTGAAATGCATCGATGAACTGATGAAGGCTGTTGATGACTATATTCCCGAACCGAAACGCGATATCGAGAAACCTTTCCTGATGCCGGTCGGCGATGTCTTTACCATTTCCGGCCGTGGTACCGTTGTTACGGGCAGAGTGGATAGAGGTATTGTAAAGGTTGGAGAGGAAGTGGAAATCATAGGAATTAGGCCGACAATCAAAACGGTTGTTACTGGTGTGGAAATGTTCCGCAAGACTCTTGACGAAGGTCGTGCCGGTGATGACGTTGGTTTGTTAATTCGCGGTATCAAGAGAGAGGAAGTTGAAAGAGGACAGGTTGTGGCTAAACCAGGTTCCATTACCCCTCATACAAAATATGAAGCGGCTGTTTACGTTCTGACCAAGGAAGAAGGCGGTCGTCATACTCCGTTCTTTTCCGGTTACCGTCCGCAGTTTTATTTCCGTACAACAGATGTGACGGGAGTTGCCACTCTTCCCGAAGGCGTAGAAATGGTTATGCCCGGTGATAATGTCAAGATGACGATTGAATTGATTACTCCTATCGCAATGGAAGAGCAGTTGAGATTCGCTATTCGTGAGGGTGGAAGAACAGTGGGCGCTGGAGTCGTAAGTAAGGTTATAGAATAGGAAATAGGTTACTTGATCTATGAAAGAACAAAAGATTAGAATTCGTCTTAAAGCTTACGATTATAAACTGTTGGATCGTTCCGTAGAGGAAATAGTGGAAACGGCTAGAAAGACAGGCGCACGTGTTGCCGGTCCCATTCCTATCCCTACGGAAATCAATAAGTACTGCGTAAATCGCTCACCTCATGTGGACAAAAAATCTCGCGAGCAGTTTGAAATCAGAACACATAAAAGATTGATTGATATCGTCGGGCCTACTCAAGCCACAGTGGATGCTTTGATGAAACTGGATCTTTCTGCCGGGGTTGATGTGGAAATAAAAGCGTAGGCATGCTTTTCGATTTTTGAAAGATGAACAAATATCCGTGCCATCTTTCAAATTGAATATTTATTATTTATCAAAAGTTGGAATATCAGATGAGCAAGGGAATTATTGGTAAAAAATTAGGAATGACACAGGTATTTGCGGAAGACGGATCCGCTGTCGGTGTTACCGCCATCGAGGTTGAACCTTCCGTTGTTTTACAGGTGAAAACAAAGGACAAGGATGGTTATGATGCCATTCAGCTTGGTTACGGCCGCGTTAAACAGAAAAATGTCACCAAACCCCTGCTTGGTCATTTCGGTAAAGCAAATAAAGGGTCGTTCCGTTTTGTAAGGGAATTTCCCGTTCAAGCTGAAACATATGATGTGGGGCAGGAAATAACAGCGGACATATTCAAAATAGGTGATTATGTTGATGTTGTTGGAACATCCAAAGGAAAGGGATTCCAGGGCGTCGTTAAAAGACATGGTTTTCACGGAGGCAGGGCAACACACGGATCCATGTTTCATAGAGCGCCCGGTTCGATTGGCGCCAGTGCTGATCCGTCGCGTGTTTTTAAAGGAACAAAAATGGGCGGTCAGATGGGCAATGTTCGTAAAACCATCCAGAACTTGCAGGTATGGCAGGTTCGTCCCGACAGAAATTTGCTTTTATTAAAGGGAGCTGTTCCCGGCAGCAAAACCGGTTTCGTATTAATTAAAAAAGCTAAGAAGAAATAGCGATTAAGTTACATCTGGAGTTATAACCATGGCAGTTGCGGATGTTTTTAATATTGAAAAAAAGAAAGTTGCTGAAGTTGATTTGAATGATGCTGTATTTGGTGCTGAAGTCAACGAGGCTATTATATACGATGTTGTTAAAATGCAGTTGGCGTCAAAACGTTCCGGCACGGCCTCAACGAAAACCAGAAGTGATGTCAGCGGCGGCGGTAAAAAGCCCTGGCGTCAAAAAGGAACTGGCCGCGCAAGATCCGGAACATCAAGATCACCTATTTGGAGAAGTGGAGGAATTGTTTTTGGTCCACATCCCCGTGACTATTCCTACAGCATACCAAAAAAAGTGCGTAAGAAAGCCTTAATCTCTGCTTTGAGCATGAAATTCAAAGATAACAAGATGTTGATACTGAAAGATTTTCCCATGGAAAAAATAAGTACGCGCGTGTTCAAAAACGTTGTTGATCTCTTCAGCCTTAAGAAGGCGCTTTTTGTTCTGGATGATAATAATGAAGTTTTGTTGAAGTCATCGCGCAATATAAAAAACGTCAAAATGATCAGGTCAGAGGGTATTAACGTTTATGATATTTTAAATCATGAGCATTTAATCCTTCTCGAACCCTCTGTAAAAAAGATTGAGGGAGCATTGCTGGTATAATGGAAACAAACAAAGTCGTTAAAAGAATACTGGTTACGGAAAAGAGCACTGCGGCGCGGGAGGGATCGAACAAATATTTTTTTGAAGTTGATCGCAAAGCCAATAAAGTGGAAATAGCGGGCGCGGTCGAAAAGCTTTTTAAAGTAAAAGTTGTTGATGTTCGCGTTATGCACGTTTTGGGAAAAAAGAAGAGAATGGGAAAGACCATAGGTCAAAAAAGTTCCTGGAAAAAAGCTGTAGTGACTTTAGCTGCCGGCAACAGTATTGAATTTGCTGAAGGCGTATAAGAATTGGTTTAAGGAATAGACTGATGGGAATTATTAAATATAAGCCAACATCACCGGGCAGAAGATTTCAGAGCGTTTCCGATTTTGCTGAAATTACCTCTTCCGAACCAGTTAAGAGGCTGTTGAAACCTTTAAATAAGAAGGGCGGCCGCAATTGTTACGGAAGAATTACAGCCCGGCACATTGGCGGCGGTCATAAACAAAAATATAGAATTATTGATTTTTGCCGCAACAAAGCTGATATCCCGGCCAAGGTTGCCGCGATAGAATATGATCCGAACAGAACGGCAAGAATTGCTCTGCTTAATTACAAAGATGGCGATAAAAGATATATAGTCGCTCCTGCACAGGTCAACGTCGGTGATGTTTTGTTCAGCGGTGAAAAGGCGGACATTAAACCGGGCAACGCTATCCCATTAAAGTACATTCCTTTGGGATCGTTAATTCATAATGTGGAATTAAAAGTGGGCCGCGGTGGTCAACTAATCAGATCTGCCGGAGCTTACGGTCAGTTAATGGCCAAAGAAGGAGATTATGCTCAGGTTCGGCTTCCGTCCGGTGAAGTGCGCAAGGTATTTATTGAGTGCATGGCAACAATTGGGCAAGTGGGAAACAACGAGCACGAAAATATCAGTATCGGTAAAGCCGGAAGAAAGCGCTGGCTGGGCAAAAAACCACATGTTCGCGGCGTTGTTATGAATCCGGTTGATCATCCCATGGGGGGCGGTGAAGGAAAGTCATCCGGAGGCCGGCATCCGTGTACACCGTGGGGCATTCCGACAAAGGGTCATAAGACAAGGAAAAACAAGAGAACTGATAAATATATTATTAAGAGAAGAGGTAAATAAGCGTGGCACGTTCGATCAAAAAAGGTCCGTATATTGAAGAAAAGTTGCTGGCTAAAATCAGAAAAATGGAGGCTGAAGGAACCAAAAACGTCATCAAGACCTGGTCGCGACGTTCAACCATTACACCGGAACTGATTGGTTATACTTTTGCCGTGCATAACGGGAAAAAATTCATTCCGGTTTATGTGACGGAAAATATGGTAGGACACAAGCTTGGTGAATTTGCGCCGACTAGAGTTTTCCATTCACATTCCGGTGATCGGAAGACTAAAGTCACTGCCGCAGCATAGATATTTAGAAGATACAGCGGTTAAGGTTTGGAGTTTATAAATATGGAAGCAAAAGCAGTTGCAAGATATATAAGAATGTCGCCACAGAAAGTAAGACTTGTGGCTGATTTGATAAGAGGTAAAAAGGTGCAGGAAGCGCGCAATATTCTTCTTTACACTAGGAAATATGCGGCGGGTATTGTTGCCAATGTGCTGAAATCCGCTGTTGCCAATGCCGCCCTGAACCCCAACATTGACGAAAATATTCTTTATGTAAAAGAAATCTTTGTAGATCAGGGACCGGCATTGAAACGCTGGCGGGCAAGAGCGCAGGGAAGAGCGGCAGGATTTAAAAAAAGGAGTTCACATATCACGGTTATTTTAGACGAAAATTAAGGAGGTACAGTTTTGGGTCAGAAAGTTAACCCGATAGGATTAAGGTTGGGCTACATTAAAAAGTGGCAATCGGTATGGTTCGCCGATAAAAAATATAGCGAAATATTGCATGAGGATTTGCAGATCAGAAAATACCTGAAAAAGAAACTGTATAATGCGGGAATTTCTAAAATAGAGATTGAAAGAGCGGCTAACAAAGCAAAGGTGAATATTTATTCGGCGAGACCCGGTGTAATAATCGGTAAAAAAGGATCCGAAATAGAAAAGCTCAAGTCCGAAATAGAAAAATTCTCGCAATCGGAAATTATCATTAATATTCTGGAAGTACGCAAACCGGAAGTGGACGCTCAGCTGGTTGCGGAAAACGTCGCCATGCAACTGGAAAAAAGAGTTGCTTTCCGCCGCGCTATGAAGAAATGCGTCGGTTACGCCTTAAAGTTCGGTGCCAAAGGTATAAAAATAGCATGTTCAGGAAGATTGGGTGGCGCGGAAATGTCCAGGTCGGAGTGGTACAGAGAAGGCCGTGTGCCTCTGCATACCCTGCGTGCGGATATCGATTACGGATTTACCGAGGCCAGTACTGCTTACGGATTGATAGGAGTTAAAGTTTTTATTTTCCACGGAGAAATTTTACCGACGAAGAATGAAAAATAAGATTATTCCTGCCCGCCGGTTCGGCCGGCTTATAGCGGATAGGAATTTATGTGGTTAGGAACAACGGGAGTTTTTTCTTATGTTAATGCCGAAAAGGGTGAAATATAGAAAGTTGCAGAAAGGCCGGATGGGTGGCAAGGCAACAAGAGGAAGTTCGATTTCTTTTGGCGAATATGGATTGCAGGCGGCGGAGTGTGGTTGGATTACTTCCAGACAAATTGAGGCCGCTCGCGTTGCGATGACCCGTCATGTCAAGCGCGGAGGAAGAATCTGGATAAGAGTATTTCCTCATAAATCAGTGACGAAGAAGCCTGCTGAAACCCGTATGGGTAAAGGCAAAGGCGCTCCGGAAGGCTGGGTGGCGGTTGTTAAACCCGGTTCGGTTCTTTATGAAATGGAGGGAGTGACCAAGGAAGTCGCCAAAGAAGCGTTTCGCTTGGCAGCCCATAAATTATCCATAGCAACCAAATTTCTATCCAGGGAGATATCTGATGAAAATTAAAGAAATCAGAGATCTCGATGTAAGTGGGCTAAAACAAAAAATAGCTGAACTGAGCGAAGAACTTTTTCGATTAAAAATCAGGCACGCATCCGGGCAATTGGAATCAACAGTCATGCTGGGGCGTTTGCGAAAGGATATTGCCCGTGTCAACACTGTGTTGAAGGAAAAGGAGGCAGCGAGTTAATACATGGCTGAAAGAGGAAATAAACGCACTATCAAGGGCGTGGTTATAAGCAACAAGATGGACAAAACAATAGTGGTTAAAGCCGAGCGCCTGGTAAAGCACCCGGTTTTCCATAAATATGTTCGTAAACATGTCAAATATAAGGCTCATGACGAGCAAAACTTAAGCAAACTGGGAGACACGGTTTTAATTATCGAGTCGCGGCCTTTAAGCAAGGAAAAACGCTGGCGAATGCTGGAAATTCTGGAGAAGGCAAAATAGATTTATTAACTTGCTTGAGGCAAGCCGATTTGATGAGGATTTTTTATGATTCAGATGCAGACCATATTAAATGTTGCGGATAATTCCGGTGCCAAAAAGGTTGCGTGCATTAAGGTACTCGGCGGTTCGAAGCGACGTTATGCGAGCTTGGGTGATGTTATTGTGGCTTCTGTGAAGGAAGCGATTCCCAATTCCAAAGTTAAAAAAGGCGACGTTATCAAAGCCGTTATCGTACGCACCGTCAAGGAAGTGAGAAGACCTGATGGTTCTTATCTGAAGTTTGATGACAACTCGGCGGTTTTAATTACCAATCAGATGGAACCAATCGGAACAAGAATTTTTGGACCTGTCGCCCGTGAATTGAGAGCGAGACAGTTCATGAAAATTATATCTCTGGCTCCTGAAGTTTTGTAAAAATGTTTCGCAGAGGGGAAAAATGAGTTTAAACAAATTAAGAAAAGGGGATATGGTTAAAATTCTTGCCGGAAAAGACAAGGGCAAGACCGGAAAAGTAATAGCGGTTATTCCGGAAAAAGATAGGATTGTTGTAGAGAAGGTTAATATAATAAAGAAGCATAAAAGACCGGATCAGAAATCCAAGGGCGGTATCGTGGAAAAAGAAGGGTCCATACATATTTCTAAAGCAGGATTGTTGTGTAATAAATGCAATACAACCGTTAGGATAAAAAGCAAAAAACTCGAAGACGGCAAGAAAGTACGTATCTGTAGTAAGTGTAATGAAGTAATTAATGTGGGTTAAATAAAATGGCAAGATTAAAAGACTATTATTTGAAAAATGTAGTTCCGGCTCTGGTAAAAGAATTCAATTATAAAAATCCGATGCAAGTGCCTAAGCTGGAGAAGATTGTCATCAATATGGGTCTTGGCGAAGCCATTCAGAACGTTAAGATTATTGACAGCGCTGTACAGGAACTGGCGGCGATTACAGGGCAGAAACCGATAGTAAATAAAGCGAAAAAATCAATAGCGACTTTTAAACTGAGACAAGGAATGCCAGTCGGTTGTTCAGTTACCTTAAGAAAAAAAATCATGTATGAATTTTTTGATCGTTTGGTTAATGCCGCTCTGCCCAAGGTGAGAGATTTTCGTGGCATATCACCCAACGCGTTTGACGGCAGAGGAAATTTTTCCATTGGGTTACAGGAGCAAATTATTTTTCCTGAAGTTGATTACGATAAAGTAGAAAAAATCAAAGGAATGAATATTACAATTGTGACGACGGCAAAAACCGATGTGGAAGCCAGGTTCTTGCTTAAAATGATGGGAGTTCCTTTTAAACAGTAAATTTTGATGAAGCTCCGGAGGGATTTTGCGTGGCTAAAAAGTCATTAATAGTGAAAGCGAAAAGAGAGAAAAAATTTTCGGTCAGAGAATATAACCGCTGCCCGCTTTGCGGACGGCCGCGGGCATATTACAGAAAATTTGATATGTGCAGAATTTGTTTACGAAAACTTTCCCTGCAGGGAGAACTTCCCGGGGTAATAAAATCGAGTTGGTAATTTTAGTTTAAGGAGAAATAAGCATGGGGATGACGGATCCTATTGCCGATATGTTAACCAGAATAAGAAACGCCAATAAGGCTCGTTTCAAAACGGTCAATGTCAGTATGTCTCAGATGAATATTAATATTGCCAAGGTATTGAAGAAAACAGGGTACATTAATAATTATGACAAGGTAAAAAATGAAAAAGGCCGACAGGTGCTGGAAATAATTCTTAAATATCCTGATGCCAAGCGTACAGTAATTACGAATATTAAAAGAATCAGCAAACCGGGACGTAGAGTTTATGTGCCTGCGGACAGCATTCCTAAAGTTCTCAATGGTTTGGGAATTGCCATTCTTTCAACTTCCAAGGGCGTTGTTACTGACGCGGAAGCCAGAGAACTGAATGTCGGTGGAGAAATTCTCTGCAACATTTGGTAATTTGAGTAACAGATATTAAGCAGGAGCTTTTGTTCATGTCGAGAATAGGTAAAAAGCCAATAAGTTTTCCGAAGAATGTCAAGATCAGCCAGAATGCCGATTTAGTCAAAGTTGAGGGACCGAAAGGAACTCTTTTTTCTAAATTACCGGCAGAAATCATTGTTAAGATAGGCGACGGCAGTCTGGTGGTGGAAAGAAAATCGGAAGAGATAATAATGCGATCCTATCATGGTTTAACAAGAACACTGATAGAAAATATGGTGAAGGGTGTCACCACCGGTTTTGAAAAAAAATTGGAAATATCCGGAGTAGGTTATCGAGCGGAGTTGGCTGACAAAAGTTTAAAACTTGTTTTGGGTTTTTCAAGCCCGGTACAATACAACATTCCTAAAGGAATAGATATTAAAGTTGACAAACAGGTCAATATAATCGTTTCCGGTATTGATAAAGAATTGGTCGGTAGGGTCGCTGCGGAGATCAGGGCTTTAAGAAAACCGGAGCCTTATAAAGGCAAAGGAATTAAGTACGTTGGCGAATATATTAAGCGTAAAGCCGGCAAGTCGGCAACTGCTTAATCAAGTAAAATTTTATATTGCCGTGAAGAGGTAGAACATTGGCTTCCAAAAAGACACTAAAGATAAGAGAGAAAAGAGAAAAAAGAACGAGAGCTAAACTTACAGGTACACAGGAAAGACCCCGTCTTTCCGTGTTCCGAAGTGATAAGCATATCTATGTTCAAGCCATCAATGACACGCAAGCAACTACTGTAGCAACAGCATCTACTCTTTGCAAAGAAGTGGCTAAAAAAATTAAGGACAAAAAGAAAGTGGATGTGGCAAAAGAAGTGGGCAAATTAATTGCGGAAAGATTAAAAGCCAAAGGTATTGATAAGGTAGTTTTTGACAGAGGAAGGTTTCTCTATCATGGCCGCGTAAAGGCGTTGGCCGAAGCTGCAAGGGAAATCGGTCTTAAATTTTAATTTTATTAAATAAAAAGATAATAAAGGGACGAATCTTTGGATAAAAAAGAAATGAAAGATATGGAACTCCTTGACAGGGTTGTTGCCATTAATAGAACAGCAAAAGTAGTCAAGGGCGGCAGGCGTTTCCGTTTCAGCGCCATTGTTGTTGTGGGCGATGGCAAGGGTATGATCGGGACCGGATTGGGTAAAGCTCATGAAGTGCCAGAAGCTATTCGCAAGGGCATGGACATGGCCAAGAAAAATATGGTGAAGGTTGCCGTTGTGGGGAAGACGATTCCTTACGAGGTCATAGGACGCTATGGTGCAGGCAAAGTCCTTTTGAAACCTGCATCCGAAGGGACTGGTTTGATTGCCGGCGGCGCTGTAAGAGCGGTGCTGGAAGTCGCGGGTGTCCATAATGTTCTGACCAAATGTCTGGGGTCTCATAATCCTCATAATCTGGTGAAAGCCACATTAGAAGGCCTTTGTCAGTTGAAAAATCCCGAAGAGATTGCGGCGCAGAGAGGGAAATAATTCTGTCAACTAGATGGTGAGGTGGATTGACGTGGGTAAAACACTCAAAATAACGAAAGTGAAAAGTGAAATCGGCCGTCCCGAAAAACAAAGAAAAGTTTTGAGGGGAATGGGGCTGAACAAATTAAATAAAACCGTAACTTTGGCTGACACTCCGCAGGTACGCGGGATGATCAATAAAGTTATTCATTTGGTTTCCGTGGAAGAATCAAAGGAGTAAGGTATGGATTTGGGTTCGTTGAAAGCTCCTGTTGGTGCGACAAAAAAACGTAAGCGTGTGGGACGGGGAGATGCTTCCGGTCACGGCGGCACATCCGGCAAAGGCCATAAGGGTCAAAAGGCTCGTTCCGGCGGAAAGGTTAGAGCTGGTTTTGAAGGAGGACAAATGCCGATGGCCCGTCGTCTTCCCAAGCGAGGGTTCCGTAATCCTTTTAGACAAAAATTCGTAGCTGTAAATATTCTGGATCTATGTCGTAAATTCAGTAAAGGCGCGGTTATTGACGAAACGGCTCTTTTGAAAAGCGGCATTGTGAAGAAAGAAGGAAGCAATATAAAAATTCTGGCCAAGGGCGAAATTAATTTTCCCGTTACTTTGAAAATAGCCAGTATCAGTCAGGCTGCTAAAAATAAAATTACCGCCGCGGGCGGTTCGATAGAAGAGGTAATATAATTTGTTAGAAGGGCTGGGCAGCGTATCCAAGATTCCGGAACTGCAAAGAAGGATTTTATTTACGATCCTTCTTTTGGGTGTTTATCGTATAGGTGTTTATATTCCCACTCCCGGAATTGATAATGTGGCCTTATTGGCTTATTTCGAGCATACTAAGGGTTCTTTGTTTGGACTAATGGATATGTTTGCCGGCGGCGCTTTCAGTCATTTTTCTATTTTTGCTCTGGGCATTATGCCCTACATTAGTTCTTCAATTATTCTGCAGTTATTAACCATTGCCGTACCTCATCTGGAAAGCCTTTCCAAAGAAGGTGAAACGGGAAGACGTAAAATTACGCAATATACCCGTTACGGGACTGTTGTATTAAGTATGATTCAGGGCTTTGGTATTGCTTTCGGTTTACAGCAAATGGCCGGGCCTTCAGGCGCTCCGATTGTTTTACAGCCGGGTATAGGGTTTATTCTTATGACGATGATAACGCTTACTTCCGGCACAGCCTTTATTATGTGGCTGGGTGAAATAATTACCGAAAAAGGAATCGGCAACGGTATATCGCTGATAATTTTCGCTGGCATTGTTTGCCGGATGCCGGCAGCAATCGGCAATACATACAGATTGGTAGCAGCCGGCGAACTGGGAGTATTGGTTATTTTGTTAATTACTGCATTAATGGTAGCGGTGATTGGCGCGATCGTTTTTGTTGAAGGCGGGCAACGTCGCATACCCGTTCAATACGCAAAAAGAGTAGTAGGACGTAAAATGTATGGAGGTCAGGCCACTCATTTGCCTTTGAAGATAAATACATCAGGTGTTATTCCTCCAATTTTTGCATCTTCCGTGATAATGTTTCCGGCGACTATTGCTAATTTTGCCCCGCAAACCTGGATGAAAGACATTGCCTCGCAGTTGGTTCCGGGACGATTAGCATATGAAGTGGTTTATGTGGCTTTGATCTTTTTCTTTTGCTTTTTCTATACGGCTGTTACCTTTAAACCTGATGATGTTGCCGACAATATGAAAAAATACGGCGGTTATGTTCCGGGGATAAGACCCGGGAAAAAAACCGCGGAATATATTGAGAACGTGTTGGAAAGACTTACTTTCAGTGGAGCTATTTACGTTTCGATAATCTGTGTATTGCCCAGTGTTTTAATCGCTAAGTTAAATGTTCCTTTTTATTTTGGTGGAACGGCGCTGCTGATTGTTGTCGGCGTGGCAATGGATACGGCAAGCCAGATCGAATCGCATTTACTGACAAGGCAATATGAAGGGTTTATGAAAAAAGGACATATTGCCCGCAGGAGATAACGGAAGATAATAATGGTAATTTTAAAACTTCCGGACGAAATTGAAAAAGCAAGAGCTAGTAACCGTATTGTTGCAGAGGTTTTAAGCAGGTTAAGGGAAAAAGTAAAACCCGGTGTTAAAACCAAAGACCTGGATAAATTTGCCGAGGAGGTTGCGGAAAAAAGAGGAGCTAAGCCGGCATTTAAAGGCTATCGAGGTTATCCGCATTCGCTTTGCATATCGATAAATGAAGTGGTTGTGCATGGAATGCCTTCAGAAAGATTACTGGAAGAAGGCGATATTGTAGGGCTTGATTTTGGTATTTATTATAAAGGCTTTTTCGGTGATGCGACAATAACGTTGCCGGTAGGTAAGGTAGCACAAAAAGCGTTAAGACTTATGCAGGTTACCGAGCAGAGTTTATATGCGGGTATAGCACAAGCCGTGGCAGGAAACAGACTGGGAGATATATCCTCCGCGGTTCAGGCCACAGTGGAAGATGCCGGTTATTCGGTGGTTCGTGATTTTGTCGGTCATGGAATAGGCAAGAATCTCCATGAGGAACCGCAGATTCCCAATTTTGGGAAAAAAGGACGTGGGATTGAGCTGAAGAAAGGAATGATTCTGGCAATTGAACCGATGGTTAATCAAGGAGAATATGAGGTTCAGGTATTGCCGGACGGCTGGACAGTAGTTACAAAAGATGGTAGTTTATCGGCTCATTTTGAGCACTCAGTGGCGATTACCGATAACGGTCCGGACATTTTAAGTAAAATGAATTGATTTTTTGTCCGGTAGAAGACCGGTTAAATTTTTAAAAAGTAATAATAATGTATGGCCAAAGAGGAAGCAATAGAAGTCGAAGGTAGAGTTATTGAGCCGCTGCCCAATGCTATGTTCCGGGTGGAACTAGATAATGGGCATAAGGTTTTAGCTCACATATCTGGTAAGATGCGCATGCATTTTATCAAGATACTTCCGGGAGATAAGGTGACAGTGGAACTTTCTCCTTATGATTTAACCCGGGGCAGAATTACATACAGGACGAAGTAAAAAACATTTTTTGCTGAAAATGAGGAGTTAAAATCGTGAAGGTAAGATCGTCGGTTAAAAAAATATGTGAGAAATGTAAAATTGTTAAACGCAAAGGCGTTTTGCGGGTAATTTGTGAAAATCCCAAGCATAAACAAAGACAGGGTTAGTTTTTAATATTCAGGAGGTTATAGGTGGCACGAATTTCAGGTGTTGATTTACCGAAAAATAAAAGAATGGAAGTTGCTTTAACTTATATTTATGGCATTGGATCGACTAGGGCTAGGCAAATCCTGAAAAATTCTGGCGTCAGTCCGGATACGAGAACGGACGATTTGGCCGATTCGGAAATATCAGCAATTAGAAGCATAATTGATAAGGATCACAAGGTTGAAGGCGATCTGCGCAGAGATGTGTCCATGTCTGTTAAACGCCTGATGGATATCGGAGCTTATCGTGGGTTGCGACATCGCAAGGGACTTCCTGTAAGAGGACAGAGAACCCATACTAATGCCCGCACGAGAAAAGGTCCTCGGCGTTCTATTGCAGGCAAGAAAAAGTAAATTTATAGGTCTGAGCTGGAGGCATAATGGTTAAGGCAGTCAGAAAAACTGGCAAGAAAAAAGAAAAGAAAAATATTACTGAAGGTATAGCGCATATTCAGTCAACTTTTAATAATACAATCGTCACGATAACTGATTTAAGTGGTAATGTTATTGCATGGTCTTCATCCGGGTTGCAGGGATTTAAGGGTTCACGCAAAAGTACACCTTTTGCCGCTCAGATGGCCGCGGAAGATGTTGTGCGCAAAGCAAAAGAGCAGGGAATGCGCAAGGTTCAAGTTTATATTAAAGGCCCCGGAGCGGGAAGAGAATCGGCGCTGCGCTCATTGCAGATTGCCGGTCTTACCATAACTTTGATTCGCGATGTGACGCCTGTTCCGCATAACGGGTGCAGGCCGCCAAAACGTCGCAGAGTATAATATTAAGAATAATAATTAAGAAATTAAGGGAGGCTTTTTTGGCAAGATATACGGATTCATCATGCAGGTTGTGTCGCCGTGAAGGACTGAAGCTTTTTTCCAAGGGCGATAGATGCTATTCGGAGAAATGTTCCTTTGAAAGAAGGGACTATGTTCCGGGAGATCATGGTCAG
>Ga0182021_10007008_pt1 | contig 13353 bp, 14 predicted proteins | sample 612E3MmetaG_FD_120493 | JGI IMG/M metagenome (GOLD analysis project Ga0182021, IMG submission 120493) | Permafrost microbial communities from Stordalen Mire, Sweden - 612E3M metaG (Illumina Assembly) | ecosystem: Environmental > Terrestrial > Soil > Wetlands > Permafrost | place: Sweden...
GCCTCAAGATCCTCCTCTGCACCGATCTATCCTTGGACCCCCTCCAGATCATCCAACTCTACGGCGTGCGCTTCAAAATCGAAGTGGCCTTCAAGCAGGCCGTCCACACCCTCGGAACCTATAGCTATCATTTCTGGATGTTGGCCATGAAACCCCGGCCACGCCGCTCCGGCGACCAGTACCTCCACCGGGAATCCGACTCCTATCGCGAGCAGGTGCGCCGGAAACTCGCCGCCTACCATTGTCACATCCAACTCGGGGTCATCGCCCAGGGACTTCTCCAAGGCCTCGCCATCCTCAACTCTCGTTCCGTCTGGCGCTCCTTCGGGTCCTGGCTTCGCACCGTTCGTCCGGGAATCCTTCCTTCAGAGCAGGTCGTCGCCGTCGCGTTGCGCCACAGCCTCCCGCTATTTCTCGCGGATTCGTCCCGAAACAATCCCCTCGTGAAATTCATCCGCCAGCATCTTGACCTCGATAGAGCCGAAGGATTAAGGTTAGCCGCATGAGTCAAAACCCATGACTCTCAAGGACGGAACATGAGGAATACAATATGCCAAGATGGATGAGAAAGACGGTCTTGCTCTGTATCGCAGTGATGGCGTTAACAATCGCAGGCATTCTTATTACCGGTTGTGGTACGCTGAAAATGTCATTTGTCGATTTTCCTGTCAATACGCTGAAAACCTTGGACGCGGCAGCGCCGCTGAGTGCACAGACTTCTGGTGCTGACACGAATGCCAACTTTTCTCCGGCCGCGGTTCGCCAAATTGCCGGCGACGGAGCCTGCACGTTACGGTCTTCCATGACGGCAACGGCCAGCCGGTTCCTCCCCGGCACGACGTTCGTTGACGTCTTTGTCAACGGAAAGGCATGCACGCTCGTGTTGGACACGGGCTGTCAAACCACGGCCCTCTTTCCGCGCCTGGCGAAGCGGGCGGAGGTGCCGATTTCCAAGACGCCAGCCTGGACATGGGAAAAGTCTGATGGGCAAGGCGCGACTCCAGTCTATGCGGGGTTGGCGACAAGCCTGGTTCTGGGAAGTTTCACCATCAGCAATGTTCCGGTGCGTGTGCTGGGCAAGCAACATGAGGTGCGACTCCTCGGCGTTCCTGTGTACCACATGGATGGCTTGCTCGGAATGGACATCTTGCGGAACTTCGCCGTTACCTTCGTCTTGTCGGACGGGTCCGTCCGGTTCTCCCGAACCGCGCCGCTGACCGAACTGCATGTCAATCGACTGCCTTTCCGCCTGTCGAAGAAGACCAACATGATGATTACTCAAGCCATCATGGTCAACGGACAGCCGATCGGAGATTGTCTTGTGGATACAGGAAGTTCAGGGAAGTTGGTCTTGACGGAAGCAACGTGGAACAAGATCGCGCTTGGTGAAACACTGGCACGGGTCGATGTGCAGATGGGGGATGTCAACATGAACAACGTGCCAGCAGAAAAGAGCGATGCCATCGGCATGGGCATGGTTCCGATGAACATCCTTGCAACCAAGGGAACAAAGACGATTACAATTGATTTTCAGGCAGAACAGATCATCTATGAGTAGACCTGAACATCGAACCCATCGTGCTGATTATGCTGACACGTTCGACAGGAGTGCGGAATGATTAGACACATCGTCTTCTTGGTGATGACATTCGGCTGCTTTCACCTCTTCGTGTGTTGGTTATGCAGAATCAGGTTGTGGCGAGCTGTTGTTGCCGGCTTCATCGCAGCCGCACCAGGCAGCAGAGAGGGCAGAGGGGTCACATCGAGAGGGCAGAGGGGAAGAGGGCAGAGGGGTCACTATAACAATTGATGTCAGAGTGGCGGCACTGCGCGACTACATGGGAAAGCCAAATGTTACTTGTTGCGATGTGACCCCTGTTGCCTGGAGGGACTGCTCGACTGTCCTTGTGAAAAGTGCGGGCGCTTGCGGGGGCCGATCGAGAAGTCGTCATTGCTTGAAAAGGCTGCCTTGTATGCAAGAAAGGGATCAAACGAGGCGATCCGGGAAAGCCTCTCGGCATTCGGGAAGATGCCTAAACGGGAGGCGGCGACGCCGCCGGCGGTCTCTGTCTCCGGGGAAGAGACATGGACTGTCGACGGGCGTACTTACCGGATACACGACACACGGATAATGATGCGCGGCCAGAAGGGGCCTCTGTATGTTGTTGTGGTCGACCAGAGTCGAGGTGCCCTTTCTAAGATGGTCAATTCGGAACCCGAGGTTGTACCGCGCAAAGCAATTGCCGAGTATGCGCTTGATAACGGCTATTTTGCCAAGGCCAAGAAGACGCGAGTTGCAGGGGCGGTGACCCAACTTCAGGACAGGATAGACGTCTGGACCGGCGGGAAGACTCCGAGTGGTTATGGCGTCGTCAGCTCTTTCGAAGGTGGATGGGACATCCGGGAGCTTGTGAAAGACGGCCGGCCTAACGAGGCGGTGGAGGGCACGCGCTGACGTGCGTCTCTCACCATCCACGGTAGGACAACATGAACTAGGGAAAAACCCTATGGCGGCTGCGAGGAAAAAGGAACATTCTCACTCGACGAATCCAACCATTCACATTTTGGCCGCAGGCGGGAAGGTTTCGAGTACTCAACCCTTCCCGCCCTACAGGTCGTTCAGTCTTATTGTGTTCTGTAGGGCGGGAAGGGTCGGAGACCTTCCCGCCGGAGAGGGTGAGAATGGCTGATCCCCTGAGTGCCTGATCATATTTCGTGACGACCTTCTTCATAGACAACAAGCCGTACACGGCCGAGACCGAGGGGCGCAACCTCCTTGAGGTGTGCCTGTCTCTCGGACTGGACGTCCCCTATTTCTGCTGGCATCCGGCGTTCCGCTCTATTGGCGCGTGTCGGCAATGCGCGGTTAAAGTCTTCAAGGACGCCAACGACACCAAGGGCCGGATCGAAATGTCCTGCCTGATTCCCGTGACCGAAGGGATGCGGGTCTCGATCCACGATCCCGAGGTGGTCGCCTTCCGCCGCAAGATTATCGAGTGGCTCATGGTCAATCACCCGCACGATTGCCCCATCTGCGACGAGGGCGGTGAGTGCCACTTGCAGGACATGACGGTCATGACCGGCCACACCTACCGGAACTATCGCTTCACCAAGCGGACCTATCGCAACCAGGCGCTGGGCCCCTTCGTAAACATGGAGATGAATCGCTGCATCCAGTGCTACCGGTGCGTGCGGTTCTACCGAGACTACGCTGGCGGCCGCGACTTCGACGTGCATGGCTGGCACGACCACGTCTACTTCGGCCGTCACGAGGATGGCATCCTGGAAAGCGAGTTCAGCGGCAATCTTGTGGAGGTTTGCCCGACCGGCGTGTTCACTGACAAGTCGCTCAAGCGGCACTACACCCGCAAGTGGGATCTCCAGACCGCGCCCTCCCTTTGCGTCCACTGCGGCCTGGGCTGCAACACCATTCCCGGCGAGCGCTATGGCACGCTTCGGCGGATCATGCCGCGCTTCAACGGCGAGGTGAACGGCTATTTCCTGTGCGACCGCGGCCGGTACGGCTACGAGTTCGTGAACGGCGGGCGCCGCCTTCGGCGGCCCCTCTCCCGGCGGGGCGGCGAACTTGCGACGATTTCAAAGGACGAGACGCTCCAGCGCGCGTCGGAGATTCTGAAGGCCGGCCGCGCGATCGGGATCGGGTCGCCGCGCGCGTCGCTGGAATCGAACTTCGCCTTGCGCGCCCTGGTCGGGCCGGACCGGTTTTATCAAGGCGTGTCGGAATCGGAACTGCGCCTGACGCGAACCCTGATCCGGCTGCTGGAGCGCAGCCCGGCCCGCACCCCTTCGTTGCACGAAGTCCAGTCGTGCGACTCGATTCTCATTCTGGGCGAGGACGTGACGAATACCGCGCCGATGCTTGACCTGGCGATCCGGCAGGCGGTCTTGCGGAAACCCGCGGAGGAGGCGTCTAAACTCGGCATTTACCCGTGGCTGGATGCGTGTCTTCGCGAGGCGATTCAGGATGATCGGGGCCCGTTGTTCATCGCCACGCCGGACCGCACCAAGCTCGACGGGCAGGCGGCGGGCGTCTACCGGGCGGCTCCGGACGACATCGCGCGGCTCGGGTTTGCCGTGGCCCACGAGATGGATCCGGGCGCGCCTGCTGTGCAGGAGGCGTCGCCTGAACTTCAGGCACTGGCCCGGAAGGTGTCCGACGGGCTGAAGGCGGGGAAGCGTCCGTTGGTGCTGTCGGGTCCGGGATGCGGCAGCGAGGCGGTGGCGAACGCGGCGGCGAACGTGGCGCAGGCGCTTTGCCGGGCCGGGCTCGACGCCCGGTTGTGCTTCACCGCGCCGGAGTGCAATAGCGTGGGCGCCGCGATGTTGCCCGGAGGAAGCCTGGATGAAGCGGCGTCGGCGTTGCGCCACGGCCTGGCCGATACGGTCGTCATTTTGGAGAACGACCTTCACCGCCGGCTCGATCCGGCGGCGGTCGAGAAGTTGATGCTCTCGGCGAAGCACGTGATCGTTCTGGATTATCTGGCGAACCCGACCACGGACCGGGCCGAACTCGTGCTGCCTTCAGCCACGTTCGCGGAAACCAGCGGCACGTTCGTGAATAACGAGGGCCGTGCTCAACGGTTCTTCCAGGTGTTTGTGCCGCCGGCCGATACGGACGCCGCGTGGCGCTGGCTGGGCGCGTTAATGGCCGCGTCGGGCAAGTGCGGCACCCATCCGTGGCCGAATCTGGACGCGGTAGTGAAGGCGATGGCGACCGAGTTTCCGCGTCTGGCCCAGATCGCGAGCGTCGTCCCGCTCGCCGATTTCCGCGTCGGCGGCCGGAAGATTCCGCGTCAGGCGTCGCGCTACAGCGGCCGGACGGCGATCACGGCTCATCTTGACGTGCATGAGCCAAAGCCGCCGGACGACCCCGATTCGCCGCTCGCCTTTTCCATGGAAGGTTTTCAAGGGCAGCCGCCCGCGCCGTTGATCCCGCGCTTCTGGGCGCCGCAGTGGAACTCCGGGCAGGCGGTCAACAAGTTCCAGATCGAGGTGGGCGGACCGCTGCACGGCGGCGATCCGGGCCGGCGGCTGATCGAGCCGGCGCCGACCGCCGGCGAATACGCGGCGGCGATCCCTGCGGCCTTTGTGGCGCAGGCGGGTGAATGGCTCATTCTTTCTGCCTGGCATATTTACGGATCGGAGGAACTGAGCGTGCTCTCGCCGGGGGTCGCGGAGCGTACGCCAGCGGCTTACGTCGCGCTTTGCCCGGCCGATGCGGAAAAGCTGGGGTTGGTCTTTCTCAACGGCTCCGGCGGGAAGGTCTTCGACCCTTCCCGCCCTACAGGAATTCAAGAGATAAGACGAACTGTAGGGCGGGAATGGTTGAGTACTCGAAACCTTCCCGCCGCCGGCAGTCAGGATGTGAACGTCAGCGGCCCCTCCGTCCGCCTTTCCCTATCCGGCGTCCAACTGACGCTGCCTGTTCGCATCAATGAGGCTCTGCCTCCCGGCGTAATGCTTGTGCCTGCGGGATTGCCAGCATTTCCCGCCCTCGATCTGCCCGCGTGGGGAATGATCGAAGTGGAGGGTCCGCGCTAATGTCCACAGGCGCGATCATCCTGATGGTGTTCGGTATCTTGTTCGGCCTTTTCACGATCTCGGCCGGGCTGATCTGGACCGAACGCCGGCTGCTCGCGCTCTGGCAGGACCGGTACGGGCCCAACCGCGTGGGGCCGTTCGGCCTTTTTCAAGTCATTGCCGACATGATCAAGATTCTGACAAAAGAAGACTGGATTCCGCCTTTTTCGGACAAGCCGGTTTTTGTGGTGGCGCCCGCGGTCATTATGGTGGCTACACTGTTGTCCTTTGCCGTGGTTCCCTTCACTCCGGTCATCCGGGTGGTGGACCTGAACATCGGGCTGCTTTTCTTCCTCGGCATGTCTTCTCTGTCGGTCTACAGCGTGGCCCTGGCCGGCTGGTCCTCGAACAACAAGTACGCCTTGCTGGGGAGCCTGCGGGCCGTGGGGCAGATGCTGAGTTACGAAGTGTTTATGGGGCTTTCGCTGATGGGTGTCGTGGCCATCGCCGGCTCGTTCGGACTCCGGGAGATTGTCGAAGCGCAGCGCGCGACGTGGTTCTGCGTTCCGCAGTTCATCGGACTTGTGGTGTTCTTCATCGCCGGCCTCGCGGAGACGCGGCGGATCCCGTTCGATTTGCCGGAAGCCGAAAACGAACTCGTGGCCGGCTATCACACGGAATACTCCGGGATGAAGTTCGCCATGTTTTTCCTGGGCGAATACGTGGGGATTACGCTCATCTCAGCCTTCACGGTGACGCTGTTCTTCGGAGGCTGGCTCGGTCCGTGGCTCCCGCCGCTCGTCTGGTTCCTGCTCAAGACCTTTGTTCTGATCGGACTCTTTATTCTGATCCGGACGTCCCTGCCGCGGCCGCGGTACGATCAGTCGATGTCGTTCGGATGGAAGCTTATGCTGCCGCTCGCGTTGCTGAACGTGCTGGTCACCGGCGCGCTGCTGATGCTGGAAAGGAACTGAGAATGCTGAGCCTGCTGAGAACAATCTGGCGCGTGTTCCTTCACACGTTCCGCCGGCGGGTGACGGTGCAGTATCCGGAGCAGAAGCGGCGGCTGCCGCCGCGCTGGCGCGGACGGATCGTGCTGACGCGCGACCCGGACGGCGGGGAACGGTGCGTGGCGTGCCACCTCTGCGCGATCGCCTGTCCTGTGGACTGCATCGCGTTGCAGGCGGCGGAGGACGAGCACGGCCGGCGTTATCCCGAGTTCTTCCGGATCAACTTCTCGCGCTGCATTTTCTGCGGCCTGTGCGAGGAGGCGTGCCCGACGTATGCGATCCAACTGACGCCGGACTGCGAAATGAGCGAGTATCACCGGCAGGGATTGGTGTATGAGAAGGAAGACCTGACGATCGCGGGGCAGGGCAAGTACCCTGGGTATAACTTCTACCGCGTCGCCGGCTTGCAGATCGGAGGGAAGGACAAAGGCGAGGCGGAGAACGAGCGTCCGCCGGTGGACGTGAAGATCCTGATGCCGTGAACACTGTGTTCTACATCTCAGGAGCCGTGGCCGTGCTGGCTACGGGTTTGGCGTTGACCCGCCTGAACGCGGTGCATGCCTTGCTCTATCTTATCGTCTCGCTGCTGGCCGTGGCCGTGGATCTGTTCGCGCTTGGCGCGCCGTTTGTGGCGGCCTTGGAAGTCATTATCTACGCCGGCGCGATCATGGTTCTGTTCGTGTTCGTCATCATGATGCTCAACCTGGGCCCGCACGCCACGGAGCAGGAGCGCCAGTGGCTGACGCCGCGGATGTGGATCGGGCCCAGTGTGCTGGGGGCCATCCTGGCTGGCGAGCTGCTCTATGTTTTGGCCCGCGTCGCGGTTGCGCCTGCAGGAGCGACGGAGGTCGGCCCCAAGCAGGTGGGCATGGCGCTGTTCGGCCCCTATGTCCTGAGCGTCGAACTGGCGTCCCTGCTTTTGCTGGCCGGGCTCGTGGGTGCGTACCATCTGGGCCGGCGGTTGGATCCGGGCGAGGGGGAAGGGGGGCCGCCCGCATGACGTCCATTCCCTCCCATCACGGCCTGATTCTGGCGGCGATCCTGTTCGTCCTGGGGCTGATCGGGCTTCTGACCCGGCGGAATATCGTGTTCGCCCTGCTGTCCATCGAGGTCATGCTGAATGCCGCCGGTCTGGCGTTTGTCGTGGCGGGCTCGAAATGGGGGCAACCGGACGGACAGGTGATGTTTGTCCTGATTCTGGCCATGGCCGCGGCGGAGGTGTCCGTGGGCCTGGCATTGGTTCTGCAGATGCATCACCGGTTCAAGACCTTGGACGTGGACGCGGCGAGTTCGATGCGAGGCTGATATGTTCGAATGGCTATGGCTTATTCCCGCGCTGCCGCTGGCCGGCTTTGCCGTGCTGGTGTCGGGCGTGCCGCTGTCGCGTAAAGCAACCGGCGCGGTGGGCGTCGGCTCCGTGGCCGCCTCGGCGGCGATCGCCTTCCTGACGGCCGTCCAGTTCATGGCCGCCCCGCCTGCGGGCCGGGCGATTACGCAGGTTCTGTGGAACTGGATCGCGGTGAGCGGCTTTGCCCCGCGCGTGGCGCTCTATTTCGATCCGTTGGCATTGGTCATGACGCTGGTGGTCACCGGCGTCGGCTTCCTGATTCATCTTTACTCCGCCGCGTTCATGGCGCGGCAGGGAACGCCGGCCGGGGACGGCTATCGCCGGTTCTTCGCGACCATGAACCTGTTCGTTGCCTCGATGCTGATTCTCGTGCTGGCGGACAACCTCTTTCTGCTCTATCTCGGCTGGGAAGGGGTGGGGCTGTGCAGCTACCTGTTGATTGGGTTCTGGTACAAGGACCCGGCCAACGGGCTGGCGGCGATGAAGGCGTTCACGGTGACGAGGGTGGGGGACGCTGCCATGGCCGTCGCGCTCTTTTTGCTCTTCTTCAGCCTGGGCACGCTCGACATCCAGGAGCTGTCCCGCCGTGCGCTGTTGCAGTGGTCGCCGGGTTCGGCGTTGACGGTTGCCGCGGCGGCCCTGCTGCTCGGCGGGGCGGTCGGCAAGTCGGCGCAACTGCCGCTGCAAACCTGGCTGCCGGATGCCATGGCCGGCCCGACTCCCGTCAGCGCGCTGATCCACGCCGCCACCATGGTCACGGCCGGCGTTTATCTTATCGCGCGGACCCATGTCCTTTTCGAACTTGCGCCGGCGGTTCAGATGGCGGTGGCCGCGATCGGGGCCGCGACCCTGCTGCTGGCCGGGTTCAGCGCCCTGGCGCAGCGGGACATCAAGCGCGTGCTCGCCTATTCGACCATGAGCCAGGTCGGCTACATGTTCCTGGCGCTCGGAGTGGGCGCGTGGTCGGCCGGCATCTTTCACTTTGTGACGCATGCCTTCTTCAAGGCGCTCCTGTTCCTTGCGGCCGGGGTCGTGATCGCGAGCCTGCACGAGGAGCACGACCTGTTCCGCATGGGCGGATTGAGGAAGACCATGCCGGTAACGTTTTGGACGTTTCTGGCCGGGGCGCTGGCGCTCGCGTCCCTTCCACCGGCCACCGCCGGGTTCTCCAAGGAGGCCATCCTGAGCGGCGTGTGGGCGTCCGGCCCGGCTGGAGCGTGGTTGTTTGCCGTGGGGGTTGCCGGCGTGTTCGTCACCGCGCTTTACACGTTCCGGATGCTTTTCCTAACGTTCTTTGGGAGCAGGGCCGGAGGGACGGAGGATAGTTCGGCCGGAGGGGATGGGATCTTGCCCTGTAGGGCTCGCGCTTGCGCGATGCCGTCTTGTGACAGGCGCGCCGCAAGCAGCGGCCCTACGAAGAGCGAATGCACCAATGTGTTAAGGCATCCCGGCGACGCCGTTCCTTTGATGGCGGTGCCGATGATGATCCTGGCCGTGGGTTGCCTGTTGGGCGGCCTGCTCCAATGGCCCGAGGCTTTGGGCGGCCATCCGTGGTTCGGGAACCTTATGAGGGGCGTTTTCGGCGAGACCCCGGAAGGCGGTCCGGCGGGCACGGAGGTTCTGCTGGGCGCGGTATCCATGGCGGCGGCGCTTCTTGGCGGCCTGACGGCCTATTGGCTGTATCTGCGCCGCCCGTTCGCGGCCCGGCTGCTTGCGGCCACGCCCGCGGCCGCGGCGCTGCACCGGCTGTGGTTCACCGGGTGGGGGTTTGACTGGCTGTACGACACACTGTTCGTGCGGCCGGTGCTGTTCGTGGCGCGGGTCAACAAGGCCGATATCGTTGATCTGCCCTATCGCGGGCTCGCGGCGGCGAACGAAAGCATGCACCGCTTGTTAAGCCGGACCCAGACCGGGCTCGTACGCCGGTATGCGGCCGGCCTGGCCGTCGGCGCCGCGGTCATCCTACTCGTCGCGATTCTTTGGTGACCATCTCCCGCCCCGCGGATCGGCGGCGATCCTGCCCGCGGAAGTTAATTAATCCACTTTTAATTATTACCTACACTAAACCGCGCCGCCGGATCGTTGATGAAGGTGAAGGCCGCGATAAGGTGTCGTGGCCCGGTTCCCGGAAACAAGGAGTATCAACAGCAAAGGAGCACTATCATGACAACGAACACGGAAGAGCAGACCACGGCGAACAAACCCCGCGATCAGAGGCTGGCATTCTACCATCCGAATTCGGCCGGGAACGGCGCCGCCCTGCAGTTGGAACCGCGGCTGAACCGCAGGGAGTCGGACCGGTACAACTGTTTCTTTCTCGATATGGCGGCCCAGAAGACCGGAGCCAGCCGCGAGGGTGGCCAGAGGACGCCGGCCACATTTGACTGGGAGAACAAACTGACGGTGAAACTTGATTTTGCCGACCTCTGCGAGCTGCTTCTGGTCTTGGAAGGACGAGTGGAGAAGGCGGGCGGCCAGCGGGACGGGCTTTATCACGACAACGGCAAGGCCTGCACCGTGATTTCGCTTTCCCGGAACACGGAGAAGGGCGGCTATTTTCTGGGCCTATCCAGGAAGGACAAGCAGGGCGGTCAGGTTGTGAGGGTTCACATGGCGCTGAGTGAGGCGGAGGCGATCGGCTTGCGCTGCGTCTTTCAGGCCAGTTTGTTCTTCATCACGTTCCACGCGCACCTGTTCCCGTCCGCGCGCGAGGAGACGTCGGCGAGCGCAAGCCTGGCGTCGAAACCGTGACCGCATCCGGTGCGGTTTCCGGTCCGACAGTGCAAAGACGTGGCGCCGGCGCTTGCCACGCCCCTCGCGCAGCGCGCGTAGGCGGGGCTCGCCGACGGCAGGCCAAGCGGGGAGCAGAACATAACCGCTCGAGGTCTTTGGCGATGAGCGCCTCTCTCCTGGTCCGGCTCCAAGGGCTACAACCGATACCAAGTGCCCTTTCCTTTTCCCACCTGCGTGAGCATTCGTTTCTGAACCAGAACCTTCAGGTGGGCTTTGATCGTGTTGCGGTTGGCTCCCGTGAAAGAGGCCGAGGCGGTGGTCTGGCGTAAGCTGTCAGGAGAGCATGAACTGACCTCTTGGGCGTGGAAGTAGGGCATGAGACTCCGGGAGATTTGGGGGTAAAAGAAGGGTCAGTAACGGGGATTTCATCAATAGATGACGGTAACGTGATAGGTGTTCGTCAGAATGGAAAGTTGGTTTGACCCTGCCGCACTCAAAGGGTTTCCAGTCAGATACACCGTGTCTCCAACACCAAGCCCACCTTGTGCGGCATTCGTGATGAATGAGGAAATATCGGTCAATTGGTTGTAACTGCAATTCAGAACTTGGAGGTTGGTGCAGCCAGTCAGATTCAGGTTCGTAAGGTAGTCGTTGTAGCAATACAGATGACTAAGATTGGCCAAGCCCGATACGGTTAGGGTCCGAAGGGTGTTCTCTTCGCACCATAGGTTACTGAGGCTGGAAAAGCCCGATACGTTCAAGTTCATCAATTGGTTCCAGCCACAAAGTAGTTGACTCATGTTCGTGCAGCCCGACACATTCAGGTTGGTCAGTGCGAGGTTCCAAGAGCAATCCAGATAATTCATGTTGGCGAATCCCGATACGTTCAGGGTCTTCAGCTCGTCCTCACTGCAATCCAACGTACTCAGGTTCGTGCAGCCCGACAGGTTTAGGGTTGCAAGGCGATCGTTGTCTTGGCACCACAGGGATGTCAGGTTGACGCAGCCTGAGACATCGGCATTCGTATACCCGCAGTTGGCGAAATGCAGTTGGGTCAGATTCGTGCAACCAGAAAGATTCAGAGGACCATACAGATTATGCGTCGGGTCTTTTGTGAATGGAAGGTTGCTCCCATTGAGGCTGCTGCATCCCTCTATGTTCAGGGTGGTTAGGCTATCCAAGTCGCACATCAAGGTTGCCAGATGACTGAGTCCCGAAGCGTCGAGGTTGGTGATGTTGTTATCGAAACAGACCAAGTATTGCAACTCAGCCATTCGGGAAACATCCAATCCCTGTAGTCCGCAGGCGTTGCATGTCAACATGATTAGGTTCGTCAATGGCGTAAAATCCACATTCGGGCACGGGTTCTCACCCAAGAACAGGTCTCTCAACTCGGTCAAAGCGGATGTTTCCAGATTGGTCAATTGATTATCGTATACGCTCAACTTACGCAGGCTGGGCAAGTTCGACAGTTGCAGTTCCGATAACTGGTTTCCTTGGCAGGACAAAAAGAAGAGGTTGGTCAACCCATCGACTGTCAGGTTTGTCAGGGAGCAGTAGTTGCAGTTCAGAAGCCACAGATTGCTCAGGCTCGTCGCATCAAATGACCCCAACTTGTTGTAATCCAACGTCAGGCTGGTCAGTCCGTTCAGCCACTCCAAACCAGCCGCATTCGTAATGCCTCTGTTGCTCAGATCAAGATTCGTGATCCCCTCAACGTCCATGTCGTAAATCAGATTGGTGGGTGCGTATTTTGTCGGTATTGCTGCCCTGACTCTTGCATTCAGATTCGGATCGGGGAAGTCAACCGCCGCCACTTCCCTGACACGGAAGAAAGACAGGGACGAATCATTGGCCAGCAGGGCTTGGTTGGTAGCAAGCACGGAGCCGACATATTGGAACGTGCTCGTGATGAGATCGGGAGATTGGGAGAGGATGTAGTGGACAGTGGTTGCCGTCCAGCCGATGGAAATGCCGTTGGGACTGGAAACAACGTTGGTGATGACGGGGTTGGCATTGACAGCGTTGGTCATGACGGAAAGCAGCAGGATGAGAACCGATGCCAATCTGGTCTGCCGTAGAGTCATTGGTGCGATACCATAACCCGTATTCGTCCCCAACGCAAATCGGGGGAATGCCTTATTGCCTTCACGCTTGTCGAAAGGTATTCTGCGGCAAGTGCATTCGGTTTGATGATGTGGCCTTGGATCGGCCTTGCTGCAGGAATCCTGGGGTTCATGATTGGGGATTTGGCGGGCTGGGTTGGCATAACAATCTGGGGCAACCGTCAAGGTGACCGTTCGGACAAGACAACATGAAAACCATAGCAGTGATGACGATGGTGATCGGGATTGTCGCCTGTTGCGGATGCGGGGGCGAGATCTCGACGCCGCGCGAAGATGCGAAGCCCCCGACGGCACGCCCTGTTGACCGCCAACCTGGCCTTGCCGTGCCACAAACACCAGTGGTCGAACTGAAAGGAATCAACAGTCCGACGCCAACCCAGAACCAATTCAGGATGAAGGTGCATCTCCCGGCGGATGCCGGCCAGAAACAGAACGAGTAGAGTCCGAATACGCACCTTCACGCGACGTCGCTAGAGCCTGTCCCACATAAGCCTATCTTCTGGTTTCACCAGCGCCGACTTTTGTTCGGCCGCACAAAGTTTCTCGCGACGAATGCGACTTTGGCGTGATGCCGCGAAAACGCCAATAAAAGCGC
>Ga0182021_10007009_pt1 | contig 13351 bp, 13 predicted proteins | sample 612E3MmetaG_FD_120493 | JGI IMG/M metagenome (GOLD analysis project Ga0182021, IMG submission 120493) | Permafrost microbial communities from Stordalen Mire, Sweden - 612E3M metaG (Illumina Assembly) | ecosystem: Environmental > Terrestrial > Soil > Wetlands > Permafrost | place: Sweden...
GTGAATAAGGTAGCAGCTCCGCGGACACCGCACGAGGGGAAACCCACTATCCGACAGATACGGCCTGCTGAGCAGGGAAAACCCGCAGGTTCACCGGCGCCGATGGGTGAAAGGCCTCAAGTGAAGCCGCAGGAGCAGGGAAAACCATCAGGTTCACCGGCGCCGATGGGTGAAAGGCCTCAAGTGAAACCGCAGGAGAAGGGAAAACCTTCAGGCGCGCCGGGACCAATGGGTGAAAGGCCTCAAGTGAAGCCGCAGGAGAAGGGAAGACCTTCAGGCTCACCAGCACCAATAGGTGGAAGGCCTCAAGTGAAACCGCAGGAGAAGGGAAGACCTTCAGGTTCACCGGCGCCGATAGGTGAAAGGCCTCAAGTGAAACCGCAGGAGAAAGGAAGACCTTCAGGTTCACCAGCACGAATAGGTGAAAGGCCTCAAGTGAAACCGCAGGAGAAAGGAAAGCCCGCGGGTTCACCGGCGCCGATGGGTGAAAAGCCTCAAGTGAAGCCACACGAGAAGGAGAAACCCGCAAGCAGCTCAACGGCACCTCAAGGCAAGAAGCCTGTTGAGTCTGAGAAGGATCGGAAAGGTCCAAAAGAGAATAAAGAAGAACGCGAGAGATAAATAAATCGCACTTAAGGGAGAGGGGACATCGCCTCTCCCTTAGGCCGAAACTTCACCTGAGAACACTCACCGCTGACATTTAGTCGGAGGTGTTTATTTCCAAAAAAATATATCACAAGTGGCTTGCGGTGTACGCCCCACAATTTTCTTGGGGCCATTTGACCTAAGAAACGTGGAGTACAGCCGCAAAGTCGCATTGCTGAATGGAGAGTTTTGGTATCACGTGCTACTCCTAATAGATAGCAACTGGTATGCGCATAAAACTCTGCCTGTGTGTTAGATATCTTGATAATATCACGTTATAATTAAAAAATGCCTAGCGCGCAAGCGCAGTAGGACAACCCTGGGAGATCGGCTTGGCCGATGTCCTTTTTTGAAAAACAAAGAGCCCAAAATTGTCAGTCTTGGCAATATACATTATGGGGAGCTTGCCACTCGAATAATATTGGGAAGCTAGAAGTGGAAGAAGTGAATAAGCCTCAGTCGACATCATTCAAGACGTGCACCAAGTGCGGCTTTGTCTGGCCTGAAAGGTTGTCTTTTCTCAGTGACCCGCAGCTGCGCATTGTCGGCTACCAAGTTGACTTTGACGAGCTTGTGGCAGGACTCTTTCTATTCAACCACAGTTGCGGAACCACATTTTCTGTTAAGGCAGGTGACTTTCGGGATCTCTATAATGGACCAATTTTTAAGGAAAGGCTGAACGGCACTGAAAAGTGTCCGAGTTACTGTTTGTACCAAAATGATTTGCACCCGTGCCCGGCGAAATGTGAATGTGCATACGTACTTGAAATTACGCAAGTTGTCTTAAAGTGGCCTAAAACTCTAACCGGCGAGACCCAAGCCTCCAGACCCTAAGGAAATAACTTTTAGGATATTTCCCGATTGCTATATTTTGGGAGTAGTTCAAAAAGATGCAGTGTGATCTAATAAAGACGCTCTTGCTATTAAATCTCGATTTGTAGCACAAAGACTTCTGTGATTATGTGGAGTTCCTCGTTATGTGAAGTAAACATTGCAAGCATATGAATTACAATAATACTAGCTAATTCAGCTCCACATAACGGTGAGGCTCGGAACAATTAGATCCAGCATGTGATGCTACCACTTCCAAAGCGGATAGTATTTTGGTAACATCCGAAATGGTTGCACAAAAAGTCCAGATACGTCGTGAGCAGCTTGGATTGATAGTATCCTCCCAACTAACCTCATTTTGCTTTTGAGGCGTAACCATATACACAGCCTCCTGATTGCAGTGACGCGGATGTCAGATACCACCGCATCATTATGTGAAGTAAATTTTTGCGAAACGCTTATGTGCTAAGCATTTAATGCAACTACTTCACATAACGGGCAACTCCACATAATCACAGAAGTCTCTAAGAGAGAGTATCCTGAATACACTGGAGGGTACGAGCGAAAGTCATTGATAGTCGTTTCAAAACTTCACCCCGATAGTTCTATCACGTATAGCATGTCGAAGTCATCGAGCGGCCATACCGTGCCTGCTGAACTGGTTCTACTGAAAGCCGTCCATTTTACCAATGCCAGAAATTTGGTGATTTCAAAAAAGAAAAACTTTCATGGCAGCTTTGTCGAGTGTATCCTTGTAACACGTCTTGATCCACGCCGGTTAGGATTAAGTGTACAGCAAGAAAAAAATCAAGGCTAACCGCTCTATCCGAGCATATATTCCCTGAAATCCGCGATTCAATATGCTTTCTCATGAAGCGCGTTTACTCACCATTACTCATTTAGGTACCATGGAACATTCACGATTACAATACGCTGATTGCCCTTAAGCAGAAGAAGTGCAGTCAAGATTTCGCCGCGCTGATTGTGCAGAAAACGCTGATACCAGTGACGTTCAACCAAGGTCGGCACGAGCACAGCAATCTGTCGATCCGGGCGAATCCGTTCAAGCTCTAAGATGTAGTCGAGAATAGGCGAAATAACATAACGATAAGGTGATTTGAGAACTACTAACTCCGGGGCAGGCAACCCGGCATTTCGAGCTGGCACTTCAACATAATCAGCCCATTTCTTAGCTATATTTCCGTCCTCTTGCTCAGAGTCTATGTGCACTGCAACTATGTCATTCGAGAGGGTGAGCGCAAAACGGACTGCCTTCTGCGATACTCTGTTCCATTCCTCAAAAGGAACGACTACTAATGGCGAGTGCAAATTCACTGTTGACAGCACCTTGGACCCCGCCATTGCTCTGGCCAAGCGACGATAGTGGTGCCTGATCCCTATCATCAGCATGATGAGTCCTGGAATCAGGAGAAGCGTGATCCAGGCGCCTTCGCTGAACTTTGAACAGATTATCACCACAACTGTAATAGCAGTAACAATTGCACCAAGCCCATTAATCAGCATGTTTCGCTGAGAATGTAGGCCCTTTCTTCGCTTCCAATGACCCACCATCCCGGCCTGCGATAGAGTAAAAGCCAGAAATGCTCCTATCGCAAAAAGCGGAATCAAACGGTCGGTCACTCCATCAAATATAAACAGCAGCAAGCCTGCTAAAAACACGAGCACATATATTCCGTAAGAGTAGACCAATCTGCGTCCACGAGTAGCAAATAAGTACGGCAGATATCCATTTTGGGCCACCGCACGGCAAAGGCGGGGGAAATCAGCAAAGGCTGTGTTGGCCTGCAGTGCAAGCACCAGCAGTATAGAAACCATGGTGACGTAATAGAACCAGCCTCTGCCTGCGATGGCACTGATCAGTTGAGACAATACGCTTTGATAACCAATCTGTCCCGGCTCTGTGGCGCCAATTCCGTATGCATTGCAAAGGTAGGCAATGCCAGCCAGAAGGAGCATTAGGATTATGATTATAATTGTTAGCGTATGGAGGGCAGATTGTCTCCGTGGTTCTCGAAAAGCCATTACCCCGTTACTGACAGCCTCTACGCCGGTCATAGCCGTGCAACCGCTTGAAAAGGCCTTCAACAACAGCCATAAGCTAACAGCTTCCGGCTCCGGACCAAGATTTGTGGCATGGAATACTGGAACAGGATGCCCACCGCTGAGAATCGTCTTGTAGACTCCAAGTAAAACAGCACCGAAAAGGCATACCACAAAAAAATAGGTAGGGATCGAGAAGACCACCCCGGTATCCCGCACTCCTCGCATATTCACAATTGTGATGGCAGCTAGTGCGGCTAGGCAGATATAAAGCGTGTAGGGCTGCCATGCGGGTAATGCAGATACGAGCGCACCAACACCAGCGGAGATACCAACGGCTACTACCAGGACATAATCAATCATCAGGGCTGCAGCGGCGAGCAAACCCATGAAAGTTCCAAGGTTCTCGCTAGCGACCGTGTACGATCCTCCTCCTGTGGGATAAGCTTGAATTGTCTGGCGATATGAAAAGTAGACGATCGCAAGCAACACTATGATGCTGCCGCTGATTGGAATTATATAATGTACTCCCGCCAGTCCGAGCGGGATAAGGATGGTTAGGGCGGCTTCCGGTCCATACGCAGCCGAGCCCAATGCATCCAGTCCAAATATCGGAATACCTGCCACAGCACCGATTCTTTCTGTGCGATCCTCATCGGAAGCTAGTGTCTTGCCAAACAAGAAATCAATTATGGACATTTGCCAGATCGTCTTTTAGATATTTTGCTGTAAATGGCATCTGTTTCTCCTGTAAATCCTCCGGAGAGAATTATACTTCTCATATTCCTCAGGCAAATTGCTTCTATTTTTGTTACAGATTACATTGAAACGCTCCATTGTTTCAACTGAATTGGTTAAGCAACAAAAACTGTGGAGTTGAGAAGTTCGTGGCTGTAAGACTTCTTTGATTTTGCGTATCTGCCATGGGATGAAGGTTATTGTACCCATCAATAGTTGGCACGCAATGTCTACTTAAAACATCCACCGCCGCCGGTTCAGTAAATTTGGTGATTTCCGAAAAAAAGCAGTAGAGTATTGGGTGTCAGACGATATTGTATGCCGCATCCGCAGAATGTAGACTTAGAGATATATGGATAAAGAGGAGGGAGAGATTTGCCAATAACAGAACAGGATGCTTCGTCTTCATTTCGATTGGAATGAATTGAAAAACTAGTGACAGAAGCGAATACAAAGAAAAGAGGCATGCGCCTGCCCGTTTTTCAGGGAATCTTTCCCATCAATGGATTTCAGGTGCCGATAGATATTATTGCCGGCATCACGCTCGCCACTCTTGCCATCCCCGAGGTAATGGGGTATACGAAAATAGCCGGCACCCCAGTAATCACTGGTCTTTATACCCTCCTTATCCCGATGATTCTTTTCTCATTTTTCGGTTCATCCCGGCACTTGGTCGTTGGTGCTGACTCTGCCACGGCAGCCATCCTCGCAGGAGCGCTCACCGGGATGGCCGCGCCAGGATCGGCTGAATGGCTTGCACTGTCGGGCGTCCTAGCATTGCTTTCAGCGGTTTTTCTGATTGTAGCTCGCATCATTCGCTTGGGGTTTCTCGCGGATTTCATGTCGCGCACCGTGCTCGTTGGTTTCCTGACAGGCGCCGGCGTTCAGGTTGCCTTCGGTGAGATCTCAGGGATGTTAGATCTTCCAGGGGGGGATATAATCGTCTAATCCACACCATCATTAACGATCTACAGCAGATTGAGCAGACGAATTTTTACGCGTTGGCTATCTCCATCAGCGTGCTTGTGCTCATTGTGGGATCAAAGAAGATCTCGAAGAATATTCCGGGTGCTCTTGTAGCGGTAATTGGAACTATCGTAGCGAGCTCGCTGTTCAATCTCGAAGCTCACGGTGTGCATGTGCTTGGCGAGATTCCAGGCGGCCTGCCAACGATCGGGTTGCCCAACGTTCACTGGGAAAAGGACCTAGTCTTGAAGTTGCTTCCGACCGCCTTTTCGATGTTCGTAGTCATTCTGGCCCAGAGCGCAGCAACCTCACGGGCATATGCGGCTAGCTATAATGAACGCGTTAATGAAGACGTAGACCTGATAGGTCTCAGCCTAGCCAACTTCGGGGCTGGGGTATGCGGGACCTTTGTAGCCAACTGGAGTCCTACTAAAACACAGATGGTCGTCAGCGCTGGAGGACGCAGCCAGTTGGCGCAGATCACCACAAGCCTAATTGTTCTCTTCGCTGTGTTATTCCTTACGGGCCCGTTAGCTAAAATGCCGAATGCCGCCCTCTCCGCAGTGGTCTGCCTCATTGGCGTGGAATTGATCGACATTAAGGGGATGCGTAAGATATGGATCCAACGCCCATCTGAATTCTGGGTTGCGCTGATTACTGCTCTTGTGGTGATCTTTGTCGGCGTCCATCAGGGCATTCTTCTTGCTATGGTGCTGTCACTTGTAGAGCATGTGCGGAGAAGCTATCGATCGAAGAACGTCATAGTCGTACCTGACAAGACGGGAGGCTGGCGGTTTCTGCCGGTAACCGCTCCGGAGCAAGTCCGACCCGGACTTCTAGTGTATGGCTTTGCCCACACGATGTACTACGCTAATGCGCAGCAACTCTATGAGCAAGTTCTCGACCTGACGAAAAGGGCACAGCCACCTCTGGTCTGGTTCTGTATAGAGGCGTCAGCTGTAGCCGATGTAGACTTCACCGCTGCATCAACACTTCGCGACCTTCACGGCATTCTCAGGGAGCAGGGGACCCGACTTGTTTTTTGCGATGTGATCGACCTAGTAAAGACCGAGTTGGACAGGTATGAGCTTACAGACCTCTTTGGGAAAGATGCTTTCTATGGGAGTATCAATGCGGTAGTGAGCGCATATGACAAGAGGTCGCTGCCATGAAAACAGAGAATGATTGCTTTGGTTCGATGTATGGGCTTAATAATTAACAGCATTGCTTTCCCGTGATGAAGAACAGATTAGTCCCTATCGATCAAAATGATATAATAAATCATGAAATATTATATTCATTACGTACCAGGCAGGATAAGGATTGAAACACCACTCATTCGTGATAATTCCAGGAAAGGCGAAGAGTTCGAAGCGGTTATAAAAGGGATTAAGGGAATATCGGACGTTGAAATTCATACTATTACGGGTAGTGCTGTAATTCACTTTGATGAAAAAGAAATTAATTGTGAACAGATCATTGGTGTTCTTGAAAAGCATAAATATTTTTGCTTATCTGAGGCCGAAACAGTAGATAACCTTGTAGAAAGAATAACAAGGAAAGTCGGCGAAGTCGCTGAAGCGGTTGTAATAGATTCTATAGAAGGTGGAATTGGAGCCTAAATTGAAGTCTGATAGGACATCTCGCAAATGGAGAAGTTAATCTAGCCTCTATGGCCGCCATCTCCGTCGCTTTGCTGAAGGCAGAAGTATTATATCCATGACGTCATCGACGCCGACGACGCAGTGCGAGTTTGACACAGAGGGATATAAGAATTTGATAAGAGGGAAAAGATGATAAAAAAGTTATTGACATCCTGTCTTTTCCGTTTTAGTATTGATGTAGCGTAAATAAAATTAAATGAAGGAGGTAAGTCTATGGACGATGGCCCAAGTAGTCACAGCAGCAAGATTGAATTACTGACTGTGCTGACGCCGGAACAAATGAGAGCCTATCCATTGACTTCCTCTGCCCTCATTCAACTCTAGCCACTCAGCTCTCCGTCGTTTCGCAGGCGTATCCAGCACATCAGTGTTCAGCAATCGTATTCATTTTTTTGTTTGCTAAACAATGGAGGTGCGTGTCATGTTTTACATCCATAATGTTAATGGAAGATTACGGGTAAGAAGCGAAATCCTTAAGAGGAGTCGCTTTGCCTGCGATTCTGTCAGGATAGCCTTGAGCACGATGCCCGGTATCGGAGTAGTGGAGATCAACCCTGTAACAGGCAGCGTTCTTGCCCATTATAATCGCACGACCGTCAATCATGAGGATATCATCTCTCTGTTGGAGAGGAAGGGCTATCTTGATCGGACCAAGGCCAATACTGACGATAAGAGAATTCATAATGGTACTCTTACTGTAGGACAAAAGATAGTGAAGCCCCTTATCGGCACGTTGATAGGGATGGCACTGAATGATACGCCGCTTTCTTTTTTGGCGTTTTTGCTGTAATCGGAAATCTTTTTTGGACGGATGGGGGTAGACTGCACTGCATTCTTTGATGAAAACATTCTTAATAGCTGAATGGCTTGTATAAAAAGGAGGTGATGTCGATGGACGATGGCCCTGGAAATCTAAAAATAGCGTTCAAACTGCTGACTATGCGGTTGCTTGTGGTCATGAGGGGTTGTCCATTGCTCACTTCCTCCTTGATTCATAGCTGAGCCCATTCCCAACCGACTTTCATGCAAAACCTCACAATTTCATAGTCCGCAGTTTGGCGCGATTCCCGATTGCAGTAATATTTAGCTAGCCAGTATAGCTCATTGTAAAGGAGGACGTGCCCATGCAAAATGTTACGACAAAAGCCGCTGCCGGACGTGGCTTCAAATATTATTATGTGGTGCTTTTCACATTTTCTTTACTCATTGTAATACAGCCTGTTTATGCGAACAATGACAACGAACAGGCCCCAGTGATAGAAAACCAGCTGGGCCAAAAATCGAAACAGGAACTGCTCGATATAATGGAGCGCCTTGTTGCACAGCATCCTGAAATCAGAAAAGAGCTGCTTGAGCAGCAAAATAAGCAGCCGCAAGAGGGTACGGTATCAGTTGCCAAGGAACCTAAAGAAGCTGCCAAACAACAAGAAGAAGAGCAGCAGCCATCCTGGGTTCCCAAGGTATTGGGCTTGCAGTTTAACGGCGTCTACCAAAACGTGCCTGGTTTCCACAGTCCCTATGCTGGGGACAACAGCTTTAGGACTGACGAAGGACGAGGCCACGACATAACTCACATCTACGGTGTATATCTCGGCTCTCAGCTGGCATCAACGTTACAGGCATATCTTGATTTAGAGATGGCAAAAGGTTCCGGAGTAGGCAAAGGCGTGGGGTTGGGTGGCGTTCCCAATGGGGATGTCCTCAGGACGGGATCGGCAAATCTGGGGACAGGCCCTTATGTAGCTCGCGCATACCTGCGTTATTTCTATACGCTATCTGATGAGACAGAAAAGGCCGAGCGGGGCATTGACCAGCTGCCTGGAAACGAGCCTGTCAAGAGGATCGATATCAAGGCCGGGAAGATGTCGGCGGCCGATGATTTCGACCAGAACCGGTATGCCAACAACACTCGCACCCAGTTTCTTAATATTTCATTTATTAACAACACGGCGTGGGATTATGCAGCAGATACCAGGGGATACAGCTATGGGTTTTCTGTAGCACTGGTACAACCGAAATGGAGATTGGCGTTAGGCGCATATATGGTTCCGAATACTGCCAACGGAGCTACGTTCGACAGACAGATAGAAAAGGCTCAAGGAACCAACTTAGAGCTAACTCTTAAACCGAATGACGCCGGTACTGTAATCCGGTTGCTAACCTATTTGAATAGGGCACGAATGGGTAATTATGATGATGCATTAGCAATAGGCCAAGCAATGGCGGCAGTACCGAGTGTTTTAGTTAATGAAACGGCCGGCCGCACCAAATATGGGTTCGGCCTGAATTTTGAGCAACCCATAGCGGACGATGGCGAAACAGGAATCTTCGGTCGTATCGGTTGGAACGATGGGCATAATGAAACTTTTTGTTATGCTGAAGTTGACCGGCATTTGAGTCTCGGCGCACAAGCAAGTGGAGTTCATTGGGGGCGGAAGGAAGATCGCGTCGGCATCGCATATGCAGTACAGGGTCTGTCTTCTGAACATAAAGAGTACTTGGCGGCCGGGGGACTTGGAATGGTATTGGGAGATGGAAGGCTTAATTATGCCTACGAGCAGGTATTGGAAGCTTACTACCGCGTACAGATCGGAAAATATCTCCAAGTCTCTCCTGACTTCCAATATATTCAGAATCCGGGGTATAATCGCGACAGAGGACCGGCTGCAGTATATTCCATGCGTTTCCGTATGAGTTATTGAGTATAAAGGAGAAAGCTCCAATGAATATTTATACACGTCTTTATTATGGATACCGCAAGATCTGGAAAGCCATTATGCTCTATTTCATGATCGCAGGCCCCGGCATCGTCGTAATGGTAGCTGATAATGATGCCGGCGGAATTACGACATATGCAGCAACTGGCGCCAAATACGGCTACAACCTTACCTGGTTTCTGATAATCCTCATTCCTGTCGCATACTACGTCCAGGAGATGACCGTAAGACTAGGAGCAGTCACTAAACGCGGGCATGCTGAAGCAATCTTTTCAGGTTTCGGCTCCTTCTGGGGCTGGTTTTCATTGCTTGACCTCATGTTGGTCAACTGGCTGACACTTGTGACTGAGTTTATTGGCATGACTGCGGCCCTGAGAATCTTTGGTGTTCCTCCGTATCTGACGGTTATAGGAGTCTGCGTGATAATGGGGATAATAGTTCTCAATGGTCGCTACTGGACTTGGGAAAAGATAGCTTTGGTATTTTGCGCGGTTAACCTGATATATATACCGGCCGCTTTCATGGTCAATCCGTCGGTATCCCAGATCATCGGCGATGGTCTAATACCCAACTTCCCAGGTCGATTCAACAATGAGCTGTTCTTTTATCTTATGTCCAACATTGGCACCACCATAGCCCCGTGGATGCTTTTTTTCCAGCAAAGTGCCGTCGTGGATAAAGCGATGAAAGAAAAAGAAATCCCATGGGGCAGGCTCGATACTTTTATTGGAGCGATCATGACCGTTGTTGTCGCAATATTCATTACTGTTGTCACTGGCACTGTTCTAAAGGGAATGAATATCGACGATGCAGCACAGGCCTCGCAGGTATTGCTTGGAATCAATAAACATGTCGGCACGTTCATGGCAATAGGTCTTTTCGATGCTGGATTTCTGGGGGCAATTTGTATCTCTTTAGCTAGTTCGTGGGCTTTTGGAGAAGTCTTTGGTTGGGCTCATTCCCTGAACAACAAAATCAAGGAAGCTCCCTGGTTTTATGCCAACTATTTCATAACCCTTGTAAGCGCAGGATGCGTAGTGCTTATCCCTAACGCGCCGCTGGTACTCATTACCTTGTTTGTTCAGGTTATAGCAGTGACGCTCCTTCCTGCAGCATTAGTATTTCTAATATTGCTTTTGAATAATAAAAAGACAATGGGAGAGCACACTAACACTACTTCTCAGAACATCGTCAATACAGTTATCGTGGTGGTTATCATCATTCTCTCCAGTTTGTATGGTATCAGCACCTTGTTCCCTGACTTATTTAAATAAAAGGAGGACGATCATGATAAGAGATTTCTTTAGAAATAACTACTCAAAGATTCATGAGATCAATAAAAAATACGCGGTTCCAAACGTGGAAATGTCCAAATCGGTAAAAATTGCACTGCTGTCATTAAGGTTCTATTTGATTTTTCTGGTTTGCCTGCTGGTATATAAGTTCATAACGTTGTTATAGAGGAGGTTAATAATGACCGCGATTATTGATAAATATAAGACTACTATAGAAGAGGAATATTTTCTAAGTGACATAATCGGCGCAAGGGTTTTCAATCATAATGAGAAGATTGGAAAACTGCGTGATATTGCCATAAGTGAAAATGACAAACTTCCGAAAGCGACCCATTTCATTGTCTACAGACCATTCGGCTATAAACCTCTCCTGATACCGTGGGAGCATATACGTGGAATAAACCCACGGGGCATCATCATCGACATTGAATCTATAGAAAAATATGAGGGAGAGCCTTCCGAAACCCAGGTGCTGTTGAATGATCACGTCCTCGACAAGAAAGTCCTCGATATGGATGATAATGAGATAGATGTTGTGTACGACATCAAACTTGTGGAGCGTAATGGAATCCTCTATGTCACCGATGTGGATTTCAGTAGATATGCATTATTAAAGAGACTTGGACTTAAGTCTTTTGCAAAACGCTTGTTCGGCTCCGAGTTCCTTAAACAAGAGACACTTTCTTGGTCCTATGTTCAACCATTGCCGGAGGACATCGGCAGGTTCAAAGGCAATGTGAAGCTGAATGTAATGAAAGATAAACTTTCGGAGATTCATCCGGTCGACCTCGCCGACATCCTTGAAGAACTGGACCACGAACAGAGTCTGGCCGTTTTTGAAGAATTGGAAACGGAACATGCGTCCAATACCCTGGAGGAGATCGAACCGAGGGTACAGCGCGCCCTGATTTCTTCTATGGACAAGGAAAAAGTGGCAGATCTGATCGATGAGATGACCCCGGCGCAAGCTGCGGATGTCCTGTCAGTCCTGCCAGCACATGAAGCTGATGAAATCATGAAGCTGATGGAGCATGAGGAATCTGATAAGATCGAATCATTATTGGACAAGCAGGACAATACCATTGCCAATCTTACAACAAAAAACTATATCAGGTTCTTGCCGGACACGTCTGCAGCCCTCGTTATTGCAGCATATCGTAAAGTCTCTGAGGAAGCAGATGTGCTCGATTATCTTTATGTTGTTGACCATGACGACCGACTCCATGGTGTAGTCAATCTCCCTGAGCTACTAAGGGCCATCCCTGAGACACATCTAAAGGAGATCATGACCGCCGATGTCGTCAGCTTGAACCCCAATGACACCATTGCCGAGGTGTCGGAAGAGTTTTCGCGCTATGGGTTTCGCGCGATACCTGTGACAACTGGGGAGGATGTCATTATTGGGGTAGTTACTTACCGGGATGTTATGGGCCTCCAACACAGGTTGAAATAACTTGCATGGCCGTCTTCTCTGGAGCACCTGAAGGTCGATGAATAGAGGGAAAAATGACCACAGAAGACGGTTCATTTTGAATATTTGTTCAGGAAAGAAAGAATAGAAATACCGACCATCTTCAAGGGAGAATTGGCTTAAGACTTCTAATTTACCAGCAGTGTTTGGAGGGACGAAACAAACGTGACAAAACATCAGATAGACAATATTCGTATTGGTGAAACATTATTGAGCGAGTTCCTTATCCCCAGGAAGATTTCTATTGCCAAGCTTGCCAAAGGGACAGGAATCTCGCAAGATGATATCCACAGAATCATTCAGGGAGAGATGAGCATTGATGCTGACGCTGCCAAAGCGATAGGGGATTTCTTGGGAATTGACTCCGAATTGTTGATTAATGTGCATGACGCCAGTAAGTATGAGAAATAAAAAGTCTCGGACAGCTCCCGACTAGATTCAACAGAGCCATGAATCAACACTAAGACAGACTTCGGGAATAGAAAACAACTTCGCAGCCAGCTGCTTGAAAGAGGGATGGAGGTCAGCTTATGCCAACCAGGCACACGACGTGCGGATCTATATGGGCATGCTCAGGCATAAGCCGGGGGAAGACACCTCTCGCCCTCAATTTTCATCAACGAACCGGATTGGGTTACCGCCTGAGGGTAGAGGCAGAAGAGGAAGGGAAATGAAAACTTTACATCAATGATTGCCGCTCCTTCGATAAGTACAAACCAATAATGGAGATTTGGGAGAATATGAAAACAATCCGAAAAACAGTTTCACTCTTTTTTGGTATGTTATTGGCATGTTTCCTTTGCAGTGCATGTGCTTTCAACCAGTCATATATCCAGACCAAAGGTGCCGAGAAGGCGGAAATTACCGGTAATTATACTGTATTTCTTTACGGAGCACATCATTACAATGATATTGCAACAGTGGCTATCCTAGCGCCGACTGATGGTCTCTACAAGTTCGATA
>Ga0182021_10007010_pt1 | contig 13349 bp, 16 predicted proteins | sample 612E3MmetaG_FD_120493 | JGI IMG/M metagenome (GOLD analysis project Ga0182021, IMG submission 120493) | Permafrost microbial communities from Stordalen Mire, Sweden - 612E3M metaG (Illumina Assembly) | ecosystem: Environmental > Terrestrial > Soil > Wetlands > Permafrost | place: Sweden...
GAACTGGGTCCCACGCAGGCCATCGAGCAGACCACCATGCATCCGGCGTTTTACGATTGGCCGCTGTGGAGCGATCGCGTGGCACACGGTCTGGTGATCGCGGGCGCGACGCTGTGCATCCTGCTGTTCGGGTTGGTGGCCTTTCGCTTCCCCGATCTGCCCGATGTGATTCCGCTGCACTATAACATTGCCGGACTGGTCGATCGGCGCGGCGCGGCGACGCAGGCTTTTGTCTTGCCGCTCATCGGATTGCTGGCGCTCGGCGCGAACACGCTGCTGGGCGGATTGTTCTATCGGCGCGAGCAGATAGCGGCTTATCTGCTATGGGGTGGAGCGATCATTGTGCAGTTATTACTCTGGATCGGCACGGTCAATCTGCTGAAGATCTGAGATATGCCCCACCCCGACTATTACAAAGTTCTCGGCGTCAATCGCACCGCCAGCGAGCGCGATATCAAAATCGCGTATCGTCGCTTGGCGCGGCGCTATCATCCCGATCTCAATCCAAATAATCCGCGCGCCGAAGAAATCCTTAAGGCGATTAACGAAGCGCATGAGGTTTTGGGCGATCGCGTGCAGCGCCGCCAATACGATGCACAATGGGCGGATACATTGTACACAACGAGCACCGCCCCTCATGGGTATGCCACGCCCGCGCCGAATGATGTTCCGCCGCGTCCTGCGGCGCATACCAGCGCAAAAACCGCTTCAGATCCTGATCCTTTTTTCTATGTCCGTTCCTATCCCATGTCCCGTCCATATGACGGCCTGTCCTGGTTGTGGCTGGTGATGCTATTCGCAGGGTTGGGTTTCATGTACACCCTTTTCCAGCCGGCGGTCAAACCGGAGGTTACCCCTTCGATCTATAACCTATCACACCGTATCATCAACGAAAGCCTAAGCGGTCCGGCAACGCAGGTGCTGCTTCCTAAAAAGGACAACGCCGTGCAGGTCGATCATTTGCTTCCCGGCCAGAAAGTGATCATTCACTTTTCCGTGATGGCTGAAGCAGGGCAGGTTTACGTCGGGGTTAAGAACTTGCCTGCTGCGACCGATCGACAAGCGTCGTTCATCCAGGGACGCTGGGCCGTCATCAACCTCAACGATTACTATCAGACCCAGTTCGAAGTGCCGATCTCACAAGCGGGCGACTATGTGGTCTTTGCCGAGGTGCATGACTTTAAGGGCACCGTCTGGGTCAATGCCAATATCGTCCAGCCGTAGTTCGCTGACGAGAGGTTATCCCCGCAACAACATCCACAAGCCGGTCAACAGAGCGAAGATGAACGCGATGACGCTGAAGGCGGTTTGCCCCACAGCCAGTAGCATGATCGAACCGAGGAAGAACCCCATTGACACAATAGCCCACGGGATGCGATAAGCCGATCGGTTGAGGCGGGCCAGTTCGCGCAAGATGCGTTCGTTCTCGTTGACGGTGACGCGCAGATCGCCGCTCGCGATGAGATCGGCCATCCGATCGAGCTGGCGTGGCAGGCGCGCGATAGCCAGACCCGTCTGGGTGACCTGATCGAGCAGCTCGCGCCCCAACGTGCCGCTTTCGTCGGCAATCAGCTTCTGGGCAAACGGCGCCGCCGCTTCAAACACGTTGAAGTTCGGATCGATCTGTGTTGCCAGGCCGGATAGAATGCCCATGGCTCGTCCCAAAAACAAAATGTCCGCTGGAATCTGGAACGGGGCCTCGTAAATGAGCGAACGAAATTCTTTCAGGAAGTCGCGCATCTCGTTGACATCCAGGCTCTGAATGTCACTCATGCTGATGCCCCAGTAGCGCGCAAACACCTTCGTCGCCGCGCGTTCGATCTCGCGCCGATCGGCCGTAGGCAGCAACCAGCCCGCATCGTCGAGGGCTTTCACGACGCGTGGGGCATCGCGTGTCGCCACGCCCAGGAACATCTCGCGCAGCTGCGACCGGAGCTGCGTCGAGAGCGTGCCCACCATGCCAAAGTCCACCACGTTGATGGTAAAATCGCCGTCTTCATACGGCTGCACAAACATATTGCCCGGATGCGGATCGGCGTGGAAGAAGCCGTTGATGAACACCTGTTGCAAATAGAAATCGTAGAGTGTCAACGCGACTTCAGATGCCAGCACTCCTTGCGCCTGATACCCCGGCGCATCGCTCACTTTGACGGCGCCGATGTCTTCCATCGTCAGCACGCGGCGCGTGGTCAGTTCCCAGTGGACGCGGCTGATGCGGATCGTCTCCCAGTCTTTGAAGTCGCTTCTAAAGCGTTCGATGTTGCGGCCTTCAGCGAGGTAATCCAGTTCCATGTTCAGGGTGCGGCAGAACTCGTCGTACAGCGCGTCCACATCGGCGCGGCGGCGAATGGGTCCCCAGCGTTTGAGCCAGCGCACCGCCGTGCGCACCGCTTCCAGATCGACCGCGACCAGCACGTCGATGCCGGGCCGCTGCACTTTCACGATGGCCGGCTCGCCGCTCTTCAACACCACCCGATGGGCCTGGCCCAGCGAAGCGGCAGCCACCGGCATGGGCTCAATCGATCGGAAGATGTCGTCGAGCGGGCGGTTGAGTTCGCTTTCCAGCACGGCGCGGACATCGTCAAACGATTCGGCCGGTACTTCGTCTTGCAGGCTAGATAGCTCGTCGATGATCTCTTTGGGTAGAATGTCCACGCGGCTGGCAAAGAACTGGCCGAGTTTGATCATGACGCCGCCCAGCTCGATGGCCATGGCGCGGAAACGGCGGGCGTGATCGAGGTAGCGCTTTAACGCCGTCCGATTGGCCCACTGGCGCCCGCCGAGATTGCGGACGAGCACATCCCACCAGAAAGCCGAGACGAGGACGCGAAACCAAAAGAAGACAATACGATTGCGACGTTGGCGTAGTTGAGTGGGGCGTTTGGACATGGCAGCGGATAACCAACGGATAACCGGATAAGCGACCGCTCACAAGTATAGCGCATTTCACGACAAGACGGTATGGCGGATGATGGGTTACACACGATTCCAGTCCGCGCGAACCAGAAGCGAGCTTCAAGACTATCGGTCAGGGGTGGAGGTTGGGGTTATCATTTCCACGCGCAATAGGCATGAGCTGACCACCAGCGGAAAAGACGCTTTGTTCAGCAATGACTTTACCCATAGACTGCCGGATTCGGCAATATAGCGCTTTGCGGCAGCGCTGGTGTCAAGATAGAAGAGCTCCATCAGCATGACTCGCGTTCTGAGATAATGATCTCAGACAAAGGACCAGCTTTCGCCAGCACCTGCGCAATTCGCTCACGTTCAGCGGCGGAAACGTCCCGGGCCTGTTGTCGGACACTCTCTGGGATCTCAGCCAACAGTCCCGCCTGCCGCAGCGCCTCTCGCGCGCGCGCGAGCTCTTCAGCAGGCGTTAAGGTCTCCACCGCTTCAACTTGTACACGCACCCGCGTATGCTCCGGCAAAGCCAAAGGCTCCAACAAGCGCAGGTTACCTTGCTCGTAAATGGCGGTTGTCATTTGAACCATGGTGTTTCCTCCCTGATGAAGATTGTAGACACCGTTGAAGGTTCTGTCAACTTCCCGGCACGCTGATGCTAACGCGCGTCCCTCCCCCCGATCGATCCTCCACGCTCAACGTGCCGCCGATGACGGCCAGCATCGTCGTGTGAAAACGCAAGCCGCTGCCCGCTTCGTTAGTCGCCTGATCGATCGGGCGGCCCACGCCGTCGTCCTCGATGATCAGTTTCAACCCCGCTTGGTTGCGCAGCGCGACCTCGAGATGCAGCGGACGATGCGCGTCGCCGCCTCGACCGTGCTTGGCCGCATTGCGCATGGCTTCCTGCGCCGCGTAGAAGATCACTTCAGTGGCGAATAAGGGCAGACGCTTGGCCTGTTCAATCGCGGCCGGCTCGGCCTGCCAAGCGATGTGATCGAAGCTGTCGCGGAAGTCGTGTTCGAGCGCGCTCTGCACGGCGGCGGCCAGCCCTTCGCTTTCCAGGCGCGTGGGCACAGCGTTACTCATCTCGCGCACCAAAGCCGAGATGCGCCGATGCGCTTGCGTCAACGAAGTGATCGCTTCGTCGATGCGTTGCGCGCCATCCACTGTCGAAGCCGAATCCCGCCCTACACTTCGCAGAGATTCGACCTTCAACAAGGCCAGATGAATTTGCGGCAGCACGTCGTCGTGCAAAATGCGTTTGTGCTGCGCGCTTAACACCTGCACTTGTGCGATGCGCTGCTGCAGCAGATTCACCGCCACACGCGCCAACTGTTCGCCGGCCAACGCATCGAGAATGCGTTCGGCGCAGGCCGCCGCCACCTGCAATTCCTGCACATTGTACTCGTTACCATCGAGCTTGGGCCCCAGAATCAGCCGCCCGATCGCGCCGCGTGAATCCGAGAGCGGATAAGCCCAACGATCGCCGTCGAGGCGCGACCAGTCGATCGAGTTGGAGAGGGACGTTTGAAGCAGCGTTTCCTGGTCGAGCGGCCAGTGATAATCGATCCGCTGCCGTTCGTGCTGCCCGCCGATCGACCCATCAAACAACAGACAGGCATGATCGGCACGCAGGGCATCGCGGCACAGCGCCGTGAAAAGTTCGCGCGACTCTTGTTCGCTGTCGACATCGCTCGTCAGCAAGCGCTCGTGCAAATGCAGGCTGGTCACGAAGGGATTCAAGCGCCGCATGAATTCTTCATGCTCCACGTACTGCCGCCAGTTAAACAACGCATAGGCCATGACGGCGAGGATCACGGTCAGCAACACGCTGTAGATGGGACGGATATTCAAGTTGTAGAGCAGCGCCACGAACAGCGAGCCGATAATGGCCACGCCGACGACGTTGCGCCAACGGGCAAACAGCCCGGACCCCGCTTGCAGCCGTTCGGTCAAGACGCTGTTGGACAGGACGGCTCGCCCCAGGAAAATCACAGCCAGGCCGATGAAGCCCGCCACCAGCTCGTCGGCAAAGTAGAGCTCGCGCAGCTCGTTCTCGCCGATGGTGTACACCGGAATGGCGCGCGGCACGATGAGATAAGCGGTAAAGGCAAAGGCCACCACAGCTATGGTCAACATCATGGCGGCGGCGATCAGCCACGGGCGCGCACGGCGGAAGGGATCGCGCCACAGGGCCTTGCGGGTGCGCGGCCGCCGCAGCGCTATCAGGGGCAGCACGAAACACAGGAACAGATAAGGCACGTACAGCCAGGCGATGACGGGCGCCAGCGCGGGAGCCAGCACGAATTCCAGGAAGGTCGGCAGTGGGAAGATCAGGAACAGCGATAAGACCATGAAGAACATCGCAGCGGTCAGGATGCGCCGTACCCAGCGGCCGGTGGCCGGATCACCGGAGTAATAAAAGATCGCCAGACCCCAGAAGTAAGGGGCCACCACCAACACGAACCACATGACGCGCCAAACGATGTTGACGCCCCCGCCAAAGAAATCGACGGTGTGGGCGATGAGCAGCGTGTGTCCCATGAAGAACAGCGCGCCCAGCAGCAGACCCACGCCGCCCGCGATGGTGGCCGGCTTGCGTCGATTGCCCGTCAGCAGAACGGTGAGGCCCAGCCACAACAGCAGCACCGTATTAAACAGCGACACGGCCTGCGCGCCGACAAAGATGGCAATATCAATCCAATGGGACATAGGCAATTAACAATGATCAATGATCAATTAACAATGATCAATGCGCCAATGACATGGCGCGCGTTGAGCGTCGCACCAGACGATAGGCAAACAACAACGGAATGATCCCGATCACGCCGAACGAACAATCGAGCAGCTGCCACAGAAACGGCAGGTTGCGCACCGTCCCGAAGATCAGCGCCGCGGGAATGACGAGCAGGCAGACGATCATCCCGAATTCAATCACCCACACGTTGCGAATCGGATCGCGCAGCGGGCCGATGAACGCGACGGCGATGGCGATGTGCGCGAAAGCCAGCCAATCGGTGCCGACAACGATGAACGAATAGGTTTGATACGTTGCCGTCAAGCCAGCGTGCACGTAGATCAGCCAATCGATCAATCCCGGCGCGATGTCATGCAGCCACGGCGTATTGTCGATGATGTTCTTGATCTGATCGATCTCCCACTGGATGGGAATGGCCGTCAGACCGCTGATGATCAGTCCGCTCATGAAGAGAAGCAGCCACAACCGCACTTGCTTTAATTGTTTGGGAGGCATCGTCTCTACCATCGCTTTAACTCAACGGCCAGTAGTTGCGACTTCAGTCGCTTTTTGACCGCAAACCACGACTGAAGTCGTTACTACGAAGCCATAATGAGAATCGCTGCAACACCTACTCGCTAAAACAACGGCAGCCACTTCCCCTGCGCATCGCGCACGCGCGGCGTGCCGTCGTCGTCCCAGATGATCATGCGGCCCGTGTTGAAAATCAGCGTCACTCTGGCGCGCGCCGTCTTTTCATCCTCGGTGGAATTGTCCAATCCCCACGCGGCATAGATCTGTCCGTTGGTGCGGCTCACCGCGCGCCGATCGCGGAAGCCCAGGCGGTTGGCGATCTGCTCATTGGTCATGCCCTGCGCCAGCAGCTTCACCACGTCGCGCTCGTTCGGCTCCAGCAGAGCGAGCGGCGCGTCTTCATCTTTTAAACGCACGGCCTGCACCCGCTGTTCAATATCGGGATCGATGAAACTGCGCCCGGCCATGGCATCGCGCAGCAGCGGCACCACCATCGCCGGTAGCAGGTAGTTGCTCTTGCGGACGTAGGCGTAGTGCGTCAGAATGCCGGACGCGAGAAAATCGCGATAGAAGCGTTCGTCGTCTTGAATGGAATAGAAGACCACCGGCAAGCGCGGGACTTCACGCCGGATGGCGATGGCCGCTTGCACGCCGTTCATCACGCCGGCCAATTGCACATCCATCAGGATCACATCCGGCGGAGTATCCAACGCCAACCCGATCGCGTCTTCACCCCGATCGGTTTCTGCCACGATCGTGACCTTGCCGGTATCTTCCAGACCGGATTTCATCGCGGCGCGCAGGGAAACATTGTCTTCGACGAGAAGCAAACGAATGATAGATGGCATTTACGTTTTACGCTTTACGTTTTGCATTTCATGTAGTGACATTATCAAGTCAACCTCAAGCAGTGTCAAGCACTCAGGTGCGGCGTGTCATGCGGCCCGTAGGAAAACCGTGCCTGAAGCGTAGTGTGATCGTCATGCAAGGGCACCTCAGCCGGATGGGGCGCACTTCGTCAAGCACTCAAGTGCATCAACAGCGGCACGCAAAGCCTTCGTTTTGCGCCACATTTCCGGTAGGATGGAAGCAAGCTAGCGACGGAGGTACATCAATGAACGCGTGGCTCCTTATCCTGTTCGCCATTCTGATCTTCGCGCCGAAAAGCTCGTCCAGTCAATCCAGCCGTTTCGACTTCCGCGCGCTGGCGCTGCTACTGTGTGTCATCGCCATCGTCGCGCAGGTCTAGCGCAGATCAGCTAACCAGAGAGGCAAAGGCTTGTCGCAAACGGTGATTCTGCTTATCGGACTTGGGCTTTCGGCCGTCTTGCTCTATCTGGGTTTTGCGCCACAGGCTCCGCGCTGGCGCTTCAGCCTGGGACTCCTCGGCGCAGGATTCGCCGGTGCCGTGTGGTGGCGAGCTGGAACACTCGGTCCGCTCACTAAGGCTGAGCTCAGCAATATCTTGCTTAGCATCGATCCCTATAATGGGGTAGGCATTCCGAGCTGGGCCGATCCCAGAATCTGGCTCAGCATTCCACTATTGCTCGCAACAGCCCTCATCGCCGTGGCGCTGTTCAAATCACTGCAAGGCCGACGCAGGTTCGCCGCGTTAGGGCTGGGGATTCTGCTGCCCTTGACGATCGGGCTGTTCGTCTTCAACGCGCCTAGCAATCAACTACGAACGTATGTGGAGCAGCGGAAAGATACCCGACAGAACACTCTCGATCAGAACCGGGCGCTGTGGCAGGCCAACCATCCCGCCCGTTATCGTTTCACCATCCAGACTATCCTGTTTTGCGTGCCCGGCCACTGCCCGGCGGATGAGACTGTCACCGTCACAGAGGGAAATGCGCCTAGCTGGACGGTTGAGACACTCTTTGGCAGGATTCAAAAGGCCATCGATCGGGGGTATTACACGGTGGAGGTTACTTATCATCCCCAGCTGGGCTACCCTACGGATATTCGCACGGATCCCAATCCATTGATGACCGATCAGTCAATTCACCTGATCATCACAGACTTCCAGATTCTCCCGTAAGCCGGACTATCACAACACGCACCCGAAACGAGATACATGCTTGACCAAACTTCTACTCCCGATCGATTTGGCGCAGCGTCAAAGTCCCGCATCGCGCTGACTGTTCTTGGTGCCGCGCTGCTCCTCGGGGTGGTGGGCGACGTACTGCTGCGGCCCATGCCGTGGGGCATCAATATGCTGCTATGGATCGCCGCGTTGGCGCTCGGCATCGTCGCGCTGGCGCAGTGGAACAACCTCCAGCTGACCGGCGGAGGGCGCTGGCTGATCGGGCCGGCGTTGATCTTCGCCGCGCTGTTCGCGCTGCGCGATTCGATCATGCTCAACTCCGCCAACCTGCTGGCGATTCTGATCTGCCTCGCGCTGATCGCCTATCGGGCGCTGCGGGGCCGCATTCGCGTGGCGACGCTGACGGAGTACACCCGGGGAACGGCGCTGGCGAGTGCGTTCGGCTTGTTCGGCGCCTTCGTGCTGGTGTTTGACGACATCAAGTGGGGGTCGATCAAGATCGGCGGACAATCAAGGCATGTAGCCGCAGTGGGCACCGGCGTGCTCATCGCCGTGCCAATGCTGTTGGTCTTTGGCAGTCTGCTCACGTCCGCCGATGCCGTGTTCCAGAAACTGATCGACGATCTCTTCAATTGGGATGTGTACGAGATCATCTCGCACACATTCTGGATCGGCTGCTGGGCCTGGATTGTTGGCGGGTTCTTGCGGATGACGTTCCTGTTCAAAGAAAGCCAGGCCAAACCGTCAACCTACAAAGGCGCGTTGGGCGCGGTCGAGGTGAGCATCGTGCTCGGTTCGCTCGGCGCGCTGTTCTTCGGTTTCGTCGTGGTGCAGGCGCGCTATCTCTTCGGCGGAGCGGAAGCGCTGCGCTCGCTGATCAAGTTGTCGTTTGCCGAATACGCGCGGCGCGGCTTCTTTGAACTGGTAACGGTCGCCGCGCTGGTGCTGCCGTTTCTGTTGTTCTTGCACTGGCTGATGAAGAAAGATGATCCGCGCAGCGCACGCCTCTTCCGCTATCTGTCCGGCGGCGTGATCGGGCTGTTGTTCGTCATCATGTTCTCGGCGTTGTATCGTATGCGGCTGTACCAGATCGAATTCGGACTGACGGAACTGCGCTTGTACACTACCGCGTTCATGGGCTGGCTGGCGATCGTCCTCGTGTGGTTCATGCTGACCGTGCCGCGCGGCAAGTCCGATCGGTTTGCGTTCGGCGCGTTGGCTTCGGCGCTGGCGGTGCTGCTGGCGTTGAACATTCTGAATCCCGATGACCTCATCGTGCGCGTGAATGCGGGCCGTGTCGACGCGGCCAACGGCTTCGACGCGAGTTACGTGGTGGGCCTCAGCGCCGATGCCGTGCCCGCCCTCATTACGACGTTGCCCGCTATGAAGGAGTATGATCGCTGCACGACGGCCGCGCAGATCGTGCAGCGCTGGTCGCCCACCACGGGTGGGACGCCGCCGCAGCACTTCGATGCATTAACCTGGAATTGGGATCGATGGCAGGCGTGGCAAGCCGTGAATGCGAATTGGGCCTATTTGCAGAGTGTGGCCTGTCCGCAACATGACAGCCGAATGGATTAGAATGAAGAGTGATGAGTGATGAGTGATGAGTGAAATCAGGTGGAGCAGATGAAAACAATGACTCCGCTGAAAAACTGCTCAAAGCCCCGTCCTCGGGGCGGATTTGAACGTGGAATACGCCGCCGAGGACGGCGGCTAGAGCCAATACTGTTTAGTTTAGCCGTAGCATCGGGCCTCGTGCCCACCCACAAGGGGCTAAACTACGCTTATCTAAACAGCTCGACTTTTGCAGCACTTTAACACCCGGATAGTCCAAAGCAGAGATTAAGCAGTATAATGTCTCTGAGCAACTTTTGGCATCCACCTCCAACGCCATCGCTGCTCCGTGGAAGCCCTGCTGAAGAAAGTAAGGCCGAAGAGCCAGTCAGGATCAACTACGGGATTTCCAGGCCCTGTGAATATAGGGTTTTGGTCGCCATAGGTTCCAGTTTCCTGCAAGTGCTCACCAGGCCATGACTTTCAGATCAACTTCAACGGCAACTCAAGACACAACTTGAGAGTGGCGTATTTATCTAGCGTTGGACAACTAACCCTACTTGCGTTTCAATGAGTAAGGGAAAGTTGAGTGTTGCCCAAGCACAGAAAAAACGCGCCCAAATTGGCTGCTTGCGGCCCCCTTTGGGCCTTTGTTTTTAAGGTGCAAAAGTCGAGTAAACAGTATTGCGGCTAGAGCCTTTTTGCAATAGTGTCAAACAATGATATTGGCTAGAAATCGTCGAATGGTGATGGATGTGGTGTGTGTGATTGTAGCGTTGATTGGCGGATTCGTGGCGGGAGCGGTTGACTTCAACAACAACGAGCCGCAGGCTGCCGTGATAGTCATCATCGCGTTTGCGGGCTTACTGGGTTTCGCACAACCGAGGAAGGCCTGGCGCTAGGCCGTCATCGTCGGGCTTGGCGTTCCGATCGTGTACCTGATCGCCACGGCCTTCGGCTATCAACCGAAAAGTCTGCCGGAGCCTGGCTGGTATGCGTCGCTAATCGCATTGATTCCCGCGTTCTTCAGCACGTATTGCGGAGTATTACTGCGAATGGCGATTTCGACGGAGTAACTTGCCATGTCGCCACACGACGCTTATCGACTGCGCTTATTGGTAATTGTCATAGCCTTATTAGGACTTGTCGTCACAGTCTCGATTAGCGTGCTCATCGGACAATATGCGCCAGCTGCTCCCGTACAATCAGAGATTGCTGCTGAAATAACCGACCGCGACATATTGGAAGGAAATACCGAACTCAAAATCCCCACTAACGCGACTGATATCCACGGCTATGTGGATGGATTCCGGGACGTGACGACTCTACTGCGCTTCACAATGCCTGCATATGATCTTGATTCATTTCTCAAGCAGACTTCCTGCGCGCTACCGTTGAAAACCGACAGTAGCCGGTCCGTTTGGTCGCAGAACTCACCAATACACAAATGGTGGCGACCCGGAGACGCACAGCGCTTCGCCGTCTGTATCGGCTCAACCCCGCAGCTGGGTCGCCGCCTATTCTTCGACATGACACAGCCGGATCAGTACATTGTCTATGTAGTTGCATCAACAAGATAGTCGGCGATACCCCCCGACCACACGGACGAACAACCGCACGGACGCGGTTTGATAGGCAGCTTCTGTGATCACAAAGGCGAGGCTACACTGTGCGGCCTCGCCTTCACCGTAAATATTATCACTCATTGTTGTGCGCTTCAATAAATCCAATGGAGCAACAGGTAGTACACCCCCACGCCCACGAGCACGCCGAGGATCAGATGAATCAGTCCGGGCAGGTTACGCAGCATCCCGCGGAACATGAAGTACATGATGAGACCCGCGAAGAAGGCAACGAAGTACATTATCGCCGGTGAAGTGGCTAAGGCTTGTCGCAAAGTGGGAACGATCATGTGGCACCTCCTGAGTGATTGAGTGAATCAACGCCGCACGGGTTCAACGCACCAGCATAAACCGCAGCAACACCCCAATCGCGATGATGACGACCACGGCCACCGCTAGCCGTGCCAGACAACCGGAACTCGCTAACAAAATGCGGGCCGCCAAGAACGCAATGACGCCGATGATGAAGGTCGCCACTACCGCCAGCACGGGGTTGGCGTCGATAAATTGTTGCAAACCGGGCACGTAGCTCCTTGTCATTCCAGCTGTTCGGCCATCATATCGACGAGATCGGCGCGGCTGACAATGCCGATCAGCTTTTCGTTTTCATCCACCACCGGCACGGGATTGAAGCGATGCTTGACCATCAACTCTGCCAAGTCTTCCACCGACGCGTCCGGGCCAATCGTTTCCACCTTCTCCGTCATGAGATCGGCCGCCTCGGTGCCCAGCATGTGGCGCAAACGTTCCCTGGCATGGCCGGGCCGTTCCAGCGGAATACGCCCCCAGTCCAGCACCTCGATAAAGCGCGGCAGATCCAAGCGCGTATTGCGCACGATCAAATCGAGTTCGGTGATGATGCCGATGACGTGATTGTCGTCATCCACCACCGGCACACCGCTGATGTCGTGCCCGCCCATCAACTTCGCCACTTCGTTGACCGAGGTATTGCGTTTCACGGTCATCACCTCTTTGGTCATGATCTCGCTGACTTTCATACGCCCGCTCCTTTGTTCCGCATCCTTCGACTGCGTTCTGCGAAACACCTGCAGAACTCCGCTCAGGACGCTTGATTGACGATCCGCCCGCGTTTGATGACGGTGCGGACAAGATTAGTGCCATAGCGATAGCCGATCTGCCGATAATCCGGCGTGTCCATGATCAGCACATCGGCTTGCTTGCCGATCTCTAACGACCCGATCGATCCACCGCGCCCGATCGCATACGCCGCGTTGATGGTCGCCGCGGCCAGAGCTTGCGCCTGCGTGAGTTTCAAATAGCGGCAGGCCAGCGCGCTGATCATTTGCATGCTCTCGTTCCACGTTGTGCCGGGATTGATGTCGGTCGCCAGGGCGAGCGCTCCGCCTGCGGCGAGGATGGCTCTGGCTGGGGTGTAATCGCGCTGCGCCAGCCCGAACGGTGTGCCGGGCAAGCTCACCGCGATGGTGTCACTCCGGCCCAACAATTCGATCTCATCCGGCGGTGTGGTGACCACATGATCGACGCTGATCGCACCTAACTCCACGCCCAGCCGCGTGCCACCCAGCGGCTCGAACTCGTCCACGTGAATCTTCAACCCGAAGCCGAGTTCTTTGGCCCGCACCAGAATGCGCCGCGACTGAGTCAGCGTGAAAGCGCCGTCTTCGCAAAACACATCGACAAAGAAGGATGCAGGATGCAGGATGCGAGATGCAATAGCCGGCAGCATTTCGTTGACCACCAGATCGGTGTACGCGTCCTCGCGGCCCTGGTATTCGGTCGGGATGGCATGCGCGCCGAGAAACGTGGGCACCAGGTCGATCGGATGTTCCGCGTCCAACCGCTCGATCGCGGCGAGCATCTTCAATTCGGCCTGCGTCTCCAGACCATAACCGGTCTTTGCTTCAGCCGTGGTCGTGCCGTGCTGCAACATCCGATCGAGTCGCGCGCGAGTCTGCGCCACTAATTCGTC
>Ga0182021_10007012_pt1 | contig 13348 bp, 5 predicted proteins | sample 612E3MmetaG_FD_120493 | JGI IMG/M metagenome (GOLD analysis project Ga0182021, IMG submission 120493) | Permafrost microbial communities from Stordalen Mire, Sweden - 612E3M metaG (Illumina Assembly) | ecosystem: Environmental > Terrestrial > Soil > Wetlands > Permafrost | place: Sweden...
GGTGGGATGCACGCCGTCAAAATAGGCGATGCCAAAATGGCCGGTTACGTTCCCAAGAGAGGGATTATCATTGGGGACAAGGACACGCGTGCCCTTTTCCGCGCCGGTGACTCCGTCGACCGCAACGATGTACGCGTCTGTGTCATTTGGCGCCTTCAGTGTCGTGCCATCCCCGAAGATGGTACCGTTGGCCGCTTTGACTAGGAATTCGCCTTTGCCGTCGCTGTCTATATCAAACACGGCTTCATTGTCGGAATGGCCAAAACCGACGTTGGCCGGACCGGGATTGGAATTACTCGTATTCGTGCTGTTGGGGCCCATGTCGATGCGCCACATGAACGTACCGTCTCTCTTGTATGCATCGATATACTGGGAGATGTTTACCGCCTGCCGGTCCACGACATATTCGTATTCGCCATCCCCGTCGAGATCGCCGATACAGCCAAACTTGACATTCCTGCCGGGTGCGTCTTTGAGCGGGATCTCAAGGTAGCCTTTGGGCAGAAGCATGGCCTTTGTCCCAGTCGCTTCCTCGACGCCCCCGACCACAGCTTTCAGGGTGTAGTCGTCGGTGCCGCCGGCGGTGTCCTGATAGTTGGTTGAGGTGGTGATCGGCGTGGCATTGAGTTTTGTCGTGCCCTTGTACACGTTGAAGGCGACATCCGTGCCCTGTTCCGTGCCGTAGAGCCGCCACGACAGCAGATTTCCGGTTCCTCCCCCAACCGCCACAAAACCCCGGCCGAGCTTCTCCATGATCCGCTGCCCATGGGCAGGCATAGCCAGAAGGCCAAGGGCCAAGAGAACGAAAGCCGAAAGAGTTCGATGTCGCATCATGCCGCTCCTTTCACGTTGGGACGCGCCGCCTTGCGCCGGTGCGCGGTGGGACGAGTCAACGCGCACTGCACAACAGAAACTGCTTGTACAAGGGGGGGGGACCCACCGAATCGGGTTTCTTTTTCTTGGCCCTTCGCCGTTCGGTTGTAGGGGACGGGTGGAGGCGAAACGTGGCGGCGATCCTCACCGGCACCCGTCCGCCTGTCGGCGTTTGTGACAGCGTGGACACTTCGCACATCCAATCGGATGTGCGGGACTATTCCCATCCGAGCCCGTCCCCGGGCAGCCGGCCCGCAATATCTGCGGCGCACAACCCTGGCCTCTTTGAGGCCGAGCTTCGGGCCGCGCGGGGCGACTTCGGAGTGAAGGCACGAGAATATCGAGGAGAACCCATGACCATCAATTGTGTTCAGATCCAGTGGAGTCGGGCGTTCGTCCTGTCCGCAACCGTCGCGCTGGCGGCATGCTCATCAAGCTCTTCGACCACGAACAAGCCTGGAGGGACCTTGGGCGGAATCGGGGGCACGACTTCGCCGAGTTCGGGCGGAAACACCGCTCGCCTTGACGCTGCTGTCGCGAGCACGGGGGGGGCTACGGTCAGCAACGGGGGATCGACAACCAGCAGCAACCCGGGTGTCGATGCTGCGCAGCCAGACAGTCCAGCGACGGGCGGAACCGGGGGCGGCGCCAGCGCAGCAGACGGCGCTGCCGGCCAGTCAGGCGGCGATGCGCCGGCAGCCGGCGGCACCCAGACCGACGCCGCCATTGCGGACGGGCAGAGCAACTTGCAAGCGGATGTCGGCCCCCTCGGCGAGCTAGGGACCGACAGAGACGGCAGCGGGGGTGGCGATGCCGGAGCCACGAACGACAACCGACCTCCCGAAAGCACGGATGCCCCCCTGTTGGCCGATCTCTCAGGTTCGGGCGACGTCGCAGGTCCAGCCTCCATTGACAGCGGCGCCAATGTCTTTGTCCGACCTGCTGACGGAACCGGGACGGTCTTCCTCTCCTCGTGGTCCGACCCAAACGGAAGCGACTACGACGAATATGTCTACGACGACTTCACTCCGGCGGCGGACGACAACATCTCCCAAGTGCTCTGGCGCGGAGCATATATAAACAATCAACTCTACACGGCGGCGGTTTCGCACTTCACGATCACGTTCTACGAATCGATCGCCGGGGGGTCCCAGCCCCGCGTCAACAATCCCCAACTGCCCCAGACCTCTCTCGCCTTCTATGATACCAACGGAAACGCCGGGGAAGCCGCGGCGGGAAACCTCAGCGGGAAGACGATGTACGACTACCAGTATTCTCTTCCGACGCCGTTTCATGTTGTCGCGGGAACGAAATACTGGATCAGGATAGAATCCTCACAAATCGGCATCCCCGACTGGGGCATCGCCCAGGGCACGGGAGGCGACAGCACTCATTTCATGTTCGATACCGGCGCGGCGCGCTTCTCCACTGTCGCGGGGGATGTCGCCTTTACGCTCCGCTGAGGGATCCGGGCCGGAGTGCCGGCAGCGCCGCCGGCGCAGTCGTTGCAGCAAGAAGGCGGCACCCAGCAAGGCAAAGGGCAGCCTGGGCGTGCTTGGGGCGCGGTGGCCCATATCACAGTCGCAGCCCGACTGGCCCAGCCGCGCAGTGGTGCCCGCGTCGGACGAGAGCGAATTTCCTCTGCCATCGGCGCTGGCGGAGTCGGGCTCCGGCAAATCCCGGCTGCCATCGGGACGGCCGCCGTCGGGACCTCCGCCCGCGCCACCCGTGCCACTGCCTCCACCTGCGCCGCTGCTGAGACCACCGCCCGCGCCACCCGCCCCGCCTGAAACCATGCCACCTGAACCACCTGTTCCTCCAAACATGGTGGTGCCGCCCGTGCCGCTGCCGCCGACACCGCTCGCGCCACCCCGTCCACCCGCGCCGCCCGAGAGCAGGCCACCTGCACCAGCCGCACCGCCCGCGCCGCCCGCGATCGTACCACCGAACCCAACTGCGCCGCTTGTGATTGTTCCACCGGAGCCACTTGCACCACCACGTCCGCTCGTTCCACCTGCGGCGGTGCCACCGAAGCCCCCCGCGCCACCCGTGCCGTCGTCGGGAGCATTGGGGTCAATACACAGGCCGGCGCCGTCGCAGACCTCAGTCGACCCACAGGGCGTTCCCCACTGCGGATAGTCGCAGGCGCCTGCGCCGTTGCAAGTCGAGCGACAAGAAGGGTGGCCGCGGCCACATTCGTTCTCCGGATCGCTGCCCACGGCATAGCCAGAGCACTTGCCGGCGAGATTGGCCTGGTTACAAGACACACACTTGCCGTCGCAGGCGCTCTCACAGCACACTCCATCCACGCAGAAGCCAGAAGCACATGCAGTCGCGCTCGAACAAGTGACGCCGTTCTTGCTCTTGCAACTCCCGCTGCCGTCGCACGCCTGTCCATTTGAACAACTACCTGGAACTTCGGTGCCCGCGGCCGCCTGCAGGCAGGTGCCTTCATGGCCAGCGACACTGCACGATTGACAGGCGCCCGAGCAGGCCGCGACAGCGCAGCACACTCCCTCCACGCAGAAGCCGGATGCGCAGGTCGACGCCGTGACAGCGCTGCAACCCTCGCCGTTGCCGAGATTCGCCACTTTGTACTCCCAGGTCTGGCTCACGCCCGCCTTTGCCAAATCGCTCGGCGACAAGTTCAGGTTCGCTAAATCGCCGGGCAGGCTGCCACCGAAAAGCACCATCACCCCGCGCTGGCTGTCAAAAACCATGGTCGGCGCAGTGGCCATGCTCGGGCCAATGGGCAGGTTGCGCAGGTACCAGGTTGCGTTCTTGGCATCCAGCTCCCAGGTCTTGAGGCTGGCCGTGGTCCCCGTCGAGGCCGTCGCGTTGGTGGCCGTGACCTGCCGACGGCGTAGGCTGTCGTAGGCAAATACAGGGAAAGGCGGGGAGACATCCCCACCATTGGAATCTTTGCCAAAATCGACAAAGTCACCACTGTCTTGAAATGCCCAACCAGCGGTGACGGGATCCCACAGCCAGAAGACGCTATTGCTCTTGGTGGCGTCCCAGAGACTTGCGCCGCCAAAGACAAATATCTTGTGCAGGCCCTCGTCGAAGGTCAGGACCGGACCGACGCTGTGCGAGCCCGGCAGGGACACATACCACGCGCTCGGGGCCGCGACCGAGAGGGGGACGGGCGTGCGGTTGGTCCAAGTCACTTTGCTACCGTCCCACTCCCAGACTGCGTTGTTTGCGTCGGCGAACAATAGCACCTTTGCCCGCCCCATATCGGTGACCATGCCGTGACCGAAAACATTGTCTGGGCTCAACCCGGGGTGAAGCTGGGTCCACTGGCGGGTTCCGCTCTGCCATTCCCAGGTGTCATCGAGCCCCGTCGTATCGCTGGTCACATACTGCTCGCCCGTGCCGCCGAACAATATGAGAGACTTGCGGGCCGGGTCGTAGGCCATCGCTGTGTTCCCGCGGGCTGAGGGTCGCACAGCGCTGCTGATCTGGGACCACACGCTCCCGTCCCACTCCCACAGGTCATCGAGCATCTGGGCCGTGCTGTCCTGACCGCCGAACACGTAGGTCTTGCCCGTGGCAGGGTTGAAGGCCATGGCGTGCCGATAGCGTCCGCTGGGCGCATTCCGGGGCGCCGTGCGGTTGCTGAAGGCTGCCGTGGCAGGGTCGAGTTCCCACAGCTCCGCCGAGGCCAGCATCAGCGTCCCCGTGTCGGAGAAGCCGAGCAAGCCCGCCACCAGGTCAAGACGGGTCCGCCCGGGGTCGGTGACGAGCGAGGCGTACATGCGCCCTGAAGGCAGATTCGCCTCGCTACCGGTGAGGCGCTGGGTCCACGCCCCGGTGCTCGGATCCCAGTCCCAAACGTCGGCAAGACCGTTGCCTTGGGGCCAGCTATTGCCATTGTCAGTGTCCCAACCGCCCACCAACACGGTGAGGCCGCGCCCGGGGTCGTACGCCATAGCATGGCCGTGGCGCTGGCTCGGCGTGTTCCCAGTGGTCGTGCGCTCAGTCCAAATCGACTGGGCTGGATCCCATTCCCAGGTGTCGTTCATCGAGATGCCGCCCCCGGAAGCCTGCTCTTTCTGCATTCCGCCGAACAAGACAGCGCGGCTGCGCTTGCTGTCCCAGACCAGGGCGGCGTCGTATCGCGCACTGGGCGCGGCAGCGGGCGCAAATTGAGCCCACGCACCCGTAGTGGAATCCCACTCCCAGGTCTCGCCAAACGCGAGCGAGACGCTGATTCCGTCGTACCTCTCGGGGGCGACGAGACCGCCGCCAAAGAGCAAGACCTTGCTGGTGGATTTCTCGAACACCATGCTGTGCTGACTGCGGCCGAGTGGCGCCAGGCCGGATTGGGTGCGATCGGTGAAGGCGCCAGTCGCAGGATCCCATTCCCAGGTGTCAGCGAGATCGAAGTTGGTTGTCGAACGCCCACCAAAGATGATGAACTTGTTGCGAGCCGAATCGAAAACCATGCCCGCGCCCGAGCGCGCAGTCGGCTTGTTGCCTGAAGGGGTGCGGTTGGTCCAGGTGCTGGCCGCGGGCTCCCACTCCCACAGATCCTGCAGCGCCTCTGGGTAGGGGTCGAGGCTCACGCCGGAAAGTCCGCCAAACATGACCAGCACCTTGCGGGTCTCGTCAAAGGCAGCCGACTGCAGGTAGCGCGGCGCCGGACTTGGCGGCGGGGGAACGTCGATGCGGGTCCAGACGGCAGACTCCGTCGCGGGCACGGTGCCGAGCGCCGCACGGGAGGACTCAAGCCGAGGGTCTTTGCCTGGATTGGTCTCCGAACAGGTGGCGAGCAGGAGGAGAGAAGCCAGAGCTTGCCGGGGAAACCCCCGCCGCCCAAAATAGCGGGACCGATGCCGGCGCAGGCGCCGCAACAACAGCGCGACACCGAGCAGGGCGAAGGGAAGTCCGGACCTGGTCGCAGGAGTCTGGCCCAGATCACAGTCGCAACCCGAATGGCCCAGTCCCGCTGTCCGGCCTGCGTCGGACAGGCTCGCATCTCTGGCAAGACCGGTACTATGCGCGTCGGGTACGCTCGCATCCATAATACCACCGGTGCTTCCCGCATCGGGCAGGCTCGCATCTCTTGCACCACCGGTCCCTTCTGCATCGGGCAGGCTCGCATTTCGTGCATCGCCGGTGCTTCCTGCATCGGGCGGGAGCGCGTCTCTTCCTCCATCTCGACTACTGCTGCCGCCACCCGCGCCGCTGCCTCCGCCGCCACCCAGGCTGCCTCGTGCGCCGCCTGAAACCACGCCACCCGCTCGACCGGCGTCGCCGGCGCCGCCGCGTCCACTCGCACCTCCCGCACCACCAGCACCGCCGCTGCCGCCGATGCCTCCCGCGCCACCAATGCCGCCGATGCCGCCAGTGCCACCCGCGCCGCTGTCGCGGTTGTCGCTCGGACCGCAGGCTAGCGGATCAGGGACAATGCATGCGCCGGCGCCGTCACAGATCTGGCAAGACCCGCAGACGATTCCCCTTTGCGGCGAATCGCACGTGCCGGCGCCGTTGCAGGTCGAGCGGCAGATCCCGCTGCCCGAACCGCATTCGCTCTCTGGATCGCTGCCCCCGGCGTAGGCAGAACACTTTCCCGCGCGACTGGCCTGGTTGCACGAAACGCACCTGCCGTCGCAGGCGCTCTCGCAGCACACACCGTCCACGCAGAACCCCGAGGCGCAGACGCTGGCGCTCGAACAGGCAACACCGTTCCTATTCTTGCAACTGCCACTGCCGTCGCATGCCTGTCCGTCAGCGCAGCTACCGGGAATATCCGTGCCGGCGGCCGCGCTTGTGCACGTGCCTTCGTGACCGGCGACGGCGCAGGATTGGCAAGGTCCTGAACAGGACGCAGTTGAACAACAGACACCCTCCACGCAGAAGCCGGATGCGCAAGTCGATGCCGTGGCAGCCGTGCACCCCTCGCCGCCGCCCAGATTCGTAACCTCGTATTCCCATGTGTTGTTCCCACTACCGCTGTCGCCAAAGAGCACCACCACGCCGCGCCGGCTGTCAAAGGCCATTACTCCGTTGAGAACCGGACCTATTCCCGGTGACAGAGCCCGCTGGTACAAGGTCGGACCTTTGGTATCCAGCTCGAAGGTCTTCATGTCCGAGCCGTCCGGCCAAGCCGCCAGGATCTGCCGCCGGCGCAAACTGTCGTAGACCACGTAGGGATATGAGCTGCTGCTGGCAAAGCTGACCACATCGCCACTGTCTCGACGCGCCCACCCGGCGGAGATGGGATCCCACTCCCAGAAAGGAATGCTGCCGCCATTGCCCGACTCTGCCGCCGATTCATCGAGAAGAAACACCTTCTGGCGGCTGTCATCGAAACTCAACATCTGGCCCTGTGGCCAAGGCGGCGCGCCCGTGGCAGGCACGGGCATGCGGTTGGTCCAGGTCGTCGCGCTGCCATCCCACTCCCAGATCGTGTTGGCTAGGCCACCCGGATTTGCCGGGGCTCCCGGGATCGGATAAGTGGGCAGGCCTGTGGATCGGTAACCGTCGAGAAGCAGCACCTTGGCGCGCCCGGAATCGGTAACCATGTACCCGCCGCTGGGTGGGCTAGAAGAGGGGTGAAGCTGGCTCCACTGGCGGGTGACGGAGCTCCATTCCCAGGTGTCATCGAGTCCGCCTCCTTCGAGCAAAGGGACGTCATTGTTCACGCCGCCAAACAGGATGAGGGATTTGCGGAATGGGTCGTAGGCCATCGCCGCGGCCGAGCGGGCAGAGGGGCGCCTATCGGTTTGGACCTCGACCCAGGAGGTCCCGTCCCACTCCCACAGGTCGTCCAGGCCCACGAGACCGCCTCCGGCTTGGACGCAGCCTCCAAACAGGTACATCTTGCCGGTGACAGGGCAAAAGGCGAAGGCTGGCTCTAGTCGCGCACTCGGCCATGCCTTTGGCGGCGGCGTGCGGTTGGTGAAAGCTGCCGCGGCGGGATCCAACTCCCAGATCTCCGCAGAGGGGGCTGAGTCGAACTGTGGGTTGTCGGGACCCATGATCGCGGACTGGTCGGAGAAGACCATGCCCGCTAGCAAGTCGAGGCGGTTTCGCGCCGAATCGCTGACCAGTGAGGAGTACATACGCCTGGCCGGCAAATTGGGCTCACTGCCGTTCAGCCGTTGCGTCCACGCTGCCGTGGTCGGATCCCACTCCCACAGGTCTGCCAAACCGGCGCCAGTCGCTATGTCGAAGCCGCCCGCTAGCACAGTCAAGCCGCGGCCAGGATCGTAGGCCATACCGTGGCCGTAGCGCGGGCTGGGCTTCTGTCCCGTGCTCGTGCGATCGGTCCAACCCGAATTGGCCGGATCCCACTCCCAGATGTCCTGCTTGGGGATGGCAAGCGCAAGGCCCGGCAGGACTTCCATTCCGCCGAAGAGGACCGCGCGGTTGCGCTTGCTGTCCCAGACCATGGCGGAGTCGTATCGGGCGCCGGGCACGGTGGCAGGCGCGAGCTTGGTCCACTTGCCCGTGGTGGGATCCCATTCCCAGGTATCGCCAAACACGCTGTCGACGTTGGTTCCATTGACACCGCTGAAGATCGTGGATCCGGCGACGGCGCCCGCAAAGAGCATCACCTTGCCGGTGGACTTCTCGAACACCATGCTGTGCTGGCAACGGGCTTCCGGTGGCGTGCCTTCGCTGGTGCGGTCGGTGAAGTTGCCGGTCACGGGATCCCATTCCCAGGTATCCTGGTAGCTGGCGTAGCTGGTTTGGCTGGTTGGCGAGCGCCCACCGAATATGACGAACTTGTTGCGAGCAGAGTCAAAGACCATGCTTGCCCCCGAGCGCGGGCTCGGTTTCTTGTCGCCGACGGGGGCGCGGTTGGTGAACGCGCCGGTCGCGGGATCCCATTCCCAAAGGTACTGGGACGCCGGCAGGGAGTCAGTGGCGCTGAGGTTGACACTGTACCCTCCGAACATGACCAGCACCTTGCGGGTCTCGTCAAAAGCGGCCGTCTGTAGCGAGCGCGGGTCCGGCCCCCCCGCTGGGGGAGAAACGAGCGTCCAGGTGGCAATTTCGCTCGCGGGCACAACCCCCAGTGCCGCGCGGGATGACTCCAGGCCGGAGCCAGACGTATTGCCGGGATAATCTTCGTTGCAGGTAGCGAGCAGGAGCAGAGCAACTACGGCACTTCTTCGCAATCTCATGAAGTAACTCCAAAATTGGTCGGTGAGGAAACTATGGCGATCGCACGCAACGGCTATTGAATGATTTCTGATTACACAGTGGCGTTGGTTTTCGGCAAAACCCACCCCTTTCCCGCGCGGTTGAGCACGAGAACGAATCGTCGCGAGAGAATCAGAAGGCGGAGCTAGGGATCCTGGGTGAAGGTGACCTTCGCAATGCTGCTGAATAGCTGATAGACAGTTCCGGCGGCGGTGCCATTCGACAGTGCTAAGTCGAAGACGGCCATTGAATCACTCAGACTTGGGTCATAGTCACAGCTGGTTGTCGAACACGTGCAGACCCCACTACTCCAGAGAGAGAGCTTCCCGCAGTCACGAACCACGACTTGGTTGTTGGCGGGGTTCGTCTGATAGCAATAGGGTTGGCCGCTGGCTAGGGTTGCGCTGGTGCTGTCCCAGTTCGGAAGGAACGAGCCACCGTCGTTGGCCCAGGTTGTTGGTTGCAGCGCGCACCATCCTGACCACAACTCGTGATTATCGATGGAAAACCGAAGATGATCGGGAAGAGAAGCTCCATTAGTCATCGAATAGCCAAATTCCTCGGCCCAGTAACTACTAAGCTCGCCGTACTGGTTGCTCCTCACCCAAGGCTCCGTTGGGTACCCGACCTCCGGGTCGGTTGCTGGTGGCGGCGGCTGACCATTGCCAAGCCAGACCATTCCCGCGACCTGGCCGTAGGCATCGACGGCCAAAGTGAGCCTGATCGCATTTGAGCCGGAGGGGAATTCAAAATCTGGGTTGTCGCTGTCGTCCACGTGTCCGGTCCACGTGGTTGGGCCTGGGACAAGTGGCTTGAACTCGCCCGCGTCGGCGGCATTCTCCGAAGGTGTTTCCGCGCCCGCGTCGCCGCCTCCTGAACCGGCGTCGGGTAGTTCCCTAGGGTAGCCATCCAGGCCCGGTTGACTGGTATCGGCTCCACCTGAACCGGCGTCGCTTTCGGGTCGTTTCACATCCAGGCTGCTGTGGTCGGCATCGTTGTCAGCAGGAATGGTCACGTCCGCTGTTTCCGCATCGCCCTTTGCCTGCGCGGCATCGGTGGCGCCGTGTGGTCGGTCGCTTTGCACGCAGGCCGGGGCAAGAATGAAAAGGCAACCAAGCCCGGCTCCCCACGCGACTCTGCAACGGCCATTCGACATGGGCTTCCCTTTCCTGACGCCGATCACTGCCGGTTCCCTTCGAATCCGGCCAGCCGCTCTTTCGCTTCGACAGTGAAGCGACCGCTGGGGTAGCGGTCGAGATAGCGGTGCAGCCAGTGCGTGGCGGAAGCACGGCGGCCGGCGTCGGCCAGGGTTCTTCCGGCGGCAAACAGCGCGGTTTCGCCGGCCGGCAGATCGCCAAAGCGTTCGGCCACGACGGCGTAGGCGGCGATGGCCTGATCGATCTGGCCCCGCGACTGCGCGCATTCCGCCAGGAGGGTGCGCGCCTCGGCCTCCTGTCGCCTTTCTCTCGTCCCCGCGAGAATTGACGATGCTTCCCTTTCGGCGCGTGCTACCTGGCCATTGGCCAGATCGCGCCGCGCACGCGCGAGTTGCTCGGCGACATCAGCGGGCTGCGCTGCGTGCGTCCGCCGCTCGGGCTCTGCAGCCGGTTCTGAAACTGCCGGTGCGGCTTGCAGGGACGACCATGTCTGGCCCATCTGCAACCGCGCGACCAGGACACGGCCGTCGGGCGCCAGAACGCGAACCGTCCCGCGCGAGACCTCCACGTGAGCGGCGTCGACCGTAAAGCGCGTGCCCAGGACCTCGACCACGAAGGTGTCCGTGATCACACGAAATCCTCGTTGCAACGCGGGATCCACGTCCAGTTCGATTGCGCCGGAGTCGAGTTTTACCGTGGCAGCCTTGTCGTTCCACGAGATCGAGGCGCGACGCACGGCACGCACGCGCGCGTGCGCCACCGCGACCTCGACTCCGGCAGGAAGATCGCGTGGCTCGGTCGCCAGCGGCGTCACGCTCGGCTGCTCGACCAGCGGGGGCTGCACAGTGTGCTCCCGCCCGCTCACAGTCACAAATATGACAGCAGCGGCAAGCGCGCCGACCAGAGCGACGCCCCCCAGCGCCAACGCCGATCGACTCTTCCAGAAAGAAGGCGGTTCCGGAACCTGCGCAAGCCCCCGTCGCAAGGCGCGCTCGAGCGTGTGCTCTCGCGCTGCGGGCGTCCGGCTCGGCATCACGCCGACAGCCAGGACGATCTCATCGAGCAGGCGGGCCTGCTCGCGGCAGCCGCTGCAGGTCTGCAGGTGCGCGTCCAGAGCGTCTCGCTCGTTGGCGGACAGACCGGCAGCCCGCGCCAGCAACAGCGCCCTCGTGCGACCACAGCCGATCGGTTTCATGACCGTTCCTCCCCGGGCGCCATCTCACGCAGCGCCGGATCACGCCGGACGCGCGCCATCAGCGTCCGCCGCGCCCAGAATATGCGGGACTTCACTGCCATGCGGCTGGCGCCCACGATCTGCGCGATCTCTTCGATGGGGCGTCCCTCGACCACGTGCAGAATGAAAGCGATACGCCGCTCGGGAGCGATGGCAGACAAGTGGGCGTGGATCCTTTCCACCAGCCGCCGGCCGTCCGCAACGCCGTCGGGCGGCGCCCCCGGATCCACGGGCTCGGCCGACGCAGCCACCAAGTCCAGGGGAACGCTTCGGCGCTCGACTGGCCGGCGCAGGCGCCGGCGGACGACGTTGACCGCGATGCCGTTCAGCCAGCTACCCACGGAAGCGTCGCCGCGAAACCCGGGAAAGGCTGCGATGGCAGTTACCAGGGTGTCCTGCACGAGATCCTCGATGTCGGCTTTGGGGCCAACCATGTGCGCCACGAAGCGCTCCAGGGTCGGCAGGTGCGCCCGGAAGACCGTCTCCAGCGCGGCCCGATCCTTCTTCCGGCATGCCTCGATGAGGGCTGGATCAGGCGTTGTTGGGGCTTCCATGGCATGGCTCAGGACCACGGTCAGTAAGTGCCATTGGGGCGCGGTTCGGTTGCAGGAAATCGTCCGCCACTTGCATCAACCCCTTGCCGTCAGCGGGGCGAGAAGACCAGCGATAGGTCAGCCATCGGCCGGACGTGCCCGTAGTCGAGGAATTCCCGGCCCCCGACCGCGAAGCTCGCGTCGCGCAGCGGAAACGCAGCACCCGCCGCGATGCGGGCCTCGATGCCGGCGTGGATCCGAACCCGGGCGTCGAGCCTGCCGGAAAGCGCCGGAACCATGTGCCAGCTTGTGCCCGGCGCATACGCTCCCGAGGTGTCGGCGCGCAAGAGCCAGCCCTCGGCTTGCACGCCTGCGCCCAGGGAGAAGCGCGCCCAGACCCGCAACCCGCGTACTCCGACCCCGAAGTCGGTCTCGCCCACGGTGAGCTGCGCGCCGGAATCGTCGATAACCGCGGTCGACAGCAAGCGACCGGTAGCGAACGTCTCGACCGCCCATCCTGGCGTGACCAACCGCCATCCGAGTTCACCCAACAGGCCTTCGCGGATCCCGGTCCCGGCAGTCGGTAGAGCGCCCCACAATCCCAGGCTCGCCAGCCACGTGTGATGGCGCGCGGGCAGAGTCGGGCCGGCCAAAGCGGGACAGGGAAGCGGCGTCGGCGGCTCGGGTGTCGGCGGCGCAGGCGCCATGAGCGGTCCGTGCAGGATCTCGACCACCTTCACGGCCAGCATCCGCTCGATCGCGGCCCGGTCTTCCGGTGGTGCGTGCAGTGTGGCCACCAGGGTCCGGCCGCGTTCGCCCAGTACTGCGAAGAGCAAGATCTCCGCCTCCTCCGCCGACGCCTCTTGTTCCACCCACACGGCCAGCGACGCATCCCTGCGATTGAGCGCCGCGGTGGCTTCATGAATCCTCGCCGACAGGTTGGAGCCCATCAGCCCATCGCCCACGCTGACGCTACCCTGCGCGCCTAGCTGGATGCGCAGGGCCTCGGCCAGACTGGCAGCCGCCGCCTGGTCAGAGACGCCCGGCAGCACCAGCACGCGCATGGGCGGAGCCGCGGCCGCGAAGCCGGCCCAGAGCAGACCAACTGCGGCCAGTGCGAAACGGCGCAGAGATCTTCCCCGTCGGTGGCGAATCCGTCGAAATCGACCATGGTCGTGCATTCCCGTAGCGCGGACGGCATGAAGACACGCAGTCGGCATTCGGGCATTGTACCCGCGGAGGCCGCGGTCCGACAGGGGGTGCGGCCGCATACGTGCTAACCACGATTCTCTCGGGACTTGATGGCCGCCGGCGCGATCCGGAGTCTCACCACAGAGGGCACAGAGGCCACAGAGGCCGGAGGGAAAGGGGTTCGGATCCGGATCTGAACC
>Ga0182021_10007013_pt1 | contig 13348 bp, 13 predicted proteins | sample 612E3MmetaG_FD_120493 | JGI IMG/M metagenome (GOLD analysis project Ga0182021, IMG submission 120493) | Permafrost microbial communities from Stordalen Mire, Sweden - 612E3M metaG (Illumina Assembly) | ecosystem: Environmental > Terrestrial > Soil > Wetlands > Permafrost | place: Sweden...
ACTGTGGACCTCCCTGACCTGGCTGGCCAGCCACACCCGGCGCATCGAATTCGGTCCGCTGGTCTCGCCGGTGTCCGTGCGGCACCCGGCTCTGACGGCGCGCATGGCGGCAGCCGTGGATGATCTGTCCGGCGGACGATTGACGCTCGGCCTGGGTGCAGGGTGGCAGGAGCGTGAGCATAGCCTCTTTGGTTTTGACCTGTTGCCCTTGAAAGAACGCTTTGATCGCTACGAGGAGGCACTGGAGGTCATCACCCTGCTGCTGAAGTCCGATCACCCGGTGATCTTCGAAGGAAGCTTTTACAACCTGCGCGGGGCGAGCCTGCTGCCGCGCCCGGAGCGTCCCGGTGGTCCGCGGATTCTGGTCGGGGGCAACGGCGAAATGCGAACCCTGCCGTTGGCCGCCCGGTATGCCGACGAATGGAATGCGGTCTTCTCAACGCCGGCGGAGTATTCGCGTCTGAGCGCCCGCCTGGATGAACTGCTCCATGTGCAGGGACGGGAGCCGGCATCCGTGCGGCGCTCGCTGATGACCGGCCTGCGCTTCGGCCGGACAAAAAAGGAACTTGTTGAAAACCTGGCCGTGCACAAGCAAACCGCGGAAGATCTGCTCCAGCGCGGATTCGTGGTCGGGGTGGGTGAGGAGGTGAATGAACAGCTCCTCGTGTTGGCGAAGGCCGGTGTGCAGCGCATCATGCTGCAGTGGATGGACCTGGACGACCTGGATGGGCTGGCGATGCTGGCGAGGGCAGTTCTCTAGAAGGCTCTTATCATGAACATCCGGACGGCGCGCATCGAAACGGATCTGGAGGGGATCGTCCGCATCTGCAACACCTGTGATCCGGATCATCCCACCAGCTTGGACAGCCTGCTTTCCAGTTTCCTGGATACCACGCCCGGCCGGGTGCAGTGCCGCCTGGTCGCGGTGGATGGAACGGATGGGGTCAAGGGCTACAGTCTTGCTGTCCATACGGCGGAGGCGCCGGCCCACCACTTCACCGTGTGGCTGGGTGTCGAGCCATCCCGGCGCGGCCAGGGAATTGGTTCGGCGTTGTGGAAACTTACCCTGGAACATCTGCAAACACAGGGCGCGATCCGCCTGAGCAGCGAGGTTCTCGATACCGACCCGGTGGGTCTGGGTTTTGCCCAGCGGCGCGGGTTCACGATCGACCGGCAGCACTTTTCCTCGATCCTGGATCTGGACACATTCAACGAAAATCTCTACCTGGGGGGTATTGCCGCCCTAGAAACGCAGGGCATCCGCTTCTGTTCGCTGGCAGAATTTCCCGATACTCCCGCTGTTCGCCAACAATTCTACGGCTTGAATTTATCTGTCGTGATGGATATTCCCGGTGAAGACTGGAATTTTGATAATTATCCGGGGTTCTTCGAGAAGCACATCCTGGGTTCCCCCCGCTTCCGCCGTGAGGGCCAGCTCCTGGCTGTATCCGGCGAGGAGTTCGTCGGTTTTTCGGCGGTAAGCCTTTTTCCGGACCAACGGAATGCCTGGAACGCGACGACCGGCGTGATCCGGAGCTATCGCGGGCGGAAGATCGCCCTGGCGTTGAAAGTCCTGGCGGCGCGCTATGCCCGGCTGCATGGGGCGCGGACGGTGCAAACCGACAACGATTCGCTCAATGCGCCCATCCTGGCCATCAACCGCAGGATGGGCTACCGCCCCCGGCCGGGTATATACCAGCTCGTCTGCTGGCTGGGCGGAATACAGCAGGAATAACCCCTCCCCCACATACGGGGAATGGGGGGCAGGCGCCTGGATTTCCTTCTTTCACAACCGTTGGAAAAAAACTAGCAGATCCTCGGCAGCAGTTCCCCGGCGGGCAGATCCACCACCCGCATCCCACCGATGGCTGTCCTCGCCGTGACCAGGCCGGGGTGGGCTGCCACCACCTTCCCGATGATGGCCGCTTCCTTTCCATATTCATGGTGACGCATGGCAGCCAGGACGACCTCGGCTGCCTGTGCCGGCAGGATCGCCACCAGCTTGCCCTCGTTGGCCACGTAGAACGGGTCAAACCCCAGCATCTCGCAGGCGGCGTCCACTTCCGGACGCAGGGGCACCTTGCGCTCATCGAATTCGATGCCGACCTGCGAGGCCGAGGCCAGTTCATTGAGCACGGCGGCCAGGCCGCCGCGGGTGGCGTCGCGCAGGCAGTGGATCTTCCCGGCTGCGAGCATCGCCTCCACCAGCCCGTTCAAGGGCGCAGTATCGGACCTGATCTCCGTTTCAAAGGTCAGGCCGGCGCGTACCGACATGACGGCGATCCCGTGGTTGCCCAGCGTCCCGCTGACCAGAACCACATCGCCGGGTTTTGCCAGGGCGGGGCCGATTTCAGCTGCACCGGTGGGAATGACGCCAATGCCGGAGGTGTTGATGTACACCCCGTCACCGTGGCCTTTCTGGACCACCTTGGTGTCCCCGGTGGCGACCCTGACCCCCGCCTTTTTTGCAGCGGTGGCCATGGAGCTCACGATGCGGCCCAGCGTTTCCATCGGCAGGCCTTCTTCCAGGATGAACCCGGCCGAAAGAACAAAGGGTCTTGCCCCGCGCATGGCCAGGTCATTGACCGTGCCATATACGGCAAGTTCGCCGATATCCCCCCCCGGGAAGAAGAGCGGGTTGACCACGAACGAATCGGTGGTAAAGGCTGCCTTCCCGGCCGGCAGCTTGAACACGGCCGCATCGCCCATCTGGGCCAGCAGCTCGTTATCGAAGGCCGGCGCAAACAGGTTCTCGATCAGGTCGGACATCATCCTGCCCCCGGCGCCGTGACCCATCACGATGGTGGGATAGTTCTGCAGGGGACGGGGGCAGGTCCAGCCGAGGAAATCCGGTGCAGGGCTCATCTTCTTTTCCCAGGTTCGGCAAGGCTCGCCGGGTCGAGGCGTCCGTAGCGGTAATAGGCGGCACAGGCACCCTCGGACGAGACCATGGTCGCGCCCAGGGGGGTCTGGGGCGTGCACTGCACCCCGAAGGCGGGGCATTCCAGCGGTTTCTTGATGCCCTGCAGCACCAGCCCGCTGATGCACAGCGGTGATTCTTTTGTCTCGATGGCCCGCACCTCGGGGAAGCGCTGTTCGGCATCGAAGGACCCGTATTCCGGTTTCAAGCGGTAACCGGACATGGGAATGACCCCGATGCCGCGCCAGGCCCGGTCACAGGTTTCGAAGACGCGGGAGATGACAGCCTGGGCCGGTTTATTCCCTTCGCGGCTGACGGAGCGGGCATAGGCGTTCAGCACTGGATGCCTGCCTGCCTCTAGCTCGCGCACACAGTCCAGGATGCCGTGGAGCAGGTCGACCGGCTCGAAACCGGTTACCACGATGGGGATCCTGTAGCGTTCGGCCAGCGGCTCATATTCCCAGTAGCCCATCACGGTGCAGACATGCCCGGCGGCGAGGAAGCCGTCCACTTTGACATCCGGGGATTGCATCAGGGCGGAAATGGCAGCGGGGACGGTGACGTGCGAGACGAGCACGACAAAATTCTGGAGGTCCTGCACCCGGGCCTGGACGACCGCCATGGCGTTGGCCGGGGCGGTCGTTTCGAAGCCGATGGCAAAGAAGACGACTGTTTTTTCGGGGTTATCCCGGGCAATTTTCAGGGCGTCCAGCGGGGAGTAGATGATGCGGACATCGCCCCCGGCGGCCTTCACGGCGAACAGGTCCCCTCTGGAACCCGGGACGCGCAGCATGTCGCCGTAGGAGGTGAAGATCACTTCCGGGCGCGAGGCCAGGGCAATGGCTTTGTCCACCAGTTCGAGGGGTGTCACGCAGACCGGGCAGCCGGGGCCATGGATCAGGTTGATCTCCGCCGGGAGCATGCGGTCAAGGCCTGACTTGATAATGGAATGCGTCTGCCCGCCGCAGACCTCCATCAGCGTCCACGGGCGGGTGACGGTCTTCTGAATGTCGGCAAGCAGTTTTCGGGTCAGGTCTGCGTCACGATATTCGTCGAGAAACTTCACGCGGCAGTTCCTTCTTCCCCCATGTCATCGATCTGCTTGAGAAGATCCATCGTTTCGAAAGCTTCTTTTTCATCGAGAATGCTGAGACCGAAGCCGACGTGGATGATGGTGTAATCACCGAGTTTAACCTCGGGAAGATATTCCATGCAGGCTTCCTTGATGACGCCGCCGAAATCAACCCGGGCCATTTTCATGCCCTTGGTTGCATAGATTTCGATCACTTTACCGGGAATGGCAAGACACATGTTTACCTCTAAAGTTGGTATTGGACTGGGCAAAGGACAGCGTCAATATCATACTATGGCTCTGGCTTTTGTCAACCCCCGCTCCTGAAAAAACCCGGATTTCACAAAGTCCCCTCGAGCGCCTGGTCCAGGTCCCACAGGATGTCGTCGAGGTCCTCGATGCCGATGCTCAGGCGGATGAAATCGGGTGTAACCCCGGCGCGAGCCTGTTCCTCTTCGTTTAACTGGGAATGGGTGGTGCTGGCCGGGTGGATGGCCAGGCTCTTGGCATCGCCCACGTTGGCCAGGTGGCCGAACAGCTTCAGGCTGTTAATGAATTTGGCCCCGGCAGCCTTTCCACCTTTGACCCCAAATCCCAGGATCGCGCCTGGACCCTTGGGCAGGTAACGCTTCGCCCGGGCATGGTCGGGGTGGGTGGACAGGCCGGGATATTTGACCCAGGCTACCCTGGGATGTTTCTCCAGGAATTCGGCGGCTGCCTGGGCGTTCTGGACATGACGATCCATGCGGATGCTCAGGGTTTCAAGCCCCTGCAGGAAAAGCCAGGAGTTGAACGGGGACTGGCAGGGACCCATGTCCCGCAGCACCTGGGACCGGGCCTTGGTGATGAAGGCGAGAGGACCGAGATCGGCAAAGACCACGCCGTGGTAGGACGGATCGGGGGTGGTGAAGTCGGGGAAGCGACCGCTGGCCTTCCAGTCGAAATTGCCGCCGTCGACGACCACTCCACCGATGGAGGTGCCGTGCCCGCCGATGAATTTGGTGGTGGAATGGGTGATGATGTTGGCACCCCACTCCAGCGGACGGCACAGGTAGGGGGTCGCAAAGGTGTTATCGATCAGCATCGGGATCTTGAATTCACGGGCAATGGCGGCCACTTCCTCGAACGGGAAAACGTTGATGCTGGGGTTGCCAAGCGTCTCGCCGTAGATGATCTTGGTATTGGGGCGGATGGCACGCCGGAAGTTTTCCGGATCGGACGGATCGACCATGCTTGCCTGGATGCCGAGGCGCGGGAAGGTGTAAAGGAACTGGCTGACCGTGCCGCCGTACAGGCTTGCCGATGCCACGATGTGATCCCCGCTCTTGCACAGGGACAGGATGGCGGTGACCTGGGCGGCATGGCCGGAACTGACCTCCAGGGCACCCGACCCGCCTTCCAGGTCGGCGATGCGGGTTTCAAAGACAGCCGAAGTGGGATTCATGATGCGGGTATAGGTATTCCCCTTCTCCTCCAGAGCGAACAGGCGGGCGGCATGCTCCGTGTCATGGAAGGCATAGGCCGCGGTCTGATAGATCGGCACGGCACCTGCCCCGGTGGTCGGTTCCGGCGTGTAACCGCTGTGAAGCTGGCGGGTGGTAAAACCGAATTCATGGTCGCTGGCTGACATTTTTTTCTCCTTTTCGAGGCTGATCCATTGAAAAAAGCCGGTTCTTAAATAGAAGAAGAGGCGTGGAAATCCTGTTCAATGGTCGCCAACTTCCGGATCCTCCTGCCAGGACTGGCACCCTGGTCAGGGTACCTTGAACAGGCCATCCGGGTTGGAGCCCAGCAGGCCGGCGCGCAGGCTGCGATCATCCACCGGGGATAAACCTGCGGCCATTTCCGCGCTGATGAGCGGATGGATCCTGTAGTGATCCATTGCGTTGGAAAGTGTCTCCAGGCCTGCATCGCTGGCCATCCAATCCAGGCGATCAAAGACCTTCAGGTTGATCGGGCTGCGGTAGCCTAGCAGGGTCTTTTCGCCTGCGGAATTGAAGAAATCCTCGAAATAAGACATGACCAGCTCGCGCAGGCTGCGGTAAACCGGTTCGCGGAAGCGGATGCCGGTGAAATTGGATTGAGCCACTGACCCCCAGCAATCACACTGTTTGAACAATGCGATGAGGTGGTCATCATCCCGGTCGTTCGGGATCAGTTCCATGACCACAGGCGGGCGGCCGGTACGGCGCAGGGCCATGGCGGCGAACAATGCCCCGTCGAAGCAGTGGCCTTTCCGGTCCCGCAGCAGGCGCAGGGGGCAACGGTAGAATTTGTCCTCGCTGTAGGGGATGGTGTTCAGGAAAGCCTGGATCCTGACCGGGGTATCCAAACCATCCAGGAGACGTTTTTCGCTGGGTTTCAACTGCGATTCAAATTTGTTCATCCAGGTGCAGACTCCCTTTATTTGACGGTAAATTTCACCAGGGTCAGCATGCCGGGCTGGATCTCAATCCACTTTTCGTAGGGGACATAATCCCAGAGGAATGTGATCCGGTACCATCCGGCAGGTTGGTCGCCGATGGCGGCAACCTCATTCCAGGGATCACGCGGGTTGACCGTCTCGAGGGCATAGCCATCCGCCGTATAGGATGCGGTGGCTGGCTTGTTCCGGTCGGAGAAATACTGGATCCTGAAGGATGGGAAGACATTTGCCCCGCTCGGATCAGCCGCCAGGATCGCCAGGGTACCGTTCCCGGAACTGGGAAGGAGCCAGAGCTCCGGGTCGAGCGTTGAATCGTAATCGTCCGGGGTCACCCGCAACTCGAAATGGAGATGGCTGCCGGCAGCCGTCCCCGTCATACCGACTTCTCCGATGGCTTCCCCGGCTTGGACAGCCTGTCCCGTGCTGACATCGATTTTGGAGAGATGGGCATAGAGTGTGTACAGTTTGCTGATGGGTGCATTCGGAAAGAAATGTTCGATCACGACGATATTCCCGTAAAAATTAGCCCAGGGGCTGAACTTGCGGGTCGCATCGTTCCCAGCGTAATATACCCTTCCCCCACCTGCAACCAGGACCGGGGTCCCGGAGGGATTCTCGAACTCAACACCGTGGTGGACCTCGCGGGTTCCTCCTTCGGTGCTGCCGTAGGGATAGTTGCGGTCTATAGCATCGTTCCCGGGTGGAGCGATGGGACGCTGCAGGATGAAATCCCCTTCTTCAACACAAAAAGTACTCAACACGTCACACAGCACCGGGGTGCTGGCTGGCGTTCGGCTTGCGGTTGGAACGGGTATCCGGGTGAGGGTGGGCGAAGGCAGGTCCGGGCTGGGCGAGGGGGGCAGGGGTGAAGAGGTCGTCGAGGAGATAGGGCTGGCGCAGCCCGCCAGCAGGAGGCCTGCGGCCAGAAGGATGCAGAAAAACCTGGACTGGTGCATCATGCCATCGAGAAACCACCGCGCTCTTGAATGGATTTGCGTACCTTCTTTTCGAGTGCGACTGCTTTCTCTTCCAGGGTCAGTAGCTGGCTGAGCAGGTCCTCCCCGGCGGTCCTGTCTGCCAGGCCGGCCAGGTTGATGCGCACATTATAGCCAGCAGAAGCCAGGGCGGCGCGTGCCATGGCAGCAGCAGAGGCGCCATCGCTGATAGCGTTCAGGTTACCCAGCGCCACGGTCCGTTCGGCCAGAGCCATCACGCTGACGGCTTTCCGAGCGACGGATAGAGGCACCTGCGCAGCGACCAGGGTGGCAGATTCAATGGCTGACAGGCGGGCGGTTTTTTGATCAGGGGTTTCCTTCGGCAGCTTGAAGGCCGCCATGACCCCTTTGAAAGCGGTAGAATCTTTCTCCATGGCATCGGTCAGCTCGCGGCGCAGGCGTTCAGCCTGGTTCAGGATCTCGTTCATCTGGTCTTCAACCCCGGCGTATTTCTTTTTGCCGAGGGTCAGGCGGGCGACCATGGCAACCAGTGCGGCACCCATCGCCCCGGCATGCGCTGCGGCGGAACCGCCACCGGGTGTGGGCGAGGCAGCGGCAAGAGCGTCCAGGAACGAGGCGCCGCCTGCGGGGAAGGTCCCGGCGGTCTCGTACAGCCGCTTTTCAAGGATCTGCCCGGACTCAAAGCCATCCAGCTGCATGTACCAGACCGCCGAGTCGATCAGGGCCTCCTGCGGGATGAGCCCCACCAGTTCGGTGGACTTGATCCCCACCCCGTAGCGAGCGGCTTCACGGCGGATGGTCTCCACCACCAGGAAGACCGGGGTCTGGCGGAAGTTGGTCAGGTTCATCGAGACCTGGGCGCGACCATCGACGAGCATCCCCAGAGCCTTGACGAAACGGAAACCGCCTGAAGAAGCCCGCACGGATTTGGCGATTGCCTTGGCAATGGCGATATCGTCCGTGGTGAGGTAGACATTGAAGGCCACCAGGGGCTGGCGCGCCCCGATGATGGTAGCCCCGGCGGGACCCAGACGGGTGGGGCCGAAATCCGGCTTGCGTTCAGGCTTATTTTTGATCTCGGTCTTAAGCGCTTCGTACTGCCCGCGGCGAACATCCTCCAGGTTGATCCGCTCGGGGCGTGTCGCAGCCTCCTCGTAGAGATAGACCGGGATATCCAGCTCGCGGCTGACCCGCTCACCCAACCGGCGGGCCATGGCCACACATTCCGACATCTCAACCCCGGCCAGCGGGACGAAGGGTACCACGTCGGTGGCACCCAGGCGCGGGTGGGAGCCGGTATGCTGGTCGAGGTTGATCAATTCAGCGGCTTTGCGTATGCCGAGGAAGGCGGCCTGCTCCACGGCTCCGGGTGGGCCGGCAAAGGTTACCACGGAGCGATTGTGGTCATTGTCGGAGGACTGGTTCAGCAGGGCGATCTCCGGCACACCGGCGATGGCGGCGACGATGGCTTCAACGACTTCCGGACGGCGGGCTTCGGAAAAGTTGGGGATGCATTCGACAAGGGGATTGGGCATGGCCTACTCCATACAGGTAGGAGTATTATACCGTACGCCCAGAGGCAGCTTTTTAGTGAAGCCGATCCATTCATCTCCGCCCCTGTCCTATACAATCATCATTGACAACCGCAAAAAGAATTTTATACTCAAGCTATCATGCTCGTTAATGAAGATCGGTCGAAAGGAGTATCCGATGAGCAAGAATCTGATCGCCAAAGCGTCCCTCACCATTCAGGCCCCCGCCGACAAAGTCTGGAACGCCCTGGTGGATCCCCAAGCCATCAGGCAGTACATGTTTGGCGCGAACGCCGTCTCCGACTGGCGTGAAGGGAGCCCGATCATCTGGAAGGGGGAATGGCAGGGGAAACCATACGAGGACAAGGGGGTGATCCTTCAGTTGAGACCGGGATGGATGCTTCAATACAGTCATTTCAGCCCGCTTTCAGGACTCCCTGAGACAGCGGAGAATTATCATACCGTGACCATTGAGCTGGCGGAGGAGGGGGACCGGGTCCGCGTCTCGCTTTCACAGGATCACAATGCGACCGAAGAGGAGGTTGAGCAATCCAGGCAGAACTGGGAGATGATGCTGACCTCGCTGAAGAAATACCTGGAAGAATAGACACCCCACTGGAGGGTACCGATGCAGCCAATTGGCCTTATCGCCGCAATGAACCAGGAAAGTGATGCCCTGCTGCGCCGTGTCAAGGGCGCAAAGCGGATCAGGGTGGGCCCTTTTCGGGGTTGCACCTTCGATGCGTACGGTCAAACCTGTGTACTGGTCACCTCCGGTATGGGAATGCGGCGCGCCAGGGAAGCCGCGCGCTGCCTCGTGGAGGCGAAAGAGCCGCACCTGCTCATCTCGTTCGGAATCGCCGGAGCCGTGGAGACCGACCTGGCGATCGGGGATGTGGTTGCCGCCGGATCCGTCTGCCTGCTGGTAGGCGGCATCCCTGACCTGTTCCAGCCTTTAGCCGCCTGGCCAGAGGCGTCCACCCAGGCCATGATCCGCGTCCTGGCCGGGAGGGATGCGCACCTGTTCGAGGGGACCGCGGTCACCACTGCGGGCTCGCAACTCGTGCCGGGTCGATCCGTTAAGCTGACGCACCCGGTGCTGGAAATGGAAACGGCCGGTATCGCCCAGGTGGCTGCGGAGAATCATCTCCCGCTGCTGTCCATCCGGGCGATCAGCGATGGACCAGGGGCCCCCATCCCGATCAAGCTGGATGAGATGATGGACAAAGATGCCAACCTGAAAGTGGGGAAGTTGCTGAAAGCCGTGATCCGCCACCCGGGAATTCTGGTCCAATCCCGCCAATTGTTGGTCAATACCCAGCGCGCGGCGGACAATGCCGCCGAGGCATTGGTGGCCGCGCTGGGCGGGATGGCCTCCGGCGGGGTGAACTGAAGCGGATGCTTAAATCCTCTGCCGGACCAGGTCCCAGGATTTAGTGATCAGGAAGCTTTCATCCATATATTGGACGAGCTTTTCGAACCTTTGCAGGGGGATCGTGAAGGTCAATTTTTCCCTGGATACGCAGGGGCGGGCGGAAACGTCGAACATCCCCAGGATGCAGCTGGGGTTTTCAGAACCGGCCTCCTGCCAGGGGTAGTTGATGATAGCTGCGCAGCCGGAACCCATGGGGCAGATCACCCCATGGGGGTCGGAGCGGTCATAATTCGCCAGGGCAAAGAGACCGGCGAGCACATCGGGCGTGGCAAAGAAAATGACTGCAAAAGGCCTTTCCGCGGCGGTGAATTTATCCAGGCGTTTAAAGACCAGGTATTTGCCAGGTGCCTCGAAGGGGGGATGGATTTCAAGATAGGTCTCGACCAGTTGGGGGTTCTTTTTATAGCGTTCACCTTCCAGCTTGCCGGGAATGCCGCAGGACAGGAAGTATTCGAAATTTGGGCGAAGTTTTTTGGAAAACCCGCTGTAGCGTTTGCCCCCGGAACAGCCAGGTGAATGGGCATCGTAAACGAAGGAGTGACCGTCCTGCACCCGGGTCAGATTGCCGATCAAACAGCGGTCAGCATTGACCGTATCCGTGAGGTCCTGTTCCAGGGGCCGGTCGGTATAATAATAAGCCACCGGCAAGGCGGCACCGGGAAAATATTTTTCCCAGCGGGGGATAAAGGTTTTGCTGAAAGCTGGTTCCATGGCATATGCTCCTTCGGGGGAAACGGAATTCCCATTCCCATAGAGAATTAATTCTTCCCTGCCAATCTTACCACCAAGGAAAAAGGCTGGCATGCAAGGTATCCGATGACCGATCCGAGCGTCCAGGGAGAGATTGACCATCAGAAAAGCGGGAACAGGATGTATTCCCCCTTGACATTAACGGTACGTCATGGTTTATATTCAGGAAAGAGGTGAACATGTACACGGTCAAGAAGTTCGCCGAACTGGCAGGTGTCAGCGTCCGCACCCTTCATTATTATGATGAAATGGGCCTGCTCAAGCCGGAGTCCGTTGGAGCCAACGGCTACCGGTATTACGGGGATGCCTCCGCGCTGAAATTACAGCAGATCCTCTTCTATCGGGAATTGGATTTTAGCCTGGAGCAGATAAAAGCCATCCTGGGCAGCCCTGATTTTGATCTGCCCAACGCCTTCCACTCCCACAGGGAGGCCCTGCAGGGACGGGTCAAGCGGCTGGAACGCCTCATCCAGACGGTTGATAGCACCCTCCAGCAATTGAAAGGAAGGAAAACCATGAATGCAAAAGGATTATTCGAAGGCTTCAGCGCTGAAGAGCAGGAGAAGTACGCACAAGAAGCCGAACTGATGTACGACCCCGAAACCGTGAAAGCCTCCAACCGCCGGTGGAAGACCTATACCCCGGACGAGCAGAAACGGATTCTGGCGGAAGGCAGCACCATTTTTACCGACCTGGCGAAGGCAATGCCGATGGGGGCTTCATCCCCGCAGGTGCAGGCTGTGATCATCCGCTGGCATAGGCATCTGCAGTATTTCTGGTCACCGAATGATGAACAGCTGCTTGGCCTGGCGGACCTGTACAATGACGACCCGCGCTTTAAGTCGACCTATGAATCGGTGGCTCCAGGCCTGGCCGGGGTTATCCGCGCGGCGGTGAAGGTGTATGTCAGCAACCGGAAACAGGGAACCTCGTAATCATAATAACGGGACGGCTACCAGGCCGTCCCGTGAATTTCCATATAACCGGTGACGAGGGTCGTGCCTATGAATCAGAACCCTCCCAGGCGAGGTGGAGTCGTCGAAAGGTTTCCACCAGCTCCTCGGGAAGCACCCTGGTATCAGCCAGGGTCTGCATGAAATTGGAGTCGCCGGTCCAGCGTGGGACGACATGGAGATGGACGTGCCCGGCGATTCCGGCTCCCGCAGCTGCACCGATGTTCGCACCCAGATTGAATCCTTCGGGCTGGTACACCTTGCGCAGCACATGCATACCGCGCGTGGCCATTTCCATCATTTCGGCCCGCGTTTCCCCATCCAGGTCTTCGAAGGTTGGCTGATGTGCGTTGGCCACGACCATCAGATGGCCGCTGGTATAGGGGAAGCGGTTTAGGATGACAAAGGTATGCGGCCCGCGGAAGACGATCAGATTCTCAGGTCCGTCCGGTTGCTTTTGGACATTGCAGAAGACGCAACCAGTGGTCTTTGTTTCGATGAATTTCCAGCGCCAGGGTGCCCAGAGTCGTTTCATATCCCCATTGTAACAAAAAAAAGGACGGGGGACATGCGCTTTTATATCGGGGGGGATCCCCATGGGCTTTGCCATTTCAATAACAGTCAGACCTTCAGATAGTTGACAGACAATCTGAACCAGAGTATTCTCTAGGCATGGAACAACCAGCACTTTTTGAGGTCTCTCCGCGCTGGACGGTGACCGATCTGACGCGCCACCTTCGCCAGCTGCTCGAAACCGACCTGGATCTGCAGGATGTCTGGGTGCAGGGGGAGATTTCCAACCTGTCAAGACCCGCCTCCGGGCACGTTTATTTCACGCTGAAGGACAGCGGTGCAGCCCTGCGCTGTGTCATGTGGAAGAGCGATGCTGCCCGTTTACGCTTTCCGCCGCAGGACGGTTCGGCAGTGGAAGCGCACGGCAGGATCGGCATCTACGAGGTGTCCGGGCAATACCAGTTGTATGCCGACAACCTCCGCCCGCTGGGGGAGGGTGTGCTCTACCAGGAATTCCTGCGCTTAAAGGCTTTGCTGGAGACCGAGGGACTTTTTGACCTGTCCCGGAAGCGTCCCATCCCGGAACTTCCGCACCGCATCGGGATCGTGACTTCTCCCACCGGCGCGGCCCTGCGGGACATGCTCCAGACCCTGCAAAGGCGAATGCCACTGGCGGAAGTGATCCTGGCACCCACGCCGGTGCAGGGGGATGAAGCCCCCCCGGCGCTGGTCAGTGCAATCCAAATGCTGAACAGGATGGCTGCCCCGGACGTGATCCTTGTGGGTCGTGGG
>Ga0182021_10007015_pt1 | contig 13347 bp, 5 predicted proteins | sample 612E3MmetaG_FD_120493 | JGI IMG/M metagenome (GOLD analysis project Ga0182021, IMG submission 120493) | Permafrost microbial communities from Stordalen Mire, Sweden - 612E3M metaG (Illumina Assembly) | ecosystem: Environmental > Terrestrial > Soil > Wetlands > Permafrost | place: Sweden...
GTCCATTCGCTTTGGTACATATAAAAAATATCTTTAGGAAAACCAGCTAAATCGATTATGCCAAAATATGAGCTACGTGCCGGCCAGCTATACGGAGTAGGTTCGCCAAGATAGTCGAATCCTGTCCAGATATACATACCTGAAACAAAATCGAATTTTTTAATAAGTTTCCAGGTTTCTTCATGAGTCGAGCCCCAGGGAGTGCTGCAGTTATCATAGGACGAACATGCAATATCCCGGTTACCTGTTGTAAATGGTATATTCCACTGAACAGGCCATCTGTGAATAGTATCCGAAGGCATCTGATAAAAACCGCGTGTGGCAAGGGCTGATGTTGTTTCGCTGCCAATCAGTTTCTGACCGGGAAAATTTTTTGAAAAAGTTGAATAATTCCCCTGACTATAGCTGAAACCTATTAAATCGAGTGCACAGGAACGAAAAACCGGGTTCATTGGATCAGGGTCATTGCAATTGGCTGTAATTTGGCGTGTATTATCAAGCTTTCTGATTATTGCTGCCAATTCTTTGCCAATGACTATTCCACTGCTATCCTTCCTGTCCCATTGTTCAACAACTTCATTACCGATACTCCAGATAAAAACGCTTGGATGGTTCCTGTCGCGAAGCACCATATCTTCAAGATCACGTTTATGCCAAAGATCAAAATCGTTGGCATAGTCGAATTCTGTCTTTTTCTTTTTCCACATATCAAAAGCCTCATCCATTACTATAAACCCCATTTTATCGCATAGCTGGAGAAGTTCTGGGGCCGGAGGATTATGTGATGTGCGAATGCCATTGCATCCCATGCTTTTTAGCAACTCAAGCTGACGCTCTAAAGCCCTTTTATTAATAGCGCTTCCGAGACATCCTAAATCGTGATGATCACACACACCTTTTATTTTAATCTGTTTCCCGTTCAAAATAAAACCCTTTTCCCGATCGAAAACAAATGAGCGGATTCCGAAAGTTGTTTTATAATCGTCACATATTTTGCCTTCAATTTCAATTTTTGAAATTGCTCTGTATAAATAAGGTTTTTCCACAGACCAAAGAATTGGATTATTAATTGGAATATTCTGAATTACTTCTGTAACCGTATCACTTTTTAAATCAACTTTTGAAGCTTTACTTGCAACAACATTTCCTTTAAAGTCGCAAACGAGAACATTAAGTATTGCCAATTGCTCTTTTCCTGATTGATTTAAGATTTTAGTAGCAAAATTAATGTTTGCTTGTTTATCGCTTATTTCAGGGGTTGTAATAAACGTTCCCCAGTGATCGACCGCAATTTTATTTGTTATTACAAGCCAAACGTTTCGGTAGATACCTGAACCCGAATACCAACGCGAATTAGGCTGCTGAGAATTGTCGACTTTAACAGCAATTACATTTTTTTTATCTCCAAAATTTAAAAATGTTGTCAATTCATACCTGAAAGAACTATATCCATAAGGACGTTTTCCCAGATAATGGCCATTAATCCATACTTCACTGTTGCGGTATACTCCATCGAAATCGATATAAATTAATTTATCCTTTTCTGTTTCAGCCAAAGTAAAAGTTTTGCGATACCAGCCTATTCCTCCTGGTAAAGCACCTCCGCCAGGTGTAGAAGGATTTTTTTCACTAAATTCACCTTCAATACTCCAATCATGTGGTAAATTAAGCGAACGCCAGGAAGTATCGTTAAATGCTGTTTCGTTAGCATTATTTACATCGCCGAGATTAAATTTCCAATCCCTGCAAAAATTTTCAACCTTCCTGAATTTTAAATTGCAATTATTCTGACAGGAAAAGAGACACGCTGAAACCATCAGGATACTTAATATTTTTATTGTTTTCATAATTTATTTGTTAGTTTAATATATTATTATATTTAGTTTTAATCTAATTCTGATTTTCAATCAAAATATACTGAACGGAATATCGAGGAGAAGTTATTTTGATTTCTTTACCTATTAAACATGAAAAAGCCTTTATATTTTCAAGATTATTAATTGGCCCACCGGTAATATAATCGGGACTTACTCCATTTACAAAAACACATTGAGAAAATTTTCCGTTATCTTTTCCTCCAGTGAGAGAATAGAAATAATATCGTTTTCCCGGTTTGAAGGTTTTCAAATCGAAACTGATAGTTTGATCAAGTGAATCTTTATTAACAACTACAATTCCTAATTGTCCGCTTTTAAATTTGGAAGCATAAACCACAACATTTTTGTTTCCTTCGACTGGAGAATTTATTAAATAATTTCCAAAGAATTTTTGAAAATAGTACATATAAAAATACACCGGACGAGGGTTCCATCTTGGCACTCCAGGTTCGTCCCCCCAGTTGAACATTCCATGGTCATTTCCATAATTATATCTATTTGCTAAATCCCACCGGGAGGCTTCCCCATACTGGTTTTTAATTAATTCTCCCAATACCAATACGGCATGCATTCCATTAATAAAAGAACACGATTGTTTAGAATGTAAAGCAAAAATATTCCATTCTGTAAGCGCTACGGGTTTGAATTGAACATTATAATCATTGCACATTTTTTTCATATAGTCCATCATTGCCCGGGTTTCTGATTCAGAAGAATTTAAAATGGTGGCAGGAGAAGAATTTTCATTATAAGGAGTAAAATAACTATGAATAGAGAAAAAGTCAGCGGCATTTCCCGCTGTTTTAAAAAATCCTTCGTTCCAGTTAGATTCAACCGGGTTGTACCATGATTTTCCTTTATTCAATTCTACAATGACAGCCCCTAATTTAATATCTGAATTAATTTCTTTTGCTGCTTTACGCATAGAATCGGCAAATATTTTAAAATAGGTTCCATATAGTTCCCCTGAGATTTTTGCAGGCTGACCATTTTTAATTGCAGTTGTATCAATTATAAATCCTGCCTGCCATGGACCATAGTTTTCATTTCCTATTTCCCAGAATCGCGTCCGGCCTTTATCATATCGCACCCAATCCGCAGCCAGATGCGCTGCAGTCTGCACAGGTGTTGACCCTCGGCCGTAACGCGAGTAACCAAAATTTACGCAAATCAATCCTGTACTTTGAGTTTGTTTCAACATAAGATAATAATTATCTAACGACAATGTCAAAGTATCGTCGCTCATGCCATACCAAAAATCGGACTTTTTCATTTTCGGGTTAATCATAACCGAATCGAGAACATCTGGAGGATGATTTCCTTTTTTTTCATTCCAAAAAAATTGATTGGTAAGGTTTCCGCCAGGGTAACGAATTATTTTTGGCGATAAATCCCTGATATATTTAATCAGGTTTGGCTCAGTTACCATCTGGGTCATATAAATATTAGCGTTATTGCCATAAATGTATTTTGAAACTTTAGCGATTGTATCGTTTACATTTATCGACACTTTTATAGTAGGAATGACGGATGGCGGTTCGCAATTTTGGTATTTCGGGTTATATGACATTTTAGGTTGAAAATCATCCAGGAAAAATCCCTGGGAGTCTTGTGCAAATGTTGAAATTTCGGATAATAAAATTAAAGAAAGAATTAAAATAAAAATGATATTTTTCATGATCCTTATTAAATAATTAGATCAAAAACTTTATAAGATTTGGCTTTAAAGAATTATTCATTCTTAACTTGAAAGTTCAGGATTCTTTACAAATTATTTTTGTATTTTCAAATATTATAATTTAATATCTTGAACCAATAATTAAACAATTCATTAAACCTTAATCTCTGTTTTATATTTTATTAATTTTATTTTTAACCTCTTTCTATAAGAAATGTATAGTACTGTTTAATTTTATTGTTTTATAATCCTCAAAGTCTTTGTTTCCTTTTGATCATTTATTGTTAATATATATATTCCTTTATTCAAATCTTTGCCTAAAGGACATGAATTCATACATTTCCCTGATTCAAACTGAATTCCCAGGATGTCGATAATTTTATATGTTATAGGATTTTTTGTTTGTAAATAAATAATATTTGAAAAAGGATTTGGATAAACAGAAAATGTTTCAATCTTAGCGTTTTGTATACTGGTTGCACAATCTATTTTTCCGGTTGTCCCACCAACGCATATCTTACAACTATCCAAATAGGCTGAACCGCCAATAACCCCTTTGCAATCCTTGCAAGCAACTTTTCCGGTATTTCCGCCTACACATTTTTTGCAGCTATCAATAAATGCTTTGCCACCTGGCACTCCATTGCAGTCAAGAGCTACACTACATGAGTCTGTTCCAGTATTTCCATTAACACAAATACCGCAAAGATCTATCGTGGCTGTACCATTTAAAGCCTTGTTACAATCTGTTGTACAGGCAATTTTACCTGTGTTTCCACTTACGCAATTTCCACAGCTGTCTTTGTATGCATTCCCGCCTGAAACTCCATTGCAGTCAGAACAGGCAATTTTACCGGTATTTCCAGCCACACATGAATCGCAATTATCGTAAAAAGCAGTTCCATTTAAATCTCCATTGCAATCGAATTGTGGTTCACCATATATTATTCCACGACCACCTGTACCGATATAAAATCTGCCGAAAACAAGTTCATCACCTGCAATTTGATTTACCCAACCAAACTGATGCATATAGTCGTTCAATTTAGACCAGGAAATACCTTTGTCTATCGAACGATAAAATCCATAGATACTATTTACTTTACCAACTATATATAATGTGGGATATTTTTTCCCGGGGGCAGCTTTTCCAAATCCAACGCTATATGCGATTGTAACATTTGCAATTTTGGTAACTGTTTTCCCGGTATCTGTTGAATGGTATAATCCGAAATTTGAAGGTATCCAAATTTCCCCTTCCTGTCCAAAAACCGTTCTTATACCAAGTCCTCCGGTTACCGTAGCTTTAGCACTAAAGCTATATCCTCCGTTTGTACTTACAAATATTTTACTGGTTCCTGCGTAAAAAATATTTGGATTTACCCTATCCGATACCACGATTAAACTTACAGGAAAACCAGTACATGGATACCATGTATTCCCATAATCCCTGGTATATTCAGCAGCTAAATTTGGAGGTGACCAAATAATAGTTTTACCATCAGATGACACAGCAATGGAATTTCCACCTGAAGGAAGAACACCTGTCTTAATATTTGAAGGATACTTCGGAAATGGTTTCCAGGTTTTACCACTATCTGTTGAATAAGCTGCGTAAGGCGGTGTACTTGCAGTCCCTGCACGTGCAACTATTGATGGGTTATGAGCGGCAAAATCAACACCGGTAGTTGCACCAAATATTGGATTTAAATACATCCCCAATGATGAAGCCTTATCGAGGTTTGAATTACGGGTTCCGCCAATATCATAAACTTCAGTAAAAAATGACCCGTTAACAGAGCTGGCCATATCAGCAACAACAGTTTCTTCCAGTCCATTGTCTATAAACTTCCAAACAATTTGTGAAGGAGTGGCAGAATTTGCATTTGTACTGCCCCAAATACCCTGACCTGTAGTATACATAACTGTACCCGGATTAAAAGGATCTATTTTTATATCTCCCATCCAACCTGAACCTGCAGTATTGCAACCGGGAGGTCCCCAACATAAATATTCTGCTCCATTTTTATCGTGTGATGAAACAGGGTATCCGATAGCCGTCCAGTTTGTACCACCATTGGTAGTGCGATAAATTTTATCTGGATTCCACCAATCAATTGTACAAACTATTACTGTTTTTGGATTTGAAGCGTCAACAGTTACACCACCAAAACCACCTCCTGCACCGGTTGGGGTAATTTTTGTCCAGATTCCATCGGGAATATGATATTTCCAGACTGTCCCACCCGAAGCATTGCTTGGTCCAGCCCCGTTATTATAAGCTAAGTATAAAGTTGAATCAGAAGCTAAAGCCGCATGAGGAGCCATTTGTTTTGTAGGACCACCCGGAAGTAAACTCCATGAAATTCCTGTATCTGTTGAAACATATAAATTACTTCCGGCTGTTGTCGCATTGACTCCAACATAAATCGTGGATGTTTTCTTCCCGGGTTTTCCGGTAGTTTTATCAAAAAGCACGAAATTTAATCCATAACCCGCATTTCCTTTTACAGGGAAACTTGTTACATTACTCCAAGTTGCGCCTGAATTTGTACTTCGCCAAAGTCCTTTACTACGCGATCCAAAATAAAGCGTACTGGTAAGGTTTGGATCAACGACAAGGCGCTCGCCGGCATTGCGGTCATCGTTATTGCCACCCATGGGTACCGCAATTTTATATTTAGTCCATGTATCGCCTCGATTAGTGGAACGCAGAATGAGCCCATTTCCTGCAGATTCATACATGCCAACAGCGGCATAAACAATATTAGAATCTAAAGGGTCAGGGGCTATGCCTTCAATTCCCTGAAATGTTGCACTATCCCTGCTAAATTCATCGGTTATAGGAATCCAACTTTTTGTAAGCTGGTTCCAGCGATATGCGCCTCCCACATCAGTACGTGCATATACTAAACCATTTGCTACCGGGCTAAATATAATACCTGTAACAAAGCCGCCACCAAGCATTACAACATTTTTATATTTATAAGGAATTATCGATTGGCCTAAAAGCATATTATTTTGAAAACCGGCCAAAAGAATAATACTTAAACAGATAATTATTATTTTTTTCATGCTAATAATATTAATTGATAATTTAATTAATCGAAATAAATAAAATTCTTAACATTAAATATTATATTAATTGAAATGCGATTTTAAAAAAATAAAACCCTATGCTTCTTGCAATTTATTCTTCTATAATTAGTTGAAATATTTAAGATGGCATTTATCCTCAATTTACTCATTATAATTGTAAACCAAACTCCGTATTAAAGTATTCAATATGTTATTTTAATATCAGATAATTGGAATAGCAATATCTATGGCCAAAATTATAATATGTATTTGGAAAAAATTACAGTATAAGTATATATTTTAGGTACAAAATGTTCAATTTTGTTAGTATTTGTAAAAAAAATACCATTTATTTAATCACAAGAAAAAAATCTCTGAAACCAAAAATATCTCAGAGATTTTTTTTCAAAACTAAACTAAAAAAATCGAAGCAAATGCGCTTAAATCTTAAAGCTTTTAGTTTGAAGCTTTAATTTAAACAATAGTATTATTTTATAATGAGTTTAATTAAACAACTCTTTTCAGCAGAATTTAATTTTAACAGATAAACACCTTTACTAAAACCGGATAAGTTCAGGACATCCTGTGGTTTCAGTTCAACTGATGTTAATTTTTTACCTAAAACATCATAAACATCAGCGTTATATTTTCCATTAAAATTAGCTTTTACATTAAATATTCCATTGGAAGGATTTGGAAACACTAAAGCCGATTCTGCAAGAATACCAGACCTGATAGCGGCAGCTCCGGATTTTTTTAATATGAACATATCCCAATATGTCCATGAACCCGAAGTAACTGTGCTATAATAATTCCAAAATTCAATACATAAATGTTTTCCTGCATCTGCAGAACTGGCCTGAAAAGTATGATTCAAACTTACTAATTCCCATAATGGGGTTGCGGTATTAAGCATGTAACTGGTTGAATCAACCAGGGTTCTTTTTGTAGTATCTGTTCCGCTAAACACACTGAAATATATCCTGGCATCTGTGGTATCTGACAATGGATATGATGCCTGGGCTTGAGTTGTTAGAGAATAGGTTGCACCTTCTGCAGGAACAACATCAACAATCTGATAAATATGGGGATCCTGGTTATGAGAATACCCGACATTGTTACCATCGAAAGCAACTTTTACACTGTTTGCAGGATCATATCCGAACTTAGTAGAGTCCTCCCTGCCTGCATCAGCACATGTGTCTATTCTCCACCCGAAACCTTTAATATCGTTGAAATTACATTGAATTTTGGCAGGACTCGAAGGATATTCAAAGCTCGCATTGATAATAGGTACATTTGTTTGTGCAATCATTAACCTGGTTAAGCCTGCACAAAAAATTAGGAGTAGTAATTGTTTTTTCATGATGTTTAGTTTTTAATTATATTTAATTTAAATTAAAAAATAGTTATTGGTAATTTTAATAAATGCAATTAACAATCATTTGTATCTGGATGTTGAAAACAAGTAATAATTTTAATTGGTTCTTACTTTAATTTATCAATATTCAAAATAACCCTCCGGGATTTTGAGAATCATGGAAGGTTATCTTTCATATATTAATTATTTTACCAGGGTGGGTTCTGTGTCAAATTGGGATTTGCGTCAAGTTCGGCTTGTGGTAATGGATAATAATCATATTTGGGCGACTGGTAATTTTCATGTCCCGGTTTATCGGTATTAGCCATTTCCTGGGTTAACAAACCCCAGCGTTTTAAATCGTAAAACCTTTGTCCTTCCCTGAAAAATTCTATCATCCTCTGGTGACGTATTTCTGCCATCATCTGATCCTGGGTATATCCCGATGCAAGAGGAGCCAAACTGGCCCTTGCCCTTATCCTGTTTACCGGTGTATAAGCATCTGTTACTTTCCCTTGCATGGTAAGTGCTTCGGCGTACATCAACAGGATATCTGCAAAACGTAAACATTTTTCATTTATCTCCGAAACCTGATCCAATCCAACCGGTTGTTCATTTTTTGTCCACCAGTTTAGGTATTTACGGATCCTGCATTTGAATCCATAGGAGTTTGGATAGTTTTTTAGATTATAAGGCTTCTGATAATAGAACAAAGTGTCGGGACCACCATCCCATACAATAGAAGCATAAGCGCGTGGATCGAAATCTCCGGTCGTGGTTTTTTCCTTCATAAATTCGTCATATATTTTATTTGTCGGGTACAATTCATACCAGCAACCAGCTTCTGCGGGGCCAAATTCTTTTCCTGCAGCAGTACCCAAGCTCTGATCGGTTCCATTAAATTGCCATGGACCTGTTCCACCTACATGTTGAAACTCGATTTCAAAAAGCGATTCGATATTGTTATCGGTCTCTGGTTTGAAATTATCTGCAAAACTTTGCATAAGATCATAAGTATATGGCGCTTGTAATAATTTGGCCAATTCAGTTTCAGCCAACGCCCATTGTTTTGTATATAAATAGGCTTTACCCAGGAAACCTGTTGCAGCGCCTTTAGTAGCACGTCCAATCCATTCAGATGGATAAACTAATGGTAAATCAGCCTGGGCGTCCTGTAAATCTTTGATGACCTGATTCCAGATATCTGCTTCAGGGGATTTTTTCAGGAAATAATCATCTTTTGAACCAGGTACTTTTAGCCGAAGAGGCACTGATCCAAAATTAATAGCCAGGCCAAAGTTATTCAATGCCCTGAGAAATTTTCCTTCAGCAATAAATTGTTTCTTCGAGGCATCAGAAATAGGCGCACCCGGGGCTCTCTCAATTATCTGGTTTGACCTGAATATTCCGTCATATAATTCGGTAAATACCCATAAAACCTCTGTACAATTGGGATCATTGGTAAAGGATTGCAAAGCGTATAAGCACGGAACATCATTTCGGATAAACATATCATCACCCCTTCCATTTGCGATTTCAATCCCTTTGATACCCCAGTAGCCGCCATGCCAGGGTGTATCAAATACTTTATAAGTTGCACCCAATCCCTGAAGAAAATCGTTATCTGTCTGCCAAAATAAATCTGTTGTAAACGTATTAGGATTTTTCAATTCTAATTTTTTTTCGCATCCAAAAAAAAGTATTAACAAGGATAGGATACAAATAATTTTTCTGTATGTTTTCATTTTATTAAATTTTTAAAGTGAAACTTGAACACCAAAAAGCCATGTCCTGGGCAATGGATAAGCTATATGCCCATAATCTACGCCTCTATTAAGAATTCCGGCCTGCCAATCGTTTTCATTTCTTCCCAGGTCAGGGTTAAAACCTTTATATTTGGTAAATGTAAAAAGATTATCAGCACTGGCATAGATTCTGATTTTATCAATTTTTAGCTTATTTGTAACTTTCTTTGGAATAGTAAAACCAATTTGTATTGTTTTAAACCTTAAATACGAACCATCTTCCAAATACCTGTCAGATTCTGTATTATTATGATTTTTATCGAGTGTCGTTGGACGGGGTATATTACTATGGTTTTGCGGTGTCCAGAAATTCAATACATCTTTTGAATAGTTCCATTGTGTGGCAGTGTTTTCAAGATCCTGGCGCAACCCGTTAAATAATTTACCTCCCTGGGTTCCCTGTAAATACATTGTAAAATCTATTCCTTTCCATGACAAATTAATGTTGAAACTATATTCAAATTTTGGTTGGGCGCTACCCATGACCATTCTGTCCTTATCATCTATTTTCCCATCATGATTGGCATCGACAAATTTAATATCCCCCGGTTTTGCGTTGGGCTGTATGAGAATCTTATTGCCTTTTTTATCAAGAATCGGATTACCTACAGAATCGACCGCGGTATAATCATTTATTTCCTGTTGCGAATTAAAAATTCCTGCAGTTTTAATAAGGTAAAATGAGGCAATTTCAGTTCCTGCCATTGTTATAGTCGTATTCCCGCCATGATGTGTTGCCTGCCCTGCATTGAGTTGCTGTGTACCGGTACCAAGATGGTCTACAATATTTGTGACATGCGTATATGTTCCGGTAATATTATAAAGAAAATTTTCAATGTTATTTTTATAATTTATTGCAAATTCAATTCCTTTATTGGTTATCTGGCCAATATTGACAGGAGGATTACTGGTAGTTCCGGTTGAAGCCGGAAGTGGGACATAAACAAGTACATCGTAGTTTCTTTTTATAAAATAATCAGTTGTAAAAGTAAGTTGATTTTTAAGAAACCCTATATCTGTACCGACATTTCTGGTTGTTGCACTTTCCCATTTAATATCCTTGGCCGCATAGGTTGTTTGAATTGTTCCTATCCATTTATGCTGGTTGACTCCAATAACATAGTTGTCATTGGTTGAAACCCCGGTAGAATATTGATAATCGCCAATATTTGAATTACCTAAGGAACCATAACTGGCCCTTAATTTTAAATCGTTAACTACATCTTTCAGGCCTTCGAAAAAAACTTCACGTGATATATTCCAACCTAAACCTAATGAAGGGAAATTACCAAACCTGTTTGCCGCACCAAACTTTGACGATCCGTCACGTCTGAAAGTACCGGTCAAAAGGTATTTATCATCATAAGAAGCAACGATACGGCCCAGATATGATAAATAAGCCCAGTCATCTTCGGATCCACTTGCAGTTACTCCCACCGTTGCAGCATTAAGGACACCCAACCCTTCCGGAAGAGATGAACCTGACCCGGTCATTCCACGCCATTTATTCTGTTCTAAAGTAAAACCTGCCAAAGCATTTATATTTAGTTTTCCGATTGACCTGTCATAATTTAGTGTATGTTCCTGGAGAAAATAATTAATTTGTTCCCTGGATTCGGATAAGCTTGTGAGACTTGTAAAAAATGCCCCTACAGTATAATCATAGGTGTAATTGCTATTATACCTGAAGGTAGTATTATAACCCACATTGTATTTGTACTTTAATCCTTTAAGTAGTTCAAGTTCTGCAAAAAGGTTTACAAACACTTTGTAATATTGATCCTTTGGTACCTGTAAGAATAATTGGGCGACAGGGCTGGCCACATTTATAACATCGCCGGAAGCGCCAGCATAACGGGTACCTGGAGAAGTTGAAGTATCATTATAAACCGGAAAAGCAGGTATCATTTTTGCAGCCGCTGCTGCAGGGCCTCCTCCCTGACCTCCCCAACCGTCAGGCATGGTCCTCCAATTTTCATTCGAGAGCATTACAGTTTCACCTACCCTGAATCGTCCTTTATGATAATCTGATTTCAACCTCAGGTTCAGACGATCATAATCGGTTTCTTTTATAATTCCCTGCTGACCGAAATATCCTCCCGAAACACCATAAGTATAATTGTCACCTCCACCGTTTGCAGACAATTCATAAGATTGAACAGGGGCTATCTGGTAAATCTCATTTTGCCAATCAGTATTTATGATATTCCCATTCTTGTCAACAGGTAAATTTTTGGCAATACCAAGACGAGGCAATGGTTTTTTGTTTGTAGTATCATTATCATGTGCAGCATTATCAACCTTAGCCCATTCTACGGAATTACAAACATTCATTTTTTTAACAATTTGTTGCCAACCGTAACTCATATTGAAAGAAATTTTATTATCGCCTTTTTTCCCCATTTTAGTAGTAACAAGAACCACACCTGCAGATGCCCTGGCTCCATATATTGCAGCGGCAGATGCATCTTTCAAAACTGTAATCGTTTCGATATCTGAAGGAAGAATATTATCAATATTACTGATAAAGTTTCCATTACCATCAGCATATCCGGCAGGGACTCCATCAACAATATATAATGGATCTGTTACATTGTTTGTAGAACTTACCCCACGAATTAATACCCGGTTGCGGGCTCCGGGCGAACCACCTGAAGCTTCTATTTCCACACCTGCCATTTTACCCTGTAAAGCTTTTACTGCCGTGTTGGAACCTTCGGTCTTCATGTCTTCGGACTTAACAGATGCAACCGCTCCTGTCAAATCTTTTTTCTTAACCGTGCCATAACCGATGACTACTACTTCATCCAAAGATGTCAATTCAGGTGATAACATAATATTAAAAATCTTTTGTCCTTTTACTGCAATTGTTTGTGAATTGTAACCAACATAGGAAATCACCAATTCTGCATTTTCGTTATCAACAGTTATTGAAAATTTACCATTCATGTCTGTCACCACAGCAGTTTTTGTGCCTTTTACAACAATACTTGCACCGGGCAGTGTTTCCCCGGAATCTTCTGCTTTTACAAACCCGGTTATTGCAATTCCCTGTTGTTGCGCACTTTGTTTGCTCTTTATAACAATAGTTTTATCCAAAACAGTATATGTTGCGCCAGCTTCTGCTAATACCTTATCAAGAATTACACTTAATAATTCTTCATTGGCACTAACAGATACTTTTTGTTTAAGGTTTATCTGATCGACATTATAAAATACATTAAAATCCGTTTGTTTTTCAATTGCATTAAAAACGTCTTCCAGGTTTCCATTTTTAATATCCACCGTAAGTTTAGCATATTGTGAATAAACTGTAGCGGATATATTTAAGGTTGTAACTGTTATTAAAATAGTTAGTAATTTCATATATAGTGGAATTTTTGGAAGGAAAAATTTTGATAAAATAATTCCATTCGAGTTAGTTTTACTCATATCTTTGTAATTAGATGGTTAATATTTAGCTAATGCATAGTTTGGAAATACAGGCATTAGCTGTTGACTATTTATAGAACGGGAAATGCTCAGCATTTTCCGTTTTTATTAAGGAGA
>Ga0182021_10007016_pt1 | contig 13346 bp, 19 predicted proteins | sample 612E3MmetaG_FD_120493 | JGI IMG/M metagenome (GOLD analysis project Ga0182021, IMG submission 120493) | Permafrost microbial communities from Stordalen Mire, Sweden - 612E3M metaG (Illumina Assembly) | ecosystem: Environmental > Terrestrial > Soil > Wetlands > Permafrost | place: Sweden...
ATCCGCCAGCTTGTGCAGAAACTCGACCTTGGGGATCCCCGCCAGGTCAGCCGCGGCGCCAGCCGACAAGTGCCCCAGTTCGTGGAGCTTCATAGCCGCCGCAAGACGCACCTTGCCCTCTGCCTCCGAAGGGGAAGGCCCCAGCGCCCGAAGCGTCGCCTCTGGAATCTCGATGGACAGGGTCACAGCCGAAGTGTACCAGCTCTGGTAGAGGCTCGCTAACAGGCTCGTGCTGGTGGGGCGTTTCCGTGTTCGTCGGGTTTGCTACCTGGACGCTACGGGCGGCCGTGGCGTGCTCTGGAGCCCGGCCCCGTGCGGCCCGGAGTTTCTTGCCCATGGGCGAGAAACTGCAAACCAGCCCCTTGCTCGTCCGCCAACTCGTGAGGACACCTGGGCAGCACCTCGCGTGGTTTCGCTGGTTCGCGTTTGGCGCGTGTTTGCCGGTTCCAGGAGTTGACCCGGGCCGGAACGTGAAGCCTTCTCAGCCCGGCGGGCTAGAGTTTGCCTCAACAAGCTTCTCGGCGTCTGTTGCGGGCTCATCCTCGATTCGCAAGGCGCATCTCGACTTCTGGCAGACCTCAGCGAGTTCTCCACCCGCAAACATGACCGTCATGTGAACGGTCGAGGCGTAGGCCCCCACTTCCTGGCAAGCCGGAAGCGACCGCGACGTTTTCTGCGTGGCAGGGTTCGTGGCCATGCCGCGAACACACACGAACCCAACCCGAGGCGAGACGTTCGTGAACCATAGCTGGCCGGTTGAGTTCGACAAATTGAGGCCGCTCATGAATGTGCCCATCGAAGCAATGGCGAGCCTGGTGGGTTTCTTCGCCTTGGGCTTCGACATCTCCACAAGCTCGGCTCTTGCCTCTTGCAGAGACTCCCTCAATTCTGCCTCGGCCCGACGGTGATTGGAGTATGCGACCTGGATGACCACCAGAACCATGGCGATCACCAACCACAAGACGAGGCGTCCGAGCTTCTCAAGGCGGTCAATCCACAGCATGCTGTCCTCCCATCTCCTATGAACAAGGGTTCGCGCGGCCCGCGAAGAAGCAACCGCGCCACGTTGCCGCCATGATCCCCCCGAAGTTTCCAGCCGTCAAATGGCTCAGTGGGACGACGGCCGCCGATCGTTCGCGCATGGCGCGTGTTCTCCCTCTGTGTGGGCCTATTCTCCGTCTCACCAGCCGCCGAAGTCGCGCAGCGCGCCGCGTGTGGCCGCTACGGAACAGATCGCGGCAGGATCTCGCGCGGCTGCACCTTGAACGCCTTGGCCAGTTTCCACACGGTGCGAAGGGTGACCGAGCGGCCCGCTTCGATCCGCTGGTAGTGCCGAAGGCTGAAGCCAAGGTCCATCATGTCTTCTTGCGTGAGGGCGCGGGCCTCCCTCAGCGCCCGAACACGGCGCCCGAGAAGTAGGCAGAAGCGTGAAAAGTCGGTCGCCACCGGAAGGTGACGCTAGGAGCAAGGGGCCATCCTGACCACGGCTCAAAATGTCGTAAGCGCCTACAGGGGTTGCGGCGAATCCCGAATGGAGCGACATTGTCCCCATGGCAGCCAGACTGCGTATAGTCCTTTCGGGTCTTCTGGTGGCATCCTTTGGCGGTTGCGGCGGCGGGGGGCAGAGTCTCAAGCGCGTCCCCCGGGGCGGTGAGGGCGGAAAGGACCACAGCGCAGGCACACCATGACCACGCTGCATGTGTCCCTCTCGTTTTTCGCCCTCGCGCTGGCATTCTCCTACCCCGCACACGCCGACGACAAGGTCACCGCGCGCGCCTACTACGAGACGGCCGCGCGTCTCTACGACGTGGGGGAGTACGAGCGCGCCCTGACCGGGTTCAAAGCCGCCTACGTGGCCGCCGAAGACCCCGCATTCCTCTACAATATCGGCCAGTGCTACCGCAAACTCGGCCAGGAAGAGCAGGCCCTCGACTTGTACCGTCGGTTCCTGCGGTACGCCCCGGCCGACGACCCCAACCGTGCTCAGGTTGAAGCTCGCTACCGGGACACCGAGGTCGATGCCACCTTCAAGGCTGACTTCGCGCGCGCGGCTGAGAAGCGCGAGACGGTCGAAGCGGCGCCTGCCCCCGTGGCTGCGCAGGCGGTGCCGCCTCCGGTGCTCCCAGTGCCTGCCCCGGTGGTGGTAGAGCTACCCAAGCCCCCGGCCACCCCCGCGCGCGACACCGGCCGCGGCCTGCGCATCGCTGGCGTCGCCACCGCGGGCGCAGGCCTGGCGTCCATTGGGACCGCCATCTACTTCTACACGCGGGCCGTGCACTACTCCGACGTGGTCTCGACCAACCCCCACCACACGTCGGCTGACCTGCAGGCCGGCGAGAACGCCGTGACTGCGCAGTGGATTCTCTACAGCGTGGGAGGCGTCGCGCTTGCGGGCGGAGCCGTGCTGTACTGGCTGGGGTGGCGGGTCACGCCGGTGGCCGGGCCCGGGCTCGCAGGCATTTCGACGGGAGGGACATTCTGATGCGCACCCATGTCGCCGTGCTACTACTCGCCACCGGCTGCGGCTACAACCCTCACCAACGCTACCCTGACCCAGACTCCGGTGACCCCGTGGTGGTCCCGGACGCCTTGCCGGTCGACCAGACCACCACCTGGCCACCGGACGCGCTTCCGACCACGCCAGATGCTGGGCTACGGGTGGACGCCACGCCGATGCCCCGGGACGCATCGCCGCCAGACCGCGTGCCGCTGGACCGCATGGCGGCCGACGTGTTGGCGGATCTGCGGTCGGAGGTGTTGGCGGATCTGGCGGATGCGGCCTGCACGTCGGGGGAGATATCGACGTGCTCATGCCCCGCGCCGGTGGGAGCGATGTTCCGCGCCTGCAGCGTCGCCGGGAGGTGGCCGGAGTGTCCATGCCCTGCCCCAGCGCCGGACGCAATGCCACTCACCCCGGACACGGCACCGCCCCAGCCGGATTCAACGCTCGCATCGACGCAAACGGACTCCGCTGGCGTCGAAGTGCCTGATTCCACAGTCGGAGGGCCGGTGTTGATCTCAGATGTGTTGTCGCTTGACTTTGGCACCGTTGTGGCGACTCAACAATCCCGTCGAAGCGTGCTCATCACCAACATCGGCGGTTCCCCAACCACTGTCCCGCTTCGCATCTCCCTCACGGACGACAACCCCAATTTGAATATTGGATCCGTGTCCACCGGCTGCAACCGTCCCATTGCGCCGGGGCAGGGTTGTGGAGTCGCGCTCGACTACGGAGCGGTGGACTACAACACCTTTCCTCATCTAGAGGATCTGAACGGCACTCTCACGGTCAGCGATGGCATCACAAACCTGACAATCCCCGTGACCGGAACCGTTGAAGCGCCAGACGCTGGTGCGCCACCTGACACGCGCCCCGACTCACGTCCCAATGCGGTCCTGACGATCACGGGCGGCCCTTACCTTGGGTCAGTCGTTCAGGGCTCCGTTGGAGCCGAAGTAGTCTTTACCGTGACAAACTCGTCCGCCTGGCCATCAGGCGCGCTCGCTGTCTCCGTGAATCCCATACAGGGCGACAGTACCAGCATCGCCGTCTCGACCGACACGTGCTCGGGGGCAGCCATCTCCGGAGGGGGCGTCTGCACAGTTGGCCTCCGACTCGCCCCTCCACTCAGCGCCAAGGTTGGCGATGTCTCCGCGGACCTGTGGGTCAAGGAAGCGACGTTCTGGGCCGCTTTCGCTACGGCATCTGGAAACATCCCGAACGCTCTCTCGGCATCGCCGGACTTTGTGAGCTTCGGTCTCGTCGGCGCCGGGTTTTCATCTGACGTTTACACCGTCACTATCACCAACAAGAGTGCGACAGCCACCGGTGTGCTCAGTCTGACGAATGCGGGACTCGAAATACATCCGACTGGCGTGCTAGGCCCCTGTCTCTACTCCGCTGACGTGCCCATTTCGGCGAACACCTGCAACGCCGCCCTGTCTCCTGGCGCTAGCTGCTCGTTCGGTGTTCAGTACGTCCCATGCTTTGCTGCGATGATCACCATGTCAGGCACGGTCACAGTCAGCGACGGCGTCGTGGGAATAGCCGTCTACCTCAGAGGCCACAACAGCTAGGCAACGACAGTTCTCCCCTACCTGCCCGACGACGGCCCCACGACAGCCTTGCGTTCGCTCCGCCTTGCCTTCCGGGCTGCAAACAGCGGGCGGATGCGGAGTTGGACCAATAGCCCAGGCGCGGGTATCAGCGGGAAAGGCACCGACGGATCACCGAGTACCTGCCTGCGTTGTGCGCTCTCAAGTGGACGCAGCAGTGCCTCTGACCTGGACGGTGCTCGGTTGACCAACGGCCACCACCTGCACCAGTTTTCTGGTGCCACGCCACTGGGTGCGCGGCTTGTGCGGTTGACCAACAGCCGCGATCGCGCGACTCTAGGACTGTGCAGGCAACCCGGCGGCCAGCTACCGACGAGTGGCCGCCGATAGCATCCCCGGCGGCCCGCCTGGTTCTTCCCTTCCTCGCGACGGATGCGAAGGGATGCACACGTGGCCAAGCCAGAGGAACCCAACCCCGCCGACGGCACGAAGACGTCTCCGGTGGGGCTAGAGCCCAGGGACAAGACGAAAGCCCAGCAGAAGCCACCAGAAAATCAAGTCAAAGTCTTTGTCGAAAACGTGCCGGGCTTGTGCAGGCTCAACCCGACCGACCAGCTGCGCGGAGGTACCTGGGTCTCGGGATCGCACGAGGGTGGCAAGGCCCTAGCCACAGCGGCGACACAGCGCATGTCTGACTTTTGGGCGGTGGTCACCCGGGACGCCCAGTGGGCGGCCGCAAGAGCACACGAGGCTATTCAACCGCTCACTGAAGCCCTCAGGCTTGTCAACCAGGCTTGGATAGACGTGTCGACTGGCTTCATCTTGGCGAACACGGCGGATCTGACTCCGCGGGAGGCGAAAACCCTTCTGCGTTCGATCAAGACTGCCAAGAGGGCGAGCCACAGCCTGGCCGGGCTGCAATCGACAAAGCAGTGGAATTACCTAAAGGAGGCCCGCCGCGTTCTCTACTGTGCGGAAGCCTGGCAAGAAGCCCTGCCCCTCGTGAGGGACGCGGCGAGTATTGGAGCTGTGATTGCTGGGAATCCGGAACTGGGCAAGCGGCTGCGCCTTGCGGACGCGATCAAGAATGCAACCGCCAAAGGAATCGACGTCTTCGACTTGATCCGCTCATGCCGGAAAGGTGCAGCCAACATCCGGAGGAAGCGCCGAGCCGTCGCCTACGAGCTGGCCGGCCTGTCCTGCGGCGTGGATAGCGTCGCCAACGTTAGGCACATGTGCGACGAAGCAAAGGCATACATGCGCGACCAGGGCATGCGTGCGCGACCTCGCAAGGGCGGCAATGCGGGAACGCGTCCCAAAGAAGCGCCGAGAATCCGGGACACGTGAAAACGCGGGCTATCCACTGTAACGCGTGACATAGGCGCGCGGGGTGGCACCTTGAGCTAATGGACACCGGACACGCGCCACCGACCCCCTCTCGCCCGAGTCACTCCACTGCATCGCCGGCAGAGGCCGCCGCCGTCACCGCGCTCATCCACCGCGTGGGGCTCATGCACGCCCAGCGCACCTTGGGCGTCGACCGCCACACCATGGACCGCGTGCGCGGTGGCCTGCCCGTGCATCGCGGGACGATGATGTGTGTGCGTGCTGGGCTGGCGGCGCAGTCCACCCAGCCGGGGCGCGCGCCGTGACGATCGACCAGGCTCTCCGCGCCGCTGTCGTCGATGCAGTCGCGCCTCTCGCTGGCGAGATCCGCGACCTGCGTACCGAGGTGGCAGCACTTCGCGCGACGAGTTTGCCTCAGTTCATTTCCGTCGACGAAGCCGCGACGCGACTAGACGTCGTGCCGCTGACAATCCGGCGAATGGTGGCGCGCGGTGAGGTTGTCCACCGCCGGGCTGGACGCCGGATCTTGATCGACGCCTCGTCTTTGCGGCCGGCGGACCCGGCGACCGTGGCCAGCCTGGCCAGGATCGCGAGGCAGTCGTGAGCACCGACTTCGCCGACGTTGAACGCCGCTTCGCCGATGCCATGCGCGCGCGCACAATCCTGCCACCGCGGGAACTCATCACGGACGGCAAGTTTCACCGCTGTGATGTGGACGCCAAACACGGGAAGAACGACGCCAGCTATTTTCTACACGTCGACGGCATCGCGGCCGGCGGGTTTGAAAACCATCGCGACGGGCTTGGCTGGCAGGACTGGTGCTCCGTCGACAAAGGCACGCTGCCACCGGCGGAGCGTGCGGCCCATGACGCCAGTATCGAAGCGATCCGCAAGGCGCGAGCGGTGGACGAAGCGAAGATCAAAGCCGATGCAAGAGAACGCGCGGCGCGGTTGTTGAATGAGGCGAAGCCCGCCCCGACGTCTCACCAGTACCTCAAAGACAAGAAAGTCAAACCTCACGGACTGCGCGTTGGTCAAGACGGTTGGCTCTTGGTGCCCTTCCACGATGCCGATGGAACCTTGCACACCATCCAACGCATTGGACCCGACGGCACCAAGCTATTCTTGAAGGGCGGGCGCAAGCATGGATGCTTCTTTTCCGTCGGAAAACTCGCCGACAATCCCGAGCGGCTTGACTACGCCGAGGGATTCGCAACCGCGGCCAGCATCCACGAGGCCATCGGGCGCCCTGTGATAGTGACCGGCGACTGCGGGAACATGTTGCCCGTAGCCGAATCACTGCGGAAGAAGTACCCGCGCGCGGCCCTTGTGTTCTGGGCTGACAATGACCTGACCACGCCGGGAAACCCCGGCCTTTCCGCGGCATCCTACGCCGCGAAAGTCACGGGCGGCCGGGTGGTGCTTCCTGGCGACTTCAACGACCTTGGCAAAGATCGCGGCCCCGAAGTCGTCAAGACGTGCGGTGAGCGCGTGACTTTGCCGACCGCGACGCCGGCGGCTCAAGAACCCGCAATCACCTTGCGGCTCGCGTCCGACATGGTGCACGACCTGTTTAGCAAGCCGCTTCCGCCTCCCATTGCAACGCCGTTCCCGCAATTGAATCTCTTGCTTGGTGGCGGGCTTCGCGGTGTGAACGTGCTCGCCGGTCCCACGGGACGGGGCAAGTCAGGGTGGGCACTCGCTCAAGCGCGCCTCACTGCCCGGACGCGCCCCGTCGTCTATCTCTCGACGGAATTGGACGAGCGACAAGCACTCGCGCGCGTTGCTGCGCAAGAATTGGGCAAAGCCTGGCGCGCACTGTATGAGGGCGATGCCTCGACAGAGGCGGCAGTTGCCGGCGCAGTCGCAGGGCTGCGCCTGTACGTGCTGACCATTGCGTCTGTCGCGCAAATGCTGGACACGTTCGCCGCGTTGGCATTGTGCGAAACCGAACCGGCGCTAGTCGTGCTCGACTACCTGCAAGGCTTGGCCAGGACGGCCGAAGATCGGCGCCTCGCCGTCGGGTGCGTTTCCGAGGGTATCACCGCGTGGACCCGGACCACGGGCGGCGTCGTGCTCGCCGTGTCCAGCATCTCCCGCGCGAACTACTTCGGCACGGACGAAAAGTCCGCAACCGACTTTGTGAACGCGGCCAAGGAATCCGGCGACGTGGAATTTGACGCCGCGTCTGTGATGTTCTTGGACGTGGCGGCCCCTCCATTGGGGGGCACGTCGGAAGGGCGCTTGCACGTTGCGAAGTCTCGTTTCGGCAGTGCTGGCACCATCGGGCTTTTCTTCGACGGCCCCTCCGGCACGTTCCAGGCAGACCCGGCGGGCGGCCTGACCGCTGACCAGCGCGCCGTCTATGAAGCCATCCAAGACGGTGCCCGGACCTGGAATGAGATCGGGAAAGCCGCCGAGCTTCGACGCAACAAGATCGGCCCCTGCTTGCGCGCTCTGCAAGCCCGGAACCTCACGGACGGTCAGAATCGCCCGCTCACTTCCGCAGGCCCAAAACCGCGTCAAAACGGCCCAATTAACACAACGCTGCCGGGAACTAGTTCCCAATCGGTTCCCGGTGGGGCACTGGTACTGCCTTTCCCATCGGTGAGCACAGTTCCCGGCCCCGGAACTGGCGCTGCAGCATTCCCAGTCAGTTCCCCCCCCTATAGGGGGGAACTGGGAACTGCGGACCTCGGGAACCGGACGGACCCCGGAAGGGACACGCTATGACAGCCTTTGGGGTTCTCTCACTGTGCGCGGCCCGTGGCGTGAAACTCGTCTTGGAGAACGGCGACCGGATCACGCTCGAAGGCCCCCCAGGCCGCGCGGGATGAGGTGCGCGAGACAATCCGCGCCGTCAAGCCCGAGGTGCTGGTGTTGCTACGTGGCCAGCGGCAAGAGGAAGTCTCCCGAGCATGGGCAGCGGCCTATGGGCGGCTTGAATGCCAGTTCAGCAGCGGCCTGGAAACCTCGGACGGTATCGCGCAGCCCGTGGTCAACGCGTGGAACGATGCCGAGACGAACGCGGAGCACGTGTCTGCGGAATATGTGGCGGGCAAGGTGCAGCGAACCGACTTCGAGGCGGCCTTGGCCGCGTGGGAGGGCGCCGTCACCAAGGCGATGGAGTGCCGGGCCACCTGTGACGACTGCGGCCGGCGCTCCGTCGTACTGGTGACGACGGACTACGGCTCGAAGTTTTGCCGGGCTTGTCTGCGGCCCGAACCGCTGAACCGAAAGGCACCCCATGCATAGCGATATTCGCCCGTTTGCGGCTGCGCAGGCCGATACCCTACCCGGCACGCCGCCGACGGTGAGCACGGACGACGAAGGGTGCAGCATTGGCCATAGTGCGGCCTATCTGTCCCACCGGCGCGCTGACACCGCGGCAATGTGGCGAGCCGCGCGCTCGTGGATCTCGCTCGCGTACCCCGCCGGGCTGGACGTCGCACGGGCCGAGCTGGTGGCCAAGTTCCCGGACTTGGCGGCGAACGTCGCCCGCCTCGAACAGGCCGCCCAGCGCGAGGCCACCAGGTCGAGAACGAGCCCACGGCAACCGTGGACGGCTTCGTGCGCGCCCTGGGTGCGTGGGAACGGGCGTGCTGGACGGACTTGCAGCGCTCGACAACGTACGGTCAAGGGCGCTGTGCATCGACTGCGGCGCCGAAGTCGCCACGGTCAAGACGGGACTCGGGCAGCGCGTCTGCAGCCGACGCCTTCGGGCGGCTTTACAAAAGTAAGGTGTGAAACATGACGAAATCAGATCACAAAACCTCACAGAAAGACGATTCCGCGGTGTCAGCGAGTCAGCAACTTGCCATCGAAGTCCTGCTGGCCGGTGGCACTGATTCCGAGGCCGCCCAAGCTGCATCGGTCACGCGCGAAAGCGTCAACCGCTGGCGCCACTCGGACGCCGATTTTGTTGCGGCCCTCAACCGCGAACGCCGGGCGATCTTCGAGGCCACGCGGGACAACCTGTGTCGGGCTTCGCTGAAAGCGATTGCGACACTCCAAGACATTCTTTCCGATGAAGATCGCTCCTTGCGAATCAGGGCGGCGTCAATCCTTTTGGCGCAGCGCGGCGAGGCGCAAGCACCAGGCGCTACCGACGCGGCCGTGGTTCAGGCAGGGTGGACCGAATCTCGCTGCGAAAGCGAGCGGCGAGCGAAGGCCGCAGCACTCTCATCCGCATTGTCATCGTTCTAGACCCCATGAGTGACCCCTGCCAACGCGAAGCCTGCTGCGTCTGCGGTTCAACCGAGCTGGAAAACTGGCTCAGCGGGAAATCCTCGCAGCGGCCGCCCAAGGCGCGAGCACGGCTACAGTGGCCGAGGCGCTACCAGGTGGCCAGCCAACGGCGAGCCCGGCCAGCGAAGCCCGCGCCAGTGGCCATACTCCGGCCAAGTTTCCCCACCGGCGCGTTTTCGTCGAGGCAACCTGGCGCGCGGCGCTCGACCACGCGAAGGGAGCCGCCCATGTCTAGCCTCGCATCGACTCGTTCGATTGCTGACGCCTGCGACCTGTGCGGCGCGGTCGCCGCCGACGGGGACACCATGCACTTCGCACTGGGGAAGCTCTGGTGCGCCGAGTGTTGGGCAGGCCAGCGGCCCGCCGTCGCGATGCCGCCCAACGCGAACGAGCGACGCCAGCTAGAGCTGTGGCTGGCCCCTCAACCATCCCGAGGTGCCCCATGAGCGACCCCGACTGCGCCGAACATCAGGGTAGCACCAAGGCTCACGGAGGTGCGGAGCCAGCGCGCCGCTCACGCAACGGCTTTCGGCGGAGTGGCGGCGTGACTGAGGCGAACCTGGCCCCAGGTGGACCCGCGGCCGGCAAAGATGACGACTCGCCGGAGGCGCTGACGGCCCCTGAAATGCTGTTCGTCGAGACCTTGGCGGCCGGCGAATCGCTGGCGGACGCGGCCAAGGCAGCCGGCGTCAGCTATCGCACCGCGCGCAGGTGGAAGGGGCGGCCTGAGATTGCCAGCGCGATCCGGGAACGGACAACAGAAGCGCTTGCCCTCGGGCGGGCTGTGCTGGCGAGTGGGATGGCGAGGGCAGCCCGCGGTTTGGTGGCTATGGCGGACGGTACGGCTCCGGCCGAGTCGCCACGGGTGAGTGCCTGTCGGGCCGTGGTGGAGGGCGCGGTCAGCCTGGCCGAAATGGAGGAACTGGAGGCGCGGTTGAGCGAGTTGGAAGCGCGGCTCGAAAGCCGAGACAAGGAGCCGAAAGAATGAAACTAGGAACGCTACGCTTGCGACTCAATGCTGCGGCCGACCGGCTGCCACCGTCGCCAGCGGGGAAACACATCGTCACATTCGTGATCCTGGCCGACCGGCCCGACGACCCGAAGATGGGTGTTGTCGAAACGCTGAGCGAATCGGCCTCCGCTGTCCTGCGGGTGGAGTGCGTTGATCCGCGGAGCCACCGGCCCGGCGAGGAACCTGTTGGGGAATGGTGGCTGCGTTTGCACGGCTTCTTGCCTGAACCGCAAGACTCACTCAGGGACAAGTCAGACTCGGAATCCTACACGGCCGAGAGCCGCGGCGGGCAGGACTGAACATGGTGGATCTGAAGGGCGTGAAACGTCGGCTGGACAAGATCGCCGCTGCCGCACCCGCGCTCCCGTCGGCCGATGACACGGCAACGCGGATTGCAAGAGCGCTCGCGGCGATTGAAGGAACGCCACCGCCGTTACGCTCGTTCTTGATCGACATGTACGTGAGCACTTCGTCCAACCGCGATGAGCCCGGCGAATACTCTGCGCTGCTGGCAGCGATCGGGCCCCAGCGGCTCTCCGAGGCATACGGCGACGCTGGCCCACCCGCATACTCGGGCATTGATCCCGTGTTGCGCCGTCACGCACGCGAGTGGCACGGACCAGAGGATCGCGTGAACCCACTCGACGAGCTGCTTGACAACATGATCGCACGAAAGAAGGAGCCGCCGTGACCTTCGTATGCCGCGGAGGCATTGCACGCCGAGTCGCTCGATTCAAACAGTCGCAGCCTACAATGGACAGGCCGCACCCGCGCGGCTGCATGAACCGATGCTCTACCGCCAGGCTCACCGTCGGAGAACACAAGTCCCGCGGCTGGTGCCTGCCACCAACCTGCCGCCAAGTTGCCCGAAAGCGCCCCGCGTGCGGATGCTGGGGCTCGCGCTCGAAACTTCGCAAGCGACACGCGGGTTTAGGAGAAAGCCCTTGCAGACTTCCCGTCAGACGTTTACAGGTGGGACCATGGACAAGGCCAAGACGAAGCGACGGCACAGGATAGGACGGCCGCCACTGCCACCGGGACAGGTCAGGGAAGACGATCTGCGGGTGACTCTGCGGCTGCGGGTAGACGAGCGGCAACAGGTGGAAGCCCTGGCGGCCCGTTGGGGGGTGACGGTGGGCGAGTGCTTGCGCCGATGCTTCGCCATGGTCGCAAAACAGAAGGGAGACTGAACCATGGCAAAGAAGAAGACGAAGACGCGGAGAAACTTTGGATCGGGAGGCATTCGCCACCGCGGCGAAACGTGGCAAATCATGTGGCGCGAACACGGCCAGCGGCACTACGAGACTTACACCGACGAAGACAAGGCAAGGAAAGTGTTGACCAGGATCCTCGGCGACATAGCCGCGGGCCGCGGCGGGCTGGCGCGAGATCCGAAAGACGCGCCCACGCTGGCAGAGCTGGCGAAGCCTTGGCTCGAACGCCGCCAGAAGACCCACCGGGCCGGAACTGACGACCGCTGCCGCTGGCGCCTGCACTTGGGGCCATATTTCGGCGCACGCAAACCCGGCGAGGTGGACGCGGCCAGCATCCGGCGTTTCATCGAAGCCAAGCTGACGGCGGGCTTGGCCGCAAGCACGGTGGGCCACTGCATACGCCTGCTGAGCACGTTCTACGCCGACGTCTTGGAACAGGGCCACGCCACGACAAACCCCGTAGCCAGCCTGCCCCGAAGTACCAGGCGGCTCTATCGTTCGACCTACGACACGAAAGGAACGCCCTTTTTGCAAACGTTGGCAGACGTTCGCCGTGTGTTCTTGGCCCTGCCTGAACCCTACAGCGTCGCCTTCGCTGTGGGCGCCCTGGCCGGGCTGCGCGTGGGCGAGACGCTGGGGCTTTCCTGGGAAGACATCGACCTTGCGGGCCGGCGTATCCATGTGCGCCAGCAGATGCAAGACGGGCGACTCGGCCCGCTCAAGGACGACGAGCCGCGGATCGTGCCGATCCTCAAGTCGCTGGCCCCCATCGTGACGGCGTGGCGTCTCAAGACAGGCGGCGAAGGGCTACTCTTCAAGCCCGCCAACCTGGCGCGAGGTGGACGCCCCGACCTGGGCACGGCCTCCACGTTCATCCGGCCCCACACCCTGCACAAGCACCTGGCGAAGGCCATCAAGGATTGCGGCCTGCCCAAGATGAGCTGGTACTGCTGCACGCGCCACACGTTCGCGTCCCTGTTCGTGCTGGGCGGCGGTTCTCTCGAACTGCTGCGCACCCTCATGGGGCACGCCAGCGTGACGACGACCGAGCGCTACAGCCACCTGCGGCCCGACCTGTTCACGGAAGCCACCTTCGCCGCCATGGACGTGGACCTTTCCAAGCCAGCCGGGTCCGTGGTATCGCTTCCGCCTGTCCCGGGTGATCTTGGCGGCAGGTTGTCGCCAAGCGAGTCTGAGACGGATTCCAAAGTTAGCCTAAGCTGTTGAAATCGTTTCGTTTGCGCCCGTAGCTCAAGTGGATAGAGCATCGGCCTTCTAAGCCGAGGGCTGGGGGTTCAATTCCCTCCGGGCGCGCAGGTTTTGTCTATGGCGAAGATTTTGTTTGGCCTAGCGTCGCCTTGAGGAAGATGTCTGGCTTGGGAGGCATCGGCATGTCGTGACCGATGAAGAAGCCTGGATGCGGAGGCTGGTTGAAACCAGTCTGCTCGGCAGACACCTGCATGCGGTAC
>Ga0182021_10007017_pt1 | contig 13345 bp, 6 predicted proteins | sample 612E3MmetaG_FD_120493 | JGI IMG/M metagenome (GOLD analysis project Ga0182021, IMG submission 120493) | Permafrost microbial communities from Stordalen Mire, Sweden - 612E3M metaG (Illumina Assembly) | ecosystem: Environmental > Terrestrial > Soil > Wetlands > Permafrost | place: Sweden...
CGCGACAACCTGGCGTATGTATTGGAGCAGGAAGGCAATCATGCGGAGGCGGAGAGGGAAGACCGCAGGGTGCTGGCGATCCAGGAGCGTGTCCTGGGGCCGGAACATCCCGACACCCTCGGCACGCGGCAACATCTTGCCCTCGTCCTCCTCTCCCAAGGGAAGCTCGCGGAGAGCGAGGAGGAGTTTCGCCCCCTGCTCGCCTCGCAGGAGCATCTCTACGGGAGTGAGGCCGCCGAGACATTCAGGACCCGCCAGCGCCTGGCCTACACGCTGTATTGCCAGGGCAAATATGCCGAGGCGATTACCAACCAGCAAAAGGCCTTGGCGGTGGCCCAGAAAGTGGCGGGGGATGATGGCCGCCGGCAAACCGCGGAAGCTTGGTTTGCGCTTTCGCGGTATGAACTTTTTGCGCGGGATTTTGCCGGGGTGCTGGCCGCTTCCGAGGCGGGCCTGGCGCTGGACCCGGCCTACCTGTCGCTGCTGGCAAAACGGGCGCACGCCTATTTGTTTCTTGGGCAGATCCGGGAGGCGGAACAAATCTACCGCGGGCACCGGGGCGAGGTGGTGGACGCCCAATCAAAGCGCTCCTGGGAGCAGGTCGTCTTGAAGGATTTTGACGACCTGGAGAAGGCTGGCCTGACGCACCCCGAGTTTGCGCGCCTCCGGGAGTTGCTGAAGACCGAAGTGAAATAATCCCAGCGTGCGAATCACTTTGCGCGACCGCCAAAGCGTTCCTCGCGCACGCGCGTGATGCGCTTGGCCAGCGTCTGCAGCAGCGATACCGCCATCGCGGGACTGGATTCGAGCACCTTCAACAAGGCTTCCCTTTGGATGAGACACAGGCGTGACTCCGCACGGGCGCGGGCCCCCAATGTGCGTGCCTCGCCTGAGAAAACCGCAATTTCTCCGAAAGCGTCGCCCGGACCAGCCTCGCCCTCCACGGTCACCCTTCGTTCTCCCGTCGGCAGGGTCTCCTCCACAAAAAACTCCACCCGACCGCTGAGAACCACGAACAATTCGCCTCCGGCGTCACCACGGCGAAAGAGTATCGACTCCGCGTCGCACCGCACCACTTTCGCCACCCGCGCCAGAATCTCAATTTGGTCCGCTTTGAGCGAGGCAAACAAGGCGCACCTGGCCAGCTGATGCTTCCAGTCCTCGCCGTCGGGGCTGGGGGCGGCAGCGCCAGCCTTGGCGGCGGCCACGATCGCCGGGGCGGCTCCCGCCTCCTGCTGGTCCAGCAAGAGACGGAACAGGCCGGCCTGCTCGGCCAGTTCCGCGTAGGTGCCTTGCTGCACCAGCGAGCCACGGTCGAAAACAAAGATCCGGTGGCTGTCCTTGATGGTGGACAGCCGATGGGAGATGGAAACGACGATCTTGTTCCGATATTCGGTCCTGATCAGCTCCACGATCCGCTTCTGGGACAACTCATCAAGGGCCGAGGTGGCTTCGTCCAGCAGGAGGAGCGTGGGGCGCTTGAGCAAGATTCGGGCAATGGCGACCTTCTGCCTTTGTCCGCCCGACAACAAGCGGCCGTTTTCGCCGACCTGGTAATCCAAACCAAGCGACAAGGCGTCGGACAGCAGCCCAAGCTCGGCCAGACATTCCTGGATTATCAGATCGATTTTTTCCGGCGCGCGGAAGACACCCTCATCCACTCGCCCGAGCAAAAGCAATTCCCGCAGGCTCAGCCCTTCGATTCGGCCCGGAGTGAGAAAGTCCTCGTACTCTCCGCCGTCGCTACCGGCCTGCTCCCGCAAGACCATGCGCGCGGCGACCACCCGCGCCTCGAAATCGGGCGCTCCGGCCAACTGCGCCCCCAACCTTGCATCGACATCCAGGGCTGCTTTCAACAGTGCTGACCGGAGCGCTGGTTTTGCAGTTCCCGCGACCAACCCCAGCGAACCATGGCCTGGCCCGTTGCCGCCCCCATGGTCCTCAAGTTTTAGGAGATCCTCCAATTCCTGCGTGCGCTGGGTCAAGGTGGCGGCCAATCGGGCATCGGCGCGGATGCGGCTTAACCCGACCTGCAGCAGCGACTCCAGCAAGCCGGCCTGTTCCAAGCAGGCTGGCAGGCGGATCTTCTCGAGCTGAGCATCCGCGGCTGGGTCGGCTTTTGCCCGCAAACCGAAGAGCAGATTGTCGCGCAGAGTGCCCTGGTTGAGATAAGTCTTGCGCTCAAAGCGGATGACCGCCTGCGCCGGCTCCCCGGTGAGTTTCTCGTTGAGCCTTTGCCTGACTTGGGCAAGCTGGCGGAGCAGAGCGCCTTCCCGCGATCGGGGAGGCACGGGAGCGTCCAGCGCCTTGCGCAGGACATCCGACTCCAAACCGACGGCCCGGACCACCGAGAGCAGCTCCCGGTCCAAGTCCTCCAACGTCTTCACGTCGGGCAGCGGTTCGATGTCAACTTCGCCACCCTGATCCTGCAACGTGCGCTGGGAGGGCCGGCGCAAGCCCAGAAGCAGGTTGTCGCGCAGGGTGCTGTTCAACAAAAAGGGGTTCTGCTGCACGACCCCCGCTTCGCGGGCCAGCGTGTCCAAGGAGACTTCATCCACTTTCAGGTCGCGCAGGATGACCTCGCCGCCCGAAGACTGATTGCCCTTGAACAACAAACGAATGGCGGTGGACTTCCCGCATCCTGCAGGGCCGACAAAAGCGACGTGTTCGCCCTCACCGATTTGCAGAGTGATCTGGTTCAGGATGCGGGTGCCAGAGGCGGCAACCACATCGGCCCGGTGGTAACCGATGCCATTTCCCGGCCGCAGATTCGGGCTCGGCAGGTCGGTTTCGGGAAAGGCCACGGGGAGGTTCTCAAATTCCTGCACGCCTTCGAGGGTGCTACTGCTCATGCGCCAGTCCAGGAGCACAGCGCTGAGGTCTCCGACCGGCCGTTTGAACAGGCCCGCCACGAGCATGAACTTCATGACATCGCCCCAGGTGACCGGACCGAAGAGACTGGCCGACTTCAAGGTGAGGAGGCACAAGGCGGCGCCAATCCAGTACAAGGCGCTATCTTGGATGGTGGTGACGATCGGGCTGGCGACATTGAACAGGCATCGGAGCCGCGAAACCTCATCCATCACACCGTGATAACGCTGGAAAGCCCGATCCAGCAGTCGCAGACCATAACCGAAAGCATTGTTAGGCCGGATTTCCTCGACGCTTCCGACGTATTCTTTGGCCTGAACCCGCACGTTGTCCCAGGCGCTGTGGCTCGCCCGATTCACCGCCTGCATGCGCTTGTCAAAGATGAGGAAGTAACCGCTCAAAAAGCACAAGGGAATCAGGCACAGGGCGAAGAACCAGTTGGTGTAAACCATGAAGGCCCCATAAACGAGAATGGAACCGATCATCAGCGGCATTTTGAGCAGGAGATCGAACCAGAAGGTCACCGCGCTGCGCATGTCGTCCAAGACACGGGAGTTGATCGACGAGGCATCATGGTTGCGGAAGAAGTCCGCATCGGAGCGAATGACGCGACGGTACATTTGCAGGGTGGCGTCGCGGATCAAGCGGTCGCGAAAGCGATCCATGAGCCGGCCGCGGAAATAATTAAACAGGGCGATGAGCACCTGCGAGCCGACCAGCCACGCCAACGCCCGATTGATCTGGGACCAACTGACGCCTCGCGCCTGCTCCTGAAAGAGATTGGTCAAACGGCCCACCTGTTCCGGCAGGACCAACTGCAGCACCGTCACGGCCAAGCCCATGAGCCAGAGAAGCACCACCGCCCGGCTCGAGGTTTTCACTTTCTTCCAGAATGCCATTAGACCTCTTAACATAGGGAGACCTTATTCTTTGGCGGTCATACGCCTTCCCGGTTAACACAGTAGAGTGGAGTCAACCCAAACCCCTTGGGCAATTCGGTTTGACCCACATAGTCGAACCGAAAGGCCTTACTGCCGGTGACAATAGAGAGGGAAGCGAACGCTTCGCTCGCATACACTTCGTTCGGCGGGGTGATCGGCTCGATGCGGGCAGCACGGTTGACGTACGCGCCGCATACTTCGTCATGTTGGGTGACGGGATCTTCAAAGGTATAGACCGGGCCGGCATCCAGCGAGATGCGGATTCCCAGATTTGGCGGCAGCCCGCATTCGTCCCATCGGGTGCTTGCCACCATGTCGCGCAGTTGCAGCGCCACCGCCGACGCGACCTCCAGGTCGGCAAACACCAGGAACAGCCCGTCACCGGCGGTGCGCCGGGACAGGATGCGGGCAGAATGTCCTCCCAGCACATCAGCGGCCCTCCGCATGAACTCGCGTGCGAAGCGCAAGAGTTCCACGTCTGACAGTTTGCTGTAACCCTTGACATCTCCAAAAAGCATGGCGCGGATCGCATAGTTTTCTTCGCGAACAGCTCCGTTTGCGGGCTGGGCCGGGCCGGTCGGGCTGAACCAGGGCTCCTCCTTGATTGTTTCGTACGGGCAAGAGATGCTCGCAAAGGAAGATGATACTGATGAGGAATTCTGCCAGGCCGCGGGCAACCGGGCGTCCTCCATTCCCCACACTTGAAGAGCCGCGTCTAATCGCTGCGCCCGCAAGAGCCCGGCGCCCAGGGCGCGCAGACGCGCAAACGCCCGGTTGACGCCTTCGTCCAGGCAACTCGGCTGGGTGTCCTCGGTGACCAGGTTCACTCTGGAAAGGAGGCTGTCAAAACGCGCGGCCCACGCCGCGACCGGCTCAAAAACCCGGCGGCAAACCTGGCGCGGGCAAGGCAGCACGACGTTGATTTCGCGTCCGGTCTCCAGCATGGTTTCAATGAACAGCAGGTCTGCCGGAGACAACGCCGAGGCATAGCCGCAAACGACGTCGGCCGCAGCCAGACGCTGTTTGAGTTCCTCCTTTTGCCGTTGCTCCCATTCGCTCATCTTCCCCTCCGCGGCCAGCCTCGCCAGGGCGGGCGCGGCAAACACCGCGATCGAAATCAGCGGGAAGAGTTGTTCAACAAAACCGGGAGCCAAACCGAGGGGCGCCGCCAACAGCCGGGCCTGGCGCCGGGTGGAACACAGCTCCCGCCAGTTGCCCCGGACCAACTGGATCGCGGTGCGATACGCAACCTCCGCTTCGGCGTAGCGCCCACCAATGAGTTCAGCCTCCGCGAGCGTGGCTATCAGCCAGTAATCTGCTCTTCCCCCCGTTGCCTCCGCCTGACGCGACCGGTTAAGGCAGATTTGCTTCACCCGCTGGGCCAGCACCCGAGCCTCCGCGATTCGGTTTCGCAGCACCTGCAAGGTGGCGGCGTTGATGCCGCAATAGCCGGCGTCCCCCGCGTCGGCATCCTTTCCCTGGAGCCTGAAAGCAGAATCGGCCTTTTCAAAACCGGCGAAGTAACTTTGAAACGCCTGTTCCAGGCACTGGTTGCGCCCTGCTTGCGAGGCTTCCTTTCCAGCGAGATCCTTGTAGACCCGGCCCAACAGGCCGAGCGTCTCGGGGGTGGCGAATCCCTGCTCACACAGTTTGAGCAGGATGCCTTTGGAGCGCTCGGAGGCACCGCTTTGCGCGAGCGCCAAAGCCAGCAACTGATTCACGCGCACGCGAAGAGGTTCGAGGCTCTCTTTCGCCCCCGCTCCAGGCTCCAGGGCACCGAGGCCCTCCGAAAGCACGTCGTAAGCCAAAATGGCCTCGCCTTGCTTCAACATGCGCTCTCCCAGCCGCAGGTGGATCTCGGCCGGACAGCGAAAGGGACTGGACTTGCACTGGCGCCAAAGATCGCGCAACTCAGCCAGCGAAATTGCGGCCGTGCTCCCCAACCTCTGGAGAAACGGTGCGAAGTGCGGGGCTTCGTCGGTTTGCGTTCGCTTCGGAGGAAGAATCTCAAAGCCCGAGTCCAGCAGCCCTTGAATTGAAGTCCGGGCCGTCCGACGATCAACTTCCTTTTCGCTCTCCGGGAGTTGCTCGTAGTCGACCAAACAAGGATGCTGCTTCAAATCGCCGCTGTACACCTTCCCCCACGTCCACCCCTCCGCCTTCCGCTGATGGACCCAAGCTTCGTGGACCTTGGCCGCCAGGGGCTCGAGTATTTCTTGAAGATTCGGCCTGTTGAGGCCTCGCCCCGCGTCGGCCATTGCTGGAACGGCGTTCATTTTGCTTTGACGGATCAATTCACTGTTCTGGCGGGTTGGCGGCTTTCCCCGGCCAGTGCTGCCGATTCTGAAAAGGCCATGAGGGCCGATTTAGCCTCGACCGCGGTCAGGCGGGGAAAGCGCTCGAGGAGCAAGGCTACCATGCCGCAGACATGGGGCGTGGCAAAACTGGTGCCGGTGTGGATGGCGTAGCCGCCGCCAGGCGCCAGTACCCTGATTTGCGTGCCCCGGGCATCAAACTCGATCATGTTGTGCGGGCGGTAATGGACGCGGAGCTTTTCTACATATTGCTCCCGGTCCACGCTTAGTACGGAAGAAAACATGGCTGGGCAACCCAAGTCGCCGAAGTTTCGCCTGGCGGCGACAATGATGGAGTTTTGCACGTAAGCCCGCTCGCACAGGGCGAACAATTTGTGAATGTAGGCTGGCTTTGAGGTCGCCAGGCTCATGTTCAGCAGGCGGATGTTCTGGTCCAGAGCCCACTGCAGGCCCGCAATGAGCACGTCCCCGGTGCAGGAATTGTAATCATCGAGGACTTTCACGCTTATCAGCCGCACGGACGGTGCCAGGTCGGCAATGATGCCCGCCACGGCCGTGCCATGCCCATAACTGTCACGATTCTTCCCGGCCTCGACCTCGCGGATGACGATTTCGCCCCGGTTGTTCTTTGCCACCGTGCAGCCCCGGCTGACGCGCCCAGCCAGCCGCGGATGGGAGGCGTCGATGCCGCTGTCTATGACTGCTACCTCGATTCCCTTGCCGCTGGCATGGCAGGCGAGCCATTTCAGGCTGAGCCTCGGATTGAGCAATGGGAAGTTCATGGGGGAGGCGCTGCCTGCCTGGTGCGGCCCTAAGACGCCGAACGCGCCATGCCTTCGACGAACTGCTTCACCAGCGGCAGCCACTCCGGATGATCGTGTCTCACGCGCGTGACAGAGTCGAACAACTCGAGCAATTGAAGATCCTCCGGATCCAGGACCAACGGCAGAGTAACCGATGGACGCCTGGCGCCGGCCAGGCCGCGCCGCAAGACTTGTTCGCGACAACGCTGGCGCACGACCACCGCTCCCAGGTCGGCAAACTGTTTATAGGCCGCCATGTCTTCGGCGCTAAAATGACCGGCCCCCTGTTTGTTCACTGCGCTGATCGTGCCGACACTCTCTCCGGCGATTTGCAGGGGCGCCACCAGCACATTACGAAAACGTGCCCGGGCGGCTTTCTCGACATCTGAGTCCAGCGGGGTGTCAGTCTGCACCTCGCCCGTGGCGAAAGCCAAGCCATGGCGCGAGCCCTTGAGCGGCACCTCCTGCCCAATGATGCCCTCGGCGCCGTCACCAATAGCTGCCCGAAAAACGAGCCTCCGCTTCCGGGGATCAAGCAGAGTCAACCCGGCGCCTCCTGCGCCGACCACCTGCATGGCGCACTTCAAGAGCGTTTGAAGCAGCGCGTCTTCATCCAGCGCTGGCGTCAAGGCGAGATACGCCACTAGGGCCTCTCGGGCGGAATCGGACAGAGAGTTGGAGGGTTTGGTCTTGGAGCGAGGCTTGGCAGCTTGTTTACGCAGCCGGGCGATTTCCGCGGCAAGGAAGCCCAGTCGTCTCTCCACCCTCCTTAGAGGCAGCGTGATGTTCATGCCTGCGGGAGGTTGTGACCAACAGGAAGATCGTTGCAAGGGTGATTTGAATCAGGATCGACCCTGGTTCGCCAAACCCGATTCCGGGTTCCAGCCTCGAAACAACCACTCGATGGAAGCGAATCTCAAGTTCAGGGGTCGGCTGTGAATCAAAAGCGGTGAATCACCCGCCGCCGCAGAGAGCGACGTGCATTTTGCCGACCAGGTTCGGCGGTCCACCACCTGGACGGAGCGATTCTCGCAGACATTCCTGGCAGGGACGGCGATGATGTGGTCCTGCAACCTCGGCATCCGGAGAAACCAATGCTGTTTCCGTCAGGCTTCTAGATCAAATGCTCGAGTCGGACGTGTTCTTGCGCATAGGCGCGGCCGATCTCCCGCAACATGGGCATCGCGTGGACCGCATCGAGCTGGGCAAGTTGCGGGGTCTTCTGGAGTAACTCCTCCGCCTCCCTTCCCATGTAAGATCGGTTGTAGCGAACGTAGCTGAACCAATTCCGCCCGGGAAGCGCGGCCGCTTCCAGATTGCCGATCTCTGAATCCAGTTCTTCTCCGTGAATGCATTGGCCAAGGCACCGGCACAGGTAGTCCTGCTCGAGGGCGATCCCTTGAATCAGCGCAGCGGGGATTTGCGCGGCGTTATAACCGACCCACATGTTGCGGGCGTTCTTGTCCGCCGCGGCCAGGGAAAAGCGGACCGTGCCCACTGAAATCAACCGGATCTTGTCCGGCCCGGTTTCCCACGCCAGCCGGTAGCAAGGCAAGATGGCCGTCAAGGCGGCGACGAGCGCCGGATTGTTGTACGGCGTAATCGCCCCGTCGACAAAAACGTGACGCTGGTTTCCCAGCGTGATTTCTTCGGGATCGAAGAAAACCGGCGCAGCCGCACTGGCCCTCACCAATTTCCAGAGCGGGATTTTCAGATTACAATCCGGCAGGTTGGAGTCGTTATACATGGCCAGCGGATTGTTGGTCACCGGCCAGGCCGAGCCCGTGGTGTGGTTTCTCATCACCACCAATAAGAGTGTCTTCAGGCGCTTGGAATCCAGCAGGGCGGGCACTTCACCTTCCCCATCCTCAGATAAAGTGCGCCGCAGCAGATCCGACAGGGGTTTCGCCTCGTAACGCGACACCAAGAAGCGCTTGAAAGGGCGATACCAAGGCATGTGTTGAAACATGGTCGTGGCATGCCGCACGTAGAATTCGACGATTTCTTCAACTGTCATCCCCCAGCTGAGGCCCGTGGCAATGATGGCGCCGGTGCTGGTTCCTGCGAAGAAATCGAAATGGTCGGCGAGAATCAGCTTAGGGTTCTTGAAGTGTTCCCGCAGCAGGGTTTCGATTCGCAGCAATATTTCGAGGCTGAAGATGCCCCGGATTCCTCCACCGTCCAACGAGAGAATGCGCTTCATGGATCTATTTCTTCGCCAGCCTTGGATTTCGAATCAGGGATCGCCACTCGATCAACTCGGCTAGAAGCGCCCGCTCGATCCGTCCAGCAACACGCAGCACGCTTGGCCAGGTTCGCAACGCCTCAAGTTGCGCGTCCCAGTGTCTGAGCTGCTGGTGCAATTCCCGATACCGTTGCCTCCGTCGATCACAGTCATTCACCGCGAGCAATGCCCCGGCGACCGTCGCGATCTGGAAGGCAACCGAGGCGCCCAGGGCCAGCCACTGTTTCCACGCTTCCTGACCAAAGCTCCTGCTCACGTGTGGACCCCCGAGCAGCCACACGTTCAACACCGCCGCCAATCCGATAGAGGCCCAGATCGCGGCTCGATATTGACGGGCCTCGGCGGCCGATTGCGCGCCATGGGTGGAAAAATAACCGATCTGGCTCGCCACGCGTTCCTGGCGATATCGCTGCTTGAAGTCTTCGAGAGATATCTCACGGTGCCCCCGGTCGAGCATTTTGAGGAGATTCAACGACATCAGCATGCCGGATAGTTCGGGGACCACCTCTGGCCCGATCGCTTCGTAGGGCGTAGGCGTGCTCCAGAAAGCCAAGACCGAACGACACACCTCAGCCGCAACTCGCGTCCGCACCCACAGAATTCGCCGCCTGTTCAGGCGCAAGATGGCAGCACTGACACCGAACGCTGTCGCGATCGTCAAAAATGTCCCAACGCCCTGCGCCCACGATTCGACTCCGCTCAACAGAGAGGCAGCCGCCGTGAGAACGATCGGGATGGCTGCCAGCCGCCGAAACTGTGGGGCGGACCGGGTCGCACTCACGTCCACTTTGCGGAACCATGCCCGGGCAAGAGCTTCCGGCTGATCTGTTGCCACGGGCGGGTTCCGATCCGGCAGGTGGTTCAGGAATTCGAGCTCCGGATCGTCCAGGATTTCCTGTTCCGTCTTCTCGTTGAAAATGCGGACGTCTCCGGTCGTGCTGTGCAGCCAGATCACCGGCCGGCCGAGCCCTCTCGCGAAGGCGACGACATCTTCCGTGCCGCCCAAGCCCTGCGATGGCCCTCCATCCCAGAGCGCGAGCAACAACCGGCTTTGGTGGACGGTTTCAATGCCGCATTCGTAGTAGCACGCTTCGCGCGACTGATCGCTGCTTGTCACCTCAACCGAGGCGGCCCTCCTCAGGACTTGCTCCGCGCGCGCCCAACTGATCGCGTCGAAATCCTTCCGAAACTCCTCCACCGGCAGTGGTAATAGGACGCGGAGCGGCAGCTCCAGTTGAAGGCAGCTCTCGGCGAACAGCAGGTCCGCCCCCGCCGCGACAGACGAGACCCCGTACACCAGTCCCAAAGCGGACGCCTTTCGCTGCTCCAGAAAGCCAAGGATCGCCTTGCGGCATTTGGCTTCGTCGCCAAGCGCACGGTGGCCCGTAAACCCAATCGCCATGGTGGCTGGCAACCGGATAGAGGGTCCCGATCCGCTCGCCTCTGGTGTCATCGATCGCAGTGGAAGAACCGTACGCTCAGCAAGGTCCGTGTGCATCTGCAGGATTTTGGGGCAGCGGAACTGAGGAATGTCCACTGTCACCAGTTCGGTGCGCTGAGAAATAAGACGAGAACCATCTCGGATCCAAGACAAATTCTGGGGTGCTCGGCCCGTGCCGGTCGGCAGACCATTCTTGGGTGCGGGTGGGCAATTATTGGCCGGACTCGATCAGGAGCTGGTGCTTGGCCCGACTCAAAAGGCGATGCAGATCGGCAATGTGGATCCGGACCGTACTGTCAGCGCTGGCAGTTGCGATGAGCGTTCCATCGGGCGAGAACCTCGCGCAGTAGATCTGGGCGTTATGCCCGGTCAGGGTACCTAACAACAGGCCCGATTCGGCATTCCAAATCCGCGCGGTGTGATCTTGGCTGGCGGTGACGATGAACCTTCCATCGCGCGAGAAGACTGCATCGTTCACACGGGCGTTATGCCCGCTTAGGGTTGCCCGCAACTGGCCCGTTTCGGCATCCCACACCCGCGCTGTATCGTCCGCACTGGCGGTGACAATGCGCTTCCCGTCGGGTGAGAACGCAGCCACATAGACCCAGCGCGTGTGCCCGGACAGAGTTGCGAGCAGCGTGCCGGATCTGGCGTCCCACACGCGTGCGGTATGGTCGTAACTGGCGGTGACGACGCGCTTCCCGTCAGGGGAAAACGTTGCATCGTTGACCGCGGCGGCATGGGCGAGGGTTGCCAGCGACCGGCCCGATTGAGCATCCCACACGCGCGCCGTATCGTCCGCACTGGCGGTGACAATGCGGTTCCCGTCGGGCGAGTAAGTTGCTTCGTTTACGGGGCCGGTATGCCCGGTCAGGGTTGCCAGCAAATGGCCGGTTTCGGCATCCCACGCTCGCGCCGTGCCGTCATCGCCGGCGGCGACGACGCACTTTCCATCCGGCGAGAACGCCGCTTGGTTTACGCGGCCGGTATGCCCGGCGAGAGTGGCGACCAGACGGCCGGTTTTCGCATCCCATACTCGAGCCGTCTTGTCAGCACTGCCGGTGACAATGCGCCTTCCATCGGGCGAAAACGCCGCCGTGTAGATCATGAGGGAGTGCCCGGCCAAAGTCGTCAGAAGCGTTCCGGTCTCGGCATCCCAAACCCGCGCGGTCAAGTCCTCGCTGCCGGTGACGAGGTGCTTTCCGTCGGGTGAGAACGATACGTCGAACACGCGGCCGGCAAACCCGGTGATGATTGCCAACGGGTGGCCGATGTCCGCATCCCACACTCGCGCGACGCCGTCGTTGCTGGTGGTGATGATGCGGCCTCCATCGGGTGAAAAGGCCGCATCGTGAACCGCGCCGACACCCCCGCGTAAGGTCGCAAACAACAGGCCCGAATCGGTATCCCACACCCGGGCGGTGCCGTCCTCACTCGCGGTGATGACGCGCTTGCCATCGAACGAGAACGCGGCACCGGTGACCGGGCCGGTATGCCCGGTGAGAGTTGTCAGCAGATCACCGGTCTCGGCATCCCACACTCGCGACGTGTAGTCGGCGCTGGCGGTGACGATGCGCTTTCCATCGGGCGAGAACCCGACATCGTAGAGCGCGCCACCATGCCCGGTGAGAGTGGTGAGCAGATGGCCGCTTTCAGCATCCCATACTCGCGCGGTTTGGTCCCAACTGGCGGTGACGATGCGCTTTCCATCGGGCGAAAAGGCCGCCTTGTCGACCACCTTGGCATGCCCGGCCAGCGTTGCCAGCAGCGTGCCGGTTTCGGCGTCCCACACGCGCGCCGTGCCGTCATCACTGGCGGTGACAAGGCGCTTTCCTCCGGGCGAGAAGGCGGCATCGTAGACCGCGCGGGTGTGCCCGCTTAGCGTTTTCAGCAGATGGCCGGTCTCGGCATCCCACACGCGCGCCGAATTGTCAGCCCCGGTGGTGACGATGCGCTTGGCATCCGGCGAGAACGCCGCCTTGCGCACCTCAACGGCAGACCCGCTTAGCGTGGCCAGCAAATGCCCGGTGGCGGCGTCCCACACCCGCGCCGTGCCATCATCGCTGGCGGTGACGATGCGACTTCCATCGGCTGAGAAGGCGGCATCGTTGACCGGACCCGTATGCCCGTTCAGCGTTGCCAGCAGATGCCCGGTGGCGGCGTCCCACACGCGCGCCGTTCGGTCGACACTGGCGGTGACGAGGCGCGTTCCATCGGGCGAAAAAGCCCCCACATAAACCGGGCCGCCATGATGCAGAATGAGGTGCTCGAGAGGTCCCTCGAGCACCGTCCTCAGAGCGTGCTCAGCCTGGTCGGTCGGCGACCGCTCCGCGGCCTTCACGGCGGTTCGGAGCGCCAAACCGAGATCGCCGCCGGTCCCGACAGTTTGCTCGGCGATCGCCGCGAGCTCGCGCGATTCAGCCGTGGCCTCCCGGGCTTTGGCGATCCGCCATTCCCAGATCGCTCCGGCCAGGCAGACGGCGAGGACCAGGGCGGCCGTCACGCTGGCTTGCTGCACTCGGTGCCGGGACCGCTCCCGCCGAGCCACCTCTGCCTCGTAATGCGCGACGCTGGCCTGAATGAATCCGCGTTCGGCCTCGGTGAGTTGCAGCGGTTTTTCCACCAACCAGGCTCGCGCCCGCGTCAGCTTCAGGCCGGAGAGCAATGCTTCGGTCTTCTCCTTGGCCGGCACTTTTTCCCAATCAAGCAAATCCTGTTCGAGTTGATCC
>Ga0182021_10007019_pt1 | contig 13344 bp, 10 predicted proteins | sample 612E3MmetaG_FD_120493 | JGI IMG/M metagenome (GOLD analysis project Ga0182021, IMG submission 120493) | Permafrost microbial communities from Stordalen Mire, Sweden - 612E3M metaG (Illumina Assembly) | ecosystem: Environmental > Terrestrial > Soil > Wetlands > Permafrost | place: Sweden...
GATCCCGCTTGTCGGGTTGATCGACTTGGACAAGGAAAAAAAGCGCATTGCCTCCGACATGGCCGAAACAAAAACTTTCATTAAGAACATCGAAGGCCGTTTGAATAACCAAGAATTCGTCGGCAAGGCGCCGGGCGTGGTGGTGGCGGGGGAGAAAGCCAAGCTCGCCGAAGCCAAAGTCAAGCTGGAAAAGCTTGCGGCGCAATTAGCGGAGTTAAAGTAAACAAGGTATAACAAAGATATATGGCGAAAAAAGCAACTGACGAACAAATCAAGGAAATTTTGGGGCGCGGGGTAGCGAATATCATTGGCATTGAGCGCCTGACTGAAGCCCTTAAAAAGGGCGAGACCTTGCGGTTCAAAATGGGGCTTGATCCGACCTCGCCGGACATTCATTTGGGGCACGTCGTCGGTTTGCGCATTCTCGGCAAAATGCAGGAACTGGGGCATGAGATAGTGGTGATCGTCGGCGACTACACCGCCCGGATCGGCGACCCTTCGGGGCGCTCAAAAACGCGACCGCCTTTGGCGCCGGAAGCGATTGACGCCAACGCAAAAACTTATCTTGCCCAAGTCGGGAAAATACTTGATGTAAAAAAGATCGATCTGGAAAAAAATTCCAAGTGGCTTTCGAAGCTGACCTTCGCCGACCTAATCAAGCTCGCGACCAATTTTACCGTCGCCCGCACGCTGGAGCGCGACGATTTTGCCAAACGCTATAAAGAAGGGGTCGAGATATATTTGCACGAACTGCTTTACCCGCTCATGCAGGCTTATGATTCGGTCGCGATCAAGGCCTCGGTGGAGCTCGGCGGCACCGATCAAACGTTCAACATGCTCGCCGGCCGCGAGTTGCAGAAAAAGATGGGCTTGCCCGAACAGGCGGTCATCTCGTGTCCGCTTTTGGTTGGTCTCGATGGCGTCAATAAAATGTCCAAGTCGTTGGGTAACTACATCGGCATCACCGAATCCGCTGAAAGCATGTATGGCAAGGTGATGAGCATTCCGGACACTTTGATCATGAGTTATTTTGAACTCGCCACCGAAATGTCAATGGAAGAAATTGCGATCGTAAAGAAGAAATTGGACGAAGGAGAAAACCCCCGCGACATCAAGATGTGGCTGGCGCGGGAGATTGTGGCACTGTATCACTCTAACGACGCGTCGCAGAAAGCAGAAGAAGCGTTTGTAAGCGTGGTTCAAAATAAGGAATTGCCTAAGAATATAAAAGTAATATTCATTGGACGGGAGGAATCGTCATGGCCTCTAGTTGCGATAGTGAAAAAGGTGCTAAAAGATTTTGGCTCAGAAGTATCAACGTCAGAGGCGAATCGTTTAATCGCCCAAGGTGCAATTAAATTAGGGGGAGAAGTAGTTACTAACCCTCGTATCACGCATAATATTCCCGAATCAGGCATTCTGTTCCAGAAAGGTAAACGGATTTTTGCAACAATTAAAAAAGTCATTGTCCGATAACTCACTCTACCCTCTCTTACCTTAAGAGAGGGGATGGATTTATGTCCCCGTTAAGCAAGATCAAAAACCAAATCATCAAAGCGATCGCCGAGGCTTATCCCGCTTCGACCTTGGTTGCTTCGGATATCGCTCCGACCCCCGACCCTAGGCTCGGCGACTTGGCCGTGCCGATGTTTAAGCTTGCCAAGGTTGCGGGCAAAGCGCCAAGTTTGATTGCCGAAGAGTTGCGCGAGAAGATGCCGGGCATGCGTGCGGTTGAAAGCGCGGAAGTGGCCGGGCCATATTTGAATTTGCGGTTAAAGAAAACGGTCGTGGCCAAAGAGGTCATGGCAATGATCTCGAAAGATAAAACAAAATACGGCAACGGTAAAGCAACGAAAGAAAAGATCATGGTCGAGTATGTCGCACCGAACATCAACAAACCGCTGCACTTGGGGCATTTGAGAAATGCGGCGCTCGGCGAATCGCTTTGCCGCATTTTGGAAGCGGTCGGCAATAAGGTCGTGCGCGCCAACCTGCTTTCAGACAGGGGCATTGGCGTGACCAAAGCGATGGTCGCATATAAGCGTTGGGGCGAGAATGAAACGCCCGCGAGCGCGGGTGTGAAAGGCGACCACTTGGTCGGCAAATATTATGTGATGTTCGAACAAAAAAAGGTCCAGCATCCCGAAATTGAAAATGAAGTCGTTAAAACTTTGCAAAAATGGGAGGCGGGGGATGTGGCGACGCGCGCGCTTTGGCGCACGATGACCAAATGGTGCATCGACGGGCAGAATGCGACGCTGAAGATGCTTGGCGTCAAATACGACAAAGTTTATCGCGAGAGCGCTTTATACAAAGAAGGGAGCAAAATGGTTTTAGCGGCGCGTCAACAAGGGATTTTCTCTAAAGACGAAAAAGGGAATATCGTGGCCAAGTTGCCGGGTCAGCCGGACAAGGTCGTTCTGCGCGCCGACGGAACGGCCGTTTACATTACGACCGATCTGCCGCTTACGGTCAAGAAAATAGCCGAATTCAAATTGAATAAGTGCTTGTGGGTGGTGGGAACCGAGCAAGACTTGCATCTGCGCCAGCTCGTCGGGATCATGCGTCTCTTGGGCTATAAGTGGGCCGACGATCTTGAACACGTTTCTTACGGCCACGTAGCCTTGCCCGAAGGCCGGATGAAGTCGCGCGAAGGCACGGTCGTGGATATCGATGAACTGGTGCGGCATCTTTCCGAACTGGCTGCCGCAGAAATAAAAGAGCGGCATGATTTTCTTGACCCGTCCGAGGTGGACAAGCGAGCGCAAGAAATTGCGCTCGGCGCGGTCAAGTTTTATCTGCTTTCGGTGTCAGCTTCGAACGGCATGACCTTCAACCCCAAGGAGTCGCTTGCTTTCACCGGCAAGACCGGGCCGTATTTGCAATACACCAACGCCCGCATTCAATCGATCTTAAGGAAGGCTATCGAGCACGGTTCGACCGGCGCCGGTCGCGTTGATGTTTCCAAGCTGGTGGCGCCGACCGAGTGGCAACTTATTTTGCGGCTTTCTGAATTCGCCGATGTAATTGAAGCGGCGGCAAGCGGCCGCGATCCGTCGATCATCGTGCGATATTCCTACGATCTTTCCAAATCATTCGCCGAATTTTACGAACAGGTAACGGTCTTGAAGGCCGACCCTTCGGTGCGCCGCGCTCGGCTCTCGCTCCTGCGCGCGGTAGGCCTTGTTTTGGGACGTTGCCTTTATTTGTTGGGAATTCCCGCGCCGAAAGAAATGTAACATCCTTAAGAACCAAGGGCCAAGAACCAATTTCCAAATAAAGTTTAATTATTAAGACGATAATCTCAAATTTAAACAGTGGGCCTTTGGAATTTATAATTCAGGTTTTATACATTGTTTGGAAATTGGTTCCTGGTTCCTGGTTTTTACCCCGCCGGGTCTGCATACAAAAAGTATTCAGTTAAGCGGTTTCTCCACTGGTCTTTCGCAAGCATGTACTGTACATTAGATTTAGACATTCGATATTAGTCATTAAGTCATTAAACCCTATGTTTAAAAAAGAAGACGGAGCCGCCGGCAATGAAACGATCATTGCAAGCGGCGTCAAGGTTGAAGGTGATTTCAGCTCGCCGGGGAACGTTCGGATTGAGGGCACGGTGATCGGTTCGGTCAAAGCCGAAGGCGATCTTATCGTCACCGAGACCGCCGTGATCCAAGCCAACGTGTCGGCCGCCAACGCGATCGTCGCCGGCGAAATAAAAGGCGATCTCACGACCGGCGAAAAGCTCGAACTTTTGGGCACCGCCAAAATTCACGGCAATATCAGTTGCCGCATTTTGACAGTTGAGTCCGGCGCCTCGATCGTCGGCAACTGCCAAGTGGCGCAAGAAAAGGCCGCGACCCGCGAGCGCGCTCGCGAGAGCAAGGCGGGCTCCGAAATTGAGGCCTAAAATTCCCAATGTATCATTACATTTACGAATCTTTTTTAACCGACCCCAAATTCGCCAAACAGCTTTCGGCCATCGAAAATCGGCTGACCGACCTGGGTATTTACGGAAGCGTGCATCGTCTGGCGCTTTTTAAGACCATGAAGGGAACGGTGCAGGATGCGGTGCGCCGCGGCGCCAAAACCGTGGTCGTGGTTGGGGACGACGGCTCGGTGGCGCGCGCCATTGACGCGATCGCCGAATTTCCCGGCGTCGTTTTCGGTATCATTCCGGTGGGCGACAAGAATACGATCGCGAAACTTTTGGGAATTGACGACGCCATGTCGGCTTGCGACATTCTTTCGGCGCGCTTGGTCGAGGAGCTTGATTTGGGCAAGGTGAACAAGCATTATTTTTTGACCTCGCTCAATATTTCGGGGGCGGTCAAGGCCGAGTGCGACGGCCGCTACACGGTTTCGCCGGTTAACGGCGGGGAAATTTGCGTCAGCAATTTTTCCCTAGACGAAAAAGGCCCGGGCGATCCGCGCGACGGCCGCCTTGAGATGATGGTAAAGACCGCTTCAAGAGGATTTTTCCGGTCGATCTTCGCTCCCGCTTACTCGACGGCGGGTCTTAGCGTTTTTCCGACCAAGCAGGTCGTGGTTCGTTCGCCCGACAACGCCCAGATGACCGCGGTCGCCGACGGCCAACCGTTTCAGGATGCCGAATTTCGCATCGAAGTCGCCCCGCACCGTCTCACGGTGATCGTCGGTAAAGACCGGGCGATCGTTTAATATGGCTTTCGTCGATCTGCACTTACATACGACCTTTTCCGACGGGATAGTTGTTCCGTCGGAACTCGTTAAAATTGCGGCAGAGAACGGAACGGGCGTCATGTCGGTCACGGACCATGATAATTGTTCGGCATTCAAGACCGCCGAAGAAGAGGGAAAAAAATTTGGCGTACGCGTTATCGTCGGCGCCGAACTCTCAACGACTTTCCATGGTAAAGCTATCCATCTTGTGGCGCTTGGTTTCGATCCTGCCAACCAGGCGATCATCCATTTTCTCGAGAAAAATCTGCTGGCCAGGAAGAATTTTGTGCTCAGCAAGATCGAAGCCATCAACCAAAATTGTATAAAGGACGGCGTCGAACCCATAGATATCGGTGGCTTTGTAAAGTATTGCGGAGAATTCTTTGGATACGGCAAAGCCGCCGATTATCTGGTGGAAAAAGGGTTGGCGGCCGACGGCGATTCCGCTCGTCAGCTTTTGGCCTTGGCTAAGGCTGTCAATAGTTACGGTCCGCCGGAAGAGGCGATCGCGGCGGTGCATACGGCCGGTGGCATAGCCGTCTTGGCTCATCCTTTTGCTCCTAAAATCAGCCTTAAACAAATATCATCCGACATTTCCGATTGGAAAAAATACGTTGCGGAAATGGTGTTGTTGGGGCTTGATGGGATCGAATGCCGGCAATCCGGGCACCAGAAAAAAGATGAAATATTGGCTTTCGAAATCGCCACCGACAATCGTCTTTTGGTATCGTCCGGCACTGATTGGCACGGGCCGCTCGAAAAACTCGACGTGGAGAGCTTCTTATCGTACATTCCCAATTATGCAGGTAAGCCGGGTGATCTGAAGGTTTCGACCAAAGAAGTTGCCCCGCTTATGGAACGGTTAGGGGTTGTCGTTGACAAGAAATGATATTCCCCGCATAATCGTTTCGTTGATACGCGACAAAAATTTAATGAGCGCGGGTGGTGAAATGGCAAACACGTCAGCTTGAGGTGCTGATGCCCTTACCGGCTTGGAGGTTCGAGTCCTCTCCCGCGCACCAAAGACATTTTGTATCGAGGGACCGTGCCGGCCTACCGGCCAGCGCGACCGTGATGCATGAGTTTCTTGAGCAAAAACGGCAACCTAACGGTTGCTGTTTTTGGTATGTTTGTCTTAAAGAGGCTGTCAAAAATACACACCGTAGATTAAGACACGCGGTGGTTGACATAAAATATATTTTATGGTCTAAATAAGATGGCTCGTTGACATCGTCGTATCTGAAAATTCGGGTAATGCGGGCGACTGCAAACCACCGGCATAGCCCGTCTGAATTTTTTGGTGCGACAGAAAGGAGGAAAACGTTATGCTCACCAAGGCACAATCACCAAAAGTTGTTGTACTGAAGTCGGCGAATCGCGATAAGGTTTTCGGAAACATTCCGAAACCAGGCCGCGATTTCGTCGATTGCTGCAACACATCTTGCACTCGTTGCTAGCCAAAGGAGGCTAGCCGGTGGTAAAAGGGATCAAAATCGCAATTCGACGACAGGGCAGATTCTTGCTCTGTCGTCGATGCACAAAAACGAAATGGAGATCAGAAAAATGCGCTTGTCGAAATGGAGTCATGTTTTTGAACGGGAAGGCACCATCGCCATCCTTAATTCCTTAACCATGGATGTGGCTTACTTGGGGAAGAGTGATTATGCGCTGCTTGTCTCGGCTATTGGGGATTCGTCGCCGATTGATCCGTCCTTGTCCACGGTTCTGCGTGAACAGGGTATGATGGTCGAAGATTCTGCCGACGAGGATGTGGCGCTTCGCTCGCTTCGAGATCGTCTAAAGTCAGAGTTGACGGTAGACCTACTCTATCTGCTCCTAACCGATGCTTGCAATCTTCGCTGCAGGTATTGCTTTGAGGACGCACCGGACAGGTCAGAAAATTTTCGTCCTCAACAAATGACCGATGAAACGATCGTGCGGAGCATAGACCTCTTTGCTGCTGTAACTTCTAGGTTCGGCAACCATGACAAGAGGAAGATCATCCACCTCTACGGCGGTGAACCGTTGTTGAACAAAGCGGGTGTGAGGCGCTCAATAGAAACGGTTAGGTCGCTGAAGACAAATGGGGGACTTCCGACGGATGTGGCCATGACGATCGTCACCAACGGTACGAAAGTGACTCAGGAAGACGCCGCTCTATTCGCTGAGAATGGGGTCACGGTCGGTCTGTCCTTGGATGGTCCGCCCGATATTACTGACCTTTATCGCATCAGGAGAAAATCCGGCGTGCCCGTATCCGAACTGGTCGCCAAAGCGTTTGATATCTTGAAGAAGAATGGCGTAAAAGTCGGCCTATCGGTCACTATGACACCAGAAGCAATCGAGAGATTCGACGAGTTCCTTGAGTTCTTCACCAAAGGGAGGTTCGGGGCAGCGGACGGAATTAGTTTGAATCTGCTCCACTATACGCCTCATGTACGCTTTCCGGATGATTATTACACCAAAGCTTTGGCATGCCAAATCAAGGCGTTCCAACGCTTTCGTGAAATAGGGATGTACGAAGAGCGGGTTATGCGAAAGGCGCGAGCCTTTGCTGACCAACAGCCGATTTATGCCGATTGCGGCATTGTCGGCAACCAGCTGGTGATAGCTCCGGACGGACTTGTGGGCGTCTGCCAAGACTATGTCAAACCGCGCAAGTATTTTCCTTGCTCGGTATACGAACCGGTTGACCATGCCGTGCTGATCGAATCATTGTTCGCTGGCTGGAGGGATCGGTCGCCGTTTTACATGGGTCAGTGCCACGGATGTTTTGCTTTGGGAATATGCGGTGGCGGGTGTCCGGCTAGCGCGGAACAGAAAACCGGGCTCGCCACAAACATTGATGAACGTGCTTGTTTTCACAGTAAGCAGATTCTCGAGTGGCTAATTTGGGACGCGTATGCACAAAGCTGCGCGAATCCTTGAATCGTGGAAGAATAGCTTATACAATGGGGAAAGAACCGCTTTCCCCATTTTTTTATGGAAAATCCACATATTCGTTTTATTGCTAGCGCTAAACGCGATCGCGAAACGGCCAAAGCTTTTTTTAAAGAAGCCAAGTTTGATAGTGGTCGCAATCTTGAGTGGTCGGTATTCAAGAAATATCCTGAGTTGAAAAAATATTATCGCAATGAAGATAACCATTTTAATCGCCAAAAAATTTATCATTTCGTCAACGGCGCGTATCACAAGAGTCGTCGCACGATGGCAAATGATCTAAAGCAGAATAAATTAATTTGGAAGAAAAAAGAAATCGGGTTTTATCGTCTGGTTAGCGATCTGTTCGAAAACAAAACATGGCCGAGCGGAAAATATATCGCTTACGGGACGATCTGGGGAATGTATCCCAGGTTTTTGGATACCAAGACTTTCCAAATTCCTTATCGACATAAGCGGGCGAATTACATACCCGTAATTATTGCGCATGAAATGCTGCATTTCATGTTTTATGATTATTTCTATAAGAGATTTCCAAAGTACCTAAATCAAGAAAAGTACAGCTTTTTCAATTGGCATGTATCTGAAATTTTTAATTCGATCGTACAAAACTCAAAGGGATGGACTAGATTTTTTGGTGCCAAATCGATGGCTTACCCTGAACATAAAAAAATAATTTCTAAAATTTTCAATGAATTTTCTGATAAGACCATTACGAATATCGATTTTTTAACGGATGAAATTATAAAATTTGTTAAAACTGGATTAAAGTGGTGATAATTAAAGAATTATACTATTCGAGCGAGGCCGGAGCCGAGTCGAGAATTACCGAAATCGCCAGTGTCTTATTTGTTAGTGTTAGTCGGCTCTCGAGGTTCGCAAGAAGCGATCTCTTCTCTGTCATCGATCCTTCGGTCAGAAGGTAAATGGCATACGCCTTCATGTCGAATACCTCGGCCTCTTTTTCCGCGTTTTTTCCCAAGGCAATCTTTCGAAATTTATTGTACCGAGCGACATCATCGGCGAAGGCATGTTTAACTCCAAGCTCATTTAGGTCGAGCGAATCAAGAAGCGTCATCATCTGATTGATAATCTCCTCCTCACGCATATAGCCGCCCGGGCAGTCTTTGTCTTTTGATCGAGCGCAACCGTAGTAGACATAGTGGTGGGTGTTCCCGTTCTTTTGGTTTTTGAACTTCTCGCACGGCGTTACGGCCGAGCCACAGTGACCGCAGGTTATGAGCTTGGTGAAAGCGAATTCCCTGTTTTGCTTATTGATTTCGCTTCGGACGAGTTGTGCTTTGACCTTGTCGAAAAGTTCTTTGGTTATGAGCGGCGTATGTTTACCGGTGTACCATTTACCGCTTCCTTGGGGATACTCAAAGACACCGTAGTAGAATGGTTTTCTGAGGATAAGGTAGATATTGGCGAGCGACAGGTATTTGCCGGTTTTGGTTTTGAAGTTAAGGTCATCGCGCAACCAACGATACACCTTCCGTCCCGTCCAACCGTCGTTTCCCACTTTCTCAAACATCTGGATGATAACAGGCGCACGCTCGTGATCTATAATCACCGAGCACGGTCGATCTTTGTGCTTTTCGTTCAAGTAGCCAGTCGGCCCCATCGCCGGCCGCAACCCCAGCTCGCAACGCGCTCGCATACCGCGCCTGACATTTTCGCTCTTATTGTCGTTTTCAAGCTTGGCTTGGGAGCAAAGGATCATCAACATGAATTTCTCGCTTGGCGAATTGGCAAATTTTTGGTTGAAAGTTCTTATCTCAATTAACAACTTCTGATCCATCAGGTCTACAAGCGCCCCAAGGTCGCCAGCATTCCGCGAAAGCCGGTCGGGTGCCCATGTGAGGATTCCGCCAAATTTGCCCGCCCTAATGTCCTTTATGAGCTCGTTAAAGACCGGCCGCTGGCCAACGGCTTTGGCTGAATGGCTCTCTTTCCGAATCTCGGTTACTAGCAGTCCTTCGCGTTCAGCAATCGCCGCCATTTCCTTGATTTGGCTATCAATGGAAAGAATCTGCATTTCCTCGCTTTCGGTCGACTTCCGTGCGTACAGACAGTACCTGATTTTAGGAATTATCTCCGCATTTCCTTGATTTGGGTTGGCTATCATACAACCACAAGGAATGCCGCAACCCCGCCAGGGCGTCTAGGAGGGGAGGAGTAGGTAAACTGTAGGTAAGTAGATTTAGAAAAAATGCTCGATAAGCTAACATGGCATCAAAATAGCGGGTTGCAAAATATTGTTTAAAAGCGTATATTTTTCTTCTAATCGCTAGATGATTTATGAGAGAAAACTATTCCTTCCGTTCGGTTCAAGGGGAACTCAACGCGAAAGAGGATGAGAAAAAAATACAACCGCTTACTGCAAATGAGCGAGAAGTCGTCGAGGAAAAGCCCATGACCTTGCGCGATCATTGGTTAACTTTGCGGCAGTCAATTCAGGAAAAAATTTTACCGACCGGACTGGAAACACCGGAGGATTATGCCGAAGCAAAATTGTTAAGCGAATTAGTTACGCCGGAAATATTGTCCGAGTATAAGGATATACTCAAAGACATTAACGAAAGGACCAAGAAAAATGCTGATCACCCGCTACGCGAGTACGTTGATATTGATAGCGGTTTTTCCGAGCGCATTCAAAAATGGACTGATAATCTTATTGATGAAGTGCGTGGCAAAAATAAAGCAGAGCTCAGTGAGGCCGATATTGAAGAACTTCGCGCGAATTGCTGGTTATTGTTCGAATCCCTCAGCACGGTAATAAATACGCGTTCCCTTGAAAAAGATATTGCTGATTTTTATAAAGACAAGAAACTGGAGGAGGTGGGTGACAAGGATAAAACGCAACAGCGCAATGATCTTGTGCGCGAACTCGGTGGACGTTATCCGATGGACACCGGCGAGATAGAAATACTGGTAGAAATGGCTTTAGCCGAAAAAAGCGGAAGTAAGGAACTTACCCCGAAGCTTCTTGTTGAAACTGTTGCCCGACTTTGGAGACAGTATGAACTGGGCGAGAGGAAAGGCACGATTGCCAAAATATCGACCGGTTATTTGTTGTCTAAATGCGCCGAAAGTTTTGCGCCCTCGCTTTTTCAAAATATGGTAACGCCAGAAGGCTTTGACCCCGCAGTTTTTTTAGAATTCATGGGGATTAACAGGTTGGCAGAGTTTATTGACACAAAAACCAAAATAGAACTTGCGAAAGTGATGAATGAGGTGAGTCATCAGATTAACGAAAGAATCACCGATTCCTTGTTCTTTCAAGAATTTGAGTTCATTCACGAAAAGTCACTGGGTGAGATATATGCGACCCTAGAACGCGGTAAAAAAGCCACGGAAGAATTGCTCTCCAGCGTTATCTCAGAATTTGCTCCTACGCTGGCCGGCATTGCCATGTCGACAGCTTTTCTTGCAAAGATCAATCCTATTCTTGGTGGTATCGGTTTGTGTGGGCTTCCTGTAATGTACCAGATCGCAAAACGGCATAACAAAAAAATTGGGGACATTTATGAGCAGGAAGAGCGTCAGCAGGAGCAGGTGGCAACGCGACTTGGCGCGGTTAAAAGCGGGTTTGAAGATGTAAAAACGTCACCACACGCGCCGGATATTGCCGTAGAAACAAAAGAACAAATGAACAAACGCGACACCCTGTCGCTTCGTGGCTTTATAGCAAAAGAAAAAATGCGTCTGTTAGCCATGATCCCTTTCGATGTCTCTACCGTGGTCGCGGCTGGGGTTGGCACGGCCCTCCAAAAGGAAGGAATGATTTCGTCGGGTTCGATTTTGGCAAACATAATGTATTCCGATCGTTTGAACCGTCCGATTCGAGATTTGGTTAATCTTTATTTCAATCATTTTTCCCGTTACATACAGGACATAGAACGGATGGACGCGGTTCTGGGCGAGTATGAGAAATTGGATTTGCCGGAAGGGGACAAAGAAACGGAAAGGGTTTCTATTTCCGAGTTAGAAAATTTTGACATCAGTATCGCGGGATTGAGATTCAAAAACATTTTACGAGGCCTTAATTTAGAAATAAGGCAGGGAGAATTTGTGGCAATTTCTGGCGCATCAGGAGCGGGAAAATCGACACTCCTTCGCAATTTGGTCGGTCTCTATCGGCCGGATAGCGGAGAAATAAAGATCGGGGGCGTTTCTAACGAAAGAATCAAAAAATACGGCCCCGAATCAATATATACGGCAATGTCTTATTGCAACCAAAGCCCGCAGATATTCGAAGACATGACTTTACGGGAAAATATATTGCTTTGGTCAAAGGATGAAACCGTTGACGACGAACGAATTAAGAAAGTCTTGACCGATTTACATTTGGAAAAATTAATTTCCTCGCTTGGTGAAAAAACAAGGAATTTGTCCGGCGGGGAAAAGGTTCGCCTTGGTGTCGCTCGGACGCTCGTTAAAGGCGCCAAAATAATGCTCTTAGACGAGCCGACATCCAGCCTAGATTCGCAAGCCGCAACCGAAGTGCGAAAGGTTATTGCCGAAATTCACGAAAAATATCCCGATACTACGATTATCTGTGTTTCGCATGATGAGAAATTGATTGAGTCCAGCAGTAGAAAAGTCGATATTAATGCCCTGCAAGAAAAGTAAGCTAATGAGGTTTTTCTTCAAAACCTTATGAAGACTATCAATCGCTCAATCGCGGTCATTAGGCTGAAACAGCCATTTGTCGATTGGGTTAATTCGTTTCCGTACGAAGACAAAGTTTATACTGTAGAATCATTTCGGGATGATTGCACCGCCGTATTAATACCGGAATACGATACCGACCAAGAGGCGAAAGATCATATCAACGAGGTTTGGGAAGAACTCTTCGAAGATGAATTGGAAGGCTGGTATACGGACGAATCGCTATGGCCGGAAGATCGGACACAAGGGCTTTTCTGGCAATGGTTCGAGGTTGAATTTCATTCCATGGTCCTTGATCCCTACCAGGAAGCAATTGAATGGGAAGATTTATAACGGAACACTCATATTTTGCTTACTTTTTGCTATCAGTAGCCGAAAATCGTATAAAATGAGACACGGCTAAAATATTGATAATAGTGTCTCATTCCGATGCTGATCAACTGTCGCATTTGTCGCATTTTGACCCGTCCGTGAGGGGTTAAAAGTTTTGCAAAAAAGATGCTTTAAAACCCTTGTGAAACGCCCAAGTCGTCGGTTCCAGACCGCATCGGGGCACCAAAATATTCCACGAAAGTGGAATATTTTGTTTTATCAAAAAAGTCTTTTTGATGTTTGGATCGGATACGACCCCTCCCTTTGGGAAAGGGAGGGTAGGGAGAGTTCCGGCGGTTCACCCCTTGTCAGCCAAGGGGGTACCGTTTTTCTTTTGGCCAGCATTCACTGGCCTTGACGCGATGCCAATCAACAAATGCATGCGAATCTACAAATACGATGCAAATACCAAAAACCCTTTCGCAAATCGCGAAAGGGTTTAAATTTTTACTCCTTACTCCTTACTCCTTACTCCTTACTCCCTAAACGGTCGTCCCCGCGGCCGCAATGCCCGAGGCCTTCAAGGCTTCCTTCAGGTTCTTCCCGGCCTTGAACTTGGGGACGCGGATGGGCGGGATGGTGATCTTTTCTTTGGTGCGCGGGTTTACCCCCGAGCGGCCTTTGCGCTCTTTGGCCATGAACTGGCCAAAGCCGGCA
>Ga0182021_10007021_pt1 | contig 13339 bp, 11 predicted proteins | sample 612E3MmetaG_FD_120493 | JGI IMG/M metagenome (GOLD analysis project Ga0182021, IMG submission 120493) | Permafrost microbial communities from Stordalen Mire, Sweden - 612E3M metaG (Illumina Assembly) | ecosystem: Environmental > Terrestrial > Soil > Wetlands > Permafrost | place: Sweden...
GCACGTGAAGCAATTTCAGGATTTGCGGCGACCATCGTCAGGGGCGTCGCCGTTGCATATTTATTATTCTCACAGACAAATATCACCGGCAGCTTAAGGTATGAAGCCATGTTAAAAGACTCATAGCAAATACCCATGTTGCTGGCGCCATCGCCAAAAAAAGTCACACCTACCGTTTCTTTTTTCAACAGTTTGGCTGAAAGCCCTGCGCCGACTGCCAGCCCTATGCCTCCGCCCACCACACCATTTGTACCCAGAAATCCAATGGAAAGCTTGTACATATGCATACTGCCGCCACGCCCGCCGTTGCATCCTCCCTGCTTTCCGAACAGCTCAGCCAAAGCCTCCCTGACAGGAATGCCCTTTGCAACGGCATGCCCATGTCCCCTGTGCGTGCTGGTCACAAAATCTTCCTTTTTTAATGCCGCGCAAACGCCTGCTGCTACAGCTTCCTCTCCCTGGTACAAATGCACAAACCCGGGCACTTCGCCGGATTTATATTTTTCCGCAGCCATATCCTCAAAAAGCCTTAAGCGATACATATCTTTGTAAAGCTTGAGCAGGTTTTCTTCTGACGTGTCAAGTCTGCTCATAATTAATTACCCCCCCCATATTGTTTTAAATTATAAATAAATGATTTCAACGAGTAACCAAACGGCCACAATCAATAATAAAAATTCCTCTTTCTTCCAATCAGCGCCTGACCCTTCCTGAAGTATCTCCGCCCATTAGGGCTTCTACCTCTGCTATAGAAACCAGGTTAAAATCGCCCGATATTGAATGCTTCAGGCAGCTTGCCGCAACTGCAAATTCCAGGGCGGTTTTTTTACCATCATAAGAATTGAGTCCGTATATCAAGCCTGCAGCAAAGGAATCTCCGCCACCTACTCTATCAACAATATCTTTAATCATATATTTTTTACTTAAGATAAATTGCTGCCCATCGTTTAAACACGCTGACCAGCCATTTACATCCGCACTTTCGCTTTCCCGCAGAGTGATGGCTATTATCTTTACGTTTGGATATGTTTTAAGAACGGCTGCTGATAGCTGTTCGTATTTTGTTGTGTCCAAACTGCCCTTTTGAACCTCTGCATCTGACTGTATCCCCAACGATTTCTGGCAGTCCTCCTCATTTGCAATCACAACATCAACATATTCCATAAGGGTACTCATCACCTCCTGTGCAGTCTTGCCATATTTCCAGAGATTCTTTCTGTAATTTAGATCACAGGATACTGTAAGACCCATCTGTTTTGCTGTATGAAGTGATTTTAGCGAAAGCTCTGCGGCTGATTCGCTTATTGCAGGCATTATACCTGTAATATGAAACCAGCCTGCGCCAGAAAAAATATTTTTAAAATCAAAAATCCCTGGCTTTGCAACGGCTATAGTAGAGTCTGCCCTGTCATAAATGACATTTGATGCCCTCTGGTTTGCCCCATTTTCAAGAAAATAAATGCCCATTCTTCCTTCAGAGCGTACTATATGCGTTAAGTCAATATTAAACTTCCTAAGCTCCCTTATGCATGCTTCTCCAAGGTAGTTTTTCGGCAACGCTGTCACATATGAGACTTCGATACCAAAATTAGCCAGTGAAACTGCCACATTTGCCTCTCCTCCGCCAAATGTAGCTTCAAGTGCCGGAGATTGAAAAAGACGTTCGAAAGAGGGAGATTTCAGCCTTAACATTATCTCTCCCAAAGTAACTACCCTTTGCATATTCTTATCTCCTTTTTTTACCATATCCAACTTTTTTGCTTTGCTGACTTTTTTACCCTGGCCCTTTTTTACCTTATTTCTTTTTTTAGTTTTCCTATTTCTGAAGCAGATGTATTGCAAATCCGCTTATCTGTTCTTTAAGGTACACTGCTATCATTTTGCCGTTCTTTTCTTTTGCAGTAGACATGTCAACCCCAAAACCCCGCTTGCCAAGATAATAAATGGCGCGCGCAATATTGTTTGTACGAATTGCAATATGGCCATGCTGCCCCAAACCTATTTTTTTATTGACCTCTATGATACCGCCGATAAAATTAGAGCTTTCCCCTTCCTTAATGCCCAGGCCAAAAGCCTTATCAAATATCAAAGCCCCGTCCATTGCAGTTTGCCCGTCCGGAGTGTTTATACCGATATGCGCAAGCTCAAATCCCAGCAGTATTGAGATTGCCTGCTTTACAGCATCTGTTATCTTTACAAATGCTTTTGCAGCTATCGCAGACGGGCTGCATAAAAAGCCGCCGCCTACGGCAAATACATATTCCTTATCAGCATAATCTTTTAAGTTAGCCAGGTCCACTCCGCCTGTCGGTATGAATTTCTTGCTTTTGTAAGGGCCGTTTAATGCTTTCAGCGCCTCCACGCCGCCGTAAACGTTCGCAGGGAAAAATTTCAACACATCCAGCCCATATTTGTCAGCAAATTCTATTTCCGTCGGAGTAACACATCCGGGCGTCACGGCAACCCCGCAGTCAACGCACCATTTAACAACTGTCTCATCAAACCCGGGTGTTACGACAAACTCAGCGCCTGCTTTTACGGCATCATTTGCCTGTTCTACGCTTCTTACAGTACCCGCCCCGACAAGTATAAAGGGAAATTTTGCTTTAACTTTTTTGATGCAGTCAATCGCTGCTTTTGTGCGCATGGTTATTTCCATGATATCAAGGCCGCCGGCTAAAAGCGCCTCTGCCACTTCTGTTGCATCATCGGCGTTTTCCAAAACTACAACCGGCACGAGTCCTGCCAGGCCAATTCTTTCCAGAACATTCATTTTTTAACCATTCCTTTCAAGGCGCAAATAATAAAAAGTATTTTCTTTTAGACTTAAAGTTGCAAAATAATAATAAAAAGTATTTCTAATAAGACTAGATAGTTAAAAGTATTTCTTATAAGACCTATAACCTTCCGAAATTTTCTTAGAATTTATTTACCGGGTATATAGGCTTTCCGCCTTCCAGGACAGCTTTTATATTCTGCGCGATTTTTGTATGTAATTCCTTCATGGATTCCACGGAATAAAATCCCACATGGTCCGTCAGTATGCAGTTATCCATTTTTAAAAGCGGACTATCAGCCGGCAGGGGTTCCTTGTTATGGGTATCGAGCCCTGCAAAAGCAATCTTTCCTGTTGACAGCGCATCAATCAAGGCTTCCTCATCAACCAGCGGTCCGCGTGCAGTATTAATAAGGATTGCCGAATTTTTCATCAGGGAAAATGCCTTTTTATTTATGATGCCCTTGGTTTCAGGGGTTACAGGCACGTGAAGAGAGATATAATCTGCCTCGGTTAATAACGTTTCCAGATCGGTTTTCTGTGCACTTGATGCTTCAATGATTTCTTTTGAGACATAAGGGTCATAAACCAGGACTTTTTTCAATCCAAGGCCTGAGAGTTTTCTTACAAGGCATCGCGCGATATTGCCAAAGCCAATTAATGCAAAAACCCTGTCTTTTATCCTGTATATGCCGCTTCTGTCCATGTTCCATCCGCCCTGCCTGACCTGCTTGTCGCGAAGTGTAATGCGTCTTACGCAGGAATAGAAAAGCGCCATGGCATGGTCTGAGACATCCTCCATGCAATAATCCGGTACATTGGCCACATAGATTTTCTTTTTGGTGCAGGCCTCAACATCCACATTATCGTATCCCACACCGTATCTTGAAACCACTTTGCATTTGGTCATGCTTTCTATAACCTTTGCCGGCATGGGCGCTTGGTCTAATAGTACTCCGTCTGCATCCCTGCATGCAATTATCATTTCCTCCACTGTTGAGCAGTCCTCGATAACAACCTCAGCATCAACCGGTTTTAATACCGCTGCTTCAATACTGTAGTCGCCGTGACGGTTATCTGATACTACCACTTTATACTTTGCCATTTTTTTAAACTCCTTTATTCTTTGAAAAACTTTTTAATCATTAAAAAACCGTTATTATTGCACCTGCAGGTTTAAGTAATTGTATATTGCCATGGCGCAGGATTTGATATCTTCCAATTTAACCTGTTCATTGTCAGAATGGGCGTGGCGCAATTCACCGGCTCCAAATACTATAGCCGGTATTTTCTTTTCATGAGAATAAAACCACATGTCACAGCAGGCTGGAAGAGCTGAATACTGTACTTTTATTCCAGCTTCCTGAACTGATTCCGCAAATTCCTTTACACATGCCAGCTCCCTTGAAGTGACATTGGGGTCGCGCTGCAGCGGAAAACTGATTTCTGTAAATCCTGATATTCCAGTGCCTGCACTCTCTATGCTTTTGGCTATTTCAGTAATGACTTCTTTTGTGGCCATACCGGGTAAAAAACCAAACACACCTTCCAGTATTGCTTCTTTTGGCGCTGTAGCCGGCCATACGCCTGAATGAAGCTTGCCAAAAGTAAGGGGCATGGGATTTTCAAAATCCTCGAAAGGATGCGCCCCTTTGAGCCGCTGAAATATTTTTTTATGGCAGTCTTCCAATATACCCATCAGTGCAACTGCAGTTTTTAAGGCGTTTTTTACGGATTTTACATCTCCGCTGTGTCCGGCTATGCCTCGGGTAACTGCCCGAAACCACAAAGCGCCCCGGCTGGCTGTCAGTATTTTTAAATCCGTCGGTTCCATGATTATCGCAAGGCTTGCGCGAAACTCTTCCTTCATCATTGCCAGCGTCCCGTTTCCGCCTATCTCCTCTTCAGCAACAATATGGACCTGGAGCGTTTTCAGGGGTTTTATACCGGACTTTTTTATGGCGGCCAGCAGAAGGTAAACCGCAGCGATTTGTCCTTTATCATCACAGGCTCCACGTCCGAATATTATCCCGTCTTTTTCGTACGCCTCAAACATTTCTTCGGCAGCCGGTACGGAATCGGCATGCGCATTTAATACCACTGTTTCGCTTGTAAGGCCATTTGCTTTAAGCACAAGATTATGCCTGTTTTCATATGATATCCCATCTTTTACATTGCTGTAATAAGGATTTGACGTTAGGCTCTGAGGCATTTTTACAAGCTCTGCACTGTCACAGAGTGGAAGAAACTCGCTTTTTAAGACGCCCACTAACTCTTCTTCTTCGCCTGAAAGCGATTTTACGGCAATAATTTTATTTAAAAAAAGCGCCGTATCTTTTAAGTTATCATCAAAAACAGATGTGTTTTCCATCAATATAGCTTTATTTATTACAAATTCCTATTCTAAATGTATGCATTTGCGGTCAACCGACATTTTTATTTGATGAGCATTTTTAATCAACTTGCCGCCATATAGAAGCAACAGCCGTGTCCCCTTACTGCAGGCTTAAAAGCGCTGATTCCATTATACCCAGGCTTTCCTCTATCTCTTCGTCGCTTATAACAAGCGGCGGCCCTACACGGATCACATTGCCATATATGCCGACTATGCCGATAAGAAGCCCTTTGTCTGCACACCGGAGCACAAGTTCCTGTGCAATTTTGGGTGCCGGTTCTTTTGTTTTCTTGTCCATAACAAGTTCCATGCCCATCACAAGCCCCCTGCCTCGAACATCGCCCAGGTATTTACATTTCTCCTGGACATTTACAAGGCGCTCCTTGATGATTTTGCCGGCCCGTAAAGCTTTATTTGCCAGATCCTCTTGCTTCATAATCTCAAGAACTGCAATAGTGGCGGCACAGGAGACAGCATTGCCGCCAGCCGTACTGCTTAGCTCGCCCCTGCCAAGACAATCGACGACATCGGACCTTATAAGCAGCGCTGACTGCGTTATACCGCTGCCTATTCCTTTGCCTAAAGCCGCTATGTCAGGCGTCAAATCTTCCCACTGCATGTAATACATCTTGCCGCTTCTGCCAAATGAGGACTGTACCTCGTCCAAAGCAAAAAGAATTTTCTTATTCCTTATCCATTTTTCAAGCTCTGTCATCCAGCCATCCGGTGGAAATATAAAACCGGCAGTGCCAAGATAAGGCTCTGTAATTACACCGGCTAATGAACCTGTTGAATTTGCTTCCACCACATCATCCAAAAACTCCAGACACATATTTCCGCATATATCCACCGTGGATTTAAAAGGACAGCGGTAGCAATACGCAAAAGGCGACCTTATCACCCCGGGCATCGATGGCCCGAAATCCTTTTTGATTTTAGACATTCCGCCGGCGCTTGCAGATGCATAAATCCTGCCGTGAAATCCACCGAAAAAGCCAATAACCTCATAGTTGCCGGTCTTTTTTTTCATGATGCGCATCATTGCATCGGTCACTTCCCCGCCGGTGGATAAAAAGAAGCAGGTGTCCAGATGTTTCGGCGCCGAGCTTACAAGACGCTCTGCAGCTTCAACACGGTATGTTGTCGGATATTCATAACAGTTGAGTATCTTTGATGATGCTTCCTGAACTTTTGCGACGAGTTTTGGATGGCAATGCCCGACGTTTGCCACCAGGACCCCGGAGGTCCAATCTATAAACACATTTCCGTCAGCATCTATCAGCTTTGCCCCCAAGCCATGGTCAACCGCAATAGGCGCCTGGAATCCTGTTGTTTTGGCTTCAGCTTTACCCCAGCGCAGTATAAGATCTTTAGACTTTGGGCCCGGAAGTGCTGTCTTTACATTGGCTATATTTGTCATTTAAGTCATCCCCCTATTTTCTCTATTTTCACTTCCTGTCCTAGTCTTTCCGAAGAAAGATACCCGGAATATATGGCCATTATGGTATCTGCCGCGAGCTCTATACCCGAAATCGGCTGCCTTTTATTGTCCTCAAGGCATTCGATTGCATCCTGCATCTCCGCCTTATAGCCAAAGAGCCAGTTTTCATCCATACCGATTTTCAGCCAGCCTTCATTGGTGGTTATGCTGCAGTTTATATATATGTCATCAAACTGTGCGCCTTTGGGATTATACGTCTCCATTAGGGTAACAGGATTTATATTGATCCGGGTTCGGTGGTTTGCGGCAAAAACATCCACATAATCATTGATGCCGCCCAGTACGGTGGCGCCTGCGATAATATCCCCCACGGTGCCATCTTCAAATACTACATGCGCCCATCCATAGTCTTCTACATCATGATAATCACATCGCAAAAAACCCTTGTCATCATACCCCTTGCATTTTGTCAGGGTATGTATCCTTGCGGATACCGATTCAGGGCGGATGGGTTTACCGTATCTTGCCATCCCTTCCACCCTCTTTAAGTATATAATGGCGCCGAGCGGATGGCTCCCCGTACTTATGAGGGAGCCGCCACCGGCAAATTTCCACTGATTTGAGTATGCTGCATGGTTTCCCTTGTGCGCTTCCTCACCGGTCATTCGCAGTATCTGCGCCCCGGTTTTTTTTACTATCTCAGCTTCTTTCTGCACCTGGGGCGTATATACAAAATTTTCAAAATATGTAAACACCGTGTTGTTTTTTTTCACCGCGTCATATACAGCATTTGTCTTTTTGGATATAACATCAAGCATCAGCTCTTTGGATGTTTCCATCCCATTGAAGTCGTCCCAGTCTTTTTTATCCGGAGCATAGCCAAGCAGAGGCTTTTCACACATTATCCCCTTGCCGGCATTTGCCGCCTCAAGGATATTATCTGCATGAGCATAAGGCGGAGTGCATATATCAACCGCATCAACTTTGGCCAGCATCTCTGTAAAATTCCCAAAATGGTTAATTCCCCGTTCTGCTGCAAAGCTGGCAGCCTTTTGGCTTATGATATCAGTGACACCTGTAATTTCAAAATCGCTGCCATACACTGTTTTGGCACAATCGTAATGCGCAGCAGCGATAAACCCTGCACCAACTATTCCTATTCTTATTTTCCTGCTCAAATAAACCACCGTTTCAGCCGCTTTACAGGCGGCATAATATAACAAAAACAATAATACCGGTAATAATATTGAAAATTTTATTTGAACATGAACGCTTCACCGGGACTCAGCATTACAAGCCTGCAGTCCGGAGCATATTCGGGAAATGCCTTAATGGCATCTATTGGGTCGCCATTCTCCCCTTTATGCAAGGGAAAGGTCCAGAAATGATGCGGTATGCACACCTTTGACTGCATCCGGTTTGCCAGTTTTGCGGCATCTTCAGCGTTCAAGTTGCCAAACGCCCCATTGATTGGCAAAAGCGCAACCTGAGGCTTAAGCTCAATAGCTTTTTTCAGGACTTTGAGGTTATAGCATGTATCTCCACTGTAATATACCTTCGCAAAACCGAAATCAAATATAAAGCCCATTGCGTCATTACAGAATTCACCATGGTCTGCGGCTGTCACAATAAGCTCAAATTCATCAAAACTTATCGCCATATCCTTTTTTATAAGAGTTATCTTTCCCTCTGGAATATTTGCCTTAACAGCTATTTTTTTACTTTCCGCGTTTGCATACAGCCTTGTCCTCTTATTGTTTAAAAGCTCAAAAATGGCATCCACATCCAGATGGTCGCCATGCTCATGTGAAGAAAAAAGATAATCTATATCTATTTCGCCGGGTTTAAACACTGATGCGGTCATACGTTTGAAACCATAGCCATATTCTTTATTAAGAAGCTTATAAACATAATCTGTAAGATATGGATCTATCGCAATGATTTTGTTTCCCGGTGTCTTTAGCAAAAAGCCGGCCTGTCCTATCCAGATGATGCAGATACTGTTTTTGTCTACTTTGATGTTGTCCAGATATGTTTTAAAAGTCAGAGTAATCCCTCCCCTTATAGCGATTCTGCCCGTTCGTTTAGCTTGATAACATAGTCAAGATTGTTCTGGATATGTTCCCTAAGAAAATCCTGTGCACTTTTTATATCGCCTTTTTCCATAAAAGCTGCTATCTTGCTATGCTGGCCCATCCCCTGTACAGAGAAATCTTCTTTAAACATGTTGTACAGTGAAAATAAAAGGGTCATCAGCTGATACTTTATGGTTTTATAAATATTTATGACATACATATTGTGGGAGCTTAAAACTATGGTCTCATGAAAATTAAGATCAGCTTCCACATATTCAAACGAGTTCATTGCTTTTTTATTAATCATCTTATCCAGCTTTTTTACACAATGATTCAGTTTCTCAACAGGAATGCTATTCTTTTGGATGCAAGTCTCAATACTTAAAAGTTCTAACGTCATCCTGAACAAAAAAAGGTCCTCTATTTCTTTCTGTTTTAGTTTTAACACCTTTGTATATTTATTACGCTCGCTTTTGACCATCCCTTCAGATTCAAGGATTAAGAAAGCCTCACGGATGCAGTTTCTGCTTATGTTGAACTCTCCGGCAAGCTTTTCTTCAATAAGTCTTGACCCTTGGGCATATATCCCCTCAATTATTCGCTGGCGGATGATATTTGCGGCTTTCTGGCCCAGGGGCGCTTTATCTATACTGTTTTTTTCATTATCCATAATTTTATGGCTATGTTTTCAAAATTGAAAAAATGTATATATGATGCAGATTTGATTGTATACCAGTAATTGTAGATTGTCAACAATATAGCTAATTAATGCAAGCTGCCAATATTATATGATATTTGATAAATTTGACTTTAGGATTTATCCAAGAATCTCTTTTATGCCCGCAACAATATCACTAATCTGTGGCAATATATATTCTTCAAGCGGAGGTGAGAATGGTATGGGGGCATACTTTGCAGATACTATCTTTACTTTTACATCCGCTGAAAAACCGCTGTAGACTAAGAAGGCCAGGTGCTCCGCCATGGAGCAGACTGCATAGTCTTCCTGGACAATAAGAAGCCGCCTGGTCTTTGAGACGGAATCCAATATTGTCACTGAATCCAGGGGGCTTAAGCTTTGGAGATCTATAAGCTCAATACTATATTGCGGCAACATCCTGATAGCATGCTTTGCCTGGCTGACCTGGTAGCCGTATGCAGCTATTGTCAGATCGCTTCCTTTAGACAATATATTTGACCGCCCGATACTAATGAGGTATTCCTCTTCCGGAACTTCCTCCTCTGCCTGGTAAAGTATCTTTGGTTCCAAAAATGCAACAGGATTATCGTCTCTTATAGCGGATTTTAACAACCCTTTCCCGCTATATGCACCTGAGGCGCAGACAACTTTAATGCCCGGAGTATGTATAAAAAGCGATTCTATGCTTTGGGAATGCTGCGATGCTTGGCTCAAATAACCACCGTTTGGCAGCCTTAATGTAATGGGGACCGTAACCCTGCCTCCGCTCATATACCTTGCTTTTGCTATTTGGTTAAATATCTGGTCTGCAGCCACGGCATAAAAATCCCCTATCATAAATTCAATCACCGGACGCAATCCCCGCAATGCCGCCCCCAATGCCGCACCCGTAAAACAAGACTCTGATATTGGAGTGTTTATCACCCTGCCGGCTCCGACTTTTTGGGGAAGGTCATCTGTGACACCTGCGTAAGCTCCGCCGGTGGCAATGTCTTCGCCCATTATAAAGACCTTGGCATCCCTCAGCATCTCTTCAGTAAGAGCCTCGTTTATTGCCTGTCTTAGCGTAATTTTTCTCAAATTTATTACTCCTTCAGATAGTCCTTTTCAGCTTCCTGCGGCGAAAGATAGGCGGAGTTTTCCGCAAATGCGACTGCCCGCTTTATCTCTCCTGATACTTCCAGGGTTATTCTCTCAATATCTGATGCGCGAAAGTCAGATCGTTTTGATATTTTATCAAAAAATATTTTTATCGGGTCATATTTTGGCAAATCGGCCAAATCCCTTTCTGAGCGGTAATTCTGCGGGTCGCCTATCCAGTGCCCTTCCCGTCTGTGCGTCACAGCTTCAATCAGCACAGGATGGCTGTTTCTCCTTATTTCCTCTACTGCGCTCCTGCATGTAAAATAGACTTCAAATATGTCATCACCGTCAATAAGCACAGAAGGAATGCCATACCCAAGTCCTCTTTTGTAAATAAGAGGAGTACTGCAGGCATAATCACTTGATGTCGAAATGGCATAACCGTTATTTTCGCAGAAAAATATTACCGGAAGTGAAAATATTTTGGCAAAATTTAAACTTTCCCCGAATGTTCCCTGATTTGAGGCCCCGTCACCAAAAAATGCCACAGTCACACTGTCGTCACCATTTAATTTTGAAGCCAGGGCCGAACCGCATGCAATTGGAAGCCCTGCGCCAACGATTCCGTTTGCCCCCAGTATTCCAAGCCCTATATCAGCAATATGCATGGAACCGCCCTTGCCTTTTGAATACCCGTCTGCTTTTCCCAGCAGTTCAGCAAACATCTTTGATACATCAGCGCCTTTTGCTATCATATGCCCGTGGCCTCTGTGAGTGCTTGTGATGAAGTCCTCTTTTTTTAATGCGCTGCAGACTCCTGCAGCAATTGCTTCCTCGCCCAGATAAACATGGACAAAGTCGCCCTTTATAATATCTTTTTGTTTATATGCTTTTGCAAATTCCTCAAAAAACCTGATTTTAAGCATCAGGTAGTAAAACCTCAGTATAGTGTCATAAGGCAGCTCATCCGGCATGTGGCCCGTATTTGTAAAACCTCTCGCAACCTTTTTTTCTGCACCTGAGGTAAATCCGCCAGCTCTTTCTGTGCCTGTGGCAAGACTGTTTGTTGTTTCTGGGTTTTGGTTAAGCCACCCTGCTGTTTCTGAGTTTTCGGTCTGCCCGGCTTTGCAAAATTCAAGCTTAAGATTTTTTTCCCTGATGTAGTCCTCTGCCAGGGGCGTAAGGATGGCTCCTTCATTAAGGATTATCCTGCTGCCCGGCTGATTACCTGACCGGCCGGCCAGTTTTTCAATACATTCTCTCGTTAAAATTTCCTTCTGCAAATTATAACTCCTCAAAGAGATGACATTTATTTCCTTAATACAAAGTAAAGGCACTTATTATTTCCAATTAGACTATATAATATTCTTATATCTTTTCCAAATCCAGAATATTTTTTATTCCCGGCCTGTTGAAAATCTTATTTTTTTATTTATAACCTTTTGTCTTTCTTTAAAATCTCTTGATAGACTGCATTTGTAATTATATCTGCCAGTTCCTTTATTCTGTTGTCATCAGTTTCCATTGCTTTTGAACCGGGCTCATTTGAATGCTCCAAACTGCAAGTTACGCTTGTAGTCTCAAAGTTTAACCTTTTTTTAAGCTCGTTAAGCCGTTCGACCTGGTTTCCGGATAAGGTATTAACATTGCCTATCGAAAGCGCGTTTATATAAGTCTTTGCATAAGTCTCAACAAGAGTCAGGTTATTGCAGGCATCAAATACATCATTACCGGTTACCAGGACCCCATGGTTTTCCAGCAGTACCGCCCTATGGTCTTTCTGTATATAATCCGAGACAATGCCGGCCAGATCCCCGGTGGCGGGCGTCATATATGGAACCAGGGGAATCTGCCCCAAAACCATTATTATTTCCGGCATTACACACAAATCCAGGCTTTTTCCGCTTATTGCAAATGCCGAAGCGCTCGGCGCATGGGAATGTATGACTGAATGGATATCGGCCTTTTTTTTATAACACAAAAGATGCATAAGAACCTCGGAAGAAGCTTTCAGGCCGTCACTTCTTGTGTTTATGGTGCTGCCTTCTGAGTCTATCAGCAGAATGTCTTCTTCCTTCAGGATAAACACAGGGATTCCGGAAGGAGTTATCAGGTATCTGTTATCATCGATCTTAATGGATACATTGCCTGAACTGCCGCACATAAAACCTTTGCTGTCAAGCTCCCTTACCACTTTAAAAAGGTCCGACCTCTTTTTACCTATATTGTAGCTATCATTGTCCATTTTATATATTTTTATCTTTCCGATTTAATGTTCATGACAAATTATTTTATTCATACAGTACAATAGGCTATCATTGCCCTTCTTGTTTGCTTTCACCTTTCAGGTTTACAGGTTATGGCAAGCTATTTTATTATCCTGTATACCGGATATTGGTTATTTATAATATATCACTTCGAAAAGTATGTGAATATATAAAATAAATTATCCGGTTTTTAAATTATTCATTATTTCATAAATTATTTAAGCAAATACAGTTTATTTCTTGCAAAATGCAATATCCTGTAAACAATAACCTTATTGTATCAGAATATAAATAGGATTATAAAAAAATTATTGGGTTAGATTTATGCCCGGGCTATGATATTTGTCTGTGATCATCGGAAACTGGCCGAATATTAAAATAAGGGGCTGCCTGCTGTATGTTCCATTGTCTTTAATTTTTTATTCTACTTGAAAACTTTTATACTGCTTAGAATATTTTCATATTCATTTAATGATATAGTCAGATTCTCCAAATCAAAGTTATTTGACTGTATTGAGAGCTTTTTACCCCAATCAGACAGCAGCCCTGCGCTGTATTTATTGCCGAGCTCCTGCATCTCTTCAGCAAAATCCTCTATATCA